>WNGD01005669.1_pt1 | contig 12072 bp, 9 predicted proteins | sample 5400671 | NCBI WGS metagenome assembly WNGD01 (sample SAMN13153369, study PRJNA577476) | soil metagenome | isolation source: 40 cm soil or saprolite under grassland replicate 2 | place: USA:California | collected 2016-06-15
CCGCCACCACCTCCTCCCCCACCCGGGCCATGTACGACGCCACTGACTTTGATCAGCTTCACCGCGACGGGCGAACCGCCCGGTGCCGTCGGGAACACGATCACCGTCGCCTGGTCGATTTCCGGTGCCTGCGCTCCCTACAACGGAACGATCACCGGGCGCTACCTCAACGTAGCGGGCCAGCCAGTGAGCCTGCCCCACAGCAGCACGCTGCTGAACTCGAAATTCACGGACCAATTCAACTGCACGAGCCAACCGAAGGTAACGGTTACCTACACGCTGGTCTTCAATGACAGCGTTGGTCACACAGTCAGGGGAGTCGCGTCTGCCATCGTCTGCTAGCTGATCAGTGGCGCCAGGAGAAGTCGCGCGGCTGTACCGTGCCGGGCACGACCAGGAAATCCGCTGTGGCGATATTGAAGATCGGCGCATTCGCAACGCGGAGATCGGGGCCGGCGCTGAGACGGCGTGAGCCCAGCGTGTCGTGAGGAAAGATAAAGAGGTTCAGCTGGAATCCGCCTGTCGCGTCTATGAGGATCGGCGGGGCTGAGATCGGAATTCCGCGATCCCAGGAGAGCTTGACCACGGCACCAACCGGGAATCCGGTTCCGATCACGGTCGTTACCGTGCCCCAGGGGCCGACCGTTGGTAGCAACTTGATGGCTGCCTTGACGCAAGGAATCTGGAACAGACCCCTGGCGGCCAGCGGCGGCTGACCGGGCTGAACCGCGAGAAACGCATACACACCGGGGGGTCGGTTGGGCACCGTTATGACGACGTCGAACGTGCTGTCCGACCGTGGCACAACGGTGGCATCTGGTTTGGCCGGAGCCGGCGGCTCAAAGGAGACCTCGACCCTGATGTCCGCCCGGAAGCCCGCGCCGTGGACCAGGATTCGGTCCCCCGCCGATCCGCAGTTCGGGTTCGGTGTCACGGTCGGACAGGGAAGTGAGAATGGGGCGCTTGCTGAGATCTGCGTGCCGCCAACCACGGGCTGTGTCGCCGTGATCGGGTACGGCGCCGAGCGCGGGGGCCTGGTAGGAACTGCGATTGTCGTCGTGAAGCTCCCGTTCTGGCTGATCGACTGGCCCGGCACCACGACCTGACTGACGGGGGATCCGCCAGGATCGAACGTCACGGTGATGGGACCGCTGGATGGCCCGGGCAGGAAACGGACCCCGTTGACGGTGACGGTCGCCGCGACCGGGCCGCACGTCGGTTGCAGCGTGATCGCGGGGGGTAGCGCCACCGCGGCGGAAACCCGCACAACCCCTCCAGCGAGGGTGAGGCTGGCGAGGATCGCAAGAGCGCGCCTAGCCGGTCTTTTGGTATCCACTCACTAAGACCGAGCACGATTTGCAGCTTCCCGCCAGCGCGACGGTCTGATTGGGGTTGACCTGGATCGGTGTGACGAAGTGGTAGTCCAGATCGCGAAAGTTGTCCACGTTCTCGCTCAAGAGGATCACTCCGTCTCGCGTGAGGTTGACCACGACGCCTCCGGTCTCCGAACCCGGATTCTGGAAGACCAGGTCGGTGATGAAGAGGGTCGTACCCGCCGCCACCTTGTACTGCGGTTGGCCTGGAAAGAGGCGCTGCGAGAAATTGAGACCGCCTGATGAGGAGCCGGTCGGAGCTGTCGCACCCGGACTGGGAGAGTGACCACCACCGCCCGCACCACCGCCACCAGCGGCAACAGGTGTGGGGGCAACCGCGTCACGCGCGACGCTCTTGATGAGGGGCGAGACGGCAAGGAACCAGAGGACGGTCAGGGCGATGAGCAGCGCCACCAGTCCGAGGGCGGCCAGGACCATCCACGGCGCCAGCAGCGGACCCTGGACCAGCGTGCCATCGACAGTGATCGGCTGCCTGCCGTCGGGCTGGATGAGGACCTGGAACGGCTTCGATTTCGCCGGCCCTCGCCAGAAGGTCTGTCGGGGGCGCACCCGAAGGCGGGCAAACCCAGCCGTGCCTGGTCCGACCGCCAGGAGCTCCGGACTGAACTTGAAATTGAGCTGCTTGTCGTGGTCGCCCGCGCTCAGGGATGCCTGCATGGCCGCGTTGCCGCGGTTGTCGACTGCCACCTCGTGGGTTCCGCGCCGGCTGCCCCGCGAGTTCCGTGGGATGAGCTCAGCGGTCGCCTCCGCAAATGCCCCGATGGCGACGGTTCCTTCCTCGACGGTCGATCCCTGCGGGTCTTCGCGCGACTGGACCCGGACTGCGAACGGCATGTCGCCGGCCCGTGTCTGGGCCGTGCGCGGGGGACGAAACGTGACCGCCACCATTTCTTCCTGGCCAGGAAACAGTCGAACCATCGGCGGTGCTGATGTCGCCCATGGACCGGCTTCCCCGAGGACGTCGACGGTGAACTCGTCGACAACCTGTCCCGTGTTTTGAATCTTCACCCGGACTGAGGCGGCGTTTCCGGGCTCAACGCTTAGGGACTTCATCTCGAGGACGGCGATCACACCCACGGCGAAGGCAGTCTAATCAAGAACTTGCCCACGGACACACCGGCCTTTCAGCTTCGATGCCTGGCCTTGCAAAACCCCTGTTAACATCACGCCGGGTCCAGAACGGCGGTGATCGTCTGCAAGAAATGCGGTAACCAGAACCCGGACGGCGAGACGTTCTGCACGTCCTGCCACAGCTTCCTCGAGTGGGCGGGTGAAAAGGTGGTCGAGGCACCGCCACCGCCACCACCGCCGGCCCCGGCCCCTGAGCCGAAACCGGCGTTTGTCGAGCGGGTGAAGCAGGCGGTCGGCATTGACGATGCAAAAGTCGAGGCTCCAGCCTCTCCCCCGTCGGACGGCGCAGCCGCCACAGTGCCTGCCCAGTCAAACCCCGAGCCGGCGGCCGGCGCAGTGCCCAGCCCGGTCACGTCATCGATGAGCGGCACGGCGTCCGCGGCCGCAGCAGCGACGCCCGCGGCTCATGTCCCGGCTGCGGTGCTGCCTCAAGCCGTGGCCCCCGCGCCCGAACGAGTTCGCCAGGCACCGAAGACCGACACCGTCACGGGGCAGCGGTACAAACCCGGCGACCTGATATGCGGACAGTGCGGCGCGGGCAACTCGCCAGATCGCCACTTTTGTCAGAAATGCGGAGCCAACCTGAGCGCCGCGGTGGTGGTAAAGACGCCGTGGTATCGAAAGCTGTTTCGGGCACGCAGCGCCCCGGCAGCCGGCACGCGACCGAGGAGCGCGCCGGTCGAGCGAGCCTATGGTGCCGCCTTGTTCCGAGTTATCGCGGCCGGGATCGTCGTGGCCGTGGTCCTTGCGTACGTCGCCGTTCCGCCGTTGCGGGCAAAGGTCAACGGCACGGTGGGGTCCGTCTATGCTGCGGCACACCGTCACTTCGCGGGTCACGGGGTGCCTGTACGGGCGAGCTCCGCGAACGCGAGCTCAGAACTATCGACTCACCCGTCAAGGCTGTCGATAGACCTGGTTAAGGACACCTACTGGGCGGCCAACACCAGCACCGACAAACAGCCATGGATTCGGCTCAGCTTCGGCGGAACGGTCGACCTCGATGGGATCCTGCTGACCTCGGGAGCGGGCAAAGACTTCGCCACGCTGGCTCGACCAAAAGACGTGCAGATCGTCTTCTCTGACAAGTCCAGCACGCGACTGACCTTGAAGGACGATCCAAATCCGACTCAGTACGACCTTTCATCCCACGTCGTGTCGTCGTTCGCGGAAATTCACATCCTCAGCGTCTATCCGTCCGCCCAGAGCCCGGACGTGGCGATCGCTGAGGTCGAATTTTTCAAGATCGAATAGTTTCGCGTTCGAGCTCGAGTACGACCTTCCGATACTCAGCTTGCGCGCGGCGCGCCCCTGCTTCGTCTCCGGCCCTTTCTCGGGCATCTATCAAGATGCGCCAGAGCGCGTCGACGTAGCGGTCTGCTGCCAGCCCTGCGCCTGACACCTGCGCCGCCAGCGCCGGCTGCTCGTTCGCGAGGAAGCGGTTGGCGAGCGGCGAGGCGACATCGATCAGGCTGGCGCGAAACCGCTCGCGCCGTTGAGTGACCCAATCCGCTGATCCATCCTCCGGGAGGAACTCTTTCTCAGCGATGGCGGCCGCCTGTCGGAACCCATCCAGCGCCGCGTCCAGGTCCCCCGCAGTCCGGGCGCGACGGCTGCGGTTAATCGCCTCGTCAAACATTCGCACATCGACCTCCGAGCCCGGCGGCAGCATGATTCGATAGGCATCGCCGTCGCGGACCAGCAGCGAGGAGGCTCCGCGCGCGATCCCGGGCTCGAGCGCCTGGCGAAGGATGGAAATCGCGACGTGGAGATTACGCGCCCCGACCTCAACATCAGCACCGGGCCAAAACGCCTCCTGCAGGACCTCGCGATGGATGGGGGACCCGGCGTCGGCGCAGAGCCGGCGCAACAGCGCCCTCGGACGGGGCTTCAGATTGGACAGCACGACGGGATGCCCATCGACGGCGATCCCGAACTCGCCAAAGCAGCGGATCGTAACTGGACTCGGCGCATCCTGCGGAGTCGGTCGCAACTGGGCGTCGACAAAACGCCGGCTCAAGCCGGTCCTGGCCGAAGCGGCGGTCGCAAGCTCGACAAACTGCGAGCGGCTACCACCGCCCGCTCTAGCCAGGGCCAGATAGGCGAAAAACCTGGGGCCTTCCGCTGCCAACGCATTGGCGAGGCTCTCGGCTTTGAGCGCCACCGTATGCGCCTTTGGATCACCCTGTTGGGCGAGCGCCAGCGCATGAAGCGAACGGGACCACGCTTCGGGCACGCCGGCGCCGAGCTCGTGAAAGGCGCCTGCCACCTGGTCGAGAAGAGGCGCGGCGCGGGGATCGCCGATTCCAGATTGCACGATGCAGAGGCCGCGCATGAGCGAGGCTAGCGCCGCGCCCCATCGATCGCCGAGATGATCGCAAGCGATAGCCACTGCAGCTGCGGCCGACTCGCCCGCAGGACCGCCCGCGACCGCCATGCACGCACGGCCGATGCGGGCGAGAAATCCCTGACCTCGTGCATCAGCTTCCTCTACGGCCAGGTCGATAGCGACCGCCGCGTCGTCGATTCCAGCAAGGAGCGACGCCAGCGCGTGACCAAGCCGCCCGGCGACCACGACCGCGTCGGTGACATCGACGGACTGCTCCGCAATCGCGAGCAAGCGCCGGGCCTCGATCACCTCGCCCGCCATCAGGGATGCAAGCCCGGCGACGAGTGTCTCCTGCGCCGTCATCTGACCCGCCAGCTGGGCTCGCATGCCCAGCGGGTCGCGAATACTGGCGAGCCGCAACAATCCGTAGCTGTCGACGGCCGGCACGGCAGTCGCGGTCAGCCACGCAGCCAGGACCTGCCGCTCGCGCTGGCAGATCTGGATCCCATCGAGTCCGGTGAAGCCCCGCTCAGCGCGCTGGTAGGCGTCGATCGCGCTCTGCCATCGGCCTTCGGCACGGTGCCGCCTGGCGCTGGCGAGGAGCAGCCAGGGATCGTGCTCGAGCACCGCGGGCGGAAGCGCGTCTATCCATACGCCCGTCCGCCGCGCCAGCTGCGCTCCATTGCGCCCCAACAACCTGTCGACGGCGCTCCAGTCCTCAGCCCTGCAATATGCATGCAGCGCTTCAGGAATCGCCTCGAACTGCTCGAGCACTCTGCCGGCCGTGCCATAGCGTTGTCGCACGGCGCGCTCACCGGACTCGGCGGTAAGCACGTGCTCCAGGTGGGAACGCAGAACCTCGTGATATCGGTAGTCACCCTCCGTCCCCACGGCCGTCGTGAAAATCTGTCGCCGCTCGAGCTCTTCCAGAATCTGTTCGCTGTCGTTGCGATTCAGGAAGCGGTTGCAGATCGGGCCGCTCAGCCGGCCGAGGACGCACGTGTCGATCAGAAAGGCTCGCAGCCGGGGAGGGAGCTCGTCGAGCACGTTGCGGGTCAGGTACTCGCGAACGAGCCTCGAACCGCCGGACAGGCCTCGCAGTATTCGGCGCTGCTCATTCAAGCCCTTGCCCGACGTCGCGAGGTGGAAAAGCTGGAGTCCCGCGGCCCAACCTTCGGTCCGGCGCGCCAGTTCCGCGAGCTCGATCGGCGGAAGCGGCTCGTGATAGAAGTCATGGAAAAGGTTCTCGACCTCCCATGAACGGAATCGCAGATCCTCACCATTTATCTCGGCCAGTGCACCCGAGACCCGAAGGCGAGACAGGTTGAAGTCCGGCTGTGTTCGCGAAGCGATGACGGTCAGAAGGCTCGGCGGCGCGTAGTCGATGAACCGCTCGAGCGTCCTCTCCGCCGGGGTGCCGGCGATGGCGTGCGCGTCGTCGATGACGAGCAGCATGCGCTGGCCCGTCCAGCGCTCGAGATCTGACGCCGCATCCTCTACCGTCGGCCACTGACGCGACTCGCCGAATACGCTCGCGAAGGCCTCGCCGAGGTGCCGGAGCAGGTGATCCTGGCTCACGTCCCACGATTCGCACCGATACCAGGCAGCCGGGACCTTGGAGGTCGCGGCGAACCGAGAGATCAGGGTCGTTTTCCCCGACCCGGCAGGAGCCACGACAAGCGCGAGCTTGCGGCCCCACAGCCGGCTCATGACGGAGTCCAGCCGGGAAAGGCCATAGGATCGGGACGTCGGGACCCGTAGCTTTGCGGCCACGACAGGTATTTGCGTGTCGGCCTTCCTTCTCAGCGGTAGGGGTTTGCCGGAAAACTTAGGCCAACGGGAGGGGCACGACAGTTAACGTTTCGCTTCGTAGCCAGGCAACGATCCTTAGCCGCCTGGGTCAAGCGCTCAAGACGCCCGGCCAGCCAGCCCCAAGCACGATGCGCGGCGCTATCCACCCCGCATTGCCTGTTTGGGTGCGTGGCGCTGCCTGAAAGGATGCACTGACACGCCTCGGAAGTTCACCAGAGCTGCGAATACACTCGGCGCAGAGTCGTGCATAGAGAAGCGCAAGTGAACAAGCCTGCGCTGGAGCACGCCCCGGCGGCCCAGCCAGGAAAGGTTCAGCCTGCCGAGCAGCCGATCCTTGCTCTCCAGCGCCTGGCCGGAAATGCGGCCGTGTCCGAGTTGCTTGCGCAACGCCAGCCTCCGCCACCTGGCGGGGGCGGCGGCGCGGGCGGTGGAAAGTTCGACCCCACCATGATCAAGCTCACCAGCCCGGACCCCACCTTTACGGGAAACGTGAAAGCATCTGCCCAGGGTTCGGACGTCGTCCTGGACGCACCTGATGTCGTGATCAGCGCCGGGGTTACGGTCGACGCGCCGCCTGGACCTGACGGGTGGAACGGCATGGGCGTCGGCGCACGAATTGACATCGGCGCCACTCAGAGCGTGATGGGTTCGAACCGTTCCGGCATATACCACGTAGGGGGCGACCCGGCCCTACCCGTCGTTGGAGAGTCAAAATCCACTGTTCGCGGGCCACTCCGCGACGCTCAAACGGACCCCAAGACGAAAAAAGTTGCGCCGAACGTGGTCGCGCCCTGGTACGAGCTGCCGACAGGATTCAGCGATGGGCAGCGGACCGGAACGGTGCACTTCTACGACAAGCCCGGCACCAGCTTTCCGATCAAGCTCAACGAAGGTGTGCTTACCGAGACCAAAGGCGAAGACCGCTTCATAACCGGAATCGCCGCCAAGAGCGAGAGCCTGCCGCTAACTCATCTGCACCAGTACGAGTGGGCGGTGCCCTGGCAGATGCAGATCGATCATTCCGGGTCGGGCGCAGGCCTTGCTGCAACAGGCAAGGAAACGAAGGCGATCCCGCCCACTCTCGACGGCCCGATCGCGGGTGAGAAAGAGGAGACGTGGACCGCATTCAACTCGGTGGCGGACGCCATGAAGCAACCAACTCAGGTGCTGCTTCGTTACCTGGGGCCGGCGAAAACAAACGACCCGGCGGCTTATGCGACGATCCTCGAGGCTCTCAAACAGAAGAAGCCGACGATGTCGATCACCATCACGGTTGACGAAAAGGACAACATCGTCGCCAGCGACGACGTGTTTGTCGGTATACAGGAGGTCGAGTTCAAGGCCGGCAGCCTGAACAAGGGCCAGACGGGTACGGCGACCTTCGACCTGTGGCAGATGTTTTTTGACCCCGGACGAATCGACTCGTCAACTGCCCTGGTTGTGCGCGTAATTCACCGCGCCCTGGTTACAGAGGATGTGGCGCGACTGACGATTCACTATCCGTTCATACCGGACAAGCCGGCTCAAGTGAGGGTCGGCAGCGGCCGTTACTTCCTGTCCTGGACGTGGAGCTGAGCCGCCGCCGGTCAAAAACAGGAGGAGTCAAGGCCGGTCCGGTCAGGAGGCCTTGATGGTCGCGTTGGTGGTGATGAACTGCGCGGTGCAGGGCTTGGCCGCAACTGGGTCCGGCTGCGGGCCAGCAGGAGTCGGCATCATGGCCGGCGACTGCACGGTGAAGATCGCCTGGAACATCGCGCCTTTCAGCAGTACCGGTTTGCCATTCTGAGTCATGGTCGTGAGGTTCGTTGGCAGGAGAACGATCTTGATCGTGCCTGTGCCAGGCGTGACGAACGGCGGCGACATATACATGAGCGGACCTTGAATGGCGGCTGGTAGCTCGTCGCCCTGAAGGCACGCGGCCATGCCGCCGATTTTCAGGTTGGTGCTCGAGCCGGTGAGCGGAATGGGTGCCGCGAGCTGAGGCACTACCGCTGGGGCCGTGACGGTTATCTGGATCATGTCGCCGGACTTGATGATGAAGTCGCTCACGGGGCTGCCCTACCGAACCCCAAGCGGGATTTCTGCACGCCGGCAAGTTATCAACAGCCGGTCATGTATGGGCAGGGGCGTGTTCGGAACGCACATTGATATCCAGAAGCCACATTGATAGAGGAGGCGCGTGAGCTGCATTAGTTCGAAAGGGCAGTTCCAGCGTCGTGGTCAGGCAGAGGCGACTTCTGGCTCTGGAAGTTCAACTCCCAGCGCCTTCCAGGTTAGAGGACCCACGATGCCGTCGACGTCCAATGCGTTTTGCTCCTGGAACTGGCGCACGGCCCCATCAGTTCGCTTCCCGAAAATGCCGTCGGCCGCAAGTTCGAAGCCTTGATCGGTCAGGCGACTCTGCAGCTCAGCGACGTCCGATCCTCGACTCCCCCTGCGCACGAGCCGGCTTCCCGCGGGTACGTCCAGGGTTGCGCCGCCGGCTGCGGTCGGTGACGCCGCTGGTGCCGGACCTGCACCACCCGGTGACGCTGCCGGTCCAGGACCCGCGCCGCCCGGTGCACTTTCTCCGGGAATGGGCTGCCGTGGCCGCAGGTTGAGAACCGGCAGCATCGTGCCGATCGGCCATGCCTCCTCGGAAAACGAGCTCGGATCCGGGGCCACGTCTCCCGGCACGCCGATGAAAGGGATCTCGGGCGGCTGAGGGAAGACCTGGAAGGCAGTAAGGCTCAAGCGGAGGCATTGAGCCGGCAGAGGGACAACAGGGGGCGGCTCGGGGCGTGAGGTGAACTGTTCGCCTTCACCCTGCCGCTGTACGTTCGGGCTTAGCCTGTCGATCAGTAGGCCATCCACAGCCCTGTTGCCGGCATCCCGCTGGAGCGAAAGCGCTGTGGCGGCCAAGAGCGGGATTGGGGCGTGAAGGTCAAACCCTTGCGCGAGCTTTCGGTCTTGAGGCTCTTCCCGGTCACCAGGCGCTATACGGCGCGGGCCCAAACGCTCGCGGTACCGGCGTCTTATTGCCACCGATCACCCATTGCTCCGACAACTGATCATGACACTCCAGTCAACCCCCTGAGTTCCCTTGGGTGCCGGCTTTTGGGCAGACCTCGGTCACCTGTGTTCGCACTGCTGACCCGGCACCGATCGATTTGAGCGACTCGACCCGCTCGTTAGCTACCGCCAAGCCTGCCCACGGTCTGACACGCTCGTCTCCCTCAGGCGCGGGAGTGTCAGGTATCAGCCGGGAAGCCTGTAAGGCATCAGCCGAACCAACGACAGGCATCATGCGGGACGCTTTGGTCGTGCTTCAGCCGGATCAGCACACGAAACTGGCTCACAGAGAATTGTGGCTCCGGGACGGGGACTCGAACCCCGAACCTTGCGGTTAACAGATCGCTGCAGCCCGTTCAGAAACAGCGCTTCCAATTCGCCGCCTGCCGCTGAGTACCGTCAAATGCCAGGGTCTGCCACCGGCGTTGCTGTACGGCGCGCGGCCTGCCCATCGAAGCCTTGCTGACGGGCAGGGGCCATTTTGTGGCCAAATGAAAGCGATTGCTATAGGAAGGCACCAAGCATTCGGCGAGCATCCCAGGGCTATCGGTCCCCGCGTTCTGCAGCCAGCTTCTCGAAGAACTCTTCGACCTCGCGTGGGTCGGGCGGTTTGAGGATAATCTCCCGTACGAGATTGTCGGCGGCCCAATAGTTGCTCGCCAGTATCTGTTGAGCTCCCTGCTCATAATCGTAATCGGTGCGCTGGAACTCGATGCGAGGACCCAACATTACCCAGAATGCACCTCGTCGCCCCTGGTAGGCCATGCCCACGCTGCCGGCGTTGATGACTCGGAAACCGTCAACTGCGCGATCAAACTGGACGTGTGTATGGCCGCAGACAACAGTCCGCTGCTCGACCCCAGCCAGCATGCGTCTTAAGGCGAGCTCTGGCGTCAGACTGGTCATCATCTGTTCGTCGCTGCCTGGCGAGCCGTGGCAGAAGAGAACATCCCCAAGCCCCTCGACCGGTAAGACAATCTGGTCCTCGAATTCGGCAAGAAAGTCGCGATGAGCGCGCGTGATCTCGTGCGCGAACCATGAGGCATCTTTACGTGAATGGTCATCCGCGGGATCAAATGGCCAGTGTTCGTCAAACGCCTGCACCGCCTCGCGGTCCCCGTTGCCGCGAATGAAGCGAGCTCGCTCCAAGGACATCAGACGCTCGACCGTCTCGGCTGGATGGGGTCCGCTTGCAACATCACCAGCGACAACAATCGCGTCGACGGATTCCGCCTCCAACCGGGCGAGCACCGCTTCGAGGGCCGCAAGATTGCCATGAATGTCTGCGATCGTGGCCACTCTTAGGCCTCTTGGTTTGGTCCTCATCGTCGACGATCAGCTAGGCATGCACATGAATAATTTGTCGTCACAGGTCGATTCCATCGATCTCACGGCAGAGGACTAGGCATTCACTGCAAATCGATAACCGGGATCCCGCACCGACGAGGCGGTCGACATTCGCTACTCGTTTGCCGCAGAAGGTGCAGGCCGCGTCGGGATCGTCCTTGGAAATTAACCTCATCGCCGGTGCCGCATGTTGGCGTGTCGCCAATGGGCTGGTGGCAGCGCCGGCTTCCTCAACGCAGTGCTCGCAGATGTACACGCCCGGACCCGCGACAAGATGTGCAACCTCAAGGCCGCTCCGACCACAGAAGGAACAATCGATCGCAGCCCAGCTGACCCGCGAACGTATTTGGTCGTACGTGATCCCCAATTCAATAAGGACTCTGGCCCCGAGGCCACGGCCCTCGCGAGCCAGACCTAGCAGCAGATGCTCGCTGCGGACGTGCGTGGAGCGGAGACGTTTTGCCTCGAGGCTTGCGAGTTCCAATACCTCCTTCAGTCGGGCTGTCGGGCTGAGCCGGTCAGCTGTGTGAGGCGGGGTCCCGAGCAGGTTCTGTATCCTGGCGCGGCTCCGATTCGCGTCGGCCCCGATCGCCCGTAGGAGTCGTGGGGCGAGTCCGATATCTGCTCTCATGAGACCGAGCAGCAGATGTTCAGTGCCCAGGTAGCTGTGATTCAGTGCTCGCGCTTCCAACTGCGACAGCGTTAAAGCTTCTCTGGCGTCGATGTACAGGCGCTGGCCGACAATTTGGTCGAACCAGTTCGACTTTCCGCCAGGCTCGCACTCCTTACGATTCCGACGCACAAGCCGGTTGAAGAGGGTGCCCTTGCGTGCCTCTGCGATCGGCTTCCCCCCGCTGACGATCTGATGGACTCGCTGGTGGCTGAGCCCGAGCGCAGACGCTATTTCGCGCATCGATCGGCCCGCCGAATGAAGCCGTCTGATCGCCTGATGCAACTCGAGACGGCCGCGATCGGCCTGCGCTTCAAACTCATTTAGCCGGTCTCTAGCCA
>WNGD01011740.1_pt1 | contig 12072 bp, 12 predicted proteins | sample 5400671 | NCBI WGS metagenome assembly WNGD01 (sample SAMN13153369, study PRJNA577476) | soil metagenome | isolation source: 40 cm soil or saprolite under grassland replicate 2 | place: USA:California | collected 2016-06-15
TCCGCCTGCTCGAGCTCGGCGCGGATGACTACGTCGTCAAACCGTTCGGGATCGGCGAGTTGATTGCGCGTGCGCGCGCAGTGTTGCGGCCCCGTGTCGTCCCTGCGGCGAACGATCCTGTCGTCAGAGTCGGCCCGCTTGAAATCAATTTGGCCATGCGCTCCGGCACGATTGACGGCAAGCGGCTGGTCCTCGGTCCGAAGGAATATCAGGTCCTGCAGATCCTGGCGCAGCACGCCGGCAAGGTCGTGACGCGCCAACAGATCATGAAGCAGGTCTGGGGCGGTTCGCACCTCGATGACACGCATTACCTGCGCATCATCGTCCGCAACCTGCGCAGAAAGATCGAGGTCGATCCGACCCGGCCGCGCATCCTGCTGACTGAACTCGGGATTGGATATCGTCTTGCGCGGTAGCGGTGTCGGAGGCCTGCGACCGCGCACGGGCCCAAGCCGGCAACCCGACTTACAGAAAGTTTACGCGCGCTTTGTGCAAAGATACTCGCCGCCTTACGGCGCCGCTGCTTAGTTTTTCTCCCCACAGCTGACCCAAGCCATTGGCCCAGAAGGGTTTTGCTCACCAGGCCTGCGAACGGTCCGCGCGGAGAAAGCAGGCATGTCGCGCGCCATTTTTCAGCCGTTGTTGCGCAAGCCGCCGGGGCGCAAACCTCAGGCGCCACGCGCCGCTCGAGCGGTTGAGCGTATCGCCCGCCAGGCGCTGATCGACAGGCGCGATCATTGCATGGCCGAAATCGTGCGTTTCCGGTGCGAACCGGGACATTCAGACAACCTGTTCGAGAAGGCACGCCAGTTGCTGACCCGACATTGGTCCGCGTCCTCGTGGCGCGCCCGCGCGGACATTTTGCGCACCGCGGAGTGGCTCGTCGGCATCGGCAGGAGAGGCGCTGAATCGACCACAAGCTCGTGAGGGATTCGAGGACAGTCGAATTCGCCGGACGCGCGGCGACAACATTGCGGGTTTGTTCCGATGACGGCGCCTTTGACCATGCTGCTGGACGTCGTTCCGGTGTTGGCGATGGTCTTGGTGATCGTATGCATTCCGCTGTTGGGTGATCGCCCGCCCCAAAGAAGGCAAGCGGGGAACGAAGGCAAGCGATGGTCGTTACCGTCCTTGTGTTCTGGAAATCCTTGCCACGTGGCGGAAAAATGCATCGTTTCGTCGGAACTGAATGGGAGCCCTACATTGGCGTCGCGTTTTGCTCGGCGTTTGCTTTGAGCTTCACCATGATGTTGTCGGGGCTGATCGATACGTTTGGATAGCCGGACTCGCCGCAATCGCTTTCAAAGCAGTCGATCAAGCCTAGCGTTCGCGCCGTGGAGCGGCGGCCGGCCATCTTGCTGACCGGCTCCCATCGATCACGCCCCGATCAGCGAGAAGCCCAGCGCCAGCACCCACATCGCAATGGCAATAATGGATGTCCACTTCGCGAAGGTGAGATAGGTCTCGCGCAGCACCGTCGAGCTCGCCCATTGGGCATAAGCTTCAGGCGGGCGGACCTCCTTGGGCAGGTAGAGCCACATCTCGGTCTTGCGATAGTTCTTGGTCAAAGCCTCGCGCGCCTTGAATATCAGGATCACCGCCATCAGCGTGGTCAAAAATCCACCGGCCTGGAAGGCCGCGCGCGGCTCGAACGACAAGCCAATCATGACGCAGAAGATGGCGAGCGAGCCGAAGCCGCAGGCGCGCAGCGCCGTTGCGAATGCGACCTGTCGCATGTGTTCCATGGTGTCCCCGTGGATGGGAAACGTGCCCGGCGGCGCTCATTCTGCCGCGATTCAGGGGCCTGCGCCATCACAAGCGAGTGTCTGGGGCGAAGGGCGTCGGGCATTCAAGCGCCCAACGCTGGTCAACGCACAATGGAGAGAAGTTGCCGATGTCGAACGGGCGCCGCTCTGTCGACGCCCGGCCAGTCGTTCCGCGCCGCGCTCTCGTGCGGCAGCGCGGCTTATCCCGGAGGAGACGCCTTTGTGGTAACCTGGCCATCAGTCCTTCGGGCCTAAGGCGAACGCTTGCGACGGGTTCCTCACGTTAACGAGCCCCTGCGCGGGCAGCGAAGGGAGGAGACATGGTCCGCAGCGTGCTCATTGTCGACGACGAGCCGAATATCGTGCGGTCGTTGCAGTTCCTCATGATCAGCGCCGGCTACGACGTCCGGGTGGCGCGCGACGGTGAGCAGGCGCTGGACGAGATCGCCAAAACCCAGCCGGACCTGGTGTTGCTCGACGCGATGATGCCGAAGCGCGACGGCTTCGATGTCTGCCAGACCATCCGGGCAAATCCACGCTGGGCCGGCGTCCGCGTCATCATGCTCACGGCCAAGGGCCGCGACATCGAGCGCGAGAAGGGGATGGCAATGGGCGCCGACGATTACATCACCAAGCCGTTCTCGACCAAAGAGGTGGTGGCTCTGGTCGAGAAGATTCTGGGTCCTGCCGAAGGATCTCGCGATGAATGAGCGGGCTCGCAAGGCCGTTGCACCTGTGCGCCTGAATGTGCTCGTGCCGCTCGTGCTCGGGACTCTCGCCGGGGCGTGCTTTCTGGTCTCGGCCGTGGTGCTGGGGTCGATCACTCAGGCCAGGGGCCCCATCGAAGAGCACCTTCCGCGCATCGGCGCGCTGATGTTGGCGAGTTTCGGCGGCATGCTGGTGCTGTTCGCGGCAGCCTGGGCCATTCTTCACCTGTGGGTCGTGCGGCCCATCCAGATCTTGACGGGCGAGGCGGAGACGCTGGCCCTCACCCAGCAGAATCGCGGGGTGCTGATGCCCTCCCGCCACGCCCTCGAACGGCTTCCGCGTGCCGTCGAGCAACTGGCGCAAAAGCTCGCCGCAGCGCGCGCCGGCACGGCGGAGGCGATTGCGGGCGCCACGCAACGCGCCGAGGAGCAGAAGAGCTGGCTCGAAGCAATCCTGCTCGACCTGACCGAAGGAATTGTCGTCTGCAATCTGGAGCACCGCATCCTGCTCTATAACCAGGCCGCGGCGCGCATTCTCAATATGCGCGATGCGCTGGGTCTCGGTCGGTCGGTGTTCGGCCTGCTCACCGGCGAGCCAATCCTGCAGACGCTCGAACTGCTGCAGCAGACAGGCCAGGCAGCCGGGAAAACCGGGCCCGGCGCGGCTCAGCGTGCGAGCGAGCAGCAGAGCCACCGCTTCGTCTGCGCCACCGTCGACGTTGGGACACTTCTCGAGACGCGCTTGAGCCTCGTGCGGCAGCCGTCCGGAGCGGCGTCCGGCTACGTTCTGTCGTTCGCCGACATCGGTCCGCAGATCGAGAATCTGGCGTTGCGCGACGCCATCCTGCGCGAGACCATGGTGGAATGGCGTCGCCCGCTGGCAAACCTCAGGGCCGCCGCCGAGACTCTGTTCGCCAATCCCGCGCTCAAGGACGCGGACCGCACCGCCTTCGAGGAGATCATCGCCAAGGAAGTGGAGAACCTCAATGACCGCTTCCTCGAAGTGTCGGGCCGCTACGAGCGGCTCACCGCCGGTCCCTGGCCGATGTCCGACATCCATTCGCTCGATCTGTTCAGGGTGCTGCAGAAGCATCTTTCAGAAAACGACGGCATCGAGCTGACGCCGGTCGGCATGCCGCTTTGGCTCCAGGCCGACAGCCACTCCCTGATCCTCGCGCTCGAGCATCTGATCCACGCCGTAGCAAACTACACGGGCAAATCTGGCTTCGACATCGAGGCACTGCCCGGAGAAAATTACGGTTATGTGGAGATCGCCTGGGAGGGCGCGCCGGTTCCTCCCGCGGCAATCGAGTCCTGGCTCGATGAACCGCTCAAAGGCACGATCGCCAATCGCCAAGCTCGACAGATCCTGGAGCGGCACGGCAGTGACTTGTGGAGCAAGCCGAGGGGCGACGGCGGCGTCTGCCTGAGATTGCCGCTGCGCCTGTCCGAGCGCCGGCAGATCGTAAGCGTCGGGCCACCGGTCGCGCCACGGCCGGAATATTACGATTTCGACCTGTTCAAAGTTGCCGACACGGCGCTCGCCGATACTCCGCTCAAGACGCTGCGCTACGTTGTGTTCGACACCGAAACGACCGGGCTTCGGCCGTCGGAGGGCGACGAGCTCCTCGCGATCGCCGCAGTGCGCATCGTCAACGGGCGAATCCTCACCGGCGAGACCTTCGAGCGCTTGATGAATCCCGGCCGCTCGATTCCAGCGACGAGCATGCGCATCCACGGCATCACCGAAGACATGGCGCGCAATAAGCCGCCGGCGCGCATCGTGCTTCCCCAGTTCAAGAATTTCGTGGGCGACGGTGTCCTCGTTGCCTGGAATGCCGCCTTCGACATGCGTTTTCTGGAGCTCAAGCAAGATGAGGCAGGTGTGCGGTTCGACAATCCGGTTCTCGATGCGCTGCTGCTGTCCATCTATGTGAGCGACGACCCGGTCGACCATTCGCTGATGGGGACGGCGGAGCGGCTGGGTGTCGTCGTCACCGGCCGCCATACCGCTCTCGGCGATGCCATGGCAACGGCGGCAATCTGGGTAAAGCTACTGGACCTGCTGGAGGCGCGCGGGATACGCACCTTGGGTCAGGCCTTCAAGATTTCGAGCCGCCTGGTCGCTGAGCGCCGGCAGCTTGCGCAGTTCTGATCACCGCCGGCACCGACACCCCCGGGTGACGGTCGCCGTAGGCAAAATCGAGGAAGAGTCTCCATGTCCCGACCCGGGCTCACGCATGAGCGGCTGGTGGCGCTGTTCCTGCTCGGCGTGTTTCTGTTCACACCGCCGTTCCTCGCCATCTTCAATACGCCGGACCGCGTTCTCGGTCTTCCCAGCCTTTACCTTTATCTGTTCGCGGCTTGGACGCTGCTCATCGTGCTGGTGACGCTGGCGATCGAACGTTCGGATGCCGACGACGGACCCGGCAGGACGGCGGAGGCTCCGCCGGGCGGCTCGGAGGTGACGAACGACAGGACGGGAGCCTGAGGACGACGCATGCTCACCGCGCCGACGATTGTCATCATCGCGTTCCTCTACCTGTGTCTCCTGTTCGCCATCGCCTATTACGGCGACAAACGGGCGGATCGCGGACGGAGCATCATCGGCAATCCGTACATCTACGCGCTGTCGATCGGCGTCTATGCCACGTCTTGGACCTTCTACGGCAGCGTCGGCCGCGCCGCCTCCAGCGGCGTCGGGTTTCTGCCGATCTATATCGGCCCGACCCTGACTTTCATTCTGGGATGGTACCTGATCCGGAAGATCATTCGCATCAGCAAGGTCAACCGCATCACCTCGATCGCCGATTTCATCGCGTCGCGCTATGGCAAGAGCTCCAATCTCGGCGGCTTGGTGACAATCATCGCGGTGGTCGGGATTCTTCCGTATATCTCGCTGCAGCTCAAAGCGATCTCCATGAGCTTCTCGGTACTGCTCGGCTATCCAGAAATCGTGATGCCGACGCAATCGGGTTCAACTCCCGTCCTGCAGGACACCGCGCTCTATGTGGCCCTCATCATGGCAGCCTTCGCCATCCTGTTCGGGACGCGGCACATCGATGCGAGCGAGCACCACGAGGGAATGGTCGCTGCCATCGCCTTCGAGTCGGTGGTCAAGCTGCTGGCGTTCCTCGCCGTAGGCGTGTTCGTCACCTACGGAGTGTATCAAGGGTTCGGCGATCTGTTTTCGCGCGCTGCTTCCTCACCCGATCTGGCCAAACTGTTCACCATCGATGCAGGCACCGGTTATACGAGCTGGATCTCGCTCACCGTGCTCGCGATGCTGGCGATTTTCGTCTTGCCACGACAGTTCCAGGTACTCGTGGTCGAAAACGTCGACGAGCGGCACGTCAAGAAGGCGGTCTGGCTATTTCCGCTCTATCTTCTCCTCATCAATATCTTCGTGCTGCCCATTGCCTTCGGCGGCCTGCTCCACTTCTCGCATGGGAGCGTGGACGCCGACACGTTCGTGCTGGCCCTGCCGATGGCCGAGCGTCAGCAAACGATCGCGCTGCTTGCCTTCATCGGCGGGCTTTCCGCCGCGACGGGCATGATGATTGTCGAGACCGTGGCGCTCAGCACCATGGTGTGCAACGACCTCGTCATGCCGACGCTGCTGCGCGTCGGCCGCCTGCATCTGTCGGAGCGTCGCGATCTGACCGGTGTCCTATTGGCGATCCGGCGCGGCGCCATCGTGGTAATCGTGCTGCTCGGCTATGCGTATGTACGGCTCATCGGCGAGACCTATGCCCTCGTCACCATCGGGCTCGTCTCCTTCGTGGCGGCTGCGCAGTTCGCCCCGGCGATCATCGGGGGCATTCTCTGGACCGGAGCAACCAAGGCCGGAGCACTCGCGGGGCTGAGCGGCGGCTTTCTCGTTTGGATCTACACGCTGCTGCTGCCATCCTTCGCCCGCTCCGGCTGGATTGGGGAAGGCTTCGTGAACGACGGTCCGTTCGGCTTCGCGCTATTGCGTCCCTACGCGTTGTTCGGACTGTCCGGCCTCGATTCGATCGCGCATGCCCTGTTCTGGACGATGGTGGTCAATGTCGGGCTCTACGTGGCGGTCTCGCTTGTGACCTCGCAGACCATCATCGAGCGCAGCCAGGCCAACCAGTTCGTGGACATTTTCGGCCGCGCAGCCGCCGGAAGACGGATCTGGCGCGGTCGGGCCACGATCGGAGACTTGCGGCGCCTGCTCGCCCGCTTCATCGGCGAACCGCTGACGCAAACCGCGTTCCATCGCTTCACGCGCGAACGCGACCGCCGCCTCGACGACGCCAGCCCGGCCGATGCCGATATCGTGTCCTATGCCGAGCGCCAGCTCGCCGGCGCCATCGGCGCGTCGTCGGCGCGCATCATGGTCGCCTCGGTGCTGCGCGAGGAGATGCACGACATCGACGAGGTCATGCAGATCCTGGACGAAGCCTCCGAGCTCATCGTCTACAGCCGACGGCTGGAGGAGAAGAGCCAGGAGCTCGAAGCCGCGACCAAGGAACTCAGGGCCGCGAACGAGCGGCTCAAGGAGCTCGACAAGCTCAAGGACGACTTCGTGACGACCGTGAGCCACGAGCTGCGGACACCGCTCACCTCGATCCGCTCCTTCAGCGAAATCGTGCACGACTACCCGGATCTGCCGATCGAAGAGCGCCGCGAGTTCCTCCAGATCATCGTGCAGGAAAGCGAGCGCCTGACCCGGCTCCTCAACGACATCCTCGACCTAGCCAAGATGGAGGCAGGCAAGATCGAATGGCACATGGCCGATATCGCGCCGCGCGCCGTCATCGAGCAGGCCCTCGCCGCCACCAAGGGCCTCGTTCGCAAGCATGGCAAAGTGCAACTCCAGACCGTCCTCGAGGACCATCTTCCGATCGTTCGCGTCGACCCCGACCGGTTGATGCAGGTCATCGTCAATCTCATCTCCAACGCCGTGAAGTTTACCGACGAGGAGACAGGTTGGGTGCGGCTCGAGGCGCGGCGGGAGGACAGCGCCTTGCGCGTCGACGTTCGCGACAACGGCATCGGCATCGACAAGAAAGATCACAACAGGATTTTCGAGCGCTTCCAGCAGGCGGGCAACACGCTCACCGAAAAGCCGGCTGGAACCGGGCTCGGCCTCCCCATCTCCCGTGAAATTCTCCGGCACTTCAACGGCGAGATCTGGGTCGAGAGCGAGATCGGCAAGGGCGCGACCTTCTCCTTCCGGATTCCGGCCGCGGGCACGCGCGACGCGGTTGCTGCGCCGACAGGCGCATCCGCGCTCGAGTCGGTCTAGATCCCGATTCCGAAGTTCGCATCATTGTGCCGCAGCCTCGTTTGCGAACTTCGGAATCGAAGGACACTAGCAACTTATTGATCTAGTGTGGCTTTGGTTCAGAAGTCCGCATTTCGGACTCGCTGCAAAAATGATGCGGAGTACTCCTTCCGATTATCGGATCGCGCCCGGCGCGAGATCGGACTCCAGCGTGGTGCGCACGTTGACGATGCTCCGCAGGCAGGTCACGAGATGGTCCTTCTCGCGCTTGCTCAGCCGCTCTTCGGGTACGAAGTCGTCGACCTCGCGCCCGGCGGCGAAATCTTCGACTTGTTGGCGCAACAGCAGTTGCGAGATGAACTGAAACGCGTCCTTCAGATTGTCGTGATCGTCGGGGTGAAGTGCGCCTTTCGCCACCAGTCCGTCGAGCCGCGCCAGCGTCGAGGTCTCCGGCAGCCCCGCCCTGAGCGAGAGAAGCCGCGCAGCTTCCACCAAAGGCAAGCTGCCGCGCAGCTTCAGGTTGATCATTCCCGGGCGGTCCTGCTTGTCGCGCTCGCTCCGGAGCCGCCCGAACCAGCCGAGCGCCGCGCCGTGGTCGGCCTCGATTGTGAACAGGTCCTTGACGAAGGTCGGGCTCTCAGCGATCGCCTGCATGATGTGACGGCGCAGCGCCTGTGAAAGCGCGGCATCGCCCCACACGTGCTGGAAATCGACCAGAATGTCGCTCAGTAGCAGCTGGGTCTCCGTGCGCCTTCGCAGCCAGACGGCGATCTGCTTGCGCCACTCCGAGATCCGCTTGCGCCAGACCGGGTTGGTGGCCATGACGTTTCCCAGGCAGAGGGGGAATTCGATGGCGTCGAGTAGTTGCGTGAAGCGAACGGCAAGCGCAACAAAATATGCGTCGATACGCGCGTGCGCACCGTCGTCGTAGTCGGCCAGGATGAACCCGTTGTCCTGATCGGGTGCCAGCAGGGATTCTCCACGGCCAGCGGAGCCCATGACGATGAGCGCGAACGGCACCGGCGGTTCGCCCCAGCCGTCGGCTGCCATGGTGTTGATCGCGCGCAAGAGCGCGCGCCGATGTAATTCGAAGTTGATGTCGGTCAGCAGCGCCTGCACCGCCGCGATGGGCATGCCGTCGTGCATGGCGTCCTGGGCAAGAGTGGCCTCATATTGCTTGACCCGTTTCAGACCCTCCAGGCTTTCGTCTTGCACGAACTGATCGATTAGGCGTCCGAACCAGCCGGAGAGGAAGAAGAGCACGTCGTGCAGCGCAAGCAGCCCCGCGAGTCGGCCGGATCCGTCGATCACCGGGATATGACTCAAGGAGTGCCGGCGCATCGTTGTGATCGCATTGAGGAGAGGGTCGTCGGTGGAAATCGTAACGATCGACGCGGTCATCACGTCCTCGACCGGCTGATCGGGCATCGCGCGCCAGGCGACGCGCCGCACCACGTCTTGCTGCGTGAGAATACCGGCCGGCTTGCCGTGGGAATCCGTGACGACCGCCACGCGGCTGCCGGCCTGCGCCATGCTGTTCACGGCCTCGCCGACGCTCGCGGTGCGTGCGACCTCCAGGGGCTTCGGCCCCATGTGATCGCGGGCAACAGCGCGAAATAGCTTCGTCTGCGAGTACAACGGACCGGCCCTCCTTGCGGGCTTGCGGGAACGGCTGACTCGGCGGATGAGCTCGGCGGCAAGCTTACACCGCTCGAAGCCGTCTCGCAGCGCGACCCGCAATCGCCCTTATTCCAGCAGTGGCCGCGGGTCCTCGTACGGCCCTCGATTGCGCCTAAGCGATGAAGGCCGTATCCTTTGCTCACTCCATTTCGGACAGCACAAGCAAGCGATCCAGGGCTTCAAGCGATCTAAGACTTGGAGGCGACCATGAAGAAGGAAATTTTCCAGGAGAATAAGGCTCGCTGGGAGGTATTCGAGTGGATCGGCAGCACCCAGTCCAAGGTCATTTGGGCTGTCGCTGCGGCGATTGTGGTGCTTGTTATCGTTTACCTGATTTGGTGAGCATCGAGCCTCGCATTCGCTCTCGACGGGTAAAAGCGCGCAGGGGGCGAAACCGCTGCGGAAGAACGATCTGTGTAAGCCGTTGAAGCGCAGGAGCCTGCTGCTGTCGGACGCCCGTTCGCCGGCCCGTCCGAAAGAGGGTTCGTGCGAAACCAGTCGGCGCGATCAGTGCATGTTCCGGCGGGAACCGGGTTCGCCGACAAGAACATGCGCCACTCTAAAGCCCGATCTTGAAGAAGTTGCCCATCGCGGGAAGGGTGAGCAGGCCGGTGCCGGCGAGCCAGATCCACAGCGAGGCCTCGGTCGAATCCTCCTTGGCGCCCACCCAGCGCTCGTAGATAGCGGCGGGGATGCCGCCGAGAATGATGGTGGCGGTCGAGACCATCAGTGAGGCGAACATCAACGTCAGCCTCACGCTGCCGAACAAGAGCGCCGGAGAGAGAATCTGCGCGTGAATGAGCGCGAACAGCAGCCAGGTCTGGTTGAACAGGCCGTTGACGATCCCGAAGAAGGCGATGCCGATGTAGTAGAAGTTGCGATCCATGACGCGGCTCAGCTCGCTTTGGGGACTGCACCCAATAACAGGAACACATAGAGCAAGCCCACGCGCAACCAGAACAGCCAGACGACGCCGAACAGCCAGATCACCACCGGCGCCGCGGCTTTCGGTGTGATCGGTGCGATAAGCGCGATAAACGGGTCGGTGATGCGGCAGAAGAAACGCCAGATGTAGTTCGACGAGTCCGGCCCCACGATCAGCCCGAGCAGGGCGCGGCCGAGCAACGTGTACATCAGCGCCGCCAGAACGAAGTTCGGCAGGTGGAAATACCAGAGCGTCAGCAGCGGATGTGACGTGCCCACGTGGGATTGCTGGTCCCGGCTCTATTGAAACCTCAGGCGGCCGCGCGCATTCAATCACAAGGTTGCCGCGGACAGTACGCCGGAAAAGAAGCGGGGCCCATAAGGGCCCCGCGCGCATGGACCCGACGCGGGTGTCAGGTCTTTTCCTCGAGCACCGTCTTGCCACGAGGCTTGCGGATCTCGTCGATGAGGGCTTGCATCTCCCTCGACGGTTCCTTGCCCATCAGGCTGACGACGATCATCACCACGAAGCCGAGCGGCATCCCCAGCAATCCGCAGTTGATGTTGTTGAGGTCGAACCAGCCGACTTTGTTGGCCAGCGGGTTCGCCGCGCTCGCCGGCACGTCGGCGAGCCATTTCGGATCGGCCATGATCTGGGCGACATTGATCAACGCTTGGCCCGTCTCCGGGTTGAGCAGCGAGGTCATGCCGAAATAGGTCACGCCCAGCTGCGGGTAGTAACGCGAGACCACGAGATAGAACAGGCAGATGCCCCACCCGGCAATGATCCCGCAAATTGCCCCCGCCGTGGTGGTGCGTTTCCACCAGATGCCGAGCACGATCGCCGGAAAGTTGCCCGCCATCGCGAGCGAGAACGCCCAGCCCACCATGGCGAGGATGTCCGATGGTTTCGACGCGGCCAGCGCCGCCGCTGCCACGGCGACGAAGAACAACAGAACACGCGCGACCGTGAGCCGACGCACGGTCGGCGCGCTCGGGTCGAGCATCTTGTAGTAGATGTCGTGGCTGAGGGCGTTGGCGATGGCGAGCAGGAGCCCGTCGGCGGTGGAGAGCGCGGCGGCAAGCCCGCCGGCTGCGACTAGACCCGAAATCACGTACGGAAGGCCCGCGATCTCCGGGGTGGAGAGCACGATCACGTCGGTATTGATGACGAAGTCCTGGAAACGCAGAACGCCGCCATGACCCGCGATCGCTTTGCACGCATCGATGGCGGCCTGCAGACTGGCTGCATTCTTGCCGCAGATTTGGATCAGCCCGAGCTCGCCCCACTGGAATATCCAAGGTTTGAGGGCATCGATATTGCTGCCGATGATGTTGTTATAGACCTCGAGCTTGGAGAACGCCGCATAGGCCGGCGCCGAGAAGTAAAGGAGGAAGATGAACAGCAGCGACCACGCGACCGAATCCCGCGCTTCCTTCACCGACGGCGTGGTGAAGTAGCGCATGAGGATGTGCGGCAGCGACGCCGTGCCCACCATCATGCAGAAGATGATCCCGAAGAAGTTCAACGGGGTGTAGTTCATGAAGGGCTGGATATGCGGCCGCAGCGTCCCGGGCGGGCAGGCCTGCGCCGTGCACAGCACCGCGAGCCCGTCCTTGACCAATTGCTGCTCGCGGGCGGTGATTTCCGCAATCGCCCTTCCGTACGTCAGTTCCGGGAGCGGAATGCCGAAGTGCTGCGTTGACAGGATCACGATCGGCGTGAGGTAGGCGACGA
>WNGD01005671.1_pt1 | contig 12071 bp, 15 predicted proteins | sample 5400671 | NCBI WGS metagenome assembly WNGD01 (sample SAMN13153369, study PRJNA577476) | soil metagenome | isolation source: 40 cm soil or saprolite under grassland replicate 2 | place: USA:California | collected 2016-06-15
ATCGATCTGCCGGTGAAGCCGGCCGACGCGAAGCCCGACTTCGTCAACCACACGTTCACCGTGGTCGGCATCCTCAACGAGACGAAGACCGCACCCGACACCTTCGCCTACATCAACCTCGCCGACGGCCAGACGCTATTGAGGGATAGCCTGCCAGTCGCGCTGCAGAGCTCGTTCGACGTGACCCAGATCACCGAGGGCATCTCGGTCTATGGCAAGCCGGGCACCTCGCTGTCCGCGCTGGACAAAATCGCCGACCAGATCAACTCGCAGGTCACCGGCGTCAAGGCAACCAAACCGAGCGACCTCGTGACCGGATTCAAGAACGGCGGCGCCATCTTCACGGCCATCACGACCGCGGCCGCGCTGCTGGCGCTGATCATCGGCGGGCTCTCGGTCGTCAACACGATGTTCATGTCGGTCGCCGAGCGCGTGCGTGAGATCGGCCTCAAGAAAGCCGTCGGCGCGACGACCCGCAACATCATGGGCGAGTTCCTCGTCGAGGCAACGCTCATCGGCCTCATAGGGGGAGTTGTCGGCTATGGGCTTGGCGTGGGCGTCGTCGTGCTCCGGAATACCTTCTTCGCGCCGGCCGACGGATCGTCCCTGTTCCTCATCACTCCCGCCCTAACGATCTTCGCCATCGGCTTTGCGACCGCGCTCGGCGCGGTGGCCGGCGTGCTGCCCGCGTGGCGCGCCGCCCGGCTCGACCCTGTGATCGCGCTGAGGAACGAGTAGATGGCGAGCGTGAGGCTGGTCGAGCTGACCAAGTACTACAAGCGTGGCTCGGAGACCATCAAGGCGCTCGACGGGGTGACCCTCGACATCGAAAAGGGCGAGTTCGTCGCCGTGGTCGGGCGCTCCGGCAGCGGCAAGACGACGATGCTCGACCTGCTCGGGCTGCTGCTCAAGCCCACGGCCGGCGCCCTGTTCATCGACGATGTGGACACCGCCAAGCTTGGCGACCGCGACCGGGCCCACATGAGGGCGCGCAAGGTCGGCTTCGTGTTCCAGGAGTACAACCTGCTGTCCGGCCTGAACGTGCTCGAGAACGTGACGCTGCCGCTGCGTTACGTCAAGGAGCACAAAGCCGAGGGCAGGTGGCGGGCGACCCAGCTCATCAACCGGGTGGGGCTGGCGGACCGGATCAAGCACCGGCCGGCCGAACTGTCGGGTGGCCAGATGCAGCGGGTGGCGATCGCGCGGTCGATGGTCAACCGGCCGTCCTTGATCCTGCTCGACGAGCCCACGGGGGCGGTCGACACCGAGACCGCCCAGCAGCTGGTCGAGCTCCTCAAGCGCCTGAACACGGAGGACCAGGTCACGATCGTGCTGGTCACCCACGACACCGACATCGCCGGCGAGGCCCGGAGGCAGATACGGCTGAAGGACGGCAGGGTCCTGACCGACGAGAGGATGGGCAGCCGAGACGGAGAGCTCGTCCCGGCCTAGGGGTTAGAGGTGGCGGAACTCTTCCCCATTTATGGGGAAGTACCGGCCGAAGGCCGGGGATGGGGCTGCCCGCGGAAGCCTCAAACCGATACCGCCGGTCAATAATCTGCGTTAACCAACCACATGCCCCGCCGTGTCCTCACCGCCCTGGGAATCGCCGCCGGCCTGATGTTGGCCGCGCTGGTGGCCGGCGCGGCCTATTCGGCGCTGAAGGCACCGCTGGCGACCACCCCGAACAGCAACCTGAGCCCCGACAGCTGCTCGCCTGGCCCGTGCGTCAACCTCCGCGGCTACACGCTGTGGATCTCCAAGGTGCGCGTGCAGAACGACATCGTCCGGATGACCGTCAAGTTCCAGAACTCGAGCGTAGCCACCTATGCGGCGCCCGACGACCTGCAGCTCATCGACGCCGGGCGCCGGACGTCGATCCCCATCACCGGCGTGACCGGCTGCAACACGTTCGCGCGCCACGAGTTCAGCGGTGGCAAGGTCTTCGGCCCGATCAACATCTGTTTCCGGGTCAGCAACGCGACGCCGCCGTTCATCCTCCACTGGACGCCCGACCTCGGCACGTTCTGCTGCCAGCAGGACCTCACGATCTGGCCGACCTGAGCTTGAGGGCCCGGTCGGGCCGGTTGGTGATGATTCCCTGGATTCGGCCGCTCGCGACCAGGCGTCGCATGAGACTCATGTCGTCGACTGTCCATGCCCACACGTCGATGTTGTTCTGCTCGCAGAAGCTCAGGGCCTCGTTGGTCACGTACTGCTGATCGAGGCAGAGGAAGTCGGCGTCCGTCTGCTCGACGTGCCGGCGAGTGAGCCCGGCCTGGATCTCCGGAAACTTCTCTTTGATCTTGCGGATCGATTCGTAGTCTGGCGTGGTGACAACAACTTTGGCGGGCCCGCATTTCTCCAGCGCGCGAGTGACGAGCTCGACCTCGGAGCCGGCCTCCTTCAAGTCGATCTGGATGCCGATCTTTCCGCAAGCCGCGTCGAGCACCTCGTCGAAGGTGACGTACTGGCGGTCGAGACGGAGAGCGTCGTGCGCGATGACCACCACGCCTGCTTTGGTTCGCCGGACGTCGACCTCGATGAAGTCGGCCCCCGAGTTGAGGTGGCGTGGGTAGCCGTTGTGCGCGCTTACGATCAGCACGCTTAGATCATGGCAACGGTTGTCGTCACGGGAGCGACGGGCGCGATCGGTTCCGCGACCGTCGCGGCGCTGCAGAAGCGGCGGGCGCAGGTCATCGCGCTGTCGCGCCCTGCGCTGGATCTGTCTTCGATGGCGTCGGTGCGCGCCGCGGCGCGGGAGCTGAACCGCACCGCCGACCACATCGACGCGCTGCTGAACATCGCGTCGGTCTTCACGTCTCGGTTCCAGAAGACCGCCGACGGATTCGAGTTGATGCTGGCGACCAATCACCTCGGCCCATTTCTGTTGACGAACCTGTTGCGCGATCGGCTGACGCGCGGGGGCCGGGTGATCACCGTGACCGCGCCTTCGACGGCCCAGGTCAACATCGACCGGCTGCTGGACCGCGATCGCTTCAACGGCTTTCACTCGTTTGGCGCGACGAAGGCGGCGAACCTGGTGTTCACGTTCGAGCTGGCGCGGCGAGGCAAGCGGTGGGACGTGCGCGCGAACGCGTTTCATCCAGGACTGGTGCGCTCGGAGCTGATGCGCGAGGCACCAGATGTGATCCGATTCGCCACGCGCCTGGTCTCGCGAGGCCCGGAGCGTGCGGCCAGCGATCTGGCCGACCTCGCCCTGTCCCCCGCCCACGCCGGCACGTCGGGCTGGTTCTTCAAAGGCTCCCGCCGCATCGACCCACCGAAATCGTCACTGGACGAAACCCAACAGGCCGCCCTATGGAAACGAAGCGCGGACCTAACCGAACTGGAAGGCGGCTTCTAAGCGAGGAATTTTCACCTCCCCACCTGCTGGGGAGGTCGGCGGCGAAGCCGCCGGGTGGGGGCGTGAATCTCCACTCCTCCCACCCACCTCCTTCACAAGTCCCTCACAAGTGGTGGGAAAAATGAGAGGCGTCGCAAATCTCATTCACACACAAGGAGTTGAATCGCATGAGACGCGGATTCGGTTTGATCGGAGCATTGGTCACGGTGATCGTGCTCGTAATCGTGGGTGCCATCGCCTACAACATCGGCTGGTCGGAAGGCGTGAACACGCACCTGCCGGCGGCCGCAAACCAGGCCAATGGCGCGCCGTATTACTACGGCTACGGCTTCCACCCGTTCTTCGCCGGCTTCGGCATCCTGTGGTTCCTGTTCATCCTGTTCGGCATCTTCTTCCTGCTCCGCCTGGCCTTCTTCGGCCGGATGTGGCGCGGCGGCGGATGGGGCGGCTACGGCAAGGGCATGGGCCACGGCGGCTACGGCTCGTTCGAGGAGCGGGCCCAGGAGTGGCACAAGCGCCAGCACGGAGAGCAGCCACCCTCTTCAGGCACGACGCCAACGCCCCCTCCCCCTGACACGCGCTCCGTCTAGGAGCGGTGTCCGAACCTAGGATGGTCGCCGTAGTGGCGACCATCCTTGTCGTTGATGACGAGCCGCGAATCGTGCAGCTCGTTCGCGACTATCTCGAGCACGGTGGGTTCACCGTGCTCACCGCTTCCGATGGACCCGCCGCCCTGCGCACCGCGCGCACCGGCCGCCCCGACCTGGTCGTCCTGGACCTCGGCTTGCCAGGTCTCGACGGCCTGGACGTCGCCCGCTCGCTGCGGCGCGATGGCGAGGTGCCGATCATCATGCTGACCGCGCGGACCGACGAGTCGGACCGGATCGTCGGCCTCGAGCTCGGCGCCGACGACTATCTCACCAAGCCGTTCAGCCCCAAAGAGCTAGTGGCCCGGGTCCGTGCCGTTCTTCGTCGGGCCGAAGCTGCCTCGGTTCCCGCCGATCTCATCCGAGTCGGCTCCGACGTCGAGCTGGATGTCCCGCGCTTCGAGGCCCACTTCGGCGGCCGCCGCGTCGACCTCACGAAGAGCGAATTCCAGATCGTGGCGGCGATGGCGCGCCAGCCTGGCCGCGTATTCACGAGGGCGCAGCTGTTGGACGCAGTCCGCGGCGTGGCTTTCGAGTCGTACGAGCGGGCGATCGACGCGCACATCAAGAACGTCCGCAAGAAGATCGGCCAGAAGTACATCGAGACCGTCTTCGGCGTCGGCTATCGCTTCGCCGAGCCGGCACCCCGATGAGGCAGAACTGGGGACCGCCGCCGGGCCGCCGCCCACCATGGTGGCCGGAGGGCGAGCCCTTCCCCCCTCGCCGGCGCTACGGCCCACCGCAGTTCGTGAGGTGGGTCGGCTGCTTTTTCGTGACCGCGCTGCTAATTGCCCTTTTCTCTGGCGTCCTCGCCGGGGCGATATTCGGCCGGGGCGGCGGCGGATTTCACCCGTTCTTCGCCCTCCCGATCGTGTTCGTGATCGTACTGGTCATCATCGGCGTCTCAGGCGGACTCCGACGCATGACGCGCCCGATGAACAACCTGATCGATGCCGCGCGGCGAATCGAGTCGGGCGACTACTCCGCCCAGGTCCCCGAATGGGGCTCGTCGGACATCCGGTCGGTTGCACGCGCGTTCAACTCGATGTCCGCGCGCCTGAAAACGATCGACGAGCAGCGCCGCAACTTCATGGCGGACGTGACGCACGAGCTGCGCACGCCGCTGTCGGTCATCCGGGGCCAGGCTGAAGCGATCGCCGACGGCGTCTACCCCGCCGACGACGCGCACCTGGCCCCGATCCTGGACGCGACGCAAACCCTCGACCGATTGGTCGAGGACCTGAAGACGCTGGTCGACACGGACGCCGGCAATCTCGTCCTTCACAAAGAGCCGACCGACCTTGGCGCGCTCGCGCGCGACACAGCCGAATCGTTCCGCCCCCAGGCCGAAGCCGCCGGCATCACCCTCACCACCGAGGTCGCAGACAACCTGTCGCCGAGGGACGTCGACCCGTCCCGGATGCGCCAGGTGGTCGGCAACCTGCTCTCGAATGCGATCCGGCACACGCCAAAAGGGGGCTCGGTGGAAACGGCAGTCGGCCCATCCGAGATTTCGGTCACCGACACCGGCGAAGGAATCCCACCGGACCTTCTACCCCACGTCTTCGAGCGGTTCGCCAAGGGACCGCGCTCAACGGGCAGTGGGCTGGGCCTGGCGATAGCGCAAGACATCGTGCGCGCCCATTCGGGCCGCATCCAGGTCTCCTCGGCCGAATCAAGAACCACAATCACGGTGACTTTGCCAACAGACAAGCCTTAGCCCCGGCTGGACATTAGAACCACGCTGAATAACATTGGGCGTCGTGGCGCTTCCTCCAGGTTTCGAAGAAAGTCGCGAGGTCACTCCGCAGGATCTCGAGTCGATTCCCGCGATCAACCTCGAAGCGGTCCACGTGCTCGAACACCGCATGGCCGAGCACCACATCGCCGAGGTCGACTACATCGAACCGGGCGAACGCCAGGAGACGATCCGAATTCGCCCTGCTTTCATCCGGACCAGCAAGGCGCATAACCTGGTCGCCTGGGCCTATCCGGTTGGTGGCGACCATTGGATCGAGCTCCGACTCGACCGGATCCGCGCCGTGCGCGACACCGGAGAGCGTTTCCAGCCGAGCTGGTAGCGAGGCCGTGCTGGGCGAACTTTCCCGCAGAGACACCAGCGCGCCTGGACAGGTCATGGAGTTCCGGGTGTGGACAGAGCTAATTCAACAGTCGCATGGAGCCCTTCATGTGTTCCTACCGTTGCTGGACAGAGGCCTGGATGCAGTGATCCACCGGTTGACCGACGGCGAATACATCCCGGTGCAGGTCAAGAGCCGGAGCAAGGCCACAAACGGCTTTATCGAAATCGGGATTCCAGAAAGCATGCTCGTCGACGACCGCGCGTTGATCATCGCCGGCCTGCTTACGGACGAGGGCCTGGGCCCAAAACTGCTCGTTGTCGACGAGGCCATGTTCAAGCGGGTCGCCGCACACAGCTTGGTCAACGGCGAAGAGATCTATTCGGCCAGTTTCAGCATGGACTCCTCGCGAAGCCACTGGCGGCCATACCTCGTTCCACGCGAGCAGCTGGCCGAGCGTCTGCTTGGTTCCCCTCCGCCGATCCCGGCCCTTGAGTCGTTGGAGGAGCTCGCCCCGGAGCCGATAGATCGGTATACACGCTGGCTCGGATTTCTTGGTGAGTCAGAAGTCATCCGTAGGCTTGCCGAGAATGCGAATCTCGACCTCTTCAGACCCTTTCCTGACTTGGAGATGGTCGAGGTGCTCGCCCGCAATAGCGTCACGGGACGTTTTCTTGGGATCCAGGTTAAAGCCGGAGCTATTGGAGAGTACGGCGAGGCACAGATATCTATCCGAAAGGCCACGCTCGTTCCGGCGGCCAGCACCTTCATCGTGGCGCTGGCGTGGATGCCTGAAGAGCGTCAATTCGCGGACGAGTTCATTCTGATACCGACGACTGACCTCGCCCGGATCGCGGTCGACGAGGGTGTTCATTTGTTCTTGAACTTCCATCCCCATAGTCAGGAGCGAACCCGACTCGACCCCTACCGCCGACCGCTGTCGAGGCTCGGGCAACTCGCGACGGCCTCGACTGGTAGCGTATTGCCGAACAGGGACTTAAGCGGCTCCCACTAGCGAGAAGAGCACTGATCGTGACTCCACTAGGCATAGTCGTGCTCGGCCGACGTCACAATCGGCAAGAGTACCTAGACCCAAAGCAATCAGCGTCAGTCGTCGCGAGTTCAGCGACTAACCGCCTCTCGTGAAAGCGGTTCCGTGTGGCGGCATCCCGGATACCCGGTGCAGCCCCAGAACGTCTGGCCAGCCAGCGCGCCGTTCTTCGCGATCCTTTTGACCATCGGTCGACCGCATGACAAACACGGGCGGATCTCGGCAGTTGTCGTAACCAATGGAGATTCGCGCTCGTGCTGAATCGAGGTTATTACCTTCGCCAGCTCCTGCCCATCAACAAGTGTGAGACTCTTTCCTTCGGTCCAGCGTCGCGCTTGCTCGGTGAAGGAACCCGATGTGACCATGATCGCTCCGTCGGCATGTTCGGCTGCGACCGCACCCCACAGCTCACGCACTTGAGGCAGCTTGACCAACCATGTCTTCCAGTGTTTTGCCTGAACTATGAGTTTCTGATCGTCTTTGTGGAGCTCCAAATCGGCGCCCCCATCTGCGACCGGAAGCCTCGCAGCGCCGCACGACCCGCAGCAGCTCAACGAACTGGCCCCGCAGCGGTCCCCGATCCAGGGGCCCGCCCGACGCTCTTTCATCTTCTCCGCGTAGACCCTGTAGTTGTCGCGCATTTCTGTTCCATCGCCCACGTTAGGCGCGCCCGAATGGGCAAGAAAGGCGACAAATACCTGAATCTCAGGCGCCTCGGTACCTAAACCGAGGTACCTAATAGAACGGCTGAAGGTAGAGCCGGAGACGGGCGTTGTCGTCCATGGTTCCACCGACCGCGTGGAATTCGTATACCGGGTGGGGATGGCCATAACCAACGAGTGACGGTGCCCGCGACGCTAGCTCGGATGGTAGCGGTTCTCAGCAGCCCCACTACTCATAAGATCAGGAGATAGAGAATGACTGGACCGCCCTCGGGCACGGAATCGGCGAGTCCCGCATCGAACGTTGCGGACGAGCCGATCACGGTGGCGGTCACTTTCAGGGTGATGCCCGGCCAAAACGCCGCATTCGAGCGGTGGGCTCACGAGATCACGGTGGCGTCCAGGCAGTACCCCGGCCACCGTGGAGCGAGTTGGCTGCGCTCGGGCGGCACGTACCACGTTGTATATCGTTTCGCCACTCTAGCGCTCTTCAACTCATGGCACGACTCAGCCGATCGGACTCGTTTCCTGGAGCGGCTCCGTCCGATAGCCAGACTCGTCACAGATGAGAACCTCACGGGGATGGAGGCCTGGTTCGAGCTCCCGGAGGAGCCCGGTAAGCCAGCTCCACCTCGCTGGAAGATGGTAATCACCACATGGATCGGCGTGTTCCCATTGCTCGCATTACTGCAGTGGTTGCTCGCGCCGCAGCTCATCAATCTCCCTCTCATCATTCGGGTCATGGTGGTCACGCTCATAGTTGTGAGCGTGATGACGTACCTCGTGATGCCTCGGCTCGCTCGATTATTGAAGGGATGGCTCTATTCTTCCCAGCCGACTTCGGGACCCTGATCCTGAATTGGCCGCATCCACTAGGGCGCTCGTGGATCGCACTCAATTGGCGCGTTTCCGAGAACCACTGCGGATCCAATATTGGCCATCGTCGTAAGCATTGGCGGGCCCGAGCGACATCGGATTGACGACTTGATCACAGTAAGCCCGGTCTAAACGAATCAAGGCGTTTTAGATGGAGCGGGAGACGGGCTTCAGTGCCCGAGTACCAATCACCACGTTGAGTTCGTCTACCGATTCGGCAGCTGACGGCGGCTCAGAGATCGGGCAACAACTACGTTGACCCGATACCAGTTGTCCTTGGCGGCTGCAGACATTCTGCCGTCACACGTGACTGGCCGACGGAGGCTCGCACCGAGCGCCCGTGCCCTTCGAGAATGCTAGAGATAATTCGACAATGAGGTTCATCTTTATGGTCTTTCACTATCCCGCTCAAGATCACCGCGACGAGCTCATAAACGGAATGCGCGAGATGGCCGCCTTCTTTCACGGTAAACCCGGGTTCATCGAGGCCGGAGCGTGGGTCGAGGACGGCAGCGAGAGGGTCACGGGGATTTCTGTTTGGGAATCCCGACAAGCGTTCTTCGCCACGGGCATCACGTTCGGCGGCGCGGACGAAGTGCCGGCCGGGGAGACCAAACCGCGGGAACGGTTCTTTCTGGAACGCGCCTAACGCTGATGCCAAGTCGCGCCAATTTGCTGCGCCTTGGCCCGAAACTTACGCGGTGGAGTGTCGTGGGACTAAAGTCGCCAAGCAGGGGCCAAAAACGACCTTCTTGGATTCCGAATCAAAAGGTAAAAGCGGGAGCCTCTGCGAACCTTCGCCCGATTCACAACCGGCCTTTCGAATTCGGGGAGTGCGCACCGACGCGCACGAAAACCGCACTAATCTGCACCCCGAAGGGGTCAGATCAGGCTCCCATTGATACCCTGAGGCTCATGGCTGAAGGCACGCCATTGATCGACCCGCTGCAGGATCTGGGTGCGTCCTTGGACCGGACCGTTTCGGCGCTGGAGCGGGTCAGTCTCGACGCCCTTCAGCCCAAAGATCGCGACGTTCTGGTGGAGGCGCTGGCTGAAGCACGCGGAGCTCTGGCTGAGTATCGGCGTGCCACAAAGCCACCGGAGCCCTTCCCACAAGAGGACTGACTAGGCCGCTCAACCTCGGATCATCCGAGTGAAGCACGTCGGAAGCGCCTCGATCTTGCCGGCCGCGATCATCGCCTCGAGATCGGCTCGGCTCACGCCAAGCCGCTCGGCGGCCTCCACACAGCGTTAGACCTAGGATCGCCTCAGACCGTAGTAGTTCTCGCTGTCGCTGGGACTCCACAGCCGGAAGACAGTGTTTGGCTGCCATCGAACAGCCCTGGCGTGTCCTAGCGGCCGAGGGCCGACCGTGCCTGCTACGAGCGTAGGTGACCTTCGTGACTGACCGCCGCGTGAGCGACCTTCACTGCAACAGCTTCGCCCACGTCATCACCTCCAGTGCTCTCAGTTCGTCCATGGTCGGGGCATTGCCTGATTCTCTAGGCGGCTAGAACTGGCCTCCTAGCTTCCCCCAGCACGGACTGCAGTCGAGCTCGCCGTGCATCCGCAGCTCGGTCCTCACAGGGCGGGCAGGCGCTCGCTGCCACCCGTCCGATGGCTCCCATCGTTTCCTCGGTCAGCGTGTGCTGGCCTGCGCCGCCCGCCACGGACGGGGTCCCTGAGAATGATGAAGCAGGTCGCCCCGGGACCCCGATCGGAGTCGCCCCGCTTGTTGCGTAGAAGCTGACGCAGTCCCCCTGGTTCTTGAACGGGGTACCGTCGGGTTCGAACATCGTCCGCCAGCCGCCACGCTTGCAGTCCGCACCCGTGGCGACCGCGGCGACCGTCTCTGTCGTGGAAACGTTATCCAGCGCGGGACCGCAGAGAGACGTGTTGCTCGGGTCAGCGGAAAAGGTCAGCGTGGTGCTGGCACCCGTCGCCGCAAATGAGTACGCCTCAGCCTCCCATCCCATGTTGGTCAGGGTCGTGGTGCTGGTGTTGGTGAAGGAGTAGTTCTGCGGTGCCGCACCTGCGGCGCTGACTATCAGGTTCTTCGTGCTAGGGCCACATGTCGGGTTGCCGGCGAGGAAGAAGTGGACGACATACTTGTTGTTGACCGTCGTCGCAAGAATCTGACTGATCGTTCCAGCCGTCGAGGGGACTTCCGAAGTCGCGGTGCCGTTCATATCGAGGCTCTTACTGCCATCTTCGGAGGTCCAGTAGGTACCGATCCAGTCTACGGTTCCGCTTGTCACGGACCAGCCGGTGATGGCTCCGGCGGTTGCCGTCCCTGCGGCGAGCGTCTCGTAGCCGCCTCCATTGAAGTTGCCGTTCTCAAAACTGCCGTTGCTCACGTCGCCGCCGGCCAGCGCAGCCACCGGCAAGGCGATCGCTGCTACGACGGCCACGATCGCGCCACCCAAGAATCGTCTCTTCATCGCATATCTCTCCCGATCTCAGACTGCTCAGAACCCGTTGGTGGCGCGTCTTGCCGAGGTGTAGGTGCGGTGATCGTCGGTATCACGCGGGACATCGGTGCTGACCCACTCAACGGAAGCTCGACATTGCACAGCGGGCACTCAGCCTAGACCACCGCGCGTAAATTGGGTTCGCGGATCGTCGTCGCCAGGAGCTTACGGGCGTCGACCAGCGTCGGACCTATGCGCTTCGTTGGTGCCACTCGGCCATTGAGTGGAACCGCCGGCACAGGCGCCTGACCGCCCAGGATTTCGTGCCGATCCGCGCTCACGACGCTAACCTCACCAACCGCTCGAGCACCTAGCTCGGTAGGGAAGCGTCATCCTCGGTGAGCGCGGCGGCGACTCGAATCCGCAGCGCTTCCCGCTGCCGTTCGGAAGAGTCCGAGGCCGTGATCCGACCACTGACCCGCGATGCGTTCGTCTTCCAGCGCGGGGAACGGCCGCCCGCTGTCCTTCACGACCATGTGGAAGGCATGGCGGCGACTCCTGCGCAAGGCCGACGTTCCCCCGCTCGGCGTGCACGCACCCCGACACACGGCCGCGACGCTCTTGCTGGACCGCGGCGTCGACGCGAAGACCGTCTCCGAGATGCTCGGCCACGGGTCGACCGGTTTGAATATGAAACCGGGGTTTTGGATGGAGCGGGAGACGGGACCCTCGGCCCCGAGTACCAATCAGGGCGTTCAGTTCGTTTATCGCGTCACTTAGGACAACAGTGTGTACGACCATGATCACGGTGTGTATGATCGTTGCGTGGCAACGCACGTGAGGAAGAACATCACGCTTCCCCGTTCGCTCGACGAACGGATCCGTAAGACCGCGCGCAAACGAGGCACTACGCAGAGTGGGCTCATCGTCCACCTTGTAGAGAAGGGTCTGGCCGCTGAAGCCAGTCAGGTTGACC
>WNGD01018730.1_pt1 | contig 12071 bp, 8 predicted proteins | sample 5400671 | NCBI WGS metagenome assembly WNGD01 (sample SAMN13153369, study PRJNA577476) | soil metagenome | isolation source: 40 cm soil or saprolite under grassland replicate 2 | place: USA:California | collected 2016-06-15
GCCTGCTGGCCCGGCGCGGTCGGCGAGCAGGTGGCGGCGAACGCCTGGCCGGCGCGGTTCGCCCGCGACGGGACGCTGCTCATCTCGACCAGCTCGTCGGCCTGGGCGTTCGAGCTCGGCCAACTAGAGGGGGAGATCCTGCCGCGGCTGCGAGCGGCCCTCGGCAAGGCCGCTCCGAAGAGGCTTCGCTTCGCCCCAGGGCCCATTCCGGACCGCCGCGAGCCGGCTTCCGCGAGGCCCCGGCCGGCCCCTCCGAGGCCGACCCCGGAGCAGGCGCGCGAGGCGCACGAGCTGGCCGCGGCGATCGCCTCAGAAGAACTTCGCAAATCAGTGGAAAAAGCTGCGCGAGCAAGCCTCGCGAGCGGCGGCTACGGCCGCTCTATCTGATAGACTTACTTCAGCCCGAAAGTGCTGCACTTGCAGGGCTTTTCTTTCTGTTTGAAACCAGATGTCCAATGACTAAAGCTTCCTATACCGCAAAAGACATCACCGTTCTGGAGGGCCTCGAACCGGTCCGCTTGCGGCCGGGCATGTACATCGGCTCGACGGGCTCGCGGGGGCTCCACCATCTGGTCTACGAGGTGGTCGACAACTCGGTCGACGAGGCCCTTGCGGGGCGCAACGAGCGGGTCGACGTGACCCTCCATCCGGACAACTCGATCACCGTCGTCGACTGGGGGTCCGGCATCCCCGTCGACGTCATGCCCGAGCAGGGGGAGTCCGCCCTGACGGTCGTGCTGACGAAGCTCCACGCGGGCGGCAAGTTCGGCGGCGACGGCTACAAGGTCTCGGGCGGCCTGCACGGCGTCGGCGTCTCTGTCGTCAACGCTCTCTCGGAGTGGCTGATCGCCGAGGTGCGCCGCGACGGCAAGGTCTATCGGCAGGAGTTCGCGCGCGGCGTCCCGACGACCGACATGGAGGACGTCGGCACCTCGAAGGAGACCGGGACGACGATCAGCTTCCTGCCCGACGCCGAGATCTTCGAGGAGCTCGAGCTCTCCGCCGACACCCTTGCGCAGCGCCTCCGCGAGACCGCATTCCTCACGCGCGGCCTGCTGATCCGCCTCGTCGACGAGCGCGCCGAGGGCCAGACGATCGAGTTCCACTACGAGGGTGGGATCAGGGACTTCGTCAAGCACGTGAACGGGACGAAGGACTCGGTCCACAAGCACATCGTCTACTTCGAGGGCGAGGGTCGGGGCGAATCCGAGCCCGGCACCGTCGAGGTGGCGATGCAGTGGAACAACTCCTACCAGGACTCCGTCTACACGTTTGCGAACAACATCAACACGCACGAGGGCGGCTCGCACCTGACCGGGTTCCGGAGCGCCCTTACGTCGACGATCAACCGCTACGGCAAGCAGGTCGGCCTGCTCAAGGAACGCGACGAGGACAAGCTCGAGGGAGAGGATGTGCGCGAGGGCCTCGCCGCCGTCATCTCCGTCAAGCTCCGCGACCCGCAGTTCGAGGGACAGACGAAGACGAAGCTCGGCAACCCGTGGATCGAGGGCATGGTCCGCACGGCCGTAAACGACAAGCTCGGCCAGTTCCTCGAGGAGAACCCGACCGACGCGAAGCAGATCATCCAGAAGGCGATCGCCGCGCGGAACGCGCGCCAGGCCGCCCGCAAGGCGCGCGACCTGACGCGCCGCAAGAGCGCGCTCGAGAGCTCCTCACTCCCGGGCAAGCTCGCCGACTGCCAGATGAACGATCCGGAGTCCGCGGAGCTCTACCTCGTCGAGGGCAACTCGGCCGGCGGCTCGGCGGTCGACGCGCGCGACCGGCTCTTCCAGGCGATCCTCCCGCTCCGCGGCAAGGTGATCAACGCCGAGAAGAACCGGATCAACAAGGTGCTCTCGAACGCCGAGATCCAGTCGATCATCACCGCGATCGGCACCGGGATCGCGGACGAGTTCGACATCTCGAAGCTCCGCTACCACCGCGTGATCGTGATGACCGACGCCGACGTCGACGGCTCCCACATCCGCACGCTGATCCTGACCTTCCTCTACCGGCAGATGGAGGAGCTCGTCGAGCGCGGCCACGTTTACATCGCGGTGCCGCCGCTCTACCGCGTGAAGGTCGGCAACCAGGAGCAGTACATCGAGAAGGAGGCGCAGTTCGAGGAGCTGCTCGTCCGCGAGCGCGTCAAGGACATGGACGTCACCGACCGCTCGGGGACGACGTCGAAGCTGACCGAGACCCGCTGGGGCCGGTTCTCGCATGCGCTGACCGAGTTCGAGGGCTGGTCGTCGCGCCTGCGCGCCGACTTCGGGCCCGCGGCCGCCGACTTCGTCGTCGCGCACCGGCTCGTCGAGACCGACGCAGCCGCCTCCGCCGACGTCGGGAAGGCGCTCGCGGGGCTCGAGCCGAACGGCTACGACCTCTCGGTCGTGGAATCGAAGGACGAGTCCTTCCGGATCAGGGTCCTCGAGCGCGAGACGAGCGCCGCCACGCACGTCACCGTTCCGGCCGCGCTGCTCGGCTCGCCCGTGTACGCCAGCCTGCGCAAGACCTACGCCCGCCTGCTGGAGCTCGTCGGCGCCCCGCCGTTCGGAATCGCCCTCGGCAAGAAGTCGCGCGTTGCACGGACGTTCCCGGCTCTCCGCCAGGACGTGCTCGAGCTGGCGAAGGAGGGCATCCAGGTCTCCCGCTTCAAGGGTCTCGGCGAGATGGACCCGGAGGAGCTCTGGGACACGACGATGGATCCCGCGAAGCGGATGCTCGTCCGCGTCGAGGTCGAGGACGCCGCGCAGGCCGATCTGATCTTCTCGACGCTGATGGGTGACCAGGTGGAGCCGCGCCGCGCGTTCATCGAGCAGAACGCGAAGGACGTGAGGTTCCTCGATGTTTAGGGCCCCCTGTGTCTGAGGTCATTCCCGGCGGTCCGCTAGGGCCGGGCCGCATCGAGACGCGCGAGCTCGAGCAGGAGATGCGCTCGAGCTTCCTCGATTACGCGATGAGCGTGATTGTCGCGCGCGCGCTCCCGGACGTGCGCGACGGCCTGAAGCCGGTGCACCGCCGCGTGCTCTACTCGATGCACGAGGCCGGCCTGCAACCGAACCGGCCACGCGTCAAGTGCGCGAGCGTCGTCGGCGACGTGATGAAGAACTACCACCCCCACGGCGACTCGGCGATCTACGACACGCTCGTGCGGCTCGCCCAGCCGTTCTCGATGCGCTACCCGCTCGTCGCCGGCCAGGGGAACTTCGGGAACATCGACGGCTATCCGGCCGCAGCGATGCGCTACACGGAGTGCCGCCTCACACGGCTCGCGACCGAGATGCTCCGCGACATCGACGCCGACACCGTCGACTTCGGCATGAACTACGACGAGCGTCGTCGCGAGCCGTCCGTTCTGCCGGCGCGCTTCCCGAACCTGCTCGTCAACGGCTCGGCCGGCATCGCCGTCGGCATGGCGACGAACATTCCGCCGCACCACCTCGGCGAGACGATCGACGCGCTCGTGGCGATGATCGACGACCCGGCGATCGACGTCGAGCGCCTGATGCGCCACATCAAGGGGCCCGACTTCCCGACGGCGGGCATCGTCGTCGGCCGCGAGGGAATCCGCGAGGCCTACCGCTCCGGGCGCGGCCGGATCGTCATGCGTGCCCGAGCTCACATCGAGGAGCTGCGCGGCGGCCGCACCGCGATCGTCGTCAGCGAGCTTCCGTACGGCGTCAAGAAGGGCGGCGACGAGGGCGTGATCAAGAAGATCGCCGACCTCGTCAAGGACGGCGTCCTCACCGAGGTGGCCGACCTGAAGGATCTCTCGGACAAGTCCGGGATGCGGATGGAGGTTCACCTGAAGCGCGACGCCGTGCCGCAGGTGGCCCTGAACAAGCTCTTCAAGCACACGGCCCTGCAGCAGACCTTCGGCTACAACGCCGTCGCGCTCGTCGACGGCGTGCCGCGCACGCTCGGACTCCGCGACATGCTCTGGCACTACCTCGAGTTCCAGCGCGAGGTCGTGACGCGGCGGCTCAAGTTCGAGCTGCGCAAGGCCGAGGATCGCGCACACGTCCTGCGCGGTTTCCTGATCGCGCTCGACAACCTCGACGCTGTGATCGAGCTGATTCGCGGCTCGGCCGACGCCGACGAGGCCCGCTCCGGCCTGATCGAGCGCTTCGAGCTCACCGAGATCCAGGCGCAGGCGATCCTTGACCTTCGCCTCGTCCGCCTCACCGGCCTCGCGCGCAAGGAGATCGAGTCCGAGTACGCCGACCTCATGGAGCGGATCGCCGAGCTGCGGGCGATCCTGGGCGACGAGGCCCGGATCGACGCGGTCATCCGCGAGGAGCTGCTCGAGATCAAGGAGATCTACGCCCGCGATGAACGGCGCACCGAGATCGTCGCGGCCGAGGGGGAGCTCGAGCTCGAGGACCTGATCGCGGAAGAGGACATGGTGATCGCGATCACCCGCTCGAACTACATCAAGCGGCTACCGGTCACCACCTACCGCGAGCAGCGTCGCGGCGGCAAGGGCGTCATGGGCATGGATCTCAAGGACGAGGATTACATCGAGCACCTGTTCGTCGCGTCCACGCACGATTACCTCCTCTTCTTCACGAACGTCGGCAAGGTCTACCGCCTGAAGGTGCACGAGCTGCCGCTCGGCTCGCGCCAGTCCAAGGGCCGCGCGATCCAGAACCTGCTCCCGTTCCGCCAGGACGAGCAGGTCCGCGCCGTGATCCAGACGCGCGACTTCAAGGAGGCCGAGCACCTCGTCTTCGCGACGAAGAACGGCGTCGTCAAGAAGACGAAGCTCGAGGCCTACAACACCCCGCTGAGAGCCGACGGGATCATCGCCATCAAGATGCGCGAGGGCGACGAGCTCGTCGCCGTGCGCCACTCGACCGGCGACGACGACATCCTGATGGTGTCGCGGGCCGGTCAGGCGATCCGCTTTCACGAGACGGACGTCCGCGCGATGGGCCGCGACGCCTCGGGCGTGCAGGGCATGCGCCTCCGCGGCGACGACGAGGTGATCTCGATCAACATCGCGCAGAACGACGCCGACCTGCTCGTCGTGACCGAGAACGGTTACGGCAAGCGGACGCGGATCGACGAGTACCCGGTCAAGGGCCGCGGCGGCATGGGTGTCAAGACCGTCCAGCTGACCGAGGCCAAGGGCAAGCTCGCCGGCGCCCGCGTCGTCCGTGACGGCTACCAGGTGATGCTGATCTCCACCGGCGGCACGGTGATCAAGATGCCCGTGGACGATATCCGGCGGATGGGTCGCAGCACCCAGGGCGTGATCGTGATGCGGTTGCGCGAAGGCGAGACCGTCTCGAGCCTCGCGCCTGTCGTCGAGTCTGACAACGACGACGAGCCCGCCGCCGAGCCGGCCCCTGCGCCCGCCGCTTAGGCGCCGCTTGCCGGCGCCGCCCCTCAGGACGCGCGGCTCTGCCGCGCGTCCGTCTGCAACGACCGGTCGACACGCGCGAATGCTTGCCGGCGCCGCCCTCAGGACGCGCGGTTCCCGCGCGTCCGTCTGCAACGACCGGTCGACACGCGCGAATCGAGACCCGCGCTCGTAGGCGCCGCTTGCCGGCGCCGCCCTCAGAACGCGCGGCTCTGCCGCGCGTCCGTCTGCAACGACCGGTCGACACGCGCGAATAGAAGACCCCGCGCCCTTGGCAAATTTCGAACTTTCAAGTAGGAATTTCCCCCATTCGGGGGAGGTTTAACTACCTTCCCTCTTCCCAAAATGCGTTGTAAGTGCTTTAAATGCTCGTCAAGGGGTTCTCACCCGACTCAGGAAAAGGTGCCGTATGGCGATCAGCAGGCAATTGGATCTTCTTGAACCGATAAATCTGGCGGAACACCTGGAAAAGGTCGAGCTCTACCTCGGCCAGGTCTGCCAGATCGCAGGCATCTCGAAGATGCAGCTGGACTACTGGACCAACAAGGCCCAGATCCCGACGAAGGGAAAGAAGCAGCGCATCTACGACATCGACGCGCTCGAGACCGTGATGCTCATCAAGCAGGCCAAGGACAAGGGCCTCAACCTCGGCGCGGCGATCGACGCCGCCCGTCGCTTCCGCGAGACGCACGCCGAAGAGGCTGCCCTCTCCAGCGAGCAGGTCAGCTAGGAGCGCGTCCCTCTATTCGCGCGTGTCGACGCGGTCATTGCAGACGGACGCGCGTCAGAGCCGCACGTCCTGATGGCGGCGCCGACAAGCGGCGCCTAGGAGCGCGCGTCCCTCTATTCGCGCGTGTCGACCGGTCATTGCAGACGGACGCGCGTCAGAGCCGCGCGTCCTGATGGCGGCGCCGACAAGCGGCGCCTAGGCCTCGGCAACTCGCAGCGCCGCCGCAGCCGTCTCCGGTGGCAGCGCGTTGACGTAGATTCCCGCACCCAGCTCGATCCCGGCGAGAACCGATAGGCGCGGCACGAGCTCGAGGTGCCAGTGCCCGTTTTCGTGGAGCCAGGCGTTCAGCGGCACGGCCCCCTCGATTCCGTGGAGCCGGCGGATCGCGTCGGCGAGCAGGACGAGCGCCGTCGGCAGCGAGCGGCTCGCGAAGCCGCCGCCGCCGTGGGCGCGCGGCGCGATCAGCACCTCATAGGGCAGCCGGCCTGCTGGATGCGCGAAGCAGACGACACCGTCCTGCTCCGCGATCACGTAGTCGGCGGCGGCCCCGAGCAGCTCACAGACCCCGCAGTCGCCGTCGTTCGTCCGCTCGCCGGCGACCGTCTCGGGCACCTCCCGGAGCCAAACGAGCTGCGTATGCGAGTGCGCAAGGCTTGCCCCGGCGGCCCGGCCCTCGTTCAGGAGTGCGTGCATGTAGCCGAAGCCCTCGGCCTGCGCGCTCTCGGCCCGCGCACGCCAGGCGACCGCGACCGCCGCCAGCTCGATCTCGTTCAGCTCCGCGAGCGAGCGGGCGTGACGCGGGCACGAGACGACGACCTCCTGGCGCTCGAAGGCGGGGTAGAGGTTCGGGACGACACGCACCTCCCAGCCGGGCGTGTCGGGCGTGCGGCCCGGCGCCCCGACCGCGTAGGTCTCCGGCGGCGTTCGATCCTCGCGGCCCTCGCAGAACGGGCACGAGTCGAGCTCCTCGTCCGTCGGGGGCTCGACCTCGACGCGCGCCGCGCCGGGTCGGCGTGCGCGCGCAGCAGCGACCGCGACGAGCCGGCCAGAGATCGGGTCGCGCCGGAGGTCGGCGCTCAGCTCGGCCGAGTCTCTCGGTGTCGCGCCGCGTCCACGAACGTGCTCAGGATGTCGACCGGAGCCGGGAAGACGATCGTCGTCGACTGCGAGGAGCCGAGCTCGAGCAGTGTCTGCAGGTAGCGGAGCTGCAGCGCGGTCGGGTGTTCCTCGATCACCTGCGCCGCGTCCTTGAGCCGCTCGGACGCCTGGAACTCGCCCTCGGCGTTGATGATCTTCGCGCGGCGCTCGCGCTCGGCCTCCGCCTGGCGCGCCATCGCGCGCTGCATGCTCTGCGGGATCTCGACGTCCTTGACCTCGACGATCGAGACCTTGATCCCCCAGGGTGCGGTCTGCTCGTCGATGATCCCCTGCAGGATCGAATTGATCTTCTCGCGCTCGGAGAGCAGCTCGTCGAGCTGGTGCTGACCGAGCACCGACCGCAGTGTCGTCTGCGCGATCTGCGAGGTCGCGACCATGAAGTTCTCGATCTGCACGATCGCGTCCTTCGGCGCCACGATCCGGAAGTAGGCGACGGCGTTCACCCGCACCGGCACGTTGTCCTTCGTGATCACTTCCTGCGGCGGGATGTTGAGCGTGATCGTCCGCAGGTCGACCTTGACCATCCGGTCGACGATCGGGATCAGCAGGAAGAGGCCCGGCCCCTTCGGCTCGGGGAGCAGCCGGCCGAGCCGGAAGATGATTCCCCGCTCGTACTCCCGTGCGACTTTGATCGCAGAGATCAGGAACAGGATGAGCAGGAAGAGGACGACGGCGAGAATGACGAGACCGGCGGCCACGCGGGGACCCTATCTCACTGTCAGCTCGAGCCCGTCGACATCCTCGACCCGAACGTGCTGGCCGGGGACGAGCTCGCCGCCGTCGGCCGGATGCGCGCGCCAGAGCGCGCCGTCCACGTACACCTGGGTCGGCGTTCGCACGACGCCCTCCAGCCCGACGACGCGGTTCTCGCCGACCGCTACCGGCCGCCGCCGCACCTGCACCGCCTTGGTGAGGGCAAAGGCCCAGAAGCCGCCGATCGCCACGGTCAGCGTGACGACGAGCGGCACGGACGTGTGGTACGGGCTCGGCGCGTTGTGGAACAGCATCAGCATCCCGACCGCCAGGCTGACGAGGCCCGACAGCGTCAGCGCGCCGTGGGTGACGACGTGCGCGTCGATCACGAGCAGCGCGATCCCGAGCAGGATCAGGAACAGCCCGGCCCAGGAGATGGGCAGCACGGAGAAGCCGAACAGGGCCGTCAGGAGCGCGACGGCGCCGAGCGCGCCGGGCAGCACGACACCGGGGTGGAAGATCTCGAAGCCGATCCCGGCGATCCCCGCGAGGAAGAGCAACGAGAGGATGTTCGGGTCGATCAGGACGTTGAGGAGGCGCGTGAAGAAGCCGGGCTTCGCGTCGTCGATGCGCGCGCCCGCGAGGTGCAGCGTGAACGGTCGCTGGGCGTCCTTCGTCCGGTAGCCGTCGAGCTGCTTCAGGAGCGCGGGGAGGCTCGGCGAGATCGTGTCGATCACGTTCATCCGCAGCGCTTCCTGCGCGGTCAGGTTCGAGGCCTTCGTGACCGCGAGGACGGGCCACGTCGTGTTGCGCTTGTGCGCCTCGGCGAGGGACTTCAGCGACTTGGCGGCGTCGTTGATCACCTTGCGCCGGAGGTCGGAGCCGAGGTTCTGTCCGCTCGAGTCGATCGGCGTCGAGGAGCCGATGTTCGACACCGGCGCCATCGCGAGCACGTCCGCGGCCTGGGAGATCCAGACGCCTGCGGAGGCGGCTCGCGCTCCCTCCGGCGAGACGTAGACGATCACCGGGATCTTCGAGCTGAGCTCGTGCTGGTACATCGTCTTCATCGAGCTCGAGAGGCCACCCGGGGTGTCGAGCTCGATCACCGCGGCGTCGTAGCCGTCCTTGGCCGCGCGCGAGAGCTCGTTCGTGAAGTAGTCCTGGGTGACCGGGTTGATCTCGAGATCCGGGCCGAAGCGGATCGCGAGGACCTTCGGCTGTGAGGATGCCGCAACAGCGGCCGGCGCCAGGACGAGCACGGCGGCGGCGAGCAAAAACCCCCGCATCAGACGCCTTTCCACAGTCGTAAAGATTGTATCTGGGAAGGGGGTTCCGACCTTGCCGCCGAAGGGGGTTCCTGCGACTCTGGACCCCGGGGTCGACGTCGCATGAGGTTCCTCGTCGCCGCACTCACCGCGCTCGTGCTCGCTCCGGTCGCTTCGGCCGGAGTGACGATCGTGCGCCGGGACGTTCCGCTGCACGGCGGACGCTCGCTCGCGGCGGCGGCGCCGCGCTTCGACATGCTCGGCCTGCACTGGCAGGGGCCGGGGGTGCCGCTCTACCGGACGCGGAGCCTGTCCGGGCGCTGGAGCCCATGGCGGCCCGCCGACGACGACTGGGGTCGCAGCGGCGTCTGGCGCAAGGGCAACCCCGACTGGACGGGCGCGTCCGACGCGATCCAGTACAGCTTGCGCGGACGGGTGACGCGTCTCCGGGCGTACTTCCTCTGGAGTCCGGTCGAGCGCGTTCCCCTGCGGCGGCTCTCGATCGCCGGGAGCCCGGCGATCATCCCGCGCCTCTCCTGGGGCGCTGACGAGTCGATCCGCCGCGCCGCACCGGTCTATGCGGACGCGATTCGCTTCGCGCTCGTCCACCACACGGTGAACGTAAACGACTACGGACCTGCGCAGTCGGCGGCGATCGTGCGCGGGATCGAGGTCTACCACGTGAAGGGCAACGGCTGGAACGACATCGGCTACAACTTCCTCGTCGATCGCTACGGGCAGATCTTCGAGGGCCGCTACGGGGGGATCGCCCGCAACGTCGTCGGCGCGCACTCCCAGGGCTTCAACACCGGCTCGGTCGGGGTCGCGGTGATCGGCACGTTCGACAAGACGCCGATCCCGGCCGCGGCGAAGACGTCCCTCGAGCAGCTGCTCGCCTGGCGGCTGGACATCGCGCACCTGGACCCCCTCTCGACGCTGAACGCGATCTCGGGCGGCAATCAGAAGTTCCCGAGCGGCGTGCCGGTCTTCCTGCGGGCGATCTCGGGCCACCGCGACACGTACTTCACCGACTGTCCCGGCGACGCGTTGTACGCGCAGATCCCGTCGATCGCGAAAGACGTCGCCGCGCTCGGCCTGCCGAAGCTCTACGCGCCGCTTGCGACCGGCAAGATCGGCGGCCCGGTCCGCTTCACCGGCCGGCTGACGAGTGCGTTGCCGTGGACGGTTACGGTCGCCGACTCGACCGGGAAGAGCGTTGCGACAGGGACCGGCACGGGCACGACAATCGACTTCACCTGGGACGCGACCGCGGCGGCGCCTGGGAGCTATCGCTGGACGATCGCCGCGGGTACGACCGTCCGGCCGGCGAGCGGGACGGTCGGCGCGACGCTGCCGCCGCTCGGGATCTCGGGCCTGCAGGCCGTACCGGCCGCGATCTCGCCGAACGGCGACGGTCGCGACGACACCGCCACCGTCTCCTATTCGCTCAGCGTCGCCGCGACCGTGACCGCGACGCTCGTTGACGCGACGGGCCGCACGGTCACCGCGCTCTTCAGCGAGGCGAGGCCGGCCGGGAAGCAGTCGTTCACGTTCAGCGCAGGCGACACCGTCCCCGACGGCGAGTACACGATCGTCCTCCAGGCGCAGACCGCCGACGGACAGCAGGCGACCGGCGTCGTCGGCATCGAGATAGACCGGACGGTGGTCGACTTCGCCGGCACGCCGGCGACGATCTCCCCGAACGGCGACGGCGTCCAGGACGCGGCGACGTTCTCGTTCACGCTCGCCGAGCCGGCGCCCGTCACGCTCGCGGTGATGCAGGGCTCGAGAGCCGTCGCCACGCTCCTGTCGGGCTCCTACGCGGCCGGGATGCCCGTGACGGCGAGCTGGGACGGCACCGCCGCCGGCACGCGGGTCGCGGACGGTCGCTACAGCGCGGTCCTGACGGCCGGCTCGGTGGCGAGGAACCTGCCGCTCGCAGTCGACACGCGGCCGCCGCGGTTGCGGGCGCTCTCGTGGACGCACCTCCGCTTCACCGTCGACGAACCGGCCACGGTCACGCTCACCGCGGCGGGCAGGCGCTATGTGAAGAAGCTCAAGACGGCCGGACGCGTCTACTTCTGGCTCCGCATCGCGCCGCGTCGCTACAGCGTCGTCGCCCGCGACCCGGCCGGAAACGCCACCACCCTGCGCCGCCGCCGCTAGCTGACGAGCAGCTGGCTGCCGGGGCGCCGCCCGCCGCCTCGGCGGGGGAGGACGACGAGGACGGGCTGCTCCGGGATCCGGCACGAGATCCGCATGTGGCCGTAGCTCGGCGCGCCGAGGAAGTTGCTGTCGAACTCGGGTCGCGGAGCGAGCCGGCGGCGGCGGCAGCTCGCATGGATCGCGCGGCTGCGCATCCGCGCCCAGGCGATCAACTCGCCGCTGCGGTGCGCGAAGACTCCGTCCGGCGGGGAGAAGTCGATCCGGTAGAGGCCTGCCTCGCAGGCCGCTGCCGCGGCGTCGGACTGCTGCGCGGACGCGGGTGCGGAGGCGCCCGCCGCCGCAGCGGTCGCGACCAGCGCGAGCAGATGTGCGGCCCGCCTCATTCCGGCCGTAGACTACTTTCGCCGTGCCGCCGCTCCTGGTTCCGCAGCGTTCGACCGACCAGCCCTTGGTCTACGCGAGGCTGAGCGATCCGATTCTCGTCAGGCGGGCGAAGGACGGCGACCGGCAAGCGCTCGAAGTGCTCTGCGCGCGGCACGCGACGAAGGTGGAGCGGCTCGCGCGCCATCTGCTGCGCGACCCCGAGGACGCGCGGGACGCGTCCCAGGAGGCGCTCGCAAAGCTCTGTGTCCGCCTGAAGCAGTTCCGCGGCGAGTCGCAGTTCTCGACGTGGCTGCACCGGCTCGTCGTC
>WNGD01005672.1_pt1 | contig 12070 bp, 9 predicted proteins | sample 5400671 | NCBI WGS metagenome assembly WNGD01 (sample SAMN13153369, study PRJNA577476) | soil metagenome | isolation source: 40 cm soil or saprolite under grassland replicate 2 | place: USA:California | collected 2016-06-15
CCTCGGGCTTCCCCCTTTGTCGCCCGCCTGGAAAAAACCTCCAGGCCTGCAGAAAAAGTTTCCGTCACGCGCACACTGGCGGAACGGAACACCTGCTGAAGTCTTATTCCAGTCCATCTGCGCTTGCCACCACGCCCGGTACGAATGCCTGCCGTTTATATGACGCGATGGAGATGAAAAGTGCGACCGCCCCGTATAAGCCGACCATTGCCCACCAGAACACAAGCGAAGAAAGGCGGACCCCTCCGGCACCCAACGTGATGTTCAGCCCAAGTGAGCGATCATGGCGGCCAGGTGCAGAAGCTATTGGAGCGGTGCGCTGATGTGATTGCTACGGTGTGGCAGCGCTGATCACTGCAGGTTGAAGTTGATCTCGATATTCAAGGCGACATCGACATCCTGGCCATCCTTCTTTCCTGGTCTGAACTTCCATTGCTTCAGCGCCTCAACTGCACTGTCCGTGAGTCCGAGCGGAAGCCCACGAACGACGCGAATAACATCGACCGTTCCGTCGTTCTTAACGACCGTCTGGAGGACGACTGTACCATTCAGTCGTGCCAGACGTGCCTCCTGCGTATATTGTGGCTCAACTCTCGACAGGACCGTTGGCGGCGTCGCTCCATTGCCAATCCGTAAGGCATTCGCGCTGCGTAAATTAAACTGAACATCAATTTGTGCGACGACAGAGACGGGAACACCATCTCGTGTTGCTGGACTGAGCACCCATTCACGGACGGACCCGAGTGCCACTTCATCCAGGCCAAAGCCCAACCCCTTCAAGACTCGCATGTTTTTGATCTGTCCATCTTCACCAATGAAGGATTCAATGGTTACTGTGCCTTCAATGCCGCGAGCACGCGCATCGTCCGTATAAAGGGCGAGGGCGGACTTAATAATCGTCGGCGGCCTGATTGCGCCGTTCGGGATTGTGCCAGCGTTACCAATGCGAACGTATTGAGCGTTGAGCAATGGCGCTATACCGACTAACACAAGGAACGCCAAGATCATTGTTCGCGTAGGTATGCTCATAAAAGAATCTCAACAGCGGGTTTCAAAAATTGCAAGAAATGTTAGTGACGAGTCATTAGTGCGCTTGACGAAGTGGCCAATGAAATGATCCATTTCGCCAAGCGTATTAATCAATAGTCACTAATCAATTCTCAATCTTCAACCGCGGTTTTCCGATTCCTTCACGGCCTCTCACGCGCGGGACTAGCACAATGTCGCCGCTCCGCGGCTTAATAAGCGTGCGGCTTTCAGCTCTGCCTCAGTCTCGGCTTGCAGCAGGTCCGCCGTGCTCGAGACCTCGACGGACAACGAACAATACGTGCCAAAAAACGAAATCCGCTCATAATTTCCTCCGTCGTAGTGGCGATCCCGGATAGTTAGTGTTTTTACCAGGGCATTTGCCGGTTCGTGTACTTCCTCCCAATTTCAGCGGCCTGTTGGCTGGCTGGGCCAACCATGACGCCTTCCTTGATCATGTCGATGACATTCATGGGATTCATCGAGTTCAGGAAGAAAACTTTATTCGCTTTGCACGCCGCAAAAATCCGTGACCGCGCGGCCTGCATGCGGGGATCGCGTTCCGCATTAGGACCGAGAACACCAAGCGACAAGCTCATGTCACCCGGGCCCCACTCGGCAAAAGCGATTCCTGGAACTTTCAGATTCTGTTCGGCATTCTCCAGGGCGTACTTGTCTTCCAGTTTCAAGCCAAGTAACAGTTCGCCGTCGGGATTGAGCGGCCAGGCATCGGCCTTTTGTAGATACTCGTCGCGTGAGATTCCCCAAATCTTGGCTGCCGTATCCGCACCGTGAACACCACGGCGGCCCTCACTGATTCCGTTCCCGACGCCTTGTTTGTGAATTGGAAATCGAATCGCTTCGACGAACGCGCGCACCGCGCCCGGTGTATCCGCATGCGTCAGAAGTACGCCATGCACACCGGTAGCGAGCACCTGCGCGAACATCCACGCGTTCGCATGAACTGCTGCCTCGTCTGTGCCATTAACAGGTACATTCACAATGACGGCGGGCGTGCGGTGGCCGCTTCCAGCCGGACCACCGGCCGCAAGCCCCTGCATGTATTCGGCAAGCCCTTTAATGTCATATGGCGCATGTTCCATGTCATAGCTGATGTAGTCAGCATAGGTTTGAGCATCTCTCTTTCCTTGCTCGAAACTGCCCTCTGTGCCGGAATGCGATCCCGTGTAATAGATGGGTTGTCCCTGCGAGAGCAACTCGACCGCTCGATTGATCCGCTTTGCCTTCGGAGCTTGAGCTGTCGTAGCGAAAGCCAAAGATACAAGGAACACCCCGACCATTAGGCGCGCGAGAAGTTTTCTCATGGTTTTCCTCCGCAATTGTTTTGAAAGTTGCGAACAGTATAACCACGAGTTGAGTCGGTCTTCCAGCAGATCACACACTTCAACTGCTAATGCGGGAAATAGCGCTCATTCAAGGAGGGCTTAATCAAGTCGAGCGCACGGGGAGATCAATAGGAGGACAGTAGCTCCCTGTCCTCCCATCGGAGAGTCCTACCTAGGACGAAGGCCGGGCATATTGGTTAAACCACTCGATGGTGCGAGCCCATGCCTGCGGCGCGGTGGCTTTGTTGTAGCGTTCGGGCGTGGCGTCATTGAAGAAACCATGGACGGAGTTCGGCCAGATGTGGACTTCATTCGGGACATTGTTTTTCTTCAGTTCCGCCTCATACGCTGGATATGCCTTGACAAGGTTCATATCGAGCCCGCCATGGTGCATGAGTACCGCCGCTTTGATTTTTGGCACGTCGGTCAGCGTGGGATTGCCGCCATAGAAGGGAGCGATGGCCGCTAAATCCCCGCCCATTAGAGTGGCCAGAGTATTGCACACGCCGCCGCCAAAGCAGAAGCCGGTTGCACAAACTTTGCCACTCGAGAGCGGATGTGCTTTCAACCATTGCGCGGAAGCCAGGAAATCCTGAATCCTTTTGCCGGGATCGATCTTGCCAAATAACTGGCCGCCCCTGTAGTCGTCGTTCGGATAACCACCGACGGTCGTCAGCGCGTCCGGCGCAAATGCCATGAAGTTCTCCAGCGCGAACCGCCGTGCGACGTCTTCGGTATGCGGATTCAGTCCGCGATTCTCGTGTACGACGAGAACGGCAGGCAGCTTGGCCGGTTTTTCGTCACGAGTATCCTGGCTGAACGGCCGGGCGAAATAGCCCCGAATGTACCCGTTTCCATTGGGCGAGGGTATCGTCTCGTAGGTCGCCTTGATTCGCTCGTCGTCCTTGCGGACCTGCTGCCCCAGTGCGTAGTTCGGCATCAACGCTTGAACGATTGCCTCCGCACTAAGGCCAGCAATGGCGAAACGCTTCACCCCACGAAGAAAGTCACGACGATTGACCTCACCGTGAATGTAACGTGTGTACAGTTCCACCGCTTCTGCGGGGAGTTTCATCCTTAATTGTTCCTGAACATGTTCCATTGATGCCTCCTTTCGGCGGGTTGAGGATATCACCCTTCTTTGCCCGGAATAAAAGCGTTTGCAATGGAATTTCTGCAGGGAGAAGATCTAGCGGTATCTGATCCATGAAGTCATCTGCTCAAATCGTTGCGCTTTCCGGTCCGTCGGAGGGACAGGTGTTTCCGGTGGACGATGACCGGAATTCGCCTGTCGGACGATTGTGTCGTGCGGCTTTGTGACGGGCGTGCCTGCCCCCGGGCTGGCATAACACCCCCTATCCGACACTATTGGACAGCACGCCACCAAGCGTCTGCGAACCGGTGAGCGCGTCCGGCTGGATGCGATCCAGGGGTTCGTCCGCAGGCTGCAGCCCGCGCCGTTTTCGAACTCAACGGAGGCCGCTGCCTTCTGAATCGCGGGCAATGCCGGTGCACCTGATCGTGATTCCATTGCTGCGCCATATCATAGACTGCCGAAACAAGGCCCGCCGCGAGCGCCAGGGCGCCGATCACCGCTGCCCTGGATATAGACATCATGCGATCCTCCCGAGCTTATTCTTTCGGTGTCAGCATAAACCACGTGCCGCAACGGGCGCTCGGAATCATAAAGGAGACACAGGTGGCTGCGAGGGTGATACCCTTTTTATTCCCTGGCGCCAATGAGCACCAGACCTATGTGAAAGGGGGACAACGTGGCGAACGTGCATTTCGTGGGCAGCGTGGCGTTGGATTCGCCTGACGAGGTTTTCGCGGCAATCGGCCAACACTGCGGGCCATATCTCAAACGCATTCCGGACGGAGAGCCTGGAGGAAGACGATTGTGGATAAGCTTCCAGATCCCCGTCTTGCGGGCCAATCCTTCACTCTCTCCGGTTGGCCAAACACTGGTCCCTTTAAAGATGGCCGAGGGCGCTACGCCCGAGGACATCCACTTTGGAGAACTGGGATACGCGCGCGAGGCGCGCCCATCGTACGAGGACTTTGTTGCGGCTCGGTCGGCTGGACGGATTCCCGCCGGCGTCCGTTTTCAAGTCTCGTTGCCCACGCCGTGGGCTGTCGTCATGCCCTTCGTCCAGCAGCCGGACGCGCGGCAGGTCTATCCCGCCTACGAGCAAGCGATGCTGCGCGAGGTCGAGCGCATCTTGAAGGCAATCCCGCACCACGATCTTGCTATTCAGTGGGACGTCTGCCTCGAGATGCTCGCCTGGGACGGTCGCTGGCCGAACAGCCCGTCTTTTCCCGGAATGGAGCAGGTCTTCGCCGCCAACTTTGCGAGACTGGCCGCAGCGGTGCCGAGTGGCGTAGAGCTCGGCTTTCATCTGTGCTATGGCGATCTCGACGCTAAGCACTTCGTGCAACCCATCGACGCCACCAAGTTGGTCGAGATGGCCAACCTCATCACACGCAGTGTTCAGCGCGCAATCCATTGGATGCACATGCCGGTGCCCATTGACCGAAACGATGACGCTTATTTTGCGCCGCTGAAGGAGCTCGAGCTCCAGCCCGGCACCGAGCTGTATCTGGGCTTGGTCCACGCCCAGGACGGCGTGGAAGGAACCGCAAGACGTATCGCGGCGGCCAAAAAGTTCGTCCCGAAATTCGGCATCGCCTCCGAATGCGGCATCTCGCGCGGCCGCGACGCGAACCTGGCCATGAACTTTATTAAGACCTACGCTCGAGCAGCCGCGATCGCTTGATGCTTTAGAAAAGGTATTTGAGCGCGAATTGCAAGATGCGCGGGCCGCCCGAAGGGGAGGTCGGCGTGGTATTACAACCCGTTGGGGAGGAGCTCGCCGCACTGCAGAGAATCCTGCCGAAGTTACCGCTCGAGAAGTACGTCTCGGGATTGCCCAGCCGGACGCTGTTAGTAACGTTGAAAGCCTCGGCCCTAAACTCGATCTGCCGGCCCTCAGCGATCTGGAATCTTCTAGAGATGGTTTGATCCCACTCCCAGAATCCCGGGCTTCTCAACGTGCCGATACCGATATTCCCGTACGTGCCTGGTGCAGGTAGCCCAAATCCCGCAGGGTTGTACCAACTAACGCAAGGAGCAGGCAGACAGCCCTCGCCTCGATTCGAAGCAGTCACGTTAGCTATCAACTGATTCGGCCGCTGTGGAATTGGAATGGCCCCTTGGCCGGCGCCGACTCCGTTGTAAGCCTGGTCGCTCCCAATTTGGGCGCTGAGAGGCTGGCCGGAATACGTTTGAAAGATGGTGGAGAAGGTCCAGGTGGAAGCAACGCGCTGCAGCCAGGAGCCGGGTGGGTATTTCGGCGTTGTGGCTACCATTGTGATATTCCCAATATGCCGGCGGTCGAGCGAACCAATAAAGACGGTGCTGGTGCAGTCGCCCATGTCCAGGCGGCGATCATTAGGTCCGTTGTTCTGGTACGGCTGGTGCGGATAAGCGCCGCCGATATTGGTGAGCGTCGTGATCGGCAGTCCAATGCAGTGCGACCACGTGTAATTTCCGTCCAGATTGACTCGTTGGCCAAGCCGTAGCCGTGCACTTAAGAGGAGGCCGTTGTAACTCTGCGTGCCGCCGTCATCGAGCTGAGTCATCGTCCCAAGTGTATTGACGTTGGGAGCGGTGGGATTGGTCAGGTTCAGCAGCCGCCGTTGGTTCACGTTGCTAGACTGACTGCACGGGCCCGGAGCGGTGAGGCCGTATTGCCCAGGAAGGCAGTTGCCGGGGATGAAGAGTCCCGGATTGAGATCGATCGCTGTCCACGTATGGATCAGATGCGTGCCCACGTAGGTTCCAGACACAAACAGGCTCGGCGTAACCTGGCGCTGAATCCCCAAATTCCACGAGTATTGTTCCGTCGTCTTGAGGTTTGGCGGAATGGGGTAAAAACCTTGATACGAAAAGCTCGATGGGAACGTGGGGTGAGCTGAATCGAAGTTGTACGGAAACGGGCTCCCGGCGGGGAATGGATTATCCAGAAAGGTGGGTCCGGCCGGAGTAATGACCGTTAGTCGGAATGGCGCGACCGACGATGTGTTTTCGTGCAGATCCATTCTGATGAAGTCGTGTGCGATGCCGCCTCCCAGACGGACAGCCGTTTTGCCGTCGCCAGAAGGATCCCAAGCGATTCCAATTCGCGGTTCCAGATTGCCCCACTGGCTATCCATGCCGGATTTGCCTTGAAACCCCGGATCACCCGGGTAGCTGAAGCCCGGCGGGGCGGTCGGAATGACCTTACTTTGCAAGCCCTTGTAGAATTTCTCGAGACTGAAGTTGTAGATGTCTCCATCCTTGAACTGCATCGGCAGGAAGGGAGCCCACCGGACGCCGTAATTCAGCGTGAGTTTGCGGTTCGCTTTCCAGGTGTCTTGCAAATACAAAGCGAAATAGTTCTGAGTCAGGTTCTCGGGATTCGGATTCGCCTGATGAAGCTGCGTCAGTTTGCCGGTCAAGAAATCGGTGATAGCCGCCCCGGTGCCCAACACCGGCGGCGCGCCGGGAGGAATTCCAAGAAAAGGATTGAGATTCGGCAAGCCGACAAAAATCATCACGCCCGGAGCCCAGGCGTTGGACCGACTGAACAAAAGTCCGCGGCTCACGCTGCCGCCGAACGCAAGCTGATGCGATCCTCGAACGATCGTGACGTCATCATTCACACCGAAATTGGTCATGGCGGTTGTGGAGATGAAGAAGTTGGACGTGAAGCCGAGGTCAAACGCACCCTGAACCCTCATAGAAGTGAATTGAGGAATGTAAGTAACCAAATTCTTCACGCCAACGTCGGCTGGACTAAAGAATTTTGCGGCAGGCTTATTTGCTCCAACGCGATTGCCTGAAATTCGCAAAGAGTTCACAACGGTCGGGCTCAAGACATAGGTGCTGCCGAAGGCCAGCGATTGACCCATGTCGTCGGCACCCACCCCGCTGGAAGTCAGTACATCGTTCGGGCTGATTTCGTACGGCACGGTTGCATCGATTTTGGTGACCAGATACCGGACGAACAAGGAATGCCGTTCGTTCAAGTGATAATCCAACCGCGCCGGCACTTGAAACCGGTTCTCGTGGAGAGGATTTCCGGTCGCAACTTTTCCGCAAGGATCACTGGTTTGAGGCAGCCTGGATGCGATGTTCACAGCCGCAGCACTCAACGGGAAGGTTAGTCTTCCGTTCCCAGCAACAATGTTTCTTATGGCAGCGGCCGAAGGACAGCCATTGACGGGGTTGACGTAAGCCGAGAAATCGCCGGCGCGCATTGCGGCTGTAGGAACGTAAGCGGTGACGGCCAGCGGGGTCTGGCGCGTCGTTGTGCCCTGGAATCCAGCGAAAAAGAACACCTTGTCTTTCTTGAGCGGGCCGCCGAGAACACCACCGAATTGATTGCGCTTCAGTTGATCATTTTTCGGCGCAAACGCATCCCGTCCATTCGCTGCCGCATTGCGCAAGAACCAGAAAACATCACCGTGAAACTGGTTGGTGCCGGATTTGGTCACGGAGTTCACGGCGGCTGCCGAGTGGCCTCCGCTGGATGCGTCCTGCGAACTGGTGACAAGCTTGAATTCTTGCAGGGCATCCGGAAAGGGTAGCGGCATATTCGTTCCATCGTAGATATCGAGATGTGAGGCCCCGTCGAGGTTATACTGCACGCTGTAGCTTGTCCCCCCCGCCACGCTGATATTCACGCCGGTGTCCATGTTGAATCCCGGAGAACTGCTCGTTTGGACAGCCAGCCCGCTCAACGTAATCAGGTCCGTTGGCTGGCGGCCGTTCAGCGGCAAATCCAACACGCGCTGGCTCTCAACAACCGTTCCCACACCAAGGCTGCGTGTCTCGATGGCCGCAACTTCCGCCTGCACCTCGACCGTTTGAGCGACTTGACCCACTTCCATCTTGACATCGATCACCGGATTACTGGCAACCTGCAGCAGGATTCCGGTCTGCGCGAAAGTCCGAAAGCCAGTCAATGACACTTCGAGCCGGTATGGACCGAGGGGCAAGCTCGGCAGCACGTAAAATCCGGTTTCATTCGTCACGGTCGTTCGAGAAATACCGGTCTCGGTTTGCGTAGCCGTGACTTGCACTCCCGGCAAAACAGCGCCGCTCGCGTCTCTGACTGTTCCGTTGATCTGAGCCGTTGCTTGCGCCCAAATCGCCGCCGGGGCTATTAAGTAGAGGATGCATCCCAGAACCAGTACGGTCGCCAGCGATCTCATGAGCCCTACCCTTCCTTTCGGTGACAGATTCTGATTACAAATCGACGCGTGCGTGCACGCGACTTCCCGCGATGCGCTGTCGTAGCGGCAGGCGTCGGCGGTGGCGGTGTCGCAATTATAACGAGCTTCGAGTGGCGGTCAAGCTAGCGTGTTCAGGGAGTGCCGTCAAATAATCGGAAACTACTCCTGTGGTGATTAAAGAGCCCGAATGTAGACTTCCCGAGTACGTTCTGTTTTAGAATATCGACACTCGCGACACACGCTCGCGTCCCGCTGTTGGATGAAGCTTGATCACGATGCGAATCATTTTACCGACCATATTAATGACGCTGATGACCACCTCGGGCGCTTATGCACAAGGCCGAGGTGGACCTCTAACGCCTCCTGCTTCGCCCCGAGCCGCGGCCCGGATCGACATTACGGGTTATTGGGTTTCCTTGGTTACGGAGGATTGGCGCTACCGGCAGTTCACCCCACCCAAGGGCGACTACCAATCGGTTCCGCTCAGTGCAGCGGGAAAGAAGATCGCAGATGCGTGGGATCCGGCAAAGGACGAAGGGGCGGGTGAACAGTGCAAAGCTTATGGCGCCGCAGGCCTCATGCGCGTGCCGACGCGGCTCCATATCTTCTGGCAGGACGACAACACGCTAAAGCTGGAAACCGATGCGGGCGGCCAGACACGAATATTCCAATTTGGGTCTCTTCAGGGGGAGGGCGGAGATTGGCAGGGCATTTCCTCGGCTTCCTGGGATTACCCTCGGGCGCCAATCCAGACGACCTTTGGGGGCCTCGACTTTGGATTTACGCCGCCGCCGCCTCCTGGGGGGTCGCTGAAGGTCGTGACGACGAAACTCCGGCCTGGATATTTGCGCAAGAACGGTGTGCCTTATAGCGCGCGCACGGTGTTGACAGAGTACTATGACCGATTTGATCTGCCTGGCGGCGATGCCATTCTGTTGGTGATTTCGGAGGTTGTCGATCCTGAGTATCTGGCCCAGCCATTCTGGACCAGCACGCACTTCAAGAAACAAAACGACGCTTCGGGTTGGAAACCCACTCCATGCCTAGCACGATGAAAAGCTCCATCAAAAAAAAGAATAGAATTCTCTGCGCGTTCTCGGCCCTCCTGGTGAGCGCGATGCTTTATGCACAGGCGCCCGCGGGCCCTGCGACGCGTGCATTCGACATTGACATCACCGGATATTGGACACCGGCGTTGCACGAAGATGCCCTTGAGCGCGGAAACGGCCCCGAGATCGCCGACTACGGTGGTTTCGCGTTGAATGAGGCAGGACGGCTGTGGGCACTATCTTATGACACTTCGCGTCTGACACTCCGCCATCATCAGTGTGAAGCGTACGTTCTGCCTTACCAAATGCGCGCCGTGGGGAACTTCCGGATCTGGGAAGAACGCGATTCCCATACCCAGCGCTTGATAGCCATTCACGTCTGGGCACAGACCACCGAAGGTCACCGCGTCATCTGGATGGACGGCCGTCCGCATCCTCGGGCATGGGCGCCGCATTCGTTCAAGGGCTTTTCGACAGGCCAGTTCGCCGGCAATGCGTTGGTCGTCTACACGACCCACCTCAAACAGGGATGGCTGCGGCGGAATGGTTCCCCGGAGAGCGATCAGGCTACGGTCATGGAGTACCTCGTTCGCCACGGCGATCATTTGACCGATACGACGGTTGTGACCGATCCTGTTTTCCTGAGTGAGCCGGAGGTTCGAAGCAATGACTATGTCCGCGAGCCGGGCGACCACCACGCCTGGCTGTACGCATGCGAGGATGGCGAACAGGTTACGGGGAGAGCGCCTGATGTAGTGCCCCATTACCTGTTTGGCAAGCAGCCGTTCGTCAAAGAATACTCACAGCAATACAAACTGCCTTTGCTCGCCAGCCTGGCGGGAGCGGAATCCATCTACCCGGATTTCGGAGACAAGATCAAAAACGCAACCGAAGCCGACGGCCTTGCGAAACTGCAACCGGAGCCAAACCGTCCTTCGGAAACGAGCCGCGCGATCGATCCGGAACCGCAAGACGGCGAGATCCACGTTTTTCCAATTCGAGACCATACGTATTTGTTGACCGGTGACGGTGGAAACATTGTGGTCCAGACCGGCGATCAAGGCGCCTTTGTCGTCGATTCAGGCGCAGGCAAGCTGTCCGACAAAATCATCGCCGCCATCAGCAGATTGAGCGAGCGTCCCATTCAGTTTATTGTCAACAGCAGTATGCACGCTGAACATGTCGGGGGTAATGCCAAACTGGGAGCGGCCGGCGCCGACCCCAGCCTTCCAGGCTCTTTCTTCGACTTGCAGTCGCCGGCCGGCGCGACGGGTCTATTCAACGATCCGGCTCATCACGCCACCGTGATCGCACAGAACAACGTTACCGTTCGGCTGCAGACGGCCAAGGCGCCCGCCGATATGGTTCCCGCCGACACATACCTTGAAGAACGTCGGCGAAAGTTTCACAACGGCGAGTTGATCGAGATGTTTTACGAACCTAACGCGATCACCGACGGCGACAGCATTGTTCACTTCCGCCGTTCCGATGTCATCGCCGCCGGCGACATCTTCACCACAACACAGTACCCGTTTATCGATACAAAAAACGGAGGCAGCGTGCAGGGCGAGATTAAGGCCTTGAATGACATCCTAAGTCTTACCGGCTTTCAGCACGAAGGAGAGGGCGGAACCACGATTGTCCCGGGCCACGGCTATCTGTCCGATGAGCATGAGGTCCTGGAGTACCGCGACATGGTTGTCATCATCCGGGATCGCATTCAGGCCTTGATCAATGAGGGCGCAACATTGGCGCAGATCAAAGCGGCCCGGCCAACGGCGGACTACGATACGCGTTACGGCGCCAACTCCGGTGCCTGGACAACCGATATGTTTATCGAAGCCGTTTACCGCAGCCTAAAGCCGTAGCGTTACCCAAAGAAGATTCGCGCCGGCTCGCAGGATTATGGCTTGGGCCAACGGAACTCACTTAACGGACTTGCCGTTTAGATGCTCCAGGTCAATGTTGTTCTCGTTGCAAATGAATTCCATCAATTCCGTATCCGGCAACAAGCGTGCCTGCTCGTTGATCGTCCAAGGCTTTGTATAGGCCTTGGGATCATCGATGGTGATTTGAATATCCATGTGACCAAAATCCTTGCGCCGAAAACGCTCGATGACATGCAGGGCATCCGTGGCTGGCTTCCCGGCCTGATCCAGCCAGGTCTTGCCGTTAAAACCCCTGGTATCGACCACCAGAGTATCGCCTTCCCACTTACCTGTCGAATAACCCATCCAACTTGGAGTGAAGTCCTCTCCCAGCTCGCGGCCATCCAGGAAGATCTGCCGCCAGAGATTGAAAGCCTCGTAGACAATCACCACGAATCCTGGAGTTTGGACGATCTTCCACGGTGGGGGGACCCCGTTGATC
>WNGD01012288.1_pt1 | contig 12070 bp, 11 predicted proteins | sample 5400671 | NCBI WGS metagenome assembly WNGD01 (sample SAMN13153369, study PRJNA577476) | soil metagenome | isolation source: 40 cm soil or saprolite under grassland replicate 2 | place: USA:California | collected 2016-06-15
GTTCCACTTTTAGCCGTTCCTTTTCCAATTCCTTAGCAGGAAGAGGTGGCAGACGCGGTTTCTCTGTACCTTCGTAGAAGATTAGATTCTTCAATTCCAGTATCTGCTGTAGCTTATTGACGGCAATACCGACCTGAATCTCTCTTTTTGCTCCCGTGCAGACAAGCTTGCCGCTCGCGAAGAGTAGGATGACGACCTTGGGCTCATCCATTCGATAGATGAGACCTGGAAACTGCTCCGGCTCATACATCGTCTTCTTCAAGCCATACGTGGCCTTCTCGAGATCAATGTAACCGCCGAGACCTGCAGAGGCGACAATATTCTGGATTGTAATGTCGGGCTTGCCTAGAATGACTATACCATCTCTTTTCAATTCATCGACTACTTTCAAGACAGCCTTGCGTGCCTGGCGCTCGGACTTCGCGCCGGTGCACACCATCTTGCCAGAGCTGAAGATCAGGGTCGCAGTCTTGGGCTTCTTTAGACGATAGACCAATCCCGGAAATTGCTCTGGCCGATATTCGACGCCGGGAAAGACCCTGACGATGGCGTTGAGGTCGATCTGCTGCTTGAGGGTCGCAGACGCGACAACATTCTCTATATTGATGAAGGCCCTACCTTTGTCCGACAAGGACAGAAGACCCTCCTCTATGCGAGGGCGAAGTCTTGACCAGTCTCATGATAATTCTAGAAACCAGGATCCTCGCCAGCGTTCACCGCGCTGGAAACGTTCCTCTTTATATAGAATATTTAAGCTAGCTCGGTCTTACCGAGAAAAAATCGGTAGTCGACCGTCGAGCCTATCCTCGACGACTCGTTCGTGCCAAAATGTTCGTCGGAGCGAGTGATGTCTTAGTTTCTTCCGGAACATTGGAGGATGGCTTCTTCTTTCCAGGTTCCGCTACCTCGAATAAGAAGAGAGCCAAGATGAGTGCGATGATCACAAGAATTCCCTGGAGCTTGGGCTGACCAGTAGAGTCGTCGTACAAGAATTTACGAATCTCAAGTATTGCAGATCCCAAGTACGGGACAGGGATAGTAGATTGGTAGACCCCTACGAGTGTTGATGCTGGGTTAGGCCCCTCATTAGCTCCGAGAGGATTTGCATCGCCATGGGTCACGAAGGCGTACTGACCTGAATACACAGTGTCATTGCTCGGCGTATACAAGATGATGATTCTATGAATAATCAGATAGTTGGGATCGGTTGGATTACCCCGAAACACTACTATGTTCCCAACCTTTAGCGCACTGGGATCTCCCCCACGAATTACGATAAGAGATCCAACCGGTAGTACGCAGTTGTTAGGCGGACACATGCTTCCAGAAGAGACCACCAGAATCGGATATTCTGTGTTAAGAGCTAGGCGAATTCCGCCCCACACAGCAATTGCTCCAAGGATGACAAGCCCCACCAGAAATAGGCCGCGAGCAGTCTCATTCTTTCTGAGATAGGACCGAAATTTTCCGATGAAACTGCTCATCCTAAGACCTTTGGCCTGAGCAAGTTTCGCTTAGGAGGACCTATGCTATTGTCCTGATGGCTGCCGGTCTCGTCTGATCCGGAACATTGGAGGGCGGAGTCTTCTTCCCAGGCTCGGCAACCTCAAACGCGAAGAGAGCTACGATGAGCGCCACGATTACGAGAATCCCTTGAGTCTTAGGCTGGCCGGTGGAGTCATCGTACATGAAACCTCGGATATCTAGGATTGCAGCTCCCAGGTATGGTATCGGAATGGTTGCCTGGTAGACACCAACAACTTGACTTCCGGGTATTCCACCGTTGGTCTGATCCCATCCATCTTGTACTCCGTTCGCGTCTCCCTCGGTCCAGAAAGTGTACTGGTTGTATGTGCTCTGGCTGGGCTGATAGACCTTGACCACTCGGTGCACGACCAGATAATCGGGCGTTGCCGGGTAGGGTCTGAAGATAATTATCGTCCCGTTGGTTATCATTGCCGGGTCTTGGCCCCGAATTACTATGAGCGCTCCTATCTCGAGAGTGCAAGCGTTCGTGTGGAGAGCCGGGTTCAACCTCTGACACATACTTCCAGAAGAGACGACAAGGATGGGATACTCTGTATTGAGCGCGAGGCGAATACCTCCCCATACAGCGATAGCGCCGAGGATTACTACCCCAACTAGAAATAAGCCTCGAGCGGTTTCATTCTTTTTTAGATAAGAGCGGAATTGTCTGATGTAACTACTCAAAGTGGCGTCTCTGGCCTAGGCATGTTTCGCTTGGAAAGGACCTATCTCGGCCTCATACTGGATCCGCTTCAAAAACTCTTCCGCAGCCCGGGCACCCGCCGTTAGGAATTCTTCTCCCCTGGCTGTAATCTGGTAGACTTTTCTTCCTCGCCCACCCTCAGCTTCCCAGACCGCCTGAAGGTAGCCCTTCTCCTCCATGGCGTGAAGCAGTGGGTAAAGCGTCCCAGCGCTGAGGTACACTTTGAACCGGTCCCGGATTTCCAGGTTGATCTCGTATCCCCATCGGGGTTTTGCTTTGAGGAGGCGTAGTATGATGAGGTCAAGGTGGTTCTTGACTAGCCGTTCCCGCCAGGCCTTATCGAGGTCCTTGTTCAACGGAGCACCAGTGTCCTTGTTTGTTGTTGATGATGGATGAACGCCTCTAAATGCTTTCCACTAGGTTGAGCACGGCTTCCTCCGTGATGGTTAACAGACCCTTCCGCGAAACTAAAGTTCTGATTATTTTCTACGTTTTTATCGAACGCAGCCACGTCTTACTGTGCTGATTGTCGTCCAACGTCTTCGACCTACTCCCGAGACCCCTAGCGGAGGCTGTCAAAGAACGAGGATTCCTCAAACCCACTGAAGCCCAAGAAAAGGCCATTCCACCGATTCTGGAAGGAAAGAACGTCCTCCTAATATCGCCGACGGCAAGTGGGAAAACTGAGTCTGCCATTCTCCCCGTGTTCACGCGGTTCTTGAACGAGGCTGATCGCGGACCGGGAATCAAGATCATCTACATCACTCCCCTTCGAGCACTCAACCGAGACCTGCTCGACAGGCTGCGATGGTGGGGGCAGAAGATCGACCTCAAGGTCGGGGTCAGGCATGGGGACACGGAGATCAAGGAGAGAACCAGCCAGTCCAGAAGCCCACCCGACCTGCTCATCACGACTCCAGAGACTCTTCAGGCGATTCTTCCTGGTCGAATACTCCGTCGGCACCTGCGAGACATCCGTTTCCTGATCATCGACGAGGTACACGAACTTGCCGAAGACAAGCGTGGGAGTCAGCTTGCCATTGCATTGGAGCGGCTGCGCTGGGTCGCGCAGAGAGAGTTTCAGATGGTAGGATTGTCCGCTACAATTGGTTCCCCCGATGTGGTCGGAAAATTCCTAGTGGGTGAAGGAAGACCAGTCGAAATCGTTCACATCCCGGTCGCGCGGAGGATGAAACTCGAGATCGTCTCACCTGAACCTACCGGCGAGGATGTCCGACTTGCCGGGAAGCTGTTCACCCACCCAGAGGTTGCGGCTAGGTTACGCATCATGAAGGGCATGATCAATGATCACAAGTCAGTTCTTCTGTTCACCAATACTCGAGCAAACGCCGAGGTCTTGGCCAGCCGATTCAAAGTTTGGGACGTCGACTTTCCAGTCTCCATACACCACGGCAGCCTGGCGAAGCTCTCGAGGATCACTGCCGAGAGAGCGTTGAAGGATGGTGAGATCAAAGGTCTAGTCGCAACATCTAGTCTTGAGCTGGGAATTGATGTAGGAAGGATCGACTACGTCATCCAGTACATGAGCCCACACCAGGTCACGCGGCTCATTCAGCGGGTCGGACGATCAGGCCATAGCGTGGGCAAGATGGCTGATGGCATCATCATAACGATGGACTCCGACGACACGCTGGAAGCGATGGCAGTCGCTCGAAGGGCGAGAGACGAAAATCTTGAGGATGTGACCGTTCCAGAGAAACCACTCGACGTGCTATGCCATCAGATCGCAGGACTCTTGATCCAGAACCGGAAGTGGTACTATTCAGAACTGCTAGATATTCTAAAGAAGGCGTACCCGTATCGCAACCTAACGGAAGGGGACATCGCATCAGTAACCAACTACATGCACTCACGATTCCCACGACTAGGATGGGTCTCCGAACAAGACAAGATGGTCATGCGACCCTCAAGGGTCAAAGACCTCTATCGTTACTACTTCAACAAACTATCAATGATTCCTGACGAGAAACAGTACCTCGTCGTTGAGCAAGAGAGCGAAACTGCAGTAGGGGTCCTGGACGAGGCCTTCGTCGCAGAATATGGCCAACCAGGGACCAAGTTCATCGTCCGCGGAACCCCATGGATGATGCAGAGCATCAGAGGAGACAAGATCTTCGTCCGAGGAATCTCTGATCCGACCGGCGCGATACCCAGCTGGATTGGTGAAGAGATTCCAGTGCCATTCCAGGTGGCTTCTGAAGTTGGAGAGCTACGACGTATCACAGAAGAAGAGTACCGAAAGGGGAAGAGTCTCATCGAGATTAGCCAGAAGTTAACGGAGAGGTATCATGCTGATGAGAAAACGATTCGCCGCGCCCTCACTGAGACGTATGACCAGTGTGAAGAAGGACTGCCTGTCCCTAGTGACAAGCTTCTAACGATCGAGGAGTGGGACGGCTTCATAATCATCAACTCACATCTTGGGACGCTCGTCAACAGAACCCTTGCACGTCTTGTCGGTCATTTGTTGTCTGACGAGTCCGGTGTCAGTATCGGGATCCAGCAGGACCCGTACAGAATAGTTCTACAGACAATGGGACAGATAGACGCTGAAGACGTGCAGAAGATTCTGCAGAGACTCGCTGGCAACGATATTACGGAGCTAGCGATAATCGCGTCGAAGAGAACGGGACTCTTCAAGAGAAGACTTGTCCACGTGGCGCGAAGGTTCGGCGCTATTTCGAAATGGACAGACTTCAGCAGCATAACGCTACGTCAGCTTGCGAAGAGTTTCGAGGGCACTGTCATCATGGACGAAGCAGTCCGAGAAACTCAGGAGAAGGACATGGACGTTCCGCACACTCGGGAAGTCTTGAAGGCAATTGCTGCCAAGGAGATCGCAGTCAACACGGTCAAGGCTAGTGGCGAGGCAACCCCTATCGCCCGCATTGGGCTGGAGAGGATCAGTCGGAAGACCGACATCATCCCGACCGAAAAGCTGAACCAGATTCTGGTTGGATCCGCGAAGGCTAGGATTCTGAACGAAGTCAAGACCCTGGTCTGCACAAACTGCTGGAAATATGTTGAGATGCGAAGAGTGAAAGAAATACCTCAGATTGTAAAGTGTCCTGAATGCGGATCGAAGCTAGTTGCTGCGCTTGGAATTGCTGACGAGGATATGAGGAAGGTAATCATGAAGAACGGAGCAAGACTATCCGAAAGGGAGAAGGACCTAGTTTCCAAGGCCGAAGACACGGCCAAGCTAGTCGACCAGTATGGCCGGCTTGCAGTGTACGCCCTCGCGGGACGTCGGGTCCAGCCCGAAGCAGCGGGAGACATCCTTCGAAAACACCGGAAGCCGACCAACGACTTTTTCGAAGCGATAATGGCGGCTGAGCGAGAAGCGCTTAAGGAACGGTTTTGGTAGATCCCTGGAGACGATCGAAATTCGAGGGGCCATCCAGTAGAAATCTTATCAGAGACGCTATCGTTTCCCAGAGTCGTCTTTGAAGCGAGACCTCTCCATCGAGACGAAGAGTCTGAGACGACTCTTCAAAGGCATACCCGGCAAGGGAGACGTGGTAGCCCTCGATCAGGTCGATCTGGAGGTCTATGATGATGAAATATTCGGGCTCCTAGGTCCGAACGGTGCTGGAAAAACAACACTAATCAAAATACTGTGCACTCTCCTCCTGCCCACAGAAGGACAGGCTCTAATCAAGGGACTGGACGTTGTAAAGCGAGCCTCCCAGATACGCCGGATCATAAACCTCGTCTCAGGCGGCGAAACACCAGGCTATGGAATCCTAAGTGTCAAAGAAAACCTCTGGTTCTTCTCTCAACTCTACGGCCTGCCACGAGACTTCGCAAAGGACAGGATCTCGAAACTAGTCGACCAATTGGAACTTCGGGACTATCTCAACACTCGAATGAGTAAGCTCTCGACCGGATACAAACAGAGACTAAACCTAGCTCGCGGTTTCGTTAACGACCCTGCAGTATTGTTTCTCGACGAGCCTACCCTGGGTCTTGACGTTCTCTCAGCAAGACACCTCAGGACCCTAGTCAAGGACTGGATTCGGACCGGAGGAAAGACAGTGCTCCTAACAACGCATTACATGGCAGAAGCAGACCAGTTGTGTGACCGTGTAGGAATCATCAATCGGGGCAGGATTCTTGCCTGCGATACTCCTCAACGACTCAAGACGAAGGTTACCGGAGGAGCTACTTGGAAGATCGAGATAACTCCGAATCTTTCGGAACTAGAATCCGTCAAGAGCATTCCAGGTGTCGTTGGACTCTCGACTACTGACAACATTGAGACAGGTGTCACCACCCTCAAGCTTGTACTCGAAGATGAGTCTGTTATGTCAGACCTTCTAAGCAAGATCCGCGAGAACGGCTCCAGAGTCCTTAACATGGGAAAATCTGAGCCCACTCTGGAGGATGTGTACATCAGCCTGGTCGGGACCGGCATGGAATAATGTTGCCCAAAGCGACTCCCCGAGAAGAACTGCTCATCAATCTGCGCGCAGCCTACGCACGAATGTGGGTCCGACTCAGAGGAAGCAACCGTGAGGTCACGGGGCTGGTCGCAGAGATCGGACTACCAATACTGACTATAGGCGCGTACGTGATTCTCTACCGCGCGATCGGGCTCCCCCCGACAGCTGGAGCGGCCGTAATCATAGGAGGGGCAATGATCGCTTTCTGGACGAACGTTCTCTGGAACATGTCGTCCCAATGGTTCTGGGAGCGAGAATCAGGAAACTTGGAGATGTACCTAGTCGCGCCTGTTAGCAGAATGTCTGTCCTCCTGGGAATGGCGATGGGAGGCAGTGTAAACACTTCAATCCGAGCCCTTGGCATTGTCCTCCTCGGAATATTTGTTTTCCAAGTGCCATTCCAGCTCGCAGACCCACTCTCCGTAGGCCTCGTATTCGTCTTAACGCTCGTCGCTCTTTACACGATGGGGATGCTGTTCGCCTCAATCTTCATGCTCTATGGACGGGAAGCATGGAATACAGCTAATCTGCTCCAAGAACCCGTATACTTCCTTTCAGGGGCTTATTTCCCTAGAATCTATGCTCCAGTCGTCCCATTCGCCCTCCAAGCAGCAGGTTCGCTGATACCAATGACAATCGGACTGGACGCGATTCGCAGACTGGCAATTGATGGCGAAAGTATCGCTGCCGTATGGCCACACATTCTAGCACTCATCGCTTGCACTCTGGTTCTCTTCCCGCTTGCACGACGCGCGCTCAACTACATGGAATCCCTCGGCAAGAAAGAAGGGAGGCTGACCTTGCGATGGCAGTAGCAGACTTTGTCAAGTCGGCAGGAGAATCGTTCAGAGTCGGCTGGAAGATAGAGAGCAACTGGACAGACCCCGTTCTATTTGCCACGTACCAAGTCATTCGGCCGTTAGCATCGCTACTGATTGTGGCTTTCATCGTGATAATCGGAGCGTCCGTCGGTGCATCAGCGAACTCTGCCTCAAGATACGAGGTTTTGAAGAACATCTACATCTCGCCCGGGACCCTACACCCTTACGTGATTGGAAGGGGATTGGTCTCAGTCGTAAACGGAGCAGTCTCAGTAATATTGACGCTTCTCTTCAGCGTAGCAATTTTCAACGGCCTACTTCACATGAACATTCCACTAAACCTTCTGAACGTGAATCTTCTCATGCTTATTCCAGCGGTTATTCTCGGAATCATCGGCTTGCTCGCCATCGGCTACATGCTCTGCGCGGTAAACATCGTCTCCAACCGAATGGAATTCATTCTAGGGGACTCTGTCTCGGGCACCTTCTTCCTACTCGGAGGAGTTATTTTCCCCATTACCTCATTGCCATCGCAGATACAACTCATTTCCAACGTGCTTCCGATAACTTTCTTTCTCAACGCCATCCGAGAAAGCTTCGGCATAACGTCAATGGTTACGGGCGATTACATGTCGAATCTGGCGTTCTTGGCCTTGACAACCCTTGTCGCCTTAGCCTTAGGCATCGGTGTATTCAGGCTCGCGGAACAGAGAGCTAAAAAACTCGGACTTTTCGACAGAAAGTCAGAATACTGAATCTAGAATTGTAACAGCTTCAGCGTGGACTCAAAGGCATCATTGGTCTTCCCTGACTTGTAGAGTCTGAGATACTTGACGAGTTCGTCTCGGTCGACGGGTCCCAGAATTCTCAGGATTTTTCTTGAAAATCTGCCAGAAAGGAGAATGTATTGAGCGAGAGATGTGAAGTTGTTGACTCTACGCATGAGACTCGCACTTTCGTAATCTAGGATCCAAGGATGATCTCCCCCGGAAACAAGAACGTTCTTGTGTGCGCGGCTGAGCTCTCCGTGGTCCAGTCCATAAGCATCGAGCCTGGCGCATTGTTCTAACAGAGCCTTGACAGTCGCCTTGACTCGGGCCTTTCTACCTCGACCTTTCAAGCTTGAAAGCCATAGAGGAAGCCGCTGCCCATCCAAGAACTGCATCTCAAGAACATCCTCAGATGAACCCAAACATTCTGGTCCAATGCCTGCTTTGTTAGCGGCCCGCGTCATCTCTGCTTCATGAAGCATGCTCCTCCTTCGAGAGTCGACCCTCCGAATCTTCACCGCAACTCGCCCGCCATCAACGATGCCCGCAACGACTAATCCTACAACGCCTTTACCCAAAACCGATAACTTCCCGATTCTCAGTGGACCCTCAAACTCTAGACCCTCAATTCCAAGACTCTTCAGTTGGCGAATCCTAGAGTCAACGGATTCGTCGCTAGGTTTCGGATATGCGAGAATCTCCCTGTAGGGATTCTTGCCCAAATCATCAAGCGGAACTAGGATGGACCTGTTTTCAGCCACGAGGGCTTCGCCTCCAAGAATTCCCAGAGAGATTTGTCAAATCCGTCCTTACCAAGCATGGATAGAATCTCGCGGTTTCGGAGGACCTTAACGCTCTTTCGAAATGATCCGCCAAGCTGCTTAGGTATGGTGAGACCGTGGGCATCCTCTCGTGCTGCTACTTTGACGAGTTGTTGGATGGAAGAGATTCCGCGTTTCTTCTCCACCATCCATCTGTCTCTCTCAATCCAAGGTCCCCGAGCAGTGTCTCGAGCACGCAGGTGCTTCTCGAGGAACGACAAGCTATCCTCCCCTTTCGAGACTGGTGGACCTTTCTGAAGCCTCACCGCTGGCAGCGTAGTTCGATCAACCTCGACCAAGATCGCGCTTTCCTGTTTCTCGTCACTCCAGATCGCTGACCTGGAAGGGTTGAAGTCTTCTCGAGCCATCGTATCCAGCAGGCTTCGTTCGAGCTTCATGAGTTGTCCCCACAGAACATCAGGGACCAAGACGGAATGCCTGAAAGTGATCACTAACAACTCGCGACCCGTGTCATCAATCCGCTTTGCAAATTGCTGCCTCGTCCTTGGCTTGAACTTCGGAGGAAAGAAGTACCATGATCCGGGAATACGGAGAAACTGGCGTCCGGCTGCAACGAAACTCCAAAGTTTGTCAGGATTTACAGCCGCTGCCAGGTTTCGATTTGGGTCTACTGGGTCTATGACTACCAGATCCGCGTTCGAGTCTCTGGCCTTTGGGGAGACAATTTCTTCAGGCTTACCCATCTCGATCAGTGTGCCTTTGGGCCAGGCCGAGGCTCGTTTGATCGTCTCCATGAACGATTGATAGTATAGAGCTAGAGTGTCGATGAGCATGCCGCTGAATCCCCCGACCTCTATCTCGGCGCCGTAGGTTCCGATTCCTTTTGCAAATTTCTTCAACAGGCGAGCCTCTAAGCGCAACTTAGGCGTGAGGTGCGTCTGCATGAATTCTGTATGATAGGGGGTCCTGTCAGTAGCACTCTTCCACTCGCCCTTCTTCACATCGTAGCAGGGAACAACGTTCACACGGACGTTTTCGACATGAAACTCCAGAAAGGGATGCTCCGCGTAGCGCTCGATCACACGATAACGTGAGAGACCTTTTCGAATTGTTGGGAGAACCTTCTCCACCCACTCCTCCCTTTCCATCGTGGCAGAAAACCGGGCAAAGATGTCCAGATCAGCCTCGCCGCTAATCCAAGTATCTCGCGCGAAAGACCCTTGGAGAGTGACCTCAGCCTGAATCTGGGAACTTTGGAGAATCTCCTCAACCTTACTTCGAATTACCTGCGATAGCCGGACCATTTTCTGTCGCTCGCGGTCGCTTGGAACGATTTTCTCGGCAACTCGTTGCAAGATTTTCTCGGGCGACAACGGCAAGCTGGTGCAGCTCAGAACATGATCGTATTTGAAATGAGCAAGTGTACTTCGCTATTTGTGGGCAGGAGCCTCGAAGAGAGTTGAGTACTTTGGCCCCGAGGGAGAAAGAATGCTCTGTTTGAGTCTAACCTTCTCCACCTCCACATTGAAGGTCCCGAAGCTCTCGTCAGCAAGGTGACCCAGGAAAGCTGCGATTTCGTCCCTCTTTCGCCCCGACTTAACACGGGCGACAGTGATGTGAGGACTGAAGGCTCGAGTCTCCCGGCTGAAACTAAGTTGGTGAAGAAGCTTCTCGATCTGCTCAAAGATCAGCTCGACTTGACTCCAACCCTCACCAACTCCTACCCAGATGACATTCATCCTCTTGAGGTTTGGAAACGCTCCAGCGCCCTTGATCTCGAGGGAGAACGGTGGGAATGCTACCTGTGTTAGAGCTGACCTGACTTCCTCAAGTTTCGAAGCGCTGACATTCCCAAGGAATTTCAGTGTTAAGTGAATGTTCTCTCGTTCGACTGGTTTCAGATCTCCTCCTAACGATAGGAGGGATGAAGTGATGGATTCGACCCGGGAGAGAATTTTTTCATCCTCAAGATCGATAGAGATGAAACTGCGAACCTGGCCGCCTGACAACGCTGGAGAGTAAATGTTCCCTCCCGTTTAAGAGCTATAACTGCCGCGTTTCTCAACCCCCGAGAATCACCTTTGCAATCGACGAAACCAAAGAAGACAGTACTGGTTATCGTTGGAATGCCGGGAGCCGGGAAGAGCCTCGCTTCAAGCGTGATGAAGACGCGGGGAATCCCAGTCTTCGTCTCTGGCGATATCATTCGAGCAGAGGCACGGAAGAGGAAGCTGAAGTTCACGCGGAAGAATCTCGGAGAACTCATGCTGAAGATTCGAAAGGAAGAGGGCATGGGCGCCGTTGCGAAAAGACTGGTTCCACTGGTCGAGAAAGCAAGGGAAGAATTTGTCGTATACGAGGGCGCGAGAAGTGTTGAAGAGGTCGATCAACTTCGTCGGAAATTTCACGTTGTCACAATCGCTATCCACGCTTCTCGCGAAGCACGATTCCGGAGGCTTCAGCGGAGAGGACGGTCGGATAGGCCGAGAGGATGGGCTGACTTTGCAGAACGAGATAATCGCGAACTCGGGGTTGGGATTGCGAAACTTATTGCGTTGGCAGATCGGACGGTTGAGAATGAAGATACCAAGGATGATCTCAAGAGGCGAACTCGACGAGTACTACAAGTAGTCCTCAAACCGAAAAAATCCTCGTAGTCGCAGAGGCCGAGATCAAGCCAACCGAAAATCCCGAGAAAGTCAAGAAAGCCATAACCAGCCTGTTCTCAGGCGACCTAGTAACCGAAGGCGAAGAAAACGACTACGGCCTAGCTAGACTTCATGGGACTGGACGAGAGTCACTGGAAAAATTCAGGATGATCCTGCAGAGAGATAGAATACGTGCAGCTGCACGATCCCAACTTTTCAAGGGGAAGGAAGAAAGCAAAATAGTCGTATTTCTGAACAAGCAAGTGGCTTACGTCGGACACGTTTCTTTCTCAGCTCCAGAAGGAGAATCGCCATTGGGACCCATTCGTCTGGAAATACAAACAGCAGACCCC
>WNGD01005676.1_pt1 | contig 12068 bp, 11 predicted proteins | sample 5400671 | NCBI WGS metagenome assembly WNGD01 (sample SAMN13153369, study PRJNA577476) | soil metagenome | isolation source: 40 cm soil or saprolite under grassland replicate 2 | place: USA:California | collected 2016-06-15
GCTGGCTCGCCACGACATCGGGAATCTCTCCTCGAGTATGCGCGCAATCTGCCCGTGCAACTGATGCCGGCGGCTCTTGAGCAGGCTCTCATAGGCCGCATCCCGCACCAGCGCGTGCTTGAAGTTGTAGACGGCTTCCGGCGGCTCGCCACGGCGGAACACAAGTTCTGCCTGCTCGAGTTGGGCGAGTGCATTCTTCAATCCGGTCTCGTCGCGTCCAACCAACACGCGCAGCAAGGAATAGGAGAACTCGCGCCCGATGGCGGCGCCGATTTGGCCGATCTCCCTCACCGGCGCCAGGCGGTCGAGCCGCGCCATCAAAGAGTCTTGAAGGGTCTCCGGAATGGCGAACGGCGGCAGGGGCCCGTCGAGCCGATAGCCCTCGCCATTTTCGATCAGGATGTCCGTTTCCAGCACCGCCTTGGTAAGTTCCTCGACGAACAGCGGGTTCCCATCGGTCTTGGCGACGATCTGTTTCATCACTTCGGCGGGCAGCGCGCGGCCCCCGGTCACCCGCGCGACCATGTTTTCAACGTCGTTGTGGTCGAGACGACCGAGCGTCAAGGTGCCGACGTTGGGGAGACCAACCCAGGGCGGCTCGAACTCCGGCCGGAAGGTGAACAGTGCAAGGACCGGTAGTTGGCGCACCCGCTCGACGGTGAGATCGAGTAGCTCTAGGGAGGTGGCATCCGCCCAGTGCGCGTCCTCAAACACGAGCAGGATCGGTTGCTGGCGGGCGAGACCCTCGAATTGATCGAGCAGTGCCGCGAGCGTCCGGCGGCGCTGTTGCATAGGGCTGAGCGCCAGCGGCGGATACCGCCCGCCCAACGGGATCGACAGCAGCGCAGCAAAAAGCGGCGCGACGGCTTGAAGCCGCGATGCGCCCATGGCCAAGAGCGCTTCCAGCTTGCCAAGGCGTTGCTCGGACGTATCGTCTGCCTTGAACCCCGCCGCTCGCTCCAACTGGGCGATGAACGGACGAAGCGCGCTGTTGGTGTGGTAGTGCGAGCATTGGTAACGCAAGCGCGTGTGCGGCTCGCCCGCGATGCGCTCGGCGAGTGCGGCCGCAAGGCGGGACTTGCCGATCCCCGGCTCGCCCGAGATCAGCATAATCTGCCCTTCGCCCTTCCAGGCGAGGCGTTGGCGTTCTAGCAGGAAATCGATCTCGTCCTCGCGGCCGATGAGATCGGTGAGATCCGCGGTGCGGACCGCCTCGAAGCGGCTCTCGGAAGGCGACATACCCTCGACCGCCCACGCTGCGACCGGCTCGGCAATACCCTTGACCTCGTGCCGACCGAGGTCACGCAAGCGAAACAGATCGCCGAGCAACCGACGCGTGGAGGCGGCGACGACGATCGTCCCGGGCTCGGCCAAGGCCTGAAGGCGGGCTGCAAGGTTCGGCGTCTCCCCGACCACGGTGTGCTCGCGCAACGCACCCTCGCGGCTAAGGTCGCCGATCACCACCACGCCGGTCGCGATGCCAATGCGAACTGCGAGCGGTTCGGCGGCGCGCGTCTCGAGTCGCGCAACTGCGGCGCTGATATCGAGCCCCGCCCGCACGGTTCGCTCGGCATCGTCTTCGTGCGCGAGGGGATAGCCGAAATAGGCCAATATCCCGTCGCCTCGGAACTCGGCGAGGAAGCCGTCATAGGTTAGCGTGATACGGGCGCAGGCGGCGTGATAGGCATCGATCACGGCGCGCATGTCTTCTGGATCGAGTCGGGCCGATAGGGCAGTCGAGCCCACCAGATCGCAGATCATCACGGTCAGGTGACGGCGCTCGGCGGTGTCCTGCCGATTCGGTCCGGTCACGGCTTGCGGCGTTGTGAGCACCGCCCCGCCGAGTTCTGCGATCGCGCGCAGCATCTTTTTGCGGTGCCCTAGCGGGATGCCGATTTTTTCGAGATCCTGATCCGTCAGATCGCGCAGGACGCTCGCATCGATGCGGTTTTCCGCGAAGCGCTGGGCGTACTCGCCCAGGCCGATCGATGCGAGCCACTCTGCGATGTCCTTCATGCAAGCCCTGGCAGCACACCTGGAGCGCGCTAATATGTTAGCACGAACGCGGTTCGAGCGGCGGGGCAAACATGCGGTTCGTCGAGATCAAGACGCCCAAGCCGGCATTTGGGAGAATTGGAAACAGCCGGCGCCGGGCCAATGGATGCGGACCTTGTCGATCGTCACCACCGATGCCAATGAAGCTGGTGCCAATGAAGCTGGTGGCCACTTCAAGACCGTACGCCGGTGATGCTGGGTGCGGCTTGCCAGGTCGACCTGATGGGCATGTGGCCGATCGCACGGGTCAACAAGCCCGAGAGCGATAACCCCTCGATTCTCGAATCGGTCGAGCTGGCAACGGATTCCAGTGGACCCTCTGAGGAACCGATCCGACGGTTAATCGGTCATTTTTGCTTGGGAGCGGGGTCATTTGAGGAGGAACCCCGGCATGAGTCTCGTCATGACGCTGGGTGTCGTGCTTGCCGTGTTTTGCTTTGATGCGGCAGTGGCGCAAGAAGGCTATTTGGGTCACGACCATGACAAGTGGCACCGCGGCTTTTACCAATCGCTCCTGCGCCCCGATGCCAAGACCCCGTGCTGCAACCTTACGGACTGTCGCCCCACCTCAGGGAAGCGGGTCGACGACCACTACGAGGTGAAGGTCAACGGCGCGTGGGTGTCCGTTCCTCCCGACAAGATCTTGAGGCAGTCGGCCCCGGACCTCGGATTTCACGTACGCGCCCCTTTTAAGTTCAATGGGCAACCCGATCACCTTTACTGTGTCGTTGTCCCGCCAGAAATCTAAGGTCCGGATCAATCAGTCCCGACCGCGAGGAACACATCGACCTTGCGCGCCGCGAGCGGCCACGCCGCCGCCGCGCCGCCGAGCAGCGTGATGAACTCGCGCCGTCCCATGCCGGACATGGGAGGTCCCTCCCTCGCGGATTACCGCACGCTCAGCCTGCCACCGAAAAAGCCGGTAGGTCCATGGGGCGGGCCTGAATTGTTCTGGATCGATCTACTGGTGCAGCAGGCGCGCCGCCCGTGGACAGGAGGTTTAGCCCCGTACTGCCTGTCTTCAGCTACCTCACGAATCGCCTCTGATCGGGGTACCTTCTCCTCGCGATACGGAGCGGCTTCACGGGATTTTGGAGGACGTGATGCGCCTTGAACTGCGCTACCGCAGCGATATCGATCTCAGCCAACCTGCTATGCAAGTTGAGATTCGCAGCCACATCGCACGGTGTCTGCGCGACTACCCCCACGGTGGCGAGGGGGTGATCACTCTTGGCGGGGTCGAGCATTGTTTCGCGTACGTCGTCGAGGACGACGTAGTCGACACCGTCATAGGGCCGCCCGACTACATCGAGCAGGTCCTCAACGAGCGTCGGCAAAGCACGCATGAAGCGCGGTCGCCGCTGCCGCGCAAGGAGCACAACTAACCCGTACGGGGCCTCGCGGGGCTTCAGCCAGACGGGGCGGCAAACGAGCTTATCCACGAGCGCGCCGCTGCGGCGCTGTTGCGGATCGGCAAGAGGGCGAGAATTGTGACGAGGCCCCGGCACGATATTCTCACGCCGCTCGGCCCACTCGGCGAATTTCTAGAGCCATGCCGCGCGCTCGGCCGGGGCGATCGCAGTGGCGGCGATCAGCACACGGGCAAGGGCGGCATCATCGAAGGCGAGCAGCATGCTCCATCATAGTACGGACGCGAAGCAATGGCTCAGGAAAGCGGCCATCATGCTGAGCCTGGATGATCAGATATCGCGCACGATTCCAGCGACGCAGAGCCGGTGTTTCGACCCGCCCGATCTGAGCCGCTCGCTCCTCGCGGCTCGCGAGCCAGGGACCCACGTTAAGAGCGGCTGTCGTGAAACTGTTGAAGGCGAAGCAGGTACGTCAAACCACTGCGTTTGAGTGCTTCCTTTTTGTCGCCCTTGGCGGCGACTTCAACAAAGAACTGCGCCGCTGTGGCCGTAATGGCCTTTGTCAGGACCGCGGCGCCGCCTCCCGCAAGGAACGCGCCGCCAACTTGGGGAATGATTTTGAGGGCGTCTATCGCCCGCTTGTGCCATGGTCGAGCGGGATCATTCATCGTTGCGTTCAGTTCGTCCATTGATGGGACGATTTGCGTCTCGATGAAGAACTTGGTTTTGGTCTCAAATTCTTCCGGCGTAATATCCTTGATCTTGCTGTTAAGGTCAGCCGCGTATCGGAGCATCGAACGGCGGAAACCTCGCAGCAAATGAGCATTGGCCTCCCTGAACTCCATAATATCTTCTGGTCGAAGTAGCGGCGTTGGAGGAAGCGCGACGCGTGTGCATTCAACGGCCAAAATTCCGGCGAGAAGCTTGGCGTCGTCTTGCGGCGCGGCCTCCAACATTCCTGGAAGTTTCAGGCCAGGGATATCGTTCAACAACGGAATCCCGGTCTTGCCGGAGTGGATTATGGCGCGAGCCAAATAGTGATGATTGCCGGGATAGTGCACAGCCTCATCACCGCCGGGCAGCCCTTTGGAGTGTCCAGAGTCAAACATAGGAGTGAACCCCTCTCGGGGCGGTCCGTGGATTGCCTCAAAGATGGCTCGGACCAACTGCTGTGGCGGCTCGGATTTGGTGCCGAAAACGTCATCGGGATCGGCAGTAAATTCGCAGAATCCTGCAAGGGTCTTGGCGTGCTTCGTCAGGTCTAAGATTCCGAGGAGGAGTTGCCGGTCGTAGTCTTGTGGAAGCGCTTTGAGCCGAGTGATTTCCTTGTCGAGTTCTCCAACGTCAAAGCCCTCCTTGGGCAGGTAAACGCCGGGGAAGTAAACCTTGTCGAAGATGGCCCCCATGGCGGTAAGGACCGCAAGATTGCGCGGGATCGGGGCGGATAGATAGACCGCCTACAATTTCAGCGTCGCGTCGATTCCGCTAGGTGCTGGCATCTTGGTTCCTAATCTTGCCGAGCACCCGCTGCCCCGCACCCGTGATCCGCACCCGCGCGACTTCCATCTTGCGCGAGCCCGCGACCACGCGCTCGGCGGTCACCGACGCGAAACCGGCGCGGACAAGCTCCGCGATGTCCGCGGTCGCGAAGCCGTGCGCGTGCAGGATCGCTTCCGTGCAGCCTTCGGCGCCGCAGCCGTCCAGCAGTTCAAGCGCCCGGACGCGGTCGGGCTTGACGGTGCTTCGGCGATGGCGAGGCGTCGGCATCGAGGCGGGCGGATCACGGGGTGCACTCGCGACACTGTAGGCTTGGCGATTGCGCGCGAAAACCAGGCTCAACTTGCTCGTCGGGACACTATTGGGACACCCGCGACGTTATCTATTGATATCATTGCATTATTTCCGCTATGACATTGCTACGGTGGAGCGCCGAGAGGCGAGCGTCCCGCGTTATGGGACGCAAGGCGCCTCGCTAGGCGCCTGGCGTGCCGCGTCGTAAGCGCGTTCACGCGCGTCTTTGACGCGCTATGGCACGCCCCACGGGTGCTTCGCACGCACCCGAACGTTTCTCGGCGCTCCGCCCACCCCTCGCTTCGGGGTGAGTGAAGCAAAGTCGCAAACCCCGGACGCAAATGCGTCGCGGGAACGAGATGGGCTGTTTGACATCGTGAGCTACGAGCCGTCCCCGTGCGCGATGCTCGTTCCTCATCCTGAGGAGCGCGCGTGCCGCGGCGGTCCCGCAACCTCGATCGCGCGTGCGCGCGTCTCGAAGGATGAGGACGGCCACGGTGCGGGGTCCTCATGCTTCGAGACGCATCGCAGCGCACTTGGGCTGTGGAAGCGCCTACGCTCGCGTCCCGCTGCGATGCTCCTCAGCATGAGGGCGACGGTGCGCGGCGCATTTTGGCCAAACGAAGCCAAGCGGGCATACGTGTTTGATCCGAGCGAAGCATCAACCTGCGGCTGTGGGAAACGATCGCCGGCCGCGCTCCATTGTTCCGGATTGTTATTTACAATGAACGCCGCAACTCCAACGTGTCGAGCCGTCAGCGCGCGGTCCGCAGCGAGAACGGTGACGGCGCAGCGAGACGGGCGCGCGCTCACGCCGCGCCGCGCTTGCGCAGCACGTCGAGCGCGATGCGATGGCCCTCGATCGCCGCCGGAAACCCGCAATAGAGCGCGACCAGCAGCAGAATGTCACGAATCTCTTCCGCCGTGCAGCCGTTGGCGAGCGCGCCGTTGACGTGGACGCGAAGCTCGTTCGCGCGCCCGATCGCCGCCGTCATCGCGATCGCGGCCAGCGATTTCGTCTTGAGCGGCAGCGCGGGACGGCTCCAGATATCGCCATAGGCATAGGCGTTGATCATGTTCTGCAGCGGCTCGCCGAACGCGCCCAACGCGGTCATGCGCTGCTCGACCGCGTCGCGGCCGAACATCTCCCGGCGAAGCTTCAATCCTTTGTCATGCAGGTCGCGCGTATCCATCGCTCTCTCCATACCCCTCGAACGAACGCAGATTGTCATTGCCGGGCTCGACCCGGCAATCCATCCTCTTCGCAAAAAGTTCTTTCGAAGAAGATGGACCCGCGGGTCAAGCCCGCGGGTGACGGCAGGTTCGAGCGCCGCCACTGCCAGACTTGTCGCGGGTCAGGCCCGGGCATGACGAGCCGAAGATGACGACCATTGGGGCTTAGACGCCGTGCGGCGGCGATGCTAGGCTTTGCGCGCAAGACCATTCGCCGGCTTCGGTTCCGGCCAAAAATCCGTCTTAAGGGCGGGGGAAACGCGACATGAAGTTCGGCATCTTCGATTACATCGACGCGCGCGGCGAGACGCTGCAGAAGACCTACGAGGATCGGCTCGCCTTGCTGCAAGCGGCCGAGGCCGCCGGCTTCTACGGCTATCACCTCACCGAGCATCACGCGACGCCCTTATCGATGACGCCGTCGCCGAGCGTGTTTCTGGCCGCCGCCGCGCGCGAAACGCGGCGCATCCGCCTCGGCACGCTGCTCTATCTCTTGCCGCTCTACCATCCGCTGCGGCTGCTGGAAGAACTCTGCATGCTCGACCATCTCAGCGGCGGCCGCCTCGACATCGGCGTGGGGCGCGGCATCTCGCCCATGGAGTTCGACGCCTACGGCGTCGAGTTCGAGCAAGCGGGCGCCGATTACGAGCACGTTTTGAATATTCTCTACCAGGGCTTCACGCAGGAGCGCATCGACTACCGCTGCGATCGCTTCACCTTCAAGGATGTGCCGGTTGTGATCCGGCCGCTGCAGCGCCCGCATCCGCCGTTGTGGTACGGGCTGCGCGGCGATCATGGTCCGGTGTTTGCGGCGCGCCACGGCATGCACGGCGTGACGCTCGGCCCCGACGAGAAGGTCGCGAACATGCTGGCGACCTTCCGCGCGCACTGGCGAACCTACGCAGACGACCGCACGCGCCATCAATCGCCGGTCGAGACGCCCCATTGCGGCGTGATGCGCGCGATCTTCGTTGCCGATTCCGACGCCGAGGCCGAGCGTCTCGCGCGGCCGGCCTATAAGCGCTGGTTCGACAGCCTCGCCTGGCTGTGGGTCGAGCGCGGCTCGTTCCCGCCGATCTCGATCTCGGCCGACTACGACCAGTCCAAGGCCGCGGGCACCTTGGTGGTCGGAAGCCCCGACACGGTCGGACGCATTCTCACCGCCCAGGCCGAGCGCATCCGGCAGAATTACCTCGTGCTGATGCTGGCCTTCGGCTCGCTCACCCATGCCCAGGAGATGCGTTCGCTCGAGCTGTTCAAAAGCGAGATCATGCCGAAGCTCGCGGCGATGAATTACGAAGATGCTTCACCTGCTCCGGCGCTCGCAACCGCATAACCCATGACGCGACGCTCGTCCGCGATGCGATGAGTTAAAGAAAGAAACGGCATGGCCTCCGAACCGTTCGACTTCGCGCCGCTGTTGGCACCCTCCTTGCCGCCGCCGGCAGCCAGGTGGACGGGGTTTGCCAAATACGATTTCACCGGCGGCAACAACGATGCCGACCACGTTCCGGTCGATCGTCTCATTGCGGCCGCGACCGCGGTGCTCAAGCGCGAAGGCTCGACGCTGGCGACCTATGGACTTCAGAGCGGGCCGCTCGGCTACCGTCCGTTGCGGGAATTCCTGGCGGACAAGCTTAAGCGCACAGCGGGAATCTCCTGCGCAGCCGACGAAATCCTGATCACGTCGGGCTCGCTGCAGGCGCTCGATCTCGTCAACGGCGCGCTGCTTGCGCGGGGCGACACCGTCCTCATCGAGCAGGAAAGCTATCAGGGCGCGCTGACGCGGCTCACGCGATTGGGCGTCAACGCGATGGGCATCCCGCTCGACCGGGATGGCATGCGGACCGACGCCGTGGCGGCCGCCCTCGACGACCTCAAGCGTCGCGGCATTCGCGCCAAATACATCTACACCATCCCGACCGTGCAGAATCCGACCGGCACGATCCTGAGCGAACAGCGCCGTCACGAGCTGTTGCGCCTGTCGGAAGATCACAACGTGCCGATTTTCGAGGATGATTGCTACGCCGACCTCATCTGGGACGGCCGGCGGCCGCCTGCGCTCTACGCCATGAGCCAGAGCGGAGGCGTCATTCACATCGGTTCGTTTTCCAAATCGATCGCGCCGGCCCTGCGCGTCGGCTACATCGTCGCGCGCTGGGACATTCTCTCCCGCATTCTCGCGCTCAAGACCGATGCCGGCTCCGGCGCCCTGGAGCAGATGGTATTGGGCGAGTTTTGCGCGAGCCATTTCACCGAACACGTGCCGAAGCTCACGCGTGGGCTACGCGCCAAGCTCGAGACGCTGATGGAGGCGCTCGCCGAGCAATTCGGGACAGCGGCCGAGTTCGACGACCCCAAGGGCGGCATCTTCTTGTGGGTCAAGCTGCCCGACGCGGTCGACACCCAAAAGCTCGCGCAAGCGGCGCTCGCGGCCGGCGTCGCCATCAATCCGGGCCGCGATTGGTCGACGCTGGAGGCCTACGGCAAGAGCCGGCTGCGGCTTTGCTTCGCCAATCCCTCGACGCAGGCGATCCGCGAGGGCGTCGCCGTGCTCGCCGACGTCTGCCGCCGCGAGTTCGGCGTGCCGGAGCGCATCGCCAACGTGGAGCGCCGCGCCCGCGCGTAACATCTCATTGTCGCGGAAGCGTCATGCGCGGGCAGAAGCGCGTCGAAGACGCGCGTGAACGCGCTTATGACCCGCGCATCCATCGTCTTCGAGAGAAGCTCTTTACGAAAATGGATGGATTGCATCGCAACTCGGGCTTGCCCGAGTTGCGCAGTATTATGCGCCGCAAGTCGGGTAAACCCGACTTGCGGTGTCAAGCCCGGCAATGACAGTGGATCAGTTAGTGCCAGTGACCGCTGGTCCTACTCCTCCATCTGCAGCGGCAGGCGCACCGTCTGCCCGGACGCGGCCGCGCGCTCGATGGCGATCGTCGTTTCCAGATTGATGCGCGCCTGTTCCGGCGTGGTATGGATCGTGGGCGCGCCGGTTGCGAGATGATCGAGCCAGGCGCGCGTCTCGTTGCCGAGCGGACCCCAGAAATCGCCGACCGCCCAATCGCCCGCGGTATTGCTGCCGAGAAAGGCCATGTCGACGGTGTGGTCGGGCACATAGGCGTGGGGGATGCCTTTTTCCGAGAACAACAGGTGATCCAAATGATCGTCGTCGATGATCATGGTGCCGTCGCTGCCGAGGAGCTCCACGCGGTCGGATTGCCCGAGCGTGGGATAGCGCGCGGGCAGCGCGTAGCTCACGCCGAGATTGATCACCGCGCCGTCGGCGAAGGTCAGGATCGCCCAGGTCACGTCGTGGGCGCCATACCCGGCCTTTTTGAAAATGCCGTGCTGCCCGCGCGCCACCACCTCGACCGGCCGGTTGCCTTCCAGGAACCAGCACATCAGATCGACGTAATAGGTGAGCACGTCGAGCACCGGCGTCGCGTGGGGATCACGCTTGAGAATCGCGAATGCCTGCGCGCGCGAATTGTAGACGCGCGCCATGCCGCCGACGACCTTGCCGAGGCGGCCGCGCAACATCTGCTCCTTCGCCCGCAGGAAGCACTCCTTGTAGCGGCGGCTGTAGCCGACCCGAAGCTCGCCCTTGGTGGCGCGCAAGGTGTCGAGAATCCTGTCGGCGTCGCGGAGCGAAAAGCCGATCGGCTTCTCCACCAGCACCGGCTTGCCGAGCTGCAAGGCTTTGAGGATCGGCAGCGTGTGCTGTTGCTCGGGCGTGGAGACGATCACGGCGGTGACTTGCGGGTGGCTGATCACCTCGTCGTTGCTGGCGCTGTGGACGTCGGCGCCGGCCTCGGCGGCGAGCGCGCGGGCGCGGGCGGGATCGCGATCGGAGATCGCCAGGAACCGGACGGCAGGATGCTTGGCGGCAAGTCGCGCGCGTAACGTGCCGATGCGCCCGGCGCCGACCACCGCAATGCCGATATTGTCTTGCTTCATTCGCAACCCCCCAAAGCCGCGCGCGGCGATCGTCGCTACGCCACTTGTAGCACCGGAACGTCGCGCCGATAGCGGCGCACGCGCTCCTCGTCGACGTCGATGCCGAGTCCCGGACGGTCGGACACCTCCACGTGTCCGCGCGCGATGCGCACGGGTCGCGCCGTCACGTCGTCGGCCAATCCCTCGTTGGTGAGAGTAAGCCCCCAGGCGATCTGCGGCAGCGCCGCGGCGATGTGCATCGCTGCCGCGCAAGCGATGCTCGATTCGCCGGTCTTGGCGGAGACATTGACGTTGAGCCCAAGCGCGTCGCACAGGCGGCCGGCCTCGGCCGCGCCGCGCATGCCGCCGAGCTTGATGGCTTTCAGGCTCGCCCCGCGCGCGGCGCTGCGCTCGTGGTGGCGGCGGATGTCGTCGAGGGAGTGAATGCCCTCATCGGCGCCGATGGCGATCTTGCCCGCCGCGGCCGCCACTGTTGCCATCCCCGCGATGTCGTCCGCCTGCACCGGCTGCTCGAAAAAACCAAGCCCGGCATCGGCGACCGCGCGCACGTATTGCACCGCTTCCTGCGTGCTCCAGCCCTGGTTGGCGTCGGATGAGATCAGCGCGTCGCGCCCGAGCAGCTGGCAGAGCCGGCGGGTGCGTTCGCCATCGACGAGCGGCGTGTCGATGCCGACCTTGATCTTGAAGGCGACGTAGCCGTCCGCCTTCTTGCCTTCGGCTTCGCGCAGGTCGGAGTTGAGCTCGCCGGTGCCGATGACGCCGAGCACGGCCATGCGGATTCTCTGCTTGCCGCCGAGCAGTGCATAGGCCGGCTGGTTGGTCGCGCGGCCGACGAGATCGTGCAGCGCAATCTCGATCGCGGCCTTAGCGCCGTTGTTGGCGTAGATGCGCGCGGCCATGGCCGCGAGCGCCCCGGTGATGTCTTCGGCCGGCCGGGCCTCGAGTGCGGGCGTGAGATAGCCGATGGCCGCCATCATGCTCTCGACCGTCTCGCCGGTCATGGTCGGCGCGGAGGCGGCCTCGCCCCAGCCGACGATGCCGTTGTCCGCTTCGATGCGCAGGAGCACGTTGTCCGCCCGTCTGATCTCGACGCCCGCCATGATGACCGGCTTCTTCATGGGAAAGCTGACCGCGATCGGCTCGATGTGCTTGATCTTCATGGCGCTACTCACTCTTTCCGTTCTTCGAGCTCGACCAATGCGCCCAGAAAATCGCCGGGATGGAGGAAGGCGATCGGTTCACCCGCGACGTTCCGTTGCGGGTTGGCGGCGCCCAGCACGCGCACGCCATTCTGAGCGAAAGCGTGCGTGGCTTTCTCGACATCGTCGACACCGAGGCAGAAGTGATGGATGCCGCCTTTCGGATTGCGTTCGAGGAATTTGGCGACCGGCGAATCCGGTCGCGACGGTTCCATCAGCTCGATCTTGGCGGCGCCAAGCTCGACATAGGCGAGACGCACGCCTTGCTCGGCGTTCACCATGCGCGCTCCGACGCTAAGCCCGTATTTGTCGTTGAGCTGACGCGCCGCGGCTTCGAGATCCGGCACGGCGATCGAGACGTGGCTCAGTCCGGTGACCATGAACAAGCCCCTAAATGACCTTCGCTTGGCGCAATTCGGCGATGGCCTTGTCGTCGAGGCCAAGCTCGCCGGCGAGGATT
>WNGD01005677.1_pt1 | contig 12068 bp, 11 predicted proteins | sample 5400671 | NCBI WGS metagenome assembly WNGD01 (sample SAMN13153369, study PRJNA577476) | soil metagenome | isolation source: 40 cm soil or saprolite under grassland replicate 2 | place: USA:California | collected 2016-06-15
CTGGAACACAGGTATGCAGATGGCTCTCCACCAGCAGCCCTTCCAGCTTCTCGATAGCTTTGCGCACCGCATACGTCTGTCGCAAGATATCCACGCAGTACTTGTCCTCCTCGATCATCTTGCGAATGCCACCCAGGTGCCCTTCGATGTAATTAAGTCGCTTGAGGACGTCTTGTTTATCAGCTTGCATCTGCATGCTGCCTTTCTTAAATGTGTTCACATGTGTCCACATTTTCGATTGCGGTGAAAACCTCCGCACACCGCATGGAGATCCGCTCCATGTGTGGCCCAAGCCGGGCAAAAAACCGCTTGAGGATGTTGACCTCGCTATTTTCATCGCGGTCCATCACTAAGCGACACTGTTCATTGGGACAGCGGTACGTGCGCTTGTAGAGTGGCATGTCTTGCTTGTGTCCACATCTGCTACACATCTTACTTGTGTCCCGTTCATCTAACAAAATCGGTTCTTTCCCAGAGAGTATGCACTTGTACGCTAACATCTGAACGAAGGCGTAGAGCCCCCAATCATTGAACACTGCCCTATTCAGATGCTTGTTGCGCTCTTGGTGCTCTTTGGTGACCATCTGCCTCTGGGAAAGATCTCCGACCACAACGGTTCTCTCAACCAGTTTGTGACCAATGAGATGGGATGCCTTATGCAGACAGTCCTTCTGTTTGTTGCGCTTCTGTGCTGAAACGCGGCTATAGACCTGACTCAAGTGTCGGTACCTGCGTGATCCCTTTTTACAACGGTCTCGCTTGGACCGGATCGTGTCCAGTTGTTTATTATACCACTTACCACCTTTGAACCCGCCGATATGGTAGAAACGTCCTTGTTCGTTGACACCCGTTGCCAGCGTCTTGACGCCTAAATCGATAGCCAGTACTCCGTCCTGCTTGTGTGTCTCTTCTTTGACCTCGTGACCAAATGAGGCGTAGTAGTGCCCCTGCGCGTCTCTGGAGATCGCTACTTCTTTGTAGTCGGTGGGTGCCTCTTCGGTAAGCTTCGCGACCACATCAGGGAACCGCTTGTTTCGGCCTTTCCCACCTGTGGGCAAGATGAGCTTCTTTCCTTCCACCTTGATATACATCGAAGGGTAGCACAGCGTGAAGAAGTTCCGGCGCGGTCGCACCCTCGGAAACCCTGGCTTTTCTCCGTTCTCCACTCGCCGAAAGAAGGCTTTCATCGCCCCATCCAGGCGGAAATAGACTTCCGCCAGACACCTGCCATAGACAAAGCGAAGTTCCGGATCGTACTGCTTGCTTTGCTGTAACGTCTTCTTGGCCGCCTTCCATCCTGGCCACTTCTCCCCGTTACGAAGCTTCATGACCCACCAGTTATAGAGTCCACGGCATTTGCCTTGCATAAATTCTAACGCCTGAGCATCCTGTTCAGAGACTTCTAGTTTGATTTTCTTCGTCAGTAACATGACCGTTCCTTCTGAAACGACACCCTCTTGTTCTTGTAGAGTGGAAGCAAGAACGAGGTGAGAGGCTCCCCTGCTTCCACATCTGAAACTAGACCAACACTCCTTCTTGCACGTGTTGCCCCTGCTCGTTTAAGCACACATACGCCTCTTCTTCCATGCCCCGATCCATGATTTGAGAGGGTTTCCATCCTCTCGCCTGCAAGTAGAGCACCGCTTGTTTGGCCTGCTCCACATTCGGAAAGCGCACATACTTGCCCTGCATACGCAAACACCCCCGCTCTACAGCACCATGCAGGACACACATCCCCTACATGGTGCTGTAGATGGTGTAGCCCTCAAAGCGCTCATAGGAGAGGGAATAGAGCACATCGGGCTCCCCGGTGATGGTATCGGTCTCATCCAAATAGAGCGAGATTGCCCGGGGCTGGAGGACTTCTTCGACCATGAACGCCTCTGCTCGACGCTGTTCCCACTGGCTGCGCTTTTCTTCCTTGATAAGAATCCTGGTCAACTCCGACTTGCGGTGCTGCTTTGCCCGTCGTGAACGACAGCGTTTGACCACATAGGGCTTATACATAGTATACCTCCTGCTCTGGCTGTTGTGCTCTTTGCTCATAGGACACAGGTTGCCTTTTCTGCAAGAACCGCATCGCGGTACTCCAGTGCACCTGTGCTCCCTGTTGCAGGGCATAGGCGGTGATGGGTTTTCCTGTGGCTTGCAACTGAGCAGACGCTTCCTCTAATCGCTCTGCACACGGTCGTTGGGGCATCTCTCGTTTTTGTGCAGGATGCAGAAAGCTCTTCGCGCTCTGGCGAGAGACGCCTGCCTGTCGAGCAAGAGCACGCTCGGTGATCGGGGTGCCTTGTGCCTGTACCTGTGGGTCACGCCTGCTTGCCTGTCGTGAGACCTGTGCAGATGGATGGGCTTCAAGAAAGCGCTGTGCCGTACGAGAGTGCACCCCTGCGCTACGAGCAAGCCCTTTGATGGTGATCGGGGTGCCTTGTGCCTGCAACTGTGCACATGCCTGCTCAAGCTGCCCGGCACATCGCTGCTGTGGGTTCTGTGCACGCTGCATTCCTTGTCGCTCTAAAAACCGCTCAGCCGTTTTAACGTGCACATCTGCCTGTTTGGAGAGGGCATAGGCGGTGATGCGCTTGCCTGCGGTGATTTGCAGGTGGGCATACGCTTCTTCCAGCCGCTCGGCGCAAGGCTGCTGGAAACCATCAGTGGACTGCTCCCGTCGTCGGAGAAACTTACTGGCGGTGATGAAGGAGACCTCTGCCAGTCGTGCCAGTTGTGCCGCCGTGACTCTCTGGCCTTGCTGCTGCAAGTAGAGAGAGGCACGCTCCAGTTGTTCTTGTTTCTCGGTCGTCGTGCGAGAGACAACAAGAGCGACATGCTCAGGGGAGGGTGCTTCCGTCTGCTCAGACTGACCTCTTTCAAGAAACTGCTGTGCTGTGCGGGGGGAGTGCATTTCTGTGGTGCGGGTGTGCTTCTGAGAGGGGGTGACTTCCTGAGCCATCTCCTCCACAGCAGGGAGGTTCACCCGTCCTTGCGCAATGGCACGCAATCGGAGAAGCCCTCGCCGCCTGGCTCCATCCACCCCATGAGGAGTCATGCCCAACTCAGCCGCAACCTCACGAACCGTACGTGGGCGTCCGTCCTGCTCAAGGAGACCATAGAGACGACGAAGGATCTCTTGTGCAGGAGCAGGCAAACAGGAAAGGAACCCTTCCACCTGTGCCTGCGTGTGACGCTCCTGCTCAGGGTCACGCACCGATATCGCCGGTTCAGCAAGATACTGAGCTAACGTCGTACCTTCATCATTACGAATCATCTCCAGGCTCGCAGGAGAGAACCTCTCAAGGTAGTCACCACGACCATCCTGACGCATGACGTTACGGGTCGTGAGAGTACTAGATGAACAAAAGATCTAACCAGGAAGAGCCGGATGCCTATGTATCATTCAGCAGAGCATTGGAGCTATTTAAACCACTGAACAAGAACGCATTTAACTATCGTAACCGTAAGAAAGAAATCGCTACGAAAGAGGATGAAAGCGGAAAGACCTTGTACGGGGCGCAAAGCGTTATAGCGGTGAGGAATGCCTTGCTCAAAAGGGCATCGCGCAGAGACAAGCAACCGGAGGTTATTATAGACTGGTTAAAGCCAACAGACATACCCGCATCGCTAGCATTAGATCAAATCGTCTACCATGAGATGTTTCTAGCCGAAGCTGAAGTCTACATGGCATGGAGAAGAAAGAACCCTTATATTTCAATGGCAGCATTTGATGCAAAAGATCGTAGAACATGTTACGCCTATTTAGGTCTCATTCCTCTTCCTGAATCAGTTATTTTGGACATCCTCATCGGCAAGAAAGACGAAAAGGAAATTACACCGGATGAGATACTCAGTTATGATCAACCAGGAGAATACACACTTTTAGCCAATAGTGCTGTTGTTCACCCAGACTATCCAGAACTTATGAGCAAGGTTATCACGGCCATTGCAGAGTACTGGTTAGAGCAGTATCCTGAGAGGCGTATCAAGCGCATCTATGCACAAGCTGTCTCTGAAGAAGGACGCACTATGGCGCAAAAACTCTATCTTGGACCTCTCTATATACTTCAAAATCAAGAAATGGTAAGGATTGAGGATGCCTATGTGCTCGACCTGAACGACATCGCGGCGTCGAGAATCATCCGGCAGTTCCAAGAAAAGTTACGAGCTAAAGCAGAACATCCACCCACATAGGAAACAAAGGACTCCTTGAGGCAGCAAGGAGTCCCATTTTATCCTGCTATAAACCGCTCTGTTTTAGAATATATGTTTTAAAACGCATTTTACGAAAACAATACTTACACCCTCAGCGTCCCCCCAACCGCCTCGCCGACGCGCCGGATGATGCGATTACGCGCACTCACTACCTGCGAATCCTTCAGGGGAGCGTCGATGCCCTCGTAGGTCACTTTGTAAGCCAGGGATTTGTGACCTTCGGGCAACTGCTGGCCGCGGTAGATGTCGAAGAGTTCCACTTTCGTAACCAGATTCCCGCTGCCCTTGCGAATGGCGTCAAGCAATTGTGCGGATGTTATCTCATCGCTCACTACAAACGCCAGGTCCTCCACGATCGGCGGATAGTTGCTGATGGCCGCGATAGGCTGCACCTGCCAACCTGGACGGATGAGCGGCTTGATGTGTATTTGCGCTGCGTAAACCTGCATCCCGGCGGGCAGTTCGAAATTGAGCAGCACCTGTGGGTCAACCTCGCCCATGATGCCCAGTGAGCCGCCTTGCAGCTTAATACAGGCACATGGAGCGATATAGGCAGGGTTGCGCTCACGGACGAACTCAACATCCTTGTCTGAAAAACCCAGGTGCTGTAACAGTGTCTCGATAATGCCTTTGAGGTCGAAGAAATCGAAGATCTCCGCACCCGCCGGGTCAGGGTAGAGACTGGATGGGCGGCGCGGACCCGTCAAGAGGATGCACAGGCGCGGGTCTTCATCTGGCCGCACACCATCGCCAGTCTCAGGCCAGTAGACCCTGCCGATCTCGAAGACGGAGTAGCGCTGCGTGTAGCGATAGTTGTAGGCCAGATTCTCCAGCGCGCTGACCAACATATCGCGCCTCATCACCTGCCGTTTGGCCGAAAGCGGATTGAGCAGTTTGATCCAGGGAACCTTTTGCTCACCCGACCCCAATGGTACGCGCATCACCCTATCGTGGTTCTCCACAGTCGTCAGCGAGTAGCTGATAGTTTCTTGCAGCCCGCAGCCCACAAGGATATCACGTATCTTTTCCTCAGTCTCTAAGGCAAGGTTGCGGCGCTGCGGTGGCAGCACATCATCCATCAGCGTCAGGGGAATCTTTTCATAACCGATGATGCGCGCCACTTCTTCTGCGAGATCGGCAGGATACTGCACATCCAGGCGATACCAGGGAACGGTGCAGCGCAGAATCGTCTCATCGGCCTCAATATGTAGGCCGAACGTGCCATCTCCCAGTTTCTCGCGCAGGGCTGCTATGTTTTCCAGGCGCTCACACACGAAATCCAGCCGTTCGAGACTGGCCGCTATCTCATGCAAGGGAACATTTATACCGAGCAGGCGACTCACATTGCTTTCTGTGGTATAGACGACGCGCACTTGCTGGGATACTGGATAGGCGTCAACGATGCCCAACACAATCTTGCCGTTGGCGTGATCGCGTATCAGTTGTGCCGCGCGCCGCCCTCCGATTGGATTGAGTGTCGCGGGAACCCCGCGTGTGAAGCGATGTGCAGCCTCGCTCGGCAGCCTCAATTTCTGTGCAGTGCGGCGGTTGCTGATATTATCGAAGGTCGCTGACTCCAGTAGCACGTTGCGCGTTCCCTCATGCACCTCGGTCTCCAGACCGCCCATTACACCCGCGATGGCGATCGGCCCTAATGTATCAGTAATCAACAGCATGTTTTCGTCGAGTTCGCGCTCGACACCGTCCAGCGTCGTCAACTTCTCACCTGGATGCGCGCGCCGCACGATGATTATCGGCTTCTCCACGCCCGATTTCTTTGCGCGCTCAACGAGCAGATCGTAGTCGAAGGCATGCAGCGGTTGCCCCCATTCGAGCATGACATAGTTGGAGATGTCCACCACGTTGCTGATGGGACGCATCCCTGCTTTCGTCAACCGCTCTTGCATCCAGGCTGGCGAGTTGCCAATCTGCACATCCTGGATAAGCATGCCGGTGTAGCGATTGCACAGATCGGGGTCTTCGATCTGCACCGCCATGTATTTCTCTACGTCTTGTCCCTCAGTGAGCGAGATGTCGTCAGGCGACAGGTGCAATTTCGCCTCGGTAAGCGCGGCAACCTCGCGCGCAACCCCAATGATGCTGAGGCAGCGCGCCATATCGACGGTCAAACCGAGCACCAGCACTTCATCACCGAGGTAGTCGTGCAGAGGCATACCGACAGGCGCATCTTCCGGCAGCAGCAGAATGCCCTCGTGTTCCTCGCTCAGGCCCAGTTCGCGCTCGGAACAGACCATGCCATTGGAGGGGATGCCGCGAATCTTGGACGGTTTCAGCTTTTTCTTCGGACGTGGGCGCGCATCGCTGTAAGCATCGATCAGCACCGCGCCCACACGCGCGAAGGCAACCTTGAGTACGGGCAGCTTCTCCACGCCCTTGTACTGAAACAAATTTGGCGCGCCCGTAACGACCTGCTCGGGCTTGTCCGCGCCGTAATCCACATCGACGAGAACAAGGCGGTCTGCGTCGGGATGCGGCTTAACGGCCAGGATTTGCCCGACGAGGATAGTTTCAGGGTCCCACCAATCGCCGGTTCGCTCGATGGTCTCGACCTCTAAACCGGCCAGGGTTATGCGATCAGCCAGTTCTTTGACTGACAGATTCAGGTCTACGTATTCTTTTAACCAAGAGATGGGTACTTGCATTATCTATCTTCTCCCGAAAAAAAGGTGATGATAAAATTCCATCGTCACATCCTTACAACCGCTCCAACAAGCGTGCATCGTTCGAGAAGAAGTAACGGATGTCGTTGATACCATACTTCTGCATGGCAGTGCGGTCGGGACCCATGCCGAAGGCGAAGCCGCTGAACTCAGTAGGATCATAGCCGCCGTTTTCCAGCACGCGTGGATGAACCATGCCAGCTCCCAGCAATTCGAGCCAGCCGCTATATTTACAGACGGGACAGCCTTTGCCGCCGCAGAACACGCAGTCGATATCCATCTCCACGCTCGGTTCCGTGAACGGGAAGTAGCTCTTGCGGAAACGCGCGACACGGCCTTCGCCATACATCTGGTTCGCGAAATTCAACAACACACCCTTGAGATCAGAGAGCGTGATATGTCTTCCGACGGCCAACCCTTCCACCTGGTAGAACATCGTCTCGTGCGAAGCATCCACTGCTTCGTAGCGATAGCACTTCCCCGGCAGAATAATGCGAATCGGCTCCGGCGCGTACTGGCGCATGGCATGTATCTGGCCCGGGCTGGTATGCGTGCGCAGCAGCAAACCCGGCGTGGTGGTATAGAAGGTGTCCCACATGTCCCTGGCGGGATGGCCCGGTGGTATATTGAGCAGTTGGAAGTTGTACTCGTCGGTCTCCACTTCCGGGCTGTCGAAGACCTGGAAGCCCATCTCGGCGAAGATGGCGTAAATCTCACGCAGGACGCGCGTGGTGATATGCAGCTTTCCGATCGTCTGCGGGCGGCCCGGCAGTGTGATATCGACGCTTTCAGCCCTGCGCCTGGCCTCGAGTTCGGCCTGCGCGGTGACATCCTGCCGTGCCTTCAATGCCTGTTCCAACGCGCTCTTGACTTCGTTGGCAACCTTGCCGACCTGGGGACGCTCATCGGACGATAAACTGCCCAGGTTGCGCAGGATGCCCGTTAGTTTGCCCTTTTTACCCAGGTATTCGGCATACCATGCCTGCGTCGTCTCGGCGCTGTCGGCCTGCGCGAGAGCCGCCTCGCCCTCTTCGCGCAACTGCTCCAATTGTTCTAAGAGGTTTTGTTGCACCGTATTTCCCATGTATTTTGTCCTTTTCTCATGGTGACGATAAAGACTTATGACAATGTCCAGAGAATCAAAAAGCTGACATACTTGTCTCGGGACGAAGTTGTCAGCATAGCACTCCGCGGTACCACCCATTTTGAACCGGCGCGCCTGCATGCACTAACGAGAGCAGAAAGCACGCGCTTGTGTTCCGCTTGGTTTGCCGGATAACGGTGGCTTCCGGGGCTGTCTACCTGACCGAATATGGTTTTCAACAGCCAGCTCTGAGGCGAACTTCGGCACGCTCGGAAACGAAAAGGCTTGCAGCCGGAGGCCCTTTCTCTCTGGAGTTCCCTTGCCCGCGTACTTTTCCCCATCAACGCTTTTACGTTGTGAATCGATTGGCTATAGTATGCCAGATTTCTGACGTGTTGTCTAGCACTTAGTCCAGTTTCGGCGAGTCGCCATCCACTGTCTCGTGCAAGCGATTGTAAAGGGGTTTGCTAGCTAAGTTGCGACGTGAGTTTTCTGAGCTTTCTTTGAACGTTTATTCTCCTGATTTCCGGGCCTCGTATGTCCGAGCTGCTCCAGAAGCGCAAGCTCCTGTTCTCCACGCGCCACTAATTGAGCCTGCCATTCATCCTTATACTGGCCTAGCGTGTGAACGAGTGTCCGTGCCACCAGCAAATTTCGATACCACTTCTGGTTTGCAGGAACGATATACCAGGGAGCTTCATCCGTACTGCACTTAACTAAAGCCTCCTCATAGGCTTCTTGATAATCGTTCCAGTACTTCCGCTCAGCCCAATCGGCAGTGGAGAGTTTCCATGCGTCCGTTTGATTCTTCTGCTGGGCCAGTAGGCGTCTTTCCTGCTCGTCTTTGCTCATATGCAAGTAGAACTTGAGAAGAATCATGTCATTCTGAGTCAGTAAGCGCTCAAAATCGTTAATGGCGGCGTAGCGGCGACTCCAGACCTTTTCTGGCACCAGGTTATGCACGCGCACCACCAGCACGTCCTCATAGTGGGAGCGATTGAAAATGCCGATGACACCTCTGCCTGGTACAACCCGATGCACACGCCAGAGGAAGTCATGGTCCAACTCTCTGGATGTAGGTACTTTAAACGAACGCACCTCGCATCCCTGCGGATTGACTCGGGAGAGAACCTGGTAAATCGTATCAGCCTTGCCACTGGTATCCATCCCCTGCAACACGACAAGCAGGCTATGATGGTGGGCCGCTGCCAATAATTCCTGTAACTCACTCAGTTCCTTGCCAAGTTGTTCCAGTTCTGCCCTCGCCAATGCGGGATTAATATACTCATCAACATAGTCGGGATCATAGTCCTGCAACTTAACGTTGCTGCCGGCTTCAACTTTCCATGCATATTGCATCATCCTTCTCCTTTCTCGATGTCGTCTTCTTATGAGGGTACTGAAACTAGCTGCGTAGTATAGCGTTTGCTTCAGCAGGATTATCCTCCGCCTGCCGCAACTTCTCTATAAGCGTAAGTTCATGCTCTCCTCGCTCCACTAATTTGGCTTGCCACTCCTTCTTGTATTGACGCATGGTAGAAACGAGGGTACGTGCCACGAGCAAATTGCGATACCATTTACGGTTTGCAGGAACGATATACCAGGGAGCTTCATCCGTGCTGCATCTGGAGAGCGCATCCCCATAGGCGTCTTGATAATCGTTCCAGTATTTGCGCTCGGCCCAATCGGCCGACGAGAGTTTCCAGGCTTTGGTTCTATCCTCCTGACGAGCCAGTAAGCGTCTTTCCTGCTCGTCGTTGCTAATATGCAAATAAAACTTGAGAATAATCATGTCATTCTGGGCCAGCATGCGCTCAAAGTGGTTAATGACTGCGTACCGTCGCCGCCACACCTTTTCTGGCACCAGATCATGCACGCGCACCACCAGCACGTCCTCATAGTGGGAGCGATTGAAAATGCTGATCATGCCTCTGCCTGGTACGACCCGATGGATCCGCCAGAGGAAATCATGGGCCGATTCCCTGGATGTAGGTCCCTTAAACGAACGCACCTCGCATCCCAGGGGATTGACTTGCGCCATGACATTGCGAATCGTGCCATCTTTGCCGCTCGTATCCATCCCTTGCAGCACGATGAGCAGGCTGTGATGCCGCGCCGCTGCCAACAACTGCTGTAACTCGCCGAGTTCTTCGCTGAGCTTATCCATCTCTGCCGCTGCCAATGCGCGATCCGTATACTTATCAATAAAGTCTGGATCGTAATCCTTCAGTTTGACTTTGCTGCCTTCATTAACCTTCCATGCAAGTTGCATAGCATCTCTCCTTTCGAATGGTCGTCTTCGCTTGCTCAAGTGACAGGATCTCCTCATCTGCTGATGCGAGCAGTTCTTGGATCTCCTCTGTGGTCAACGTTGCCGTCGTTGAACCCTTTCCGAGAACCATGATATGTTCACACCTTTTCTAGACACCTCCGAAGGAGGAGAAGCCTCCATCGACCGGTATCACTACGCCGGTGACAAAGGCCGAAGCAGGACTCACGAGCCAGAACAGCGACCCTAGCAAATCCTCCGGTGCGCCTAATCGACCCATAGGTGTATGATCGATAATGGTCTGCCCGCGCGGGGTGAGGGCTCCGCTGTGGGCATCGACCATCAAATAACGATTCTGTTCGGTCAGGAAGAAGCCGGGGGCCAGGGCGTTGACCCGGATGGCCGGACTATATTCCTGGGCCATATGCACTGCTAACCATTGCGTGAAGTTGACGATGGCGGCCTTGGCCGCACTGTAGGCGGGCACACGGGTCAGTGGTCGCAGACCACTCATGGAGGTGATGTTAAGGATGCAGCCCTGCCCGCGCTCGGCCATGCCACGTCCAAAGACCTGGCAACTCTGGAAGGTTCCGCTAAAATTGAGCCCGAAGACGTGATTGACGGCCTCGGCGTCCAGGTCAAAGAAGCTCTGTTCGGTTGAGGTGGTCGCCGCAGGGGAGTTACCTCCCGCGGCGTTGATCAAAATATCCACCGGACCGAAGGCGCTCGTGACCTGCTCCTGGCTGTGCTCAAGTGAGGCGCGATTCAACACATCGCAAGCGATACCCAGAGCCGAGCCACCTTCGGCCTGGATGGACGTGGCCACCGTTTGTGCGATCTCGACATGACGGCCCAGGATAGCAACCTGTGCGCCTGCCTGTGCAAGGGCAGAAGCCATGGCTCGTCCAAAGTGGCCACTGCCGCCCGTGATGACGACGGTAAGGCCGCGCACGTCGAAGCGTGCTTGCACATCGAATCTTTTCTCAGGCATATCTCCTCCTCTCGCTGCTGTTCAACGGTCTCCCACCGCTCGCTATCCCATGAGCGGATGATCGCCTGCTGGACATTCTACACGCTTCTTTATACCACACAGAGCTTGCCTATGGACACGACAGAGCTATATTCAGGCTCAATTTCCTTGATTGATGATCCCGTGCGTCAAGCCATCCAGCAAAGAAAAACGTGACACCTCGCTATGACCTCTTTTCTCATATTTAGCCGAGCTCCACATCAACGGCGCGAAACTGCACAAAACTAATGACCAACAATACAATAGCGACGCCAGTCATGCCCAGAAAGTTGCCCCAGTTCATGCCCTGGAAAATCGGGTTGCCATACAGGTGGAAGATGGAGAGCGACCCGATCCATGAGGGCATTGGAACGATCCCTTCGAGCGTTTCCTCCAAGAAAGACAGGGAGAGATACGCGGTAAGGATACCTAGTACCGTTCCATAGCGCAGGCGTCCGGCCAGAGCGTAGACCAGACCCAGGGTAATCAGCGCTGGAGGGAGCATGCTGAAGCTGGCAGCTATCACCAGACCCTGATTGACGTTCAGATTGACGAGCTGTGCCCCAATCATGAGCGCGAGCCAGGTAAGGACAGGGGCCAACAGAACTATGAGGACAGTAGCGCCAATGCGTTCCAGCAGGATGCGTGGTCGCGATTGCGGAGTGCTGAAAATCAGTTCTAGCAGCCTGTCGGAGAGAACGGTGTGGCAAGTCATACCAGCTACTCCACTAGAGCGGGTGTCCTTCATAGCACAGGCAAGGGCGACGGAAGAACAGGAGATTACTGGCTGAATAGGAGCGAAGATGCTGGCCCAAT
>WNGD01005678.1_pt1 | contig 12066 bp, 9 predicted proteins | sample 5400671 | NCBI WGS metagenome assembly WNGD01 (sample SAMN13153369, study PRJNA577476) | soil metagenome | isolation source: 40 cm soil or saprolite under grassland replicate 2 | place: USA:California | collected 2016-06-15
CCTCCCCGGCGCTCCTTGTAGAGCTTGTAGTCCATGCTGTCGACCAGGGCCTGCCAGCTCGCCTCGATCACGTTGTGCGACACGCCCACCGTCCCCCAGCGCTCGTGCTCGTCGCCCGACTCGATGAGCACGCGCACCACCGCCTCGGTGCCCTCCTCATTGCCGAGCACGCGCACCTTGTAGTCGTGGAGCCGCACGTGCTCGACCTCGGGGTAGAACTTGCCGAGGGCCTTGCGCAGCGCGCGGTCGAGGGCGTTGACCGGCCCGTTCCCCTGCGCCGCCGTGTGCTCGATCTGCCCGTCCGGGCCCTCGAGCATGATGGTCGCCTCGGCGATCGGCGGCTCGCCCTCGGTCCGCTTCTCGTCGATCACGCGAAAGCCGATCAGGCGGTAGAAGCGCACGCGGTCGCCGTCGATCGCCTTGCGCATGAGGAGCTCGAACGACGCCTCGGCGCCCTCGAAGGCGAAGCCCTTCGCCTCGAGGTCCTTCAGGTCGCGGAGGAGCGTCGTCACCGCCGGCTGGTTCGACTCGAGGTCGAGGCCGAACCGGGCGGCCTTGTAGAGGAGGTTCGAACGCCCGGCCAGGTCCGAGACCAGCACGCGCTGGCTGTTGCCGACCAGGTCCGGGTCGATGTGCTCGTAGGTGGTCGGGTTCTTCTGCACCGCGGCCACGTGGAGCCCGCCCTTGTGCGCGAAGGCGCTCTGCCCGACGAAGGCCTGGCGCTTGTTGGGCTCCAGGTTGGCGAGCTCGTAGACCAGGTGGGAGACCTCGGAGAGCTTCTTCAGCTGCGCGGCCGTGACGCAGTGAAGCCCGTGCTTCAGCTGCAGCACCGGGATCACCGACACGAGGTTCGCGTTCCCACAGCGCTCGCCGAAGCCGTTGATCGTGCCCTGCACCTGCACGCAGCCGTGCGCGATGCCCTCCACCGAGTTCGCGACCGCCAGCTCGCAGTCGTTGTGGCAGTGGATGCCGAGCGGGGTCGGCACCGCGGCTCGGGCCGCGTCCACGCCGGCGCCGATCGCGGCCGGCAGCGAGCCGCCGCGCGTGTCGCAGAGACAGATGAGCGTCGCGCCCGCGTCCGCGGCCGTCCGCACGCACGCGAGCGCGTAGTCGCGGTCGGCCGCGAGACCGTCGAAGAAGTGCTCGGCGTCGAAGACGACCTCGTCGGTCCGCTTGCGGAGGTAGGCGACGGAGTCGTGAATGACCTCCAGGTTCTCCGCGAGCGGGATGCGCAGATCCTCGCGCACGTGGAGGTCCCAGGTCTTGCCGACGATGGTGACCACCGGCGTCTCGGCGCGGAGACAGAGGCCCAGGTTGCGGTCGTCGGCGGCCTTCACGCCCGCCCGGCGGGTCGAGCCGAAGGCCGCCACCTTCGCGTGCTTGAGAGCGAGGCGCTTGACGGCGCGGAAGAACTCCTCGTCGCGTGGGTTCGAGCCCGGCCAGCCGCCCTCGATGTAGTGGAGGCCGAGGTCGTCGAGGCGCTCGGCGATGCGGAGCTTGTCCTCGAGCGTGAAGGAGATGTCCTCGGCTTGCGCCCCGTCGCGCAGCGTCGTGTCGTAGAGCTGGATGCGCCTCATGGACGCTTCACCGACGCGGGGGTGGGTGGGTTCGGGGTCGTGGGCCGGTTTCCAATGAAGGCGTCGTGCAGCGCGCGCACCGCGAGCTCGGTGTACTTGGCATCGATCACGACCGAGATCTTGATCTCGGAGGTGGAGATCATCTGGATGTTGATCCCCTCGTTGGAGAGCACCTCGAACATGCGCGCCGCGATGCCGGCGTGCGTGCGCATGCCGACGCCCACGATCGACACCTTGGCGACGTCGAGCTGTCCGGCGATGCCCTGCGCGCCGATCTCGCGCGCGGTCGCCTCGAGGAGCCCCTTCGCCGTGTCGTAGTCGCCGCGCGGCACGGTGAAGGTCAGGTCGGTGGTGCCTTCGGCGCTCGCGTTCTGGATGATCATGTCGACCACGATGTTGGCGCGGGCAATCGGGCCGAAGACGCGCGCCGCCAGCCCGGGCCGGTCGGGCACGCGCAGCACGGTCAGCTTGGCCTCGTCGCGGTCGTACGCGACGCCGGCGACCGACACCTCTTCCATGGCGGGATCCTCCTCGACGACCCACGTCCCCTCCGCCTCGCTGAAGGAGGAGCGGACGTGGACCGGCACGCGGTAGCGCTTGGCGAACTCGACCGAGCGAATCTGGAGCACCTTGGCGCCCAGGCTCGCCAGCTCGAGCATCTCGTCGTACGTGATGCGCTCGAGCTTGCGCGCCTGGGGGACGATGCGCGGGTCGCTCGTGTAGACGCCCTGCACGTCGGTGTAGATCTCGCACACCTCGGCGTCGAGGGCTGCGGCGAGCGCGACGGCGCTGGTGTCGGAGCCCCCGCGGCCGAGGGTGGTGATGCTCCCCTGCTCGTCCACGCCCTGGAAGCCGGCGACCACCGCCACGACCCCGCCGGCGAGTGCGGCGCGCAGGCGCTCCACGTCGACGCGCACGATGCGCGCGCGCCCGTGGGCGCTGTCGGTCTCGATGCGCACCTGGTGGCCCAGGAAGGAGCGCGCCGGGACGCCGGCGTCGTGGAGCGCCAGCGCCGTCAGCGCCGCGGTCACCTGCTCGCCGGTGGCGACCAGGGCATCCGACTCGCGCTCGTCGGGGGTGCGGGCGGTCGCCTTCGCGAGCGCGAGGAGGCGGTTCGTCTCGCCCGCCATGGCCGAGACCACGACCACCACCTCGTGCCCCGCCGCGCGCATGCGCGCGATGCGTCCGGCCACGGTGCGGATGCGCTCGACATCGGCGACCGACGTGCCGCCGAACTTCTGGACCACCAGCATGGGGACTTACGCGAACCGGGCGAGGACGCGGCGGATCGTCCTGCCCCCGCCCGGCCTCACCCGGAGCGTGATCGGCAGGACCTCGTCTCCGGCGGCCGGGAGGAGCCGGTCGAACCACTCGACGGCCGCCACTCCCTCGCCGTAGAGCACGTCGCGCAAGGATAGCGCATCGTCGCGCGGGGCCTCAAGGCGGCCCGGTCGGTCGAGCGGCGAGGGGATTGCACGATCGTCCGGAGGCCGGCGGCCACCAGGGGAGGGTCGAGGTCGGCCTGCGCGCCGGCACCCTCGGAGTGGCAGCGGTGCAACGGCGGGGCGCGGCGTGCATTTCGATCTGCGTCTGGCGCCGCTTGTTCCGCCGCGCGGCCGCGTGTTAATCGGGCGCCCGGATGCGTCCCGCCGGGCCAGCCCGAGCCGCGACCCGGCCGGCCTCCGCGAACGACTCCGAGCCGCCGTGCCGAGACGTCTCACCCTCGTGACGGGCGCGCCGGGCTGGCTCGGCTCGCGCCTGGTGCGCGTCCTCGCGCACGGGCTGCCCGACGTGCCGGCCCTGGCGGAGCGCGACCACGAGCGGCGCATCCGCTGCCTGGTGATGCCGGGCGCGCCGGCGGACGCGCTCACCCGGAGCGCGCCCGACCTGGAGCTGGTGCCCGGCGACATCCGCGATCCCGCAGCTCTCCGGGAGCTCTGTCGCGGCGCCGAGGGCGCGACCGTCTTCCATCTCTGCGGCATCATCCATCCCCGCCGCGTGCGCGACCTGTACGCGATCAACGTGGACGGCACCCGCAACGTCCTCGCCGCCGCCATGGCGGCGGGCGTGCGGCGCGTGGTCGCCGTTTCCTCGAACAGCCCGGCGGGGGCGAACCCGCATCCCGACCACCGATTCGACGAAACGAGCCCGTACCGTCCCTACCGGCACTACGGGGAGTCCAAGCGGCGGATGGAGGCGCTGGTCGCCGAGGCGGAGGCGACGGGGAAGGTCGAGACCGTGGTGCTCCGCCCGTGCTGGTTCTACGGCCCGGAGCAGCCGGCGCGGCAGACGCGCTTCTTCACCATGATCCGCGAGGGCAAGGCGCCGCTGGTCGGGGGCGGCGCGGCGCGGCGCTCGATGTCGTACATCGACAACACCTGCCAGGCGCTCCTCCTGGCCGAGCGGAGCGGGGCGGCGCGCGGGCACCTCTACTGGGTCGCCGACCGGCGCCCCTACACGATGAGCGAGATCATCGACACGGTGGAGCGCCTGCTCGAGCACGAGTTCGGCATGGCGGTCGCGCACCGGCGCCGCCGCCTTCCGGCGCTGGCGAGCCGGCTGGCGGGTGTCGCCGACGCGCTCCTCCAGGCGGTGGGGCGCTACCAGCAGGAGGTCCACGTCCTCTCGGAGATGAGCCAGACGATCGCCTGCTCGATCGCGCGCGCCGAGCGCGAGCTGGGCTACGCTCCGCGGATCGAGCTCGAGGAAGGCATGCGGCGCTCGATCCGCTGGTGCCTCGAGCACGGGCAGACGATCTAGAAGCGCCGCGATGGCGACCCATCTGGTCACGGGCGGAGCCGGGTTCCTCGGCGCCCACACCGCGTGCGCGCTCCACGCGCGCGCCGAGCGCGTGCGCGTGCTCGACATCCTGCCGGCGCCGGAGCTGCCGGCCGGCATCGAGTACCTGCGCGCCGACATCCTCGACGCCGCGCGTGTCGCCGAGGCGATGGCGGGCGTCGACGTCGTGCACCACCATGCCGCGCTCGTGCCGCTCACCAAGGCGGGCCGCCGCCTCTGGCGCGTCAACGTGGACGGCACGCAGCAGGCGCTCGACGCGGCGCGCGCCGCGGGCGTCAAGTTCTTCATCCACGTCTCCACCAGCGCCGTCTTCGGGCGGCCCGAGCGCTGCCCGATCACCGACGAGACGCCGCTCCGCCCGCTGGAGGCCTACGGGCGCGCCAAGCTGGCGGGCGAGGCGCGCGTGGCCGCGGCGGCGCGCGCCGGGCTCGCCTGCGCGATCGTCCGGCCGCGCACGCTGGTCGGCGCCGGGCGCCTCGGCATCTTCCAGATCCTCTACGAGTGGGTGCGGGAGGGGCGGCGCGTCTACGTCATCGGCGACGGCAACGCCCCCTTCCAGCTCCTCCACGCCGGCGACCTGGTGGACCTCCTCCTCCGGCTGGCGGAGCGCCGGCGGCCGGGCGTCTACAACGTGGGAGCGGAGCGCTTCGGGACGCTGCGCGAGGATCTGGGCGCGCTCATCCGCCACGCCGGCACGGCCGCGCGCGTCACCGGCGTTCCCGCCGGCCTCGCGATCCCGGCGCTGCGCCTGCTCGACTGGCTCCGCCTCTCGCCGCTCGCGCCCTGGCACTACTTCACCTACCACACCGCCTTCTTCTTCGACATCTCGCGCGCCGTGCGCGAGCTCGAGTGGCGGCCGCGCCACAGCAACGCCGAGATGCTGGTCGAGTCCTACGACTGGTTTCTCGCCCACCCCGAGAGCGCGGGCGCGCGCTCCGTCCACCGCTCGGCCGTGCCGGAAAAGCTCCTCAGCGTGCTGAGACGCCGCTCGTGAGTGCGCCCCGGCTCGTTGATCTGCTCGCGCTCGCGCGCCCGCGCCAGTGGACGAAGAACGCCGTCGTGCTCGCCGCGGTCGTCTTCGCCGGGCGCCTGGGCGATGCGCGCGCGCTCGGCCTGGCCGCGCTCACCGGCGTCGCCTTCTGCCTCGCCTCGAGCGCCGCCTACGCCTTCAACGACGTGTGCGACCGTGCGGACGATCGCACGCATCCGAGCAAGCGCACGCGGCCGGTCGCCGCCGGCCGGCTCGGCGTAGGCGCGGCGCTGGGCGCGGCGCTCATCCTCGCCGCCGCCGCGCTGGCGCTCTCGAGCCTGCTCCCCGCCCCCGCCCGGACCGTGCTGGGGTGCTTCCTCGCCCTCAACCTGCTCTACAGCCTCGGCCTCAAGCGGCTCGCCATCCTCGACGTGATGGTGATCGCGTTCGGGTTCGTGCTCCGCGTCGAGGCCGGCATCGAAGCCATCGCCGCGCCCGAGAGCGCGTGGATCGTCCTCTGCATGTTCTTCGTGGCACTCTTCCTGGGCTGCGGGAAGCGGCGCGCGGAGCTGGCCGAGCTGCCCGCGGACGCGCGCGGCGGCCGCCGTGCGGTGCTCGGCGCCTACTCGCTCGGCTTCCTCGACCTGCTCCTCGCGCTGAGCGCGACCACCGCCATCGTCTGCTACGCACTCTATGCCGTGAGCGTGCAGGTGAACGAGACCTTCCTCCTGACCGTGCTCCCCGTCGTCTTCGGCGTCGCGCGCTACCTCATGCTGGTGCGCGTCCACGTGCGCGGCCAGGACCCCGACGACCTGCTGACGCGCGACCCGGCGCTGGTCGCCGCCATCGTCGCATGGGCGGCCCTGTGCGTCGCCGTGCTCTACGGCGGGCTCCGGCTGGTGCCGGCAGTGCGGGGATAGGACGGTGCGCGGCATGACCGCGGCCCGCCGCTCGACGGTGCTCCCTACGTCTATTCCAGCAACCGCTCGTGCCGGGCCCCGCGCGCCTCGAGCCGGATCGCCCGGCCCCCGCCCGGCGTGAAACGCAGGGTCACGAGCAGAGCCTCGTCGTCGCCGGCCGCCAGGCCGAGCCGGTCGAACCACTCCACGGCCGCCACCCCCTCGCCGTAGAGCACGTCGCGCAGGAAGGGCGCCTGGTCGTGCGGAGCGTCGAGGCGATAGAGGTCGACGTGCGCGAGCGGGAGCCGTCCGCCCGGGTACTCGGTCACGATGGTGAACGACGGGCTGTGGACCCGCTCGGGGTCGATGCCGAGGCCGCGGGCGAGCCCGCGCACCAGGCAGGTCTTGCCCGCGCCCAGCTCGCCGACGAGGCCGATCAGCTCGCCGCCCCGGGCGGCGCGGCCGAACGCTTCGCCGAGCGCCTCGGTCTCTTCCGGGGTATGCGTCGTGACCTCACGTGCCCGCACGGTAGCCTCGCCGGCGCGGCGCCTCGGGACGGGCCGCCGCCTGCAGGCGCTCGAGGGTCGGGGGCAGCTCGGCGAGGAGGTCGCTCGCGAGGAGGCCCACCTCGCCCTGCCGCGCCGCGACCGCGTCGCCGGCCGCGCCGTGCGCGAAGACGCCGAGCGCCGCCGCGTCGTACGCCGTGAGCCCCTGCGCCAGGAGGGCGCCGATCACGCCGGAGAGGACGTCGCCCGTGCCGCCGCTCGCCATCCCCGGGTTCCCGGTCGGGCAGATGGCGGTCGCGCCGTCGGGGCGCGCGATGATCGTGCGCGCGCCCTTCAACACGACCACCACCCGCTCGGCGCGCGCGAAGGCGCGGGCGGCGCCCAGGCGATCGGCCTGCACGCGGGCGGTGTCGCCCCCCTCGAGTCGTGCCATCTCGCCGGGGTGGGGCGTGACGACGGTGGGTCCCGGGCGGTCGCGCAGGATGGCGCTGCCGGCGACGGCGTGGAGCCCGTCGGCGTCGAGCACGAGCGGCGCCGCGCACTGCCGCACCACGTGCGCCACCAGCGCGCGCGTCGCCGCGGCCTGACCCAGGCCCGGGCCGCACACGACCGCCTCGCGATCCGCGACCAGCGCATTCACCGCCGCGCCGTCGGCGAGCGCCGCGGCGCCGTCGCCGGTGTCGGCGAGGGCGGCGGTCATCGCCTCGCGCACCTGCGCCTCGAGGACCGCCTGCAGCGTGGCCGGGACGGCGAGCGTGGTGAGCCCGGCGCCGCTCCGCGCCGCGGCCTGGGCCGCCAGCAGCGCCGCACCGGTCTTGCCGCGCGAGCCGGCGATCACCAGCACGTGGCCGAAGTCGCCCTTGTGGGCGTCGCGCCGGCGCGGCGGCAGGAGCGCCCCGACCTCCTCGCTCTCGAGCAGCGTGATGCGCGGCGCGACCGCGGCCAGCGCCTCGGGTGGGATGCCGATATCGACCACGGCGAGCAGCCCGGTGTGCTCGACCCCCGGGTACATGAGCTGGCCGACCTTCGGGTAGCCGAAGGTGGCGGTCATCGTGGCGCGCACGGCCGCGCCGAGCGGCGCGCCCGTGTCGGCCGACAGGCCAGAGGCGATGTCGACAGCCAGGACGGGCGCGCCGCCGGCGTTGATGGCCGCGACCGCCGCCGCAGCGACGCCGGTGACCGGCGCGTTGAGGCCCGTCCCGAAGAGCGCGTCGACGACCGCCGCCGCCCGCGCGAGCCGGTGCGCCAGGGCCTCGACGTCGGCGGGCGCGGCGAGCGCGCGCACCGCGCCCCGCGCACGCCGCCACGCGGCCAGCATGCGCGCCGCGTCGCCCCGCACCTCCTCGGGGCGCGCCGCGAGCCAGACCTCGACCGGCACGCGCGCCCGCCGGAGATGGCGCGCGACGACGAAGCCGTCGCCGCCGTTGTTGCCCCGCCCGCAGACCACGACCACCGGGCCGCGCGGGCGGTGCAGGCGCTCGCGCAGCGTGCGCGCCGCGCCCGCGCCCGCGCGCTCCATGAGGACGTGCCCGGGCGTACCGTGCTCGATCGTCCAGCGGTCGAGGGCACGCATCTCCGCGGCGGTGACGGCGATCAGAGGACAGCCCTCATCTCGCGCACCGCCGCCGCCATACCGACCAGCACCGCCCGCGCCACGATCGAGTGGCCGATGTTCAGCTCGACGATCTCCGCGATGGCCGCGACCGGGCGCACGTTGGCGACGGTGAGCCCGTGCCCGGCGTGCACCTCGAGGCCGAGGAGCGCGGCTTCGGCGGCCGCGAGCCGCAGCCGGGCGAGCTGGCGCCCGCGCGCCGCGTCGCCGGCGGCGTTGGCATAGTCGCCCGTGTGCAGCTCGACGGCATGCACTCCGGCACTGCGGCTCGCTCTCACCTGCGCGGGGTCGGGGTCGATGAACAGGCTCACCCGGATGCCCGCCGCCGCGAGGCGCCTGGCCGCCACCGTGATGCGCGCGGCGTGCCCCGCCACGTCGAGCCCGCCCTCGGTGGTGAGCTCCTCGCGCCGCTCGGGCACGAAGCAGGCGTCGCCCGGCTGCACGCGCAGCGCGAAGTCGACCATGGCGTCGGTGACGGCCATTTCGAGGTTCAGCTTGACGCGCAGGCGACGGCGCAACTCCTCCACGTCGCGCTCCTGGATGTGGCGGCGGTCCTCGCGCAGGTGGACGGTGATGCCGTCGGCGCCTGCCGCCTCGGCGACGAGCGCCGCCTCGACCGGGTCGGGGTAGTCGACGCCGCGCGCCTGCCGCAGGGTCGCGACGTGATCGACGTTGACGCCGAGCCGCAACTACTTGCCCGCGGCGGCGGCGGACTCGCCGAGCGCGCCGCGCGCCGCCGCCGCGATCGACTCGGCGAGGTCCCGGATCTCCTCCTCCCGCTCGCCCTCGACCATGACGCGCAGCACGGGCTCCGTCCCCGAGTAGCGCACCAGCACCCGGCCGCGCGCCCCGAGGGCGCGCTCGGCCTTCGCGATCGCAGCGGCCAGCGGCGGCACGCTCGGGACGTCGCGCCGGGCCGCCACGCGCACGTTGAGGAGCACCTGCGGCAGGCGGCGCATGATGCGGCGCAGCTCGGAGAGCGGCCGCCCCTTCTCGACCAGGAACGCGAAGAGCGCGAGCGCCGTGATCAGCCCGTCGCCGGTCGTGTTGTGATCGAGGAAGACGATGTGCCCGGACTGCTCGCCGCCCAGGTTGTAGCCGCCGCGCACCATCTCCTCGACTACGTAGCGGTCGCCGACCGGCGTGGTGAGCACCTGGACGCCGCGCTCGCGCATCGCGAGGTGGAGCCCCAGGTTGCTCATCACGGTGGCGACCAGCGTCGATCGCCTGAGCTCGCCCCGGGCGCGGAGGTCCTCGGCCAGGATCGCCATCACGGCGTCGCCGTCCACCACCTGGCCCTGCTCGTCCACGAAGATGGCGCGGTCGGCGTCCCCGTCGAGCGCGAGGCCGACGTGGGCGCCGTGGCGGCGGACGGCCGCCTGGAGCCCCTCGGGGTGCAGCGCGCCGCCCTGGTTGATGTTCGAGCCGTCGGGATCGACGCCGAGGCTCACCACGTCCGCGCCCAGCTCCTCCAGCACCTCGGGGCCGACCTTGTAGGCCGCCCCGTGGCCGCAGTCGATGACGATGCGCATGCCGTCGAGCGTCAGGTGGCGCGGGAAGGTGCTCTTCACGAACACGTTGTAGCGGCCGACGGCGTCGTCGATGCGGAACGCCTTGCCGATCTCGGTCGCGGTCGGGCGGAGCGCGTCGATCGAGTCGCTCAGCACCAGGTGCTCGATCTCCTCCTCCAGGTCGTCGGGCAGCTTGAAGCCGGCCTGGCTGAAGAACTTGATGCCGTTGTCCGGAAACGGGTTGTGCGAGGCCGAGATGACGACGCCCGCGTCAGCGCGCAGCGTGCGGGTCAGGAAGGCGATCCCCGGCGTCGGCATGGGGCCCACCAGCAGCACGTCGACGCCCATCGAGCAGATGCCCGACGACATGGCGGTCTCGAGCATGTAGCCGGAGAGGCGGGTGTCCTTGCCGATCAGGATCTTGTGGCGGCGGGGCGAGCGCTTGCTCACGTGGGCGAGCGCGCGCCCCAGGCGGAGCGCGGTCTCCGAGGTCATCGGCTCGACGTTCGCCGTGCCGCGCACGCCGTCGGTCCCGAACAGCCGCCGCCCGTCGCCGGCCATCAGCGTCCCCCCTTCGCCGTGACCTCGAGCGTCTGCACCTCGGGCTCGCGCCGCGTCACCTCGATCGACTGCGGCAGCTCGATCTTCGGCGTCACGCGGTAGTTCCCGGGCTCGAGTCCGGCCGCATCGACGTAGACGCTGCCCGCCTCGAGCGCGTAGCTGCTGAGCACGCGCTGCGGCCCCTGCACGGTCAGGTCGATGCGGGGCGGGACGAGCTTCGCGCGCAGCCCGCCGCTCGTGTTGCGCACCGCGACCTCGACGTGGTCGAACTTGCGCGACATCACGGTCGGCTGGAAGCTGATCGAGACCGTGACGTGGTCGGGCGCGAAGCTCACGAAGTCCCCCGCCCAGGAGAGGAGGACCGTGCGCGCGATGGGCTCCGGAGCGCCGCGCAGCTCGACGGGCTCCGTCTTGATCTCCTTCAGCTCTTCCACCTTGCTCGCCGGGCCGTTCGCCTCGACCTCGCCCGGCGTCACGCTCGCCTCCGCCGTATAGCCGAGCGGCGGCAGGCCCGCCAGCTCCGGACGGACGGGCACCGTCCGGCGCACGAGGCGCTCGAGGCGGACCTTCACGCGCGTGGGCTCGATGCGCACGATCTTCAGGCGCCGCGGCAGCGGCGGCCGGATCAGGTCGGCGTTCAGCTCGTGGCGCACCTCGCCGGGCGCGGCGGTGGCCAGGTCGAGGGCGAAGCGGACGCGCCGCTCGTCCACGCCGTCGAGGATGGTGCGCGGGCCACGCACGGTCACGGCGACCGGCTTGGTGGGCGCGCTGGTCACCACGTAGCCCGCGGGCTGGCGCACGTGGAGCGGGATCTCGAGCGTGCCCTCGGCGTCCCGCTCGCTCACGTTGATCGAGAACCAGAGGAAAAAGGCGAGCAGCAGCGAGATGAGCTTGAGCCCCCGGTTGCGGCGCAGCGCCGCGCGCAGGTCGCGCACGCGCGGGGCGCGGAGCCAGCGCCGCCACGACGGGGTCGGGCGCTCCGGCCCCGGGGTCGAGTCGGCCGAGCCGGTCGCGGGCTCGGAGCGCAGCGCGCGCAGCCGCATCAGCCCACCAGCAGACGCTGCAGCGTCGTGCGCAGTGTGGCCGCGTCGACGTCGCGCGTGATCTTGCCCTCGCGCACGAGGGACACCATGCCGTCCTCCTCGGAGACGACGATCGCGAGCGCGTCGGTCTCCTCGGTGAGCCCGATGGCGGCGCGGTGGCGGGTGCCGAGCGTCTTCGAGACGGTGGGATTGGTGGTGAGCGGCAGGAAGCAGCCGGCCGCGGTGATGCGCCCCTGCTGGATGATGAGGGCGCCGTCGTGGATCGGCGAGCCGGGCATGAAGATGCTCGACACCAGCTCCTTGGAGACCTGCGCGTCGAGGCGCGTGCCAACCTCGATGTACTCGTTCAGCCCGACCTCGTTCTGCAGCACGATGAGGGCCCCGACCCGGCGGGAGGCCATGGCGGTCACGCCCTTCACCAGCTCCTCGACCGCCTGGCTCTGCGCGACGCGGTCGGCGGAGGAGAAGAGCGGGCCCGTGCCCACCTGCGTGAGCGCGCGCCGGATGTCGTTCTGGAAGACGATGAAGACGAGGATGAGCGACCAGCCGAGCAGGTTCTGGAGGAGCACGTTGATGGTGTAGATCTCG
>WNGD01006033.1_pt1 | contig 12063 bp, 9 predicted proteins | sample 5400671 | NCBI WGS metagenome assembly WNGD01 (sample SAMN13153369, study PRJNA577476) | soil metagenome | isolation source: 40 cm soil or saprolite under grassland replicate 2 | place: USA:California | collected 2016-06-15
GCATCGCTTGCGATGCCTTTAGAAGGTCACGGCAGCTCTGCTGGCGTGACCGTTTCATGCTAGAAGCCTTGGCGAGGGCGAGGGTGGGCTCTGGCGCCGCGTGATCGCGGGCCAGGAGCCGGCATGTATTGCTGGAAGGGGCACTAATGGGCATCCGGCTGCCTGCGAAGGAGCGCAAGGCCGCCGTCCTCGACTGCGCCTGCGGCATCTTCTCGACCGGCAGCTACCGGGGAACGACGACTGCGGAGATCGCGCGCAGGGCCGGAGTCACCGAGCCGATTCTCTACCGCCACTTCGCGTCTAAATGCGATCTCTACCTTGCCGTGCTCGACGAGTCGTGGCGCCGATTGCGCGAGCTCTGGGAGCGCGCGATCGACGCGGAAGAGGATCCCCGCTTCTGGGTGGGCGCGATGGGCCGCGCCTATTTCGAGTCGAAGGATCCGAAGGTGCAATGTGCCGATCTCTGGGTGCAGGCGCTGACGGAAGCGAGCGACGAGCCCGAGATCCGGAAGTTCCTGCGAATGCGCGACGTGCACGGGTTCGTCGCCGACGTGATTCGCCGCTCGCAGGAGGCCGGCGGCGTGTTTCCGGATCGCGACCCGAGCGCCGAGGCCTGGATCTTCATCTCGATCGGCCTGCTCGGAACCGTCGGCCGCAGGGTCGGCGGGCTGATCCAGGACGACTTTCCCGCGATCATCACGCAGCGCAGGCGCTGGCTGACGGGCGTCGACGAGCCGCCTCCCATCCCCGACGCACATGGGATCTGATCGCGGAAAGGAAAAACCCCCGGCTGCGGCACCGGGGGTTCATTCCCTAAGCGGCGAGATTCCCACTTCCCTTGCGCCTTTTGAGGCGACGGCCCGGAGGCTTTTGGCTCTGCGGCCCAGCCAACGCCTCCGGGCCTTCCGTCGCCACATCATGGCGCGCCCCTTGCAATAGCGGCCTGGCGTCCGGCCGTGCTGCAAGGTGAACCTCACTATAGAACCGGTCCGGCGGTCAGTCAAGTAGCCCGATCAAGTGATTTTGCAATCCCCCACTTCACCTGGGTTTTCCCCATGGTCCTGCCCCTTTAGGGGGATATTTTCCGAAGGGAGCTTGCACAAAAGTGAAGCGTCCGCTTGACTTAGCAATGGAGTAGCCGCCAGTGACACGCGCGTCAACACAAACATCACTTGCTCAGGCCTCGCGCCCAGCCGCCCTGCGGCTCGGCGAGCGCCTGCGGCAGCTTCGCGTCGCCGCCGGTCTGACGCAGAGTGAGCTCGCGGGCGAGCGCTTCTCCAAGGAGTACGTCAGCCAGATCGAGCGCGGCAAGACGCGCCCGACCGGCGACACGATTGCCTGGCTCGCAGGTCAGCTGGATGTCGACGCGGGCTATCTCGCGAACGGTGTCTCCACGGACGAGCGCGGCCGTGTCGAGGCCACCCTCACCCGCGCCGAGGCGCTCGTCGAGGCGCACCGCTACGAGGAGTCCGTTGCCGAGTTCGAACAGGTCCGGCCCGCGGTCGCCGCAACCGGCGCCGCCGAGCTCGAAGCGCGTGTCCTCTCGGGCGAGGCCTGGGCCAGGATGCAGCAGGGAGAGCTTCGGGAAGCGCTCGACTTGCTCATGCGCGCGCGCACGGTCGTCGAGGGCGAGCCGTTCTCCGATCTCGACCGCTCCGAGATCTTCTACCGGCTCGGCGTCTGCCGTTACAAGCTTTCGAGCATCTCGACCGCGATCGGCCTCTTCAACGAGGCCTACGGGCTCGCCGAGCAGTCACAGCTCCCGTGCGATCTCCTCCGCTCGAACATCCTCGCCTACCGCTCGCGCTGCTACCGGCGCCAGCGCGACCTCGAGGCTGCCCGCGAAGACGTCGAGCGCGCGCTCGAGCTCGCCCAGTCGCTGGACGACAGCCCGACGATGGCCAACGTCTACGTACAGGCCTCGCTCGTCGCCGAGCGGATGGGCCATTGGGTGCTCGCGAGGAGCTACGCCGAGCGGGCGAAGAGCTACTACGAGGAGCTGAACGACCAGCGAAACCTCGCCGGCCTGCTGAACAACCTCGGCGGGCTCAACCTCATGTTGGGCAAGCCCGAGGAAGCGATCGAGTACCTGAAGTCCTCGTACTCGACGGCGCTCGACGCCGACAGCATGGAAGAGGCCGCGCAGGCCACAGGCTCACTCGCCGCCGTGCACCTCGAGCTCAACGACTTCGAGCAGGCCGAGCGCTTCGCGCGCCAGGCGCTCGATCTCCTCGAGGGCCGCGTCGACTTCCTGCACGAGATCGGCCCCTCGCAACTCGTCCTCGGCCGCGCGCTCATGGAGCAGGGCCGCCTGGACGACGCGGAGGAAGCCCTCCGTGCCGCCGATTCAAGCTTCGAGCAACTGTCCTCTGTCAGCCACCGCGCCCGCTCCTGGATCGCGCTCGGCGACCTCGCCGCGCGCAGGAGCGACGACCGGGCGGCTGCCCGTCTGTACCGGAACGCCGCCGAGGCGCTTCAGGACGTGAGGTTCTAGGAAGGAGGTGAACTGCGTGCGCTTCAAGCTGATGCTGCTGGCCATCCTGGCTTGCCAGGTCGTTTTCTTCGTCGGAGGCTTTGGGCAAGTGAGTTGGTGGGACGGGCCGTAACGGCCGAGCCTTCCTTTCCCTGCGGCCGCTCGACGGGGGTCTGAGCGGGCGGCCCCGGCTGATGGGCTCTATCCGTCCTCGCCGGTCTTCCTTTTCACATGACCGTAAGCGCCCGCCCGGGCGAACTGATGGCGCCGTAGAATCGCGCCGTCAACGAAGAAAGGGAGGGCCCTCATGGCCGAGGACGGATATGCGAAGCCGGTACTGGTCACGACCGACTGGCTCGCGGAGCATCTGAACGAGGACAAGATCGTCGTGGCGGAGGTCGACGAGGACCCCGCGCTGTACGACGAGGGACACATTCCCGGCGCGGCCAAGCTCCACTGGCGTGACGACCTCCAGGATCCGGTCGAGCGCGACCTCGTCGAGAAGGCGGACTTCGAGAAGCTCCTCGGCGAGCGCGGGATCGCGAACGACGCGACGATCGTCCTCTACGGCGACAAGAACAACTGGTTCGCGGCCTACGCGTACTGGTACCTGAAGATCTACGGACACGAGGACGTTCGGATTCTCGACGGCGGGCGCCAGAAGTGGATCGACGAAGGGCGCGACCTGACGACCGACTTGCCCTCGCCGACCTCGGCGAGCTACAGCGCGTCGGACAGGAACGAGTCGATTCGCGCCTATCGCGACTACGTGCGGGAGATCATCGACAACGCGGAGAAGGCGCTCGTCGACGTGCGCAGCCCGCAGGAGTACTCGGGCGAGCTGATCGCGCCGCCCGGCTACGAGCAGGAAGGCGCACAGCGCGCCGGCCACATCCCGAAGGCGCAATCGATCCCGTGGGCGCAGGCGGTCCGCGACGACGGGACCTTCAAGACGGCCGACGAGCTGAAGGAGCTCTACGAAGGCAAGGGAGTGAGCTCGGAGAAGGAGGTCACGGCCTACTGCCGCATCGGCGAACGGAGCGCGCACACCTGGTTCGTGCTGAGCGAGCTACTCGGCTACGAGAACGTCCGCAACTACGACGGCTCGTGGACCGAGTGGGGCAATCTCGTCGACGTCCCGATCGAAAAAGGCTCTTAACGCTCGCGGAGATCCCTACCAGTCGCCGCCGGAGCCGGGCTTCGCCCGGCGGGAGGCTCACTACGAAAGAAACCACCCGAAGCGCGAACACCTCGGGCGGCTCCTGAAACCGCTGCACCTCGATCCCGCCCGCAAGGAGGGGCCCGCGGGGGAACCAGGGGTTCCCCCGCGCCCAAACGAGGGGTTCCCCCGCGTTTGTCGAACGCAAGTGGACAAAGGCTCCTCCTCTCCCCCTGACAGCGACGGCGGCTTTGTGCCGCCGTCGCCTTTCTAGAGGCTCAATTCCAGGGGAATGTGGGTTTCCCCCCGGACGTTGTGGGGGGTACAGTTCCCGCTCCCCCACGGAGTAGCCCTGTGGATATCGACGCCGCCAACGTCAAGCTGACCGACCTTGCCTCATGTGGCGGATGCGCCGCGAAGTACTCGGCTGCCCGCCTCGAGCAGCTCCTCGCCGGCTTCGTGCCCGCGGAGGCCGAGAACCTCCTCGTCGGGCTCGCTCCGGCTGACGACGCGGCGGTCTATCGCCTGGATGACGAGCGGGCTCTCATCTTCACGCTCGACTTCTTCCCGCCGATCGTCGACGATCCCGGCGACTACGGCTCGATCGCGGCGGCGAACGCCCTCAACGACGTCTTTGCCATGGGCGGTACCCCGCTGCTCGCCCTCTCGATCGCCGCCTTCCCGGAAGAGCTGCCGATGGAAATGCTTGCCCGGATCTTTGCCGCTGCCGACGAGCAGGTTCGCGCGTCCGGCGCATTGCTTGCCGGGGGTCACACGATTCGTGACGACGAGCCGAAGTACGGCCTCGCTGTCGTCGGCACGGTTCATCCGGACGGGATCTGGACGAAGGCGACGGCGCAGGCCGGGGACGCTCTCTACCTGACCAAGCCGCTCGGGACGGGGCTCATCATGACGGGGCATAAGCACGGCCAGGCGGGCTCTCAACAGCTCGACCGAGCGGTCGGCTGGATGAAGACGCTGAACAAGGATGCCGCGGACGTCCTCCGTCCACTCGCCGTGAACGCGGTGACCGACGTCACCGGCTTCGGCCTCTTCGGGCACGTGCGCGAGATGGCGGAGCGAAGTGGCGTGCGTGTGCGGCTCGAGTCGGAACGCTTCCCTGCGATCGACGGCGCGCTCGACCTCGCCCGGAAAGGCGTCCGGACGAGCGGCGATCCTCGCAACCGCGACTTCGCGGGCAGGCATCTCACCCTGAACGGTGTGCCCGAGACGCTGGTCGCGCTCGGATACGACCCTCAGACGGCAGGCGGCTTGCTCGTCTCGCTGCCGGCGCAGAAGGGCCCGGCGCTCGAGGCCGAGTTCGCCGCGCATCGCCTCTTCGCGCGCCGGATCGGTTCGGTCGAAGAGGGCTCCGGCGTCGTCGTCGATTAGGGGCCGGCTCCCATGAGACGAGGGATGATCCACGGGCGGTTCCAGCCCTTCCATCGAGGCCATCTCGAGTACATGCGCGGCGCGGCCGAGCGGTGCGACGAGCTCTGGGTCGGGATCACGAACCCCGATCCGGCGCGGGTGAAGCCGGAGGCGAGCGACCCTGCTCGGCATCTGCCGGAGTCGAATCCCTACAGCTACGGAGAGCGTCTCTTGATGGTGAAGGCCGCGGCGCGCGATCTCGGGCTCGAGGCCGATGGGGTACACGTGATCCCGTTCCCGGTCAACGAGCCGGAGCTGTGGCCCGCGTACGTGCCGGACGGAGTGACGCAGTTCCTGAGGCTCTTCTCGGCTTGGGGGGGCGAGAAGCTCGAGCGGCTGCGGGACGCTGGCTACGAGGTCGTGATCCTCGACGAGGGCGCGGAGAAGGAAGTCTCCGGCGCACAGGTGCGCGAGGCGCTCCGCTTGGGCGAGGACTGGGAGTCACTCGTCCCGCCGGGAGTGGCCACAGTGCTACGGGCCCTCGACCGCATCGCGGTCTGAAGCTCGCCCTGACGCGATCCCGTTAGCCTCCGCGCGATGCACCCGATCTTCGTTGTGCTCCTCGACGGGCTAGCCGACCGTGCCCACGACTCGCTCGGCGGGCGAACGGCGAACGAGGTCGCCGAGACGCCGAACCTGGACCGGCTTGCCGCCGGCGGTTCCTGCGGTCTCATCTACGGCGTCGGCCCCGGCCGCACGCCTTCCAGCGAAATCGCGCACTGGGCGATGCTCGGCTACACGCCCGACGAGTTCCCCGGCCGGGCCGTTCTCGAGGCCCTCGGCGACGGGCAACAGGTCGATCCGGAGGACGTGCTCGCCTTCGCGGCGTTGCGCCCTGCCGAACGCCGCGACGATGGGCTCTGGCTGACCGGCCGCCCTCGACGCAGCGGCGAGGACGAGGAGGATGCCGCCGCGCTCGTTGCGGCCTGCGAGCAGCTCGAGCTCGACGGCCTTCGCTTCTCGCTTGCGCATCTGCGCCGCGGCGAGTCGGTACTGCGAATCTCCGGCGGCGCGGACGATCGCGTCACCGACACGGACGCCTTTTTTCACGATCGCTACCCGGTCCTGCGACCGCTTCCTGCAGCCCCTGAGGCAGAACCGACAGCCGTCGCAGTCGAGGCCTGGACGCGGCAGACGATGGAGATCCTCGCCGACCATCCGGTCAACGACCGCCGCGTGGAGGAGGGGCTGCCCGGTTTGAACGTGATCACGCTCAAGTGGTGGGGTCGGGGCCGCCGCGCTCCGACCTTCCCCGAGCGGCACGGCGTGCATGGGAGCTTCCTCGCCGATTCGCGCTTTCTCCACGGGCTTGCGCGGGCGGTGGGTCTCGAGCCGCAGCACATCCCGGAGACGGACGACGCTGCGGCCGACCTTCGAGCGCGGCTCACGTTCGCGGCCGAGCGCCTGGAGGCGGGTGACACGTTCGTCTTCTCGCACCTGAAGGCGACCGACCTGGCCGGCCACACGAAGGACCCGGCGGTCAAGAAGAAGACGATCGAGGCGCTCGACGGCGAGCTCGGCGCGCTGCCCACCGACCGGGCCATCGTCTGCGTGACCGGCGACCACGCGACGCCCACCTACCCCGATGTGATCCACTCGGGCGATCCGGTGCCCTTCCTCCTCGCGGGCCCCGGGGTCCGTGCCGACACCGTCGAGCGCTTCGGCGAGCTCGACTGCGCAAGCGGGATTCTCGGCCAGCTCCGCGGCCCGGACATGATGCCCGTGCTCCTCAACGCCGCCGACCGGCCGCTCTTCCTCGGTTCGAGGCCGACTCCGTTCCCGGGCGCGGACGGCTACCCGGAGCTGCTCCAACCCCTTCTCTAGAGTGACCAAGCGTGGAAGCGTCCACCGCACTCGCGCGCATCAGGGGCTTCGAGCTCTCGCCGGCCCGCTTCTTCCAGCTTGCGGTCGGCTCCACCATGGGCCTCTGGTTGATCGTCGGGAGCGGCGCAGCGGTGCGCCTGACGGACTCGGGGCTCGGCTGCCGCCACTGGCCGGGCTGCGAGCGGGGCCACCCGCTGCCGGCGAAGGATTCGCATGCGTTCGTCGAGTTCGGGAACCGTCTTGTCGGCGGCGTCGTCATCACTCTGGCGCTCGTCACGTGGCTCGCCGCGCGAAGAACGCCTGGTCTCCCGGAGTGGGCGCGCCGCGTCGCGCTCCTGGTCTTCCTGGGCGCGCTCGCGCAGGCGCCGCTTGGCTACCTCGCCGTCGCGACCGACCTCCGCTGGCCCGTCGTGACGGCGCACCTCCTGCTCTCGATCGTGCTGCTCGCGGGTGCCGTCGTGCTCGCGGTCGAAGCGCTCGGCCTCCGTGACGGCCGCTCGCCACCGCTCGTGCCCCTAGAGCTGCGGCGGCTCGCTCTCGTCTTCACGGCGGCGGGCTTCGCCCTGATCGTGAGTGGCACGTTCGCAACCGCGGCAGGGCCTCATTCAGGCGGCGGCGCGCATATCGGACGCTCCGGTTCCCTCGATCGAATCGTCTATATCCACGGCGCGATTGTCGGTGCGTTCCTGCTGTCGTTCCTGTTCACGATCGGCTACCTCGCCGCGTACCGCGACCGCTCGCCGATCCTGTTCAGGGTCGGAATCGGCGTGCTCGGACTGTTGCTCGTGCAGATGGCAGTCGGCGAGATCCAGTGGCGGACGAAGCTGCCGTGGGAGCTCGTTCTCGTCCACGTCGCGCTCGCAGCCGGGGTTTGGGCGGGCACCGTCGCCTTGGCCGCCCTCTTCTTCCGCCCGCCCAAGTCGCTCGCTCCGGGCAGCACCTAAACTCCGACCGTGGCCGAAGAGCTCCGGATCGCGAGCCGCCCGACCCTGGAGCGCCCGATTCTGATCGCGGCCTTCCGCGGCTGGAACGACGGCGGGCAGGGCGCCTCGCTCGCGACCGGCTACCTCGCCAAGCTCTGGGAGGCGAAGCGCTTTGCTGAGATCGACCCGGAGAACTTCTTCGACTTCCAGGCGACTCGGCCGCATGTCTCGCTGGAGGAAGGTCTCACTCGGCGGATCGACTGGCCCTCGACGGTCTTCTACCACGGCCGTCCTTCCGGTCTCGACCGGGATGCCGTTTTGCTGCTCGGGATCGAGCCGAATCTCCGTTGGGGGACGTTCACCGAGCTCGTCGTCGGCTTTGCGAAGGAGCTTCGTGTGGAGCTCGTCGTCACGCTCGGCGCGCTGCTCGCGGATGTGCCGCACACTCGGCCATGCCCCGTCACCGGCAGCGCATCCGATCCCCAGCTCGTCGAGCGCCTCGGCCTTTCCGCCTCCCGCTACGAGGGCCCGACCGGGATCGTCGGCGTTCTCCACGACGCCTGCCGGCAGGCGAAGCTCCCTTCGGCGAGCCTGTGGGCCGCGGTTCCGCACTACGTCTCGCTGACGCCGAGCCCGAAGGCGGCGCTCGCGCTTGCCGAGCGCCTCGGCGACGTGCTCGAGGCCGAGATCGACACGGGTGAGCTCGAGGAGGCGGCGGAGACGTATTCCGGGCAAGTGTCCGAGGCGGTCGCGTCAGATCCGGACACGGCCGCGTACGTCGAAGAGCTCGAGCAGCGTGCCGACACCCTGGCCGAGGAGGCGGAGCTGCCGTCCGGCGATGCGCTCGCCGCGGAGCTCACACGCTTTCTGCGCGAGCGTGAGCGCGAAGACGGCGATACCGATTTCGCCAGCGAGCAGTAGCGTTCGCTAGCCGAACGTGAACGCGTAACCCCGGACTCCGGGGGTGAAGCGAAGGTCGAGCAGCCCGTTCCGCTCCATGGACAGCTGAAGCAGCGTGTAGAGCCGGCTCGCTGTCACATGCACGGTCCGCTGCGGCTTGCCGTCGAGGAACACCCGCACCGAGCCGTGCCCGCCGAGCACCAGATGCACGCTCTGCGCCGTGAAGTTCAGCTCCAGCCGAGCGCCCCGTCCCGCCGTGATCTCCTCGCCGCCCACTCGCCAGTCGCCTGCGTACGCGAGCTCGTCGTTCTGCAACGTCCCTTTGGGGAAGCGATACGTCCCGAACTGATCCGGCTTGATCGAGCGCTGTGCGAAGCGAGCGAGGCGCTGGTAGCCGAGATACGTCTCGGGGGTCATGAAGGACTTCGGCGTCGGGTCGACGAGCTCGGAGGCGACCGGCAGCGTGCCCGCGCTCTCGCCGAGAAGCGTCCTGATCCGCGCCTCGGTCGTGTCGTAGTCGCCCTCGCCGAAGTGGATGTAGCGGAGGTGGCCCCGCCGATCGATCAGGTACTTCGCGGGCCAGGCCTCGTTCTGGTACGCATTCCACGTGCTGTAGCCGTTGTCGAGCGCGACGGGGTACGTGATCCCGAGGCTGTGAACCGCGTCACGCACGTTTCCGGCCACATGCTCGAAGGCGAACTCGGGCGTATGGACGCCGACGACGACGAAGCCGCGGTCGCGGTAGGTGCTGTACCAGGCCTTCACGTGCGGCAGCGTGCGCAGGCAGTTGATGCACGAGTACGTCCAGAAGTCGACGAGCACCACCTTCCCCCGCAGCTTCTGCAGCGTCAGCGGGTCGGTGTTGATCCAGGTCGAGAGCCCCGCGAACTCCGCCGCGCGGCCGAAATCGTGCAGCGACGAGCCGCTCGCCTGGCGGGTGCTGCCTCTCAGCTTCCTCAGCTCGCTCTGCGCCCGGTTGCTCTGCTCGACCTTCTTCTGGAGCGCGTCCGTGTAGCCCGGAATCGCCGTCTGGAAATGGCGGTCGACGTTGAACGCGATCGCGAGCGCAGTCAAGCCGACGACGACCCCCAGCCCGCGCCGGATCCTCTCGGCATGCGGTCTGAGCGCGGTCATGCCCGCACGCCCGAAGAACGCGATCGCCAGCATCGGGACGGCCGCGCCGAGCGAGTAGGACAGCGTCAGCACGATCGCCCGCAGGCCTACGTGCTGGGTCGCGCCGACGACCGTGATCGCGGCCAGGACCGGCCCCGCGCAGGGAACGAAGACGAGGCCGAGGCTGAGGCCGAGCAAGAAGCCGCCGCCGAGGTCGCCGCTCGGCCTCCGCGTCAGCCGAAGCAGCGGCCGCTGGACGAAGTCGCCCAGCTGCGGAACGAGGAGCGTGGCCGCGACGAGAAAGAGCAGCCCGATCGCAATGTTGCGAAGCAGATCCTGGGGGAGCCCGAGCTTGTTGAGTAGCCACGCTCCGAAGAGCGTGAAGGCCGAGAAGCTGAGGATCAGACCGGCGACGATCGCGAAGGGCTTGCGTCGGCCGCCGGTCGCACCGCCCGCGAAGACGATCGGCAGGACGGGCAACACGCACGGCGAGATCGCGGTGACGAATCCCGCGGCGAGACCGATCCCGATCAGGACGAGCATGCGCTTCTCAGGCTAGAGACAAGCCGCTTAACGAAGTGTTACGCCTCGGCGGCGTGTGCCGGTTTCGGCGTGGGCTCGGAGCCGTTGACCTCGGCAGGCTTGCGTCGGCGCCGGCGGCGCTTCGGCCCATCCCTCTTCCCGGCTCCATCCTGAGCGGCCTGACCCTCGGCCGGCGGCTGGCCGCCGCGCCGCTTGCGCCGACGCCGTCTGCGCCTGCCGGTGTGCGCCTTCGGCGGCGGGAGATTCTCGGCCAGCGCGTAGGCGACCTCGGAGAGTGATCCGATCCGCTCTCGTGCGCCCTCGATCAGCTTCGTCGCGCGTGGCGTGTAGCCGTCCGCGGAGGCGAGCAGCGCGACGCCGACCTCGAGCGGGAGCTCGAGCGCTGCACTCACGAGCTTCGCGGCGTTCTCCTCATGCCTGTGTCCGCGCGAGTTGGCCAGCGCTCCGAGCAGCCGCTTCGCCTCCGGGAACTCTGCGCTCACGCGCCGGTCTTGCACCTTGCGCGTGGCGCGCGCGAGCTTCCACGTCCAGCGCTCGAGGATCTGATCCGGTGCGTCGGCTTTCCCTTCGCCGAGCGCGCGGAGCAGGATGCGCGCCCCCTGGACGCGATCCTTGTCCCAGGTCGGGGCCTGCGTGACGAGCGTGACGAGATCGTCGAAATCGGCGCGCTCGACCTGCATCGAGACTCGGTCGGCGAGGGCCATCATCCGCAGCCGGCGATTCGGGTTCTCGGCGGCGGCCGTGGCCAGGAACTGCTCGAGACAGGCCTTGCTGGCCTTACCGTCTGAGAGCTTCTTCACGAACTCGGCGCGTTCCTCGAAGCGCACCTGCCGGCCGGCGATCGAGGCCCAGTAGCGCTGCTCGTCCTCGTCGAGGTAGCGCGGGTCGATGCGCTGCCACTCGCGTTGGATGACGGCGAGGCGGCGCCTCACGTCCGGCGTCACGGGCACGAGCCACGGCGCCGGCGACAGCTTGCGGCGCGCGCGGCGGTTCGGACGGCGCCGCGGCGCCGGCGTGACCCGGGCGCCCTCGCGGTAGAAGTCGGCGGCGAGCAGGCTGTGCAGCGAGACGACGCGGTCGTTGTGCGTCGAGCCCTTGTTCACGAAGTCGATGACGATGCCGGCTTCTTTGCGCGGATGCATCCGCATGATCCGGCCGATCCGCTGCTGGTAGACGCGGCGGCTCGCCGTCGGCGCGAGATGCATGACGACCGTCGCGCGAGGCGAGTTCCAGCCCTCGGCCAGCAGCATCGCGTTGATGAGGATGTCGATCTCGCCGCGCTCGTAGGCGGCGAGGATCTCGGCGAGCTTGACCGGCGGCGTCCGGCCGCTCACCGCCTCGGCCTTCAGGCCGGCCGCACGGAACTCCTGCGCAAGGTTGTACGCGTGATCGACACCGGCGGCGTAGACGATGCCCGGCGTCGAGTCGAAGCGGTCGCGGTAGAGGCTCGCGGCAGCCTGGTTCAGCGCCTTGTGGTCGAGGACGGCGGCAAGCGCGCGTTCCTCGAAGTCGCCGCCGACGATCGGCACGGAGTGGATCGCCGCCGCAGGCGGGACCCGCAGGCTGCGGAGCGGCGCGATCAGGCCGCGGCGGGCGGCGTCCTGCAGGGGAAGGTCGTCGACCGAGGCGGGGAAGACGTCGGAAACCTGCTTCGCGATCAGCTGCTCGGTCGCCGTCATCCCGATGTAGATCGGGTT
>WNGD01017623.1_pt1 | contig 12059 bp, 14 predicted proteins | sample 5400671 | NCBI WGS metagenome assembly WNGD01 (sample SAMN13153369, study PRJNA577476) | soil metagenome | isolation source: 40 cm soil or saprolite under grassland replicate 2 | place: USA:California | collected 2016-06-15
TCATGACCCCACAGGGCATCTGTCGAAGCACCTCTTCTAATTTCCTCCGCTCCCTTACCAGTTGATCGTGCGATAGTCTGATCTCCTCCAGGTTGTTCTTGAGGACATTTATATCCACCAGCGTCAGGACCGCGCCCTCCGTCATGCTCTCCGTCTTATAGGGCAGTATGCGAAGCGAATACCAATGCCCCTCTCGGTCCCGAACCTCTCGTTCTTGAACCGTTACCGTCTTGATTACCTCCGCAATCATTTGCTCCAGGTCGGGCACGTCAATATTTGGCCTGATACTGGTGATCACGCGTCCAACATCCGTGGGGATCAGCCCCAGCAACTTTTCCGCCTGAGGAGTGACACGTCGAATTCGCAGGTCGCCTCCCAACATAAGCATCGCGATATTGACGCTGCTGAGCAGATTAACGAAGTCATTGTTGGCTTGGGTCAATTCGAAATTTCGATTGTGCAGTTCCTCGTTGACAGTGTGTAGTTCTTCATTCGTTGACTCGAGCTCTTCTTTGGCGGTTTGCAGCTCTTCGTTTGTGCTCTGCAACTCTTCGTTGCTCGACAGAATCTCCTCATTGGCGGCTTGGAGTTCCTCGTTGCTGGCTTCTTTGTCCTCGACAAGGGAGTGCAGATAGCGTTTGGTGGCAACAAGTTCCTGCTTCAAGTGGCTGCTTTGACGATCACTGCGTTTTTCCTTTCCTCCTTCGCTAAGTTTTGCCTCTCCAGCCATGGTTCCCGCTGATTCAGCCCTACCCGCGGATCTCGAATCCTCGAACACGATCAAGAAATTGCGTTCTCTGTTGGAAGCGACCTTGAAGCGGGTTACCTCAAGATTCACATCCTTGAGTTCACCGTCGCGTTCGACCGGTACATTTTCCTTTCGGACCGGAACTCCCTCCTTCTCCGTCTTTGCTTTGTTAATCGCGGCTTGCAGATCGAACAGCAAGCCTTCTCGAGCCATCTTCAAAACGTTGAAGCTGGCTCTGCCGGACGCGAGCTCAAGATAAAGGCCCACGTGTCCACGGGATTCAAGGACTTCCATATCGTCATTAATCACCACTGCGACGGGAGCATATTTCGTTAAGAGGATGCGATCAGCCTCTTTGCGTAAGTCCAAGAGTTGCACAACCCCCTCGCGCTTCTGTGTTTGCTTGTCGCTCGCAAGGTTTGCTGCTCCGGTCGGGTACTGGCTAGCGGCGAAGTCGAAGTGCAGCCCGGATGGGGTAGATTTTCGGCAATAAATCTTGTGCTTCCTATCCATCAACTCAAACAAATCCGAGCCCGTGCCAATTATGCCTTCCGCGCCGCCCAACATCAGAAATCCTCTTGGCTTCAGGGCATAATGAAAGATGGGCATGATCCTTTTCTGCAAAACCGGCCCGAGGTAGATAAGCACGTTACGGCAACTGATAACGTCGATCCGAGAAAAAGGCGGGTCTTGGAGAAAGTTCTGCCTGGCGAAAACACACATATCACGGATCGTTTTGTTGATTCGATAGCCAACTTCCACTTTGGCGAAAAAGCGTCGCAGCCGTTCCGGCGAGACATCGGCCACAATACTCTCCGGGTAGATCCCGGCGCGGGCTTTCCCAATGCTTTCCTGGCTGAGGTCCGTGCCAAAAAGCTGGATGGGAATATCAGCGCTTCTATGGCCCAAGAACTCGAGCAGTGCAATTGCCTGCGAGTAGGTTTCTTCGCCCGTTGAACACCCTGGCACCCAAACTCTGATGGGCTCCTCGGGTGACCTGTGCTTCAGAATGCCAGGAAACACCTCGGCTTTTAGCGCTTCAAAAGCAGCGGGGTCGCGGAAAAAGCTGGTGACCTTGATGAGGAGGTCCTCGTGCAGTGCCTCCACTTCAGCCGGATGGTGCCGAAGAAGCTGGACGTAATCTTTCAACGTCCCGATCTGGTGCAAAGCCATGCGGCGTATAATGCGCCGCTTAACAGTAGCGGGCTTGTAATCGGAAAAATCAACTTCGTTTGCCATCCGTAGTAAATGAAGAATGTTCTTTAGTTGGGGATCGCCGTCGGGCACTAATTCAGGTGTTCTTGAGGACGAAGCAGGGGCCAGATACGGATGAGCACGAATCCTCTCCAGCTTCCTGCCAATAGCTTCAGGGGGGAGAACGAAATCCACGCAGCCGGCAGCAATGGCGCTCTGTGGCATGCCATCGAATTTGGCCGATTTTTCATCCTGGGCGAAGGTAATGCCTCCCTCTGCCTTGGTCGCTGCTAACCCCAAGGTACCGTCAGAAGCAGTTCCTGAAAGAATTACGCCAATCGCGTTGCTCCCCTGGTCCTCCGCCAGCGAGCGTAAGAAACGATCGATAGGCATGTGGTAGCCACGTGTCTCGGTACGGGCTGTGAGCCGCAATATTCCCTGTGAAATGATCATGTCCACGTTGGGCGGAATAACATACACATGATTAGGTTCCACCGGCGTGGCATCAGTGACTTGCCTGACCGGCATCTCGGTCGCCTTCGCCAGGAGCTCAGTCAGTGCGCTCTCGTGGCTCGGGTCCAGATGCTGAACCAGCACATACGCCATCCCGGTCCCCGGCCCTAAGGCCTTGAGCAATTGTGTGAATGCCTCTAAGCCACCGGCCGAGGCACCCACACCGACGATAGGGAATAAGCCTCGTCTGGACTGCTGAGGTTCCGGTTGTTGGGCGGTATGGGACTTCCCGTTTCCCGGTCCGCGAGGATTCATTTTGGGCTCCTGGGGAAAACCCCCTTATCCAAGAAAATGCACATTCATCGTCCTACGAGGGGGTGGAACGCACTAGCGTATTCACCGAGACTGTGTGTCTGCTTGGTCAAACGATTCTGGCTTCAGAGTCGTAGCTGGCCACCCGAGACTGAGTAACGGCTCTTACGGGCTTTCGCTTTTTGCCACGACTCAATACTTGCTGAACTGCTAGGAGCATGAACTCGACCGGGTCTCCTTTGGCGACATATTCGTCCACCAGTTGAAGCGCGCTTTCTGGCAGTGACACCCAGCCGGACAGCATGAGAATGGGGACTCGCGGCTTCGTTCGTCTCATTTCTGCAGCAACCAGTTCGCCGTTCATCTCCGGCATTTGATAGTCGAGAATCACTGCATCGATGACATGCGACGCAAAGATTTCCAGTCCTTCGCGTGCGCTACTGGCAGTTAAGACCTTGTAGCCAAAGTCTTCCAGAATTATTTTGCAAATGTTGAGGCTGCTCTGATTATCGTCGATACAGAGGAGGGTTTCTTGCCGCCTGGCCATCGCAAACTCCTTGCGCTGAGACCGAGACTCGGGCACGTAATTCTGCCTTGCGATTGCGTACTCTCCGCGCGGGGCGGAGAGCTGCACGCTTTGCTTGTACGCCCCCTGGCTCTTGAAGTCGACCAAAACATACGCGACTTTGATTTGCCTTGTTTCCCACTACATGCACATCCCCTCCACAGCCCTATGACGAGAAACTGTGCAGTCGTTTCGATGGCTGCGCGTATCGAGCCGACCCTAGCGTGATTTTTCGCGGTCGTTCCATCTCCTGAATCCGCTCACGACACGGTTCCGGGCGCAATCTGGGAATGTGCAAATTGAGGCAAAATGGCGTCGCTAGCGGACTTCACTGGTAATGGAAGAAGCGACCGCTCTCCGAAAACTGTTTTCCTCGCAGGCCACAAGAGAGAGGACGGGGCGCGCGGTTGGAAGACGCTCTTCACGATTATATCGGCCTGGCAAACGCGCTAGGCAACCCATCCTGTGCAGACGCCAGCGGGAAGGTTTTGGAGAAATCGTGGATCACCGTGGCCTGTAGATGATGGCGGCAAGTATTAAAGTCAATCGCAATATCAGGATGTGACTTCTCCGAAAACCGAATTGCGTCCTGATCGTATGCTGCCCCGAGCAGCATACTTCCGTCGTAGTTGTTATTTGCGGAGGTCACAAGTGGACGTTGTCGAGCGATGGCTGAAGGCGAGGGCACACCGCCACGAAGAAACCAACCAAGGTTAGTGACACCGGATACGCTGCTGAGAATCGGCCGATGAAACCGCCATCGGTTGGCCATGCACTGCGGCGGCGTGCCGATTGATTGCCGTCGCTGCTTGTGTGCGAAGGTTTCCAGCCTCTTTGTGGAAATCCAGCGTGGTGACGTGGTGTTCACAGCGTACACATGTGAACATGGTGCCGTCCTTAACCCGTTTGGTTGTGTAGTGTCTCACACCTTTGATTGTAGCCCTTGTTTCCTGAGGAACAATGCGGCGCTACGGTGGCCCACAGAAGGTAATCACCGGGACCGCCACTGGAGAGGCGGGCTTGAGTCCATGGTTCTCTCTCCGGCATCGAACGAGGCATGGAGAAGGGCAATACATTGCCCGCGAGGATCAGTACTGCGCTGTTGCTTCTTCGCATAGCTAGCGCCATGGCGTTTCTCTATCATGGTAGCGCCATCCTCTTCGGGAGCTTTGGAGGCCCGGGCCCTCAGCAGTTTGCTGCATCTCATCACTGGCCAGTTGTCATGGGATATCTGATCGGACTGGCACAGTTTGCTGGAGTTCTTGCTGTGCTGACTGGCATTCTGTTTCGACTGGGAGCGGCGTGTATTGCCGTTGTGATGCTTGGAGCTATCTTTCTGGTGCACCTACCCAATGGGTTCGATATCGGCAAGGGCGGCGCGGAATATGCACTCACACAGTTGTTACTGGCAGTCGCATTCCTCTTAGCCGGACCGGGCTCGTACTCGCTGGCGTTCTGGCTTCCGGCATCGCTACGGAAATTCTGAATCCCGCATTCGGCTCAGATCACCGAAGGCGACACTTCATTGGGGATTGTGGGCGGCGGATCAGGGTACGGATGCGCGGCGGGCGCTCTGAAGAAAATCCTTTTCAGCGCTGGAAACACTTGCACTGGTTCTCGGAGGCGGCAACCGGACTTGAACGCACTGAGCAAGTCGCCAACCCCAAAAGGCGTCAGCAAAGGCATCGACACTGTCCGAAGCAAAGCAGGCTCAGCACAAAACGAAGGAAGTCCAAGAAGTCGAAGAAGGACACGAAAAGCAAGAGTAAAGCTGGCTCCAAGTAGTTTTCCACGGAAGCAATTCCGCCTCCCCACCTTTTTCTCCAAAAATAGCAAGGTACGCAACATGCACGATGGGCAAAGGCGAAGGCCGAATCTTCCGTGCGAGTTGTGCAGAAGAGCGACTCGCACGGGTGAATCCGTTCGGGCGCTTGTTCTCGATGACCTCAGGTCAATTACACGCGAATACGAACAGCACCAAAAGCAAGCATCGCCAATGTTGAAATCTGCTGGATGCCGCTCCCGGAGTCGAGTTTGGCACAACCGTCCATCCGATTGACATGGCGCAGGCGCGGGCGCACAATCGCCGCAGTGAAATCAGGGCTAGAGTTCTGATGCCTCATCCAACCGCGCTCGGTCTTCCGTAGCGTTGGCATTCCAGCCTAGAGTCCGAATTTTCGCGATTGAAAGGAATTGCAGACAAATGAGTATCCTCCCCCAACTCTGGTCAGACGATAGCGGGCAAGACATCGCAGAATATGCAGTGATGCTCGCCGTGATATTGGTATTGGTTGTTGGCACGATTCGTCTCGTCGGCTCAAATGCCAATAACGCTTTCTCCTCTGTGGCCAGCACCATCCAATAACGTCGAACAGCCCCGCAATCGTTTTTGGAGGCGGGGCCTTTTTGTGCTTGGAGAGTTTTCGGTGCTCTACTCGTCTGACTGCCATACAGGAGGCTTCGAGGCAGTCGCGCAAACTTACGGCTATTGTTGAGCGTTGAGATTCTCGATGAGGTTTTGCGAAGCCGAGTATAATGCGCCCTCAGTCGTTCCCACCACGAAAATCCCGCGTCCGAGCCCTCTGTTTTCTGGAGCACGGGATGCCCTAGCTTTTCCCGATGCTGCGAATCGCATTGTGCACGTTTGGCAAACGCGAAGAAGAATACGAAGAGGAAAACCAAGGCACCAGAGTGAGAGAGAGAAGACCACGGTTACTCTTACAGCGAATGCGACCCCGCTCCCGAATCGCAAACCCCCTCAATGTCGGCTCGAAGGTAACATTTCCAAAGTACTCTTCCTAATCAATCGGATCGAGATCAAAATCTAGACAAGAATGCTCCAGTGTGCCAGCGGAGCACCCCGCCGCCCAGAATGTCGAATTAGAGTGGGGCTGCTCCGCCGCACATTTTTCACGAGGACGACAGCATGGTGAGTATCCTCGGGTCCGCACGTGCGAATCTGCTGCGCACCGTAGTGCTGTGCGCCGTAGCCCCAATTCTGGGTGCAGTTGCCGTTCGGGCGCTTCCCGAGATTCCCGACCTTTCTGGCTACCAGAGCTACAAAACCTACGATCCCATTGTGATGGCAGACCTGCGCTATATCGTATGGCGGGGCAGCGGGGTGAAAGATTGCGCTGCCTTAAGCTTGTATCGCGACCTTCGCGATCAGAATCCCGACCGCCAACTTATGGCGAAGGCGATTGCCGCCTTTGGCGAGCCCGAGTGCGGGCAATCGAACATGCTGGCGTTGAAGCAGGCCGCCGAGTATGCGCGGAGTGTGGGGCGGAAGCCGGAAGCCGACATCTTTGACCAGTTAGCGCAAAAGACTTTCAAGCCGCAGTTCGGCAAGACAGATATTGCCGCCGAACTGAAGGTTCCAGCCAAGGCGAAAGCCATGGTGCTGGGCGAAACGACCATTGTGCTTAAGCCGGGTATGCGCGTGGGCACGCAGGTGGAGCGCGTGGCGCGTGACTGGGCGAGCTACGAGATGCGCTGGGATTTGTCACGGAAGCTGATACCCGCGACTCTGATCGGCTATCACGAGGGCGCGTTCGTCCACAAGATAGCAGAGTTCGCCAACATTGAGATCACGCCGCTCGCCGGAACCCTGATCGCCAAGAAGGGAGAGCAGTGGTATGGCCCTGATGAGAAGGGCATCTTCCGGTTCGAAGTTTTGCCGGATAAGGTCACGTATCCGACGACTCATGTGGCGGGCGACATGGGCTGGATTGAAGATACCCACGGCATCTCTGCCGTCGTGAGCCAAGCGCTGGAATTCAACTCGCAGGTGGTGGTGGGCTGCGGCGACAGCGAGGGTAAAGCCGAGGCGGCCTTCTACCTCGCGCAAAAAGGCTTGGACGTGGTTATGCCGGGTGATCGCTACACCAACCTTCTACTCGGCTACAAGGCAAAGGGCGTGATTATCGGCACTGCACCGGTCAAGCTGGTGAAAGGCACTGGGGTGATTGGCCATCAGCCAGTCAAGTTTATGCTGAATGAGCCAATCGCAGTCGAGGACACGGAGGAGGATTATCCGCTCCAGTATTACGATGCGCCGGCCCGCTATTTTCGCCAACTGACGAAGTATCTGGCCCTGAACGTTCGCTACGTTCCAGTCACTGCCGCCGACCAAATTCAGTCGATTCTCGATCTCGGCACTTCTGCGGTGGCGGTGCGCGTGGCCACGCAAGACGAAGACACAAGCTTGCGCGAGTGGCTGCTGAAATCGCCTGACCACCGGGCAATCCTGTTCCATTCGGGGCTCTATCCCTTTGCCCAAAAGCTGTTCGAGGATTTTCCCACGCAAGTGACCTTCGGGGACCTGCACCCAAAGTTCACGGAATGAGAGTTTTGCGGGGTTCCTGCAAAAGCCCGCCAGTCGAGGCGAACGCTATGACCGCTGAAAAAATATTAACGACATCTAGGAGCAGGTCTTTAGGCACGGTCAGCGACAGGGTTGTTGCACGTCATGAGATTGGGGAAAGGATCATCATTTCCAGAGGGTTCTGTCTGGAGAATCAGACGTTCAGCTTCCAATATCCGTTCAGCGGAGCCTTCTGGACTTTTTGTTCACCCAAGAGGAGGTTCAGTGCGGTGGCAACAATGTCGGGGTGCTTGCGAAGTTGTTCCGCTAAGTCGCGTTCGCTGACGACTACGTCCCCGGTTGGGTAGCGTTGGTGGACACTGCGCCCGTAGATCGAAATTTTGTCAGCGAGTCTGCGCAGTTCTTTCTTCCCATTACGCTCCACACGTTGGGCTCGGGCCTCATCGGTTTCCAGACACCGTCTGGTCGTAACTGCGATTCCGACAGCGGCACAAGCGATCACTGCGCTGGTCCGCCAGTGTAAGGCAACCCACGAAAAGCCACGTGTGAGGGAATTCATCATTTGGAATAATGCCGACTGAGGTCGGGAAGGAACAGAGTACCGTGTCCAATGTGCAGCACGAAGATTACAAAAGTCCCACACCATCAGCAGCTATGAAGGGGGAATCGCGGGGGAGCGTCTTTGCAGCGATGGAAACCATCAGAACGAATCCGGGTACCATAAATAGGCAGTTTTTCTAAGGTTCATTTCGTGCTGTCAGGAAAGAAAGCCGAGCACTTCAAGCAACTTCTCGAAATCCGTATTGCGGAGCTGAACCGTGTGCTCGCCACGGCGGAGCAGGAGACACGAGCAAGCGCCGCGAGACATGCCGATCCGGCTGATCAGGCTGCCGCTGAGTACGAAAGGCAGGCCATAGTTCACAAGAGCAATACCGCCCGGCAGATGCTCAAAACCCTCGGCCAAGCCTTAGAACGTATACGCCAAGGGAGTTTCGGCGAGTGCGCCGAATGCGGCGGTGACATAGAACCGAAGCGGCTGGAGGCGATTCCGTGGGCGCGTTACTGCGTCAAGTGTCAGGAAGCAAGGGAGCAGGGCTGATGTTTGGCGATTCCACCGGCCCCCTGCTGTTCGCACTACCCCACTAGTTCAGATTTCCTGAAGGCAAGCCACGACAGCACGCCGACGCACGCCAACACAATGCCGACAGCCGCTAGAAGGAGCAGAGTGTGGGCCGACCACGCCCTCGCCACGGATCGCCTGCCAAACACAGACGCGAAATAAGCTAGTAAAGCAAATCGGCACGCCCGCCCTACACCGAAAGACAGCATAAACGCAATGAAGCGATAGCGCGTTGCTCCAGCCGAGATCACGAATGCGGAAGTCGGAAATGGTGGCGGAAGCAGCGCGGCGAGCGACAGGGCAAGGCTGCCAAAACGCTTCACGAACGCCGTAACTCTGTCGAACACCGCTCCCTTGATACGTCGATGGAGGACTCCAAGAGCCGACAAGCGATAGGCGAGGGACGCTCCTGAAAGCGACCCTGCGGTGCTGCACATCGCATAATACGGCCATAACTCTGGGTGCCGGGCGGCTAACAATATCGTGAGCGCGTCAACCCCACCGAGGGTGGGGAGAACAGAACTGTCGAGGGCGGCCAAGATGAACACGCCAATCCCACCCCAATGTCTCAGGACTGAGATGAATGATGTCACTCGTTTGATGATACGGCTTTGATTAGCCTTCCTTCGGCTGGGGGAAGATTCTGCCGTCCCCGGAGCAGGCACTCAGTGGGCTCCCCAACCGACGAAACGGTTACGGCGACCGAACGCCTCCAAAATGTGAGAACACAGCGTCCCACGAGACTCAACTGAGTCTGGGGCGCTTTCGGTTTTGCTCGGATAGGGGGTTTTGATCAGAGACAGAACGTAGCTTGAGCAGACTGGAGACGATTTTCATTAGCGAGTGAAAGAGACATTGAGCCCAGTCGTCAACAGAATATCGTTCTGCTTCTTACCTGCCGGAGGATTTGTGACATAGATATCTCCGAATGCATTCTGCCATCCTAGCCATTTACTCAGTTTTGTGACCGTGCCAAGATTAAATGTTGCCCGGTACTCGCCGGTTTGGTTTAGATTGGGGAAGAAGTACAGCTTCTCATTGAGCACGGTGGAGACACCCAGCTTGTGCATGAGTTCCTCACCCACCGTGAGAGCCGCAAAATTTCGGCTCAAAGTCGTGTAACTCTCACGGGTATAATTCAGGCCCCCTAGTAAATCCAAAGTAGTGACATCCGTGTTAATCACGTGTAACCCAAGACCGCCACCCAGAACGGATCGCAGGTTCAACCCCTGCAACGCATCCGTCTGGAAGTCAGCACTCCCGTACCCGAATAAGCGCGTTGTTACGTTGTGGGCGTATCGAGCCCCGCCTTGTGTGGTATTTGCCGTCACGCTTGGCACGGCTCCTGCGGCATCATTCGAAGCATAGACTGTGTTCGCATACATCGTTGTGTCGTCATGCTGCGTCTTCCGGTCTCCGGTGAACGCCAACGCCAAATTCTTGGTCTCGCTGTTCCCCCGTGTCAGCGCAAAGCCCACATTCGCCCCTCCAGCCCAGCCATGCCACAGTGTTGGATGAAGCGATTTCTCATAAGCCGCCTGCTCCTCATCGTTGCGGAGTCCAGTCACGTCAGCTTTCGGAACATTCACTGTTCCTCTCGTCGCCGTGCTCACCACAAGATTGCCATCCGAAGTCGTAACCGTGCCTACGAGCGTCTTTTCGCCTCGCGTAACTAGGTGCAATGCCTGCGTGGAATGAATCTCCTGCACGGCTGGCCATTGCACCGTAACATCACCGGCAAACTCGGTCTTTATAGCCAGTGTTTTGTCGTCGGACTTCATAATGGTGCCGGTAAGGCGGTCTCCGTTTGTTAACACAATCTGGTCAGCGAACGACGCCGAGCAGAATGAGAAAGCAGCCAAGATTGCTAGAATCTGCACCATTCGCATTGCGTCCTCCAACGATACGTTTTCTTTTTGTTGCTGGGTTTACCTGCAACCGATTAAGAACTAAAACAGGATGACCGCTCACATCGTAAATTCTCGGCATGTGGATTAACTGAGCCCGTAGGGAAGATCGATGAGGTAGCACCAACTCCCATCCGGCTGACGACGAGCCACTTCGATACTCGTACCAGAGGTTGCCACATCTCCGCCATCGGCGGCGGTTCCGTGAAATCGCCAGTCCGCCACCAGCAGCGCCGCGTCCCCCGCTTGCACGACTCTGCGCGTCGTGAGTTGGATCGTCGGCTTCATAGCAACATACTCAGCGATCGCTTTACGAATTGCGCTAATGCCTCGGACCGGCCCGCTACGTGCCACCAGGAATCCATCGAATGCGTACAAGGCAACCAGCGCATCAAGATCGCCCGAGTTTAGCGCCTGCTCAAAAAGTTTGTGGAGGTCTTCCGGTGATGCGGCTGAATTCACGCTGCTGCTCCTGTTAACCATACTCATGCCCAGCACCCACAGGAATACACCTCCGAGCATAGGAATCAGTACATGACGCGGAACCGCCCGAATGCAGGGTTTCCGCAAATGTCAACACGCGGTTTTGACCAGCCGCCTTCTTACGCGGCATGCTCTGCACTCGCTCGTCCTTCTCGCAGAAGTGATTCGATATATTTTCCTAACGCGATTTCCATATCCGACTTCGCCTGTTCAAAGGTGCCCGCCTGAACAGCAATGGCGGGCTGCTCGCTTATGCCGTTCCAACCATCGTCTTCTAGCCAGAACTTGCATTCGACACGCAAGCAAGGCTTCACACCGAGCGTTACCGCATGATGTGTCATGGCTCTCCTCCGCAAAACAACAGATTACCGACAGTCGATGTGCCATGATAGCGGGATTCGCGAGGTCGATGCAGAACATCTACATGCACCCTACGATATTTCTGACCTAGCCAACGTGCGCGAAGTTTCGCGGGTCACGTTCGACGACAAACAGAAGCCGCACTGGATCGCCGCCGATGCGGACAGTCACCGCATCGTCTTGAACTCAGGTGAATACGGTGAACACCGCCTGTTCATGGTGAACTTCGATCCACGGACGGGTGCCCTGACGCTCGACGGACGCTTCCGGGACGCGGGCAGCGAGCGTGCGGGCGTAAGCATGGACGGCAAGTCTTGGCCGCACGGCTTTCATGGGGATGCCTACCCGCACGGAACGGTGTTTTCGCGTCCTGCGGCTGCGGTCAAGAGCGCCTCAGTGCCGGACTGAACTTCACATATAATCCGGTCCCACGATGACCAACAAGATTCTCGCAGCCATGGTGGTCTTGCTAGTGACCGCTGCCGCTGCCGTCGCGCAGAGCACTGTTCCCATTGCCCGCCCCCGAGCCTCTGACTTGGGGCTGAAGGTCGGCATCCTGCCTGCCGGGTCGCTCGACGCGATCACCGATGTTG
>WNGD01013092.1_pt1 | contig 12057 bp, 12 predicted proteins | sample 5400671 | NCBI WGS metagenome assembly WNGD01 (sample SAMN13153369, study PRJNA577476) | soil metagenome | isolation source: 40 cm soil or saprolite under grassland replicate 2 | place: USA:California | collected 2016-06-15
GCCGGCGCGTCAGAAAGAATACAGGTGCGCGCCGAAACATGAACTGGTGCCGCCGTTAATGCGACGGCCATTGCAAGTGAAATCGTGATCCGGCCTAACATCGAATTACTGTGTAGCACAACTTAGACCGCCGGTCGAGCCGACCGTTCATCCCTAAATCGATTTCACAATTGGATTGGCGGTGCTAAGTTGCGCGCGATGCAGCTGTGGGCACGATTTCTTTTGGGCTTTCTCGCGATCAGTCTTGCTTCGTTGACGCCGGTTCTTCCCGGCGAATCTACTCGCACTGTCCAACAGAAAGCTCGTTGCTGCGCGGACATGAATATGAATGCCGGCGTTCGCTGTCCAATCAATCCCGGCGGAGCAACCTCGAGTTCTGCAACATGTTGCACATCGCCAGCCGTCTGCTTGCTCCTTTACTTCGGCAACACCAATGCATTCGCCGCTGGGGCAGAGATGAGCGGCACAATTTCGATGAACGATGATCAGGTAACGGCACGCTATCAACGACCGCCCGTTCCCCCGCCGCGCATTTCATTCTCCTAAGCGACGGTTCGACGCGCGATCAAACGCGCGGTCGAATTTCACAGAAAACTCAAACAGGAGAATTGTATGAAATATCTTCTATTGATTGTAAGCCTGGCAGCGTGTTTTGCTGCGTCGCCTGTGAGCGCGCAGACAAACGACTGCTGCAAAGGCAAGCAGAAGTGCTGCAACGTCGGCTGCTGTAAGAAATAGCAGCCTGAGTTGCTAAGAATCACGACGCCCTCGCTGGAGAAATCTGGCGAGGGCGTTCGTTTAATCCGGGGACCGAACCACGTCACGTCGTTTCGAGCACGACGCAGGCCATCGCGTGATGATCGGTGTGGCTCAAGGTAATCAGCGCTGACGTCATGCCCCGCTTCGAAGCAAGCTCTTGCGCAGGTCCGGAAAAAATGAGGAACGGCTCGCCGCTTTTCTTTTTGCGGATGTCGATGTTGCGCCAGCCCATCGCTTTGCCAATGCCGGTGCCAAACGCCTTGGCCACCGCTTCCTTGCCGGCAAAACGGGCGGCCAGATGCCGCGCCGGAAATTTCATCGACATCGAATATTCAATTTCGCCGTCGGTAAAAACACGACGGAGGAATTTTTCACCGAAACGATCGAGCGAATGTTGAATTCGCGCGCACTCCACCAGATCGACGCCGATGCCAAGCACACTCATGTGCGAGGAGTGATCAAACTCGCGGGCGATTGTAGGGCAGGCGCTCCGCCTGCCAATTTTCTGCAGGCAAGCGATGCGCTTGCCCTACAACTATCCGGGATCGCCGTACTCATCCTTGGTAGTCAGCCATCGCACCCAACAGTTCCTTAATCGCGTCTTCAATACCGAGAAACACCGCCCGTGAAACGATCGAGTGCCCAATGTTCAGCTCGGTGAGGTACGGAACTTTGTGAATCAACGCGATGTTGGTGTAATTGAGCTCATGGGCGGCATCGATTTGTTCCAAGGTTGGATCGACAAACAAACTGACGCGAATACCCGAAGTTTGAAGTCGCTTGATGGTTGGTTCGAGTTCCTTTCGATTCGCCACAACATCGAGACCGCCTTCGGTCGTCACTTCCTCGCGCTTTTCCGGAACGAGACAGACTTCATCGGGCACAATTCGCAAAGCAACATCGACAATTTCGGGCGTGTTCCCCATTTCCAGATTCAATTTCGTCATGATGTTCTGGCGGAGCCGATCGATGTCGCGGTCCTGGATGTGGCGACGATCGCTGCGCAAATGCGCGACGATCCCCTGCGCGCCGGCGCGCTCGCACAACGCGGCGGTGGCGACTGGATCGGGTTCCGCGTTTTTCGAATCGGGCATGCCGGCATAGCGCGCCTGCCGCAACGTGGCGATGTGATCGACATTAACTCCTAATCGCAAATTGCCCATCGGATCGCCTCAATAGGATGCAGAGCGCATCGGAGAGCAAGGGACTTCTCGACAGCAATAGCGCCGATAAATCCGCTCGAGCAGCCATAGCGGAGCGCGGAAGAAATATAACGTCGCAATCAACCCGTAGGCTAGAGTCAGTCGAAGAGTACCGATTTCCTCGTAGCGGCGCGAACTAACGACGATGCGCTTCGGAACAATTACAACGCGGCCTGCGCCTCGAAGCTTGCGAAAAAAATCGACGTCTTCCATCAACGAGACCTCTGGAAATCCGCTGACCCGTTCAAAAACATCGCGCCGGCAGAAAAAACCGTGATCGCCGCACCGCATTCGCAGCAGTAACCCGGCGTAATGACTGAAACTGTCGGTCAATCGATAAACGGGATTTCGCCTGGGAATTCGGATGCGAAAAAAACCGCCGACCACTTGTCGATCTTGCAACGCTTGTGCGATTTCAGCGAGCGCTCCTGGCGGCACCTCAGCATCGGCATGAAGAAACCAGAGAACGTCTCCACCTGCGGTCCGAGCTCCGGCGTTCATTTGCGCGGCGCGATTCGCTTTTGTTTGAACGAGGCGATCGCAAAGGCTAGCGGCAAGATCGACAGTCCCGTCAGCACTCGTCCCGTCGGCGACAATGATTTCTGCTTCCGGCGCACGCCTACGCAGATGACGAAGAGATTTCTGAATGAGCGAGGCTTCGTTTAGAACCGGAACGATGATCGAAATTGCCATTTCTCGCTGGCTGCTTTGGTTTGGAGCTCGTTTGCCTTCAGTTCGTGATAAGGTTGCGGTCAATTTTGGCATCTTTGAAAACCATTCCGTTTCTCGACTCCGTCGGCACTCCCCTGCTCGCCGGAATGTTCCTTGCGCTGCTCTGGTTGCAATCCCGTTTTCCATTGCGACACCAGCATTTTGTCGCGTTGCGCCGGCTTGTTCGGAACCTCGTGCTCTCGGCGCCGTCGAACGCGGTGTTCAGATGGCTGATGCTTCCGGTGCCGCTGGCCATCGCGAGTTGGGCGCATGATCGACATTTTGGACTGCTGAACTGGATTCCGCTGCCGGGCTGGATCAGGGTCATCGCCACTTTCCTGCTCATGGATTACGCCTACTGGTGGTGGCATTGGGCCAACCACATAGTGCCAATTTTCTGGCGTTTTCACAACGTACACCACACCGATCTCGACATGGACGTGAGCACGGCCGCGCGCTTCCATTTTGGCGAGATGCTGTTTTCAACCGGATTTCTTTCTTTCGTTGTCGTTCTATTTGGTGTCAGCCCGTGCTTGCTAATCGTTTTTTTCCTTGCGTTCGAAGCCGCCACCCTATTTCACCATTCCAACTGGCGATTGCCGCTTTGGTTCGAACGCGTTTTGAATCGCGTGATGGTAACGCCACGCATGCACGGAATTCATCACTCGATTGTGCAACGAGAGACGAACTCAAATTGGGGAACGATGTTCTGTTGGTGGGACAAGTTTCATCGCACGCTGCGGCGCGACATTCCTCAAGATGAAATCACCGTTGGCGTCGCGGCCTACCGGGACGAAAGAGAATTGACCGTTGGCCAGCTGCTGATCCTTCCATTTCGTAGACAACGCCCTTGGCGGCTGCCGAACGGTGAACAACCGGAACGCGCGCCACGACCTGCCGACGAACTCGCCAAATAAGTTTGGCTCATCGGCGAATTCGCAATCAGACCACACATGCGAGTCGCTTTATTTTTGAATTGATGAAGGCCCTTGCTTTCCGAGTCAGGTGCGAAAGACTTAGACGTTTACCATAACGAACCAACGAAAAGGAGTAATCATATGTTTGTGCGTTTTACTATTGCAGCGGCCGTCGCTCTTTTCCTGATGCCCGGCCTGGGCATTTGGGCACAAGAGCACCCGGAACACCCGAAAAAACAAAAAACGGAATCCAAAGAACATCCGCAGAAGGCAAAGGCAGAGAAAAAGCAGGTGAGCACGGCTGATATTTCGGCCGGCATTAAGAAGAACATTGCGGCCGAAACCAAAAAGACCAGCGATGGGAAATTTCACGTTAAGCATGAAGGTCAGGATCTCGCGCTCGATCTGGTCAAAGTTCACGACGATCGATTGTCCGATCTTGGCGACGGCAAATACTTCGCCTGTGTCGACATGAGAGCGACCGACGGCAAAACTTACGACATCGATTTCTTTCTCACCGGTGGGCCCGGCAATATGAAAGTCACCGAGACAGACGTGCATAAGATCGAAGGAAAGCCGCTCTACAACTGGAAAGAGGAAAACGGCGTCTGGAAAAAAGTTTCGTCTCAATAAGGAATCGCTTCCCGCCAACCATGCGTTATCTCGTCGCCGTAACGATTGGCCTGACTGGAATGCTGGTGAGTCAGGCTGCGGATCAATCCGGGATCATCAAAGGCTCTGATCAGTTCGAATTCGTTTATCGCGTCAAGCTGCCGGAAATCAAAGGCGAAGCACGCGTGTGGCTACCCCTGGCCAGGACCGATAGCTTTCAAACCGTGACGGCGGAGGACGTCAGCATTCCGATCAAATGGGAAAAAGTGCGAGACCGCGATTACGGCAACGATATTTGCGTGCTGCATCCGCAACCGAGCGACAGCGGCAAGACAATCGAGCTGCGATATCGCGTGGTTCGGCGAGAAAAAGCCGCTTACCCGGCGAACAGCGAAGATGCTGCACGTTTTCTGCGCCCGGAAAAATTGGTTCCTGTGAATGAGACCTTCAAGACACTTGCGACGAATGCGACCGCTGGAAAGGAAAATGACCTCGAGCGAGCGAAAGCTCTCTACGACCACGTCATCGGGCGAATGCGTTACGATAAATCCGGCACCGGTTGGGGGCGCGGCGACGCTCTCTACGCCTGCGACGCGCGCACCGGCAATTGCACCGATTTTCACGCTTATTTCATCGCGCTCGCGCGCAGCGTCGGCATCCCGGCCCGTTTTGCGATTGGCGCTACCATTCCCGCCGATAAGAACGAAGGCACCATCGACGGGTATCATTGTTGGGCCGAATTTTTTGCAGCTGGAAGGTGGGTGCCAGTGGACATCAGTGAAGCATGGAAGAATCCGAAGTTGGGTGACTATTATTTCGGCCATAATCCGGCAAACCGTTTTGAACTCACCAAGGGCCGCGATTTAGTTGTTGATCCTGCACCTAGCAGCGGCTCGATCAATTTCCTCGCTTATCCGTTGCTTGAAATGAACGGCGAGATTGTAAAGCCCGAGACAACTTTCATCTTCCGACGCACGCATGCGTGAAAACGAATTTTCTATGAATGACCATCGTGGCACCGAAACCATTGTTCGGCGGCGTTATGCAGCTGCCACCCTTACCCCCGAATCAAAACTTTGCTGCCCAGTCGATTACGATGGCGAATATCTCAAAATTATTCCGGAGGAAGTGATCGAGCGCGACTACGGTTGTGGCGATCCAAGCAAATATGTCCGCGAAGGCGAAACCGTTCTCGACCTCGGCAGCGGCACCGGAAAAATCTGCTTCATCGCTGCTCAGATTGTCGGTCCGAAAGGCAAAGTGATCGGCGTCGATATGACTGACGAAATGCTCGACGTCGCGCGGCGCAATGCGCCGACCGTAGCCGAACGCATCGGCTACGCGAACGTCGAATTTTGCAAAGGCCGCATTCAGGACCTCGCGCTCGATCTCGAGTTATTCGATCGACATTTAAAACAGAATCCTATCACTGATGCCGCGTCGTTCCTTGCCGCCGATGAACTGGCCGAAGAATTGCGGTGCAAACATCCGCTTATCGCTAGCGATTCAGTCGACGTGGTGGTATCCAACTGCGTCCTCAATCTGGTGGAACCGAAATCAAAGGGACAGCTGTTTGACGAAATTTTCCGGGTCTTGAAAAAGGGCGGCCGGGCAGTGATCTGCGACATCGTGAGCGACGAGGAAGTTCCGGAGAAAATGCAAAATGATCCCGAGCTTTGGAGCGGTTGCATCTCCGGCGCATTAACCGAAGAAGGTTTTCTCGCCGCGTTTGAGAACGCCGGCTTTTACGGAATCCAAATTCTCAAACGAGATCGCGATCCGTGGCGCACGGTTCAAGGAATTGAATTTCGCTCGGTCACGATCGAAGCGTTTAAAGGAAAACAGGGCGAATGTTTCGAGCGTAACCAGGCCGTGATTTATCGCGGGCCATTCAAAGAAGTCCTCGATGATGACAACCACCGAATGGAGCGCGGAAAGCGTTACGCCGTTTGCGACAAGACTTACAATCTCTATGGCAAGGCGCCGTATCGACAATTTTTCGAGTTCGTCGATCCGATTGTCGATCTTCCGTTGAGCGAAGCGAAGCCGTTCGATTGTTCTCGCACCTCGCTGCGCCGTCCGAAGGAAAGCAAAGGTCAGGTTTACAACGCTACCACCGAGGCCAACAGCAAATGCTGCGACGGCGGCAGTTGTTGCTGAGCGATGAACCGTTTTTCCGATCGGCTGACTGCTGAAGGCCGGGAGGTGCGCCGTACGCGCCCGGAAATTCTCCAAGTCAATGTGGGTAAGCTTTGCAATCTCACCTGCACGCATTGCCACGTGGATGCTGGGCCAAAGCGCAAAGAGATCATGACGCGTGAAACGATTGATCGAATCATCGATTGGGTGGCCCAAACCGATATTCCGACTGTCGATCTTACGGGCGGCGCGCCGGAAATGATTCCCGATTTCCGGTACTTCATCGATTGCGTCAAAGCGCTGCGGCCTTCGCGCCATGTAATCGACCGCTGCAACCTGACGATTTTGCTCGAGTCCGGCTACCAAGACCTCGGCACATTTCTTGCGCAGAAAAAAATTGAGATCATCGCGTCGATGCCGTGCTATTCGGCGAAAAACGTGAACGCGCAACGTGGCGAAGGCGTTTTCGAAGGAAGCATCGCCGCGCTCAAATTATTGAACCGGTTGGGCTACGGCCTAGCCGGCGATCTCCCACTGCATCTCGTTTACAATCCGGTCGGCCCGTTTCTGCCCCCACCGCAACAGGAATTAGAAAACGATTTCAAACGCGAGCTCACCACGAATTTCGGGATCGTGTTCAACGAACTTTATACCATCACGAATCTGCCGATCGCGCGTTTCGCTTCTTATCTCCGGCACAACAACAAACTCGAAGAGTACATGGAGCTTCTAATCGAGAATTTTAATCCGGCGACGATCAACGGACTAATGTGCCGCAACACGATTAGTGTTGGCTGGCAAGGCGAGGTTTACGATTGCGATTTCAATCAACAGCTCGGCATGCAATGGAAAAACGGTAAGCCGCTTTTTTTGTGGGATGTCGATCCGACGGAGATCGAGAATCGCGAGATCATGACTGGCGACCACTGTTTCGGTTGCACTGCCGGCGCCGGCTCCAGCTGCGGCGGCGCGCTGATCGCCTAACGAATCGCGCTATTCGAGCGGAAATTCGATTCGTTCTTCCGGCTCGCGTGCGACGAGATTGTTGCGCGCGATGATCCGCGCGCATGTGTTCCACCGCAAGAGCGCGTCGTCATGGCCGGGTGGACGAATCGCCTCGGCTTTCTCAAACCAATTCATCGCTTCGCGAAAAAGATCGTAAGCCTGGAACCGGCAATCGGGCGTGTTCTGCCGAAGTTTCGCCTTCCCGCGTCGCTCCGCCACGATTCCGGTGTAATAAGCGCGATCGTATTCCGATTTCATGCGCGAAAGGAGTTCTTTCGTTTGCGTGTCGCTGACCGCGTAACCCTTCTCAAATCGATCGGTCAGCGCGAGCAACAAAGTGGTGATCGCCTGCTGGTTTTCGGGATCCGTTTTCAGAATATCAAGGCAGATGCTCTCAGCTTCGCCGGGCTCGTTGAGCAAACGATAGCGCTCCGCTTTTTCCAGCGCAGCTGGAATCGCGTCTTTCGAAAGCTGTTTTAATTCGGACATATCAATTGTCGATCTTACGTTCTGATTTTCGTTTGAGCCAAAGCCAAAACCATCCGAACGGATCATAAATTTTGTCCACCACCCGTTCTTTCAGGGGAATAATCCCGTTGTCGGTGATCTCAATGCTCTCCGGACAAACCTTGGTGCAGCATTTCGTGATATTGCAATAGCCGATCCCTTGTGTGTTTCGCAGTTCCTCCAACCGGTCTTCGGTGTCGAGCGGGTGCATTTCCAGCGCCGCTACGTGAATCAGGAAACGCGGCCCGATGAATTCGTTGTGCATCTGATGGTCGCGGAGCACGTGACACACGTCCTGACACAGAAAACACTCGATACACTTTCGAAATTCCTGGACACGATCGATGTCGGCTTGCTGCATCCGCCACGTGCCGTCGGGCGCGTCGGGCGGGCGCGGTTTGAACGGTTTGATCTTCTTCTTCACCTGAAAATTCCACGACACATCCGTGATCAAATCTTTTAGGACCGGAAACGCTTTCATCGGTTCGATCGTGATCGGCTTATCGATCGGCAGTTCGCTCAAACGCGCCATGCACATCAGCTTCGGGATTCCGTTTACTTCGGCTGAGCACGATCCGCATTTGCCTGCTTTGCAATTCCATCGACAGGCAAGATCGTTCGCTTGCGTTCGCTGAATCTGATGGACGGCGTCGAGCACGACCATTCCTTCAGAACATTCGGCCGTGTAATCTTGAAATGCACCCCCGTTCGCGTTACCGCGCCAGATCTTAAATGTAACCGTTTGCGGGTCGCTCACTTCATCTCCTCGACGACTCGTTTCAAATAGTCGGGCATTTCCGGAAGCGGTTCCAACCGAATCCGCATCGTTGTTGGGGTAATCTTCACGGAATTGCGCGCCGCGACTTTCCTTCCGCTCAATCGCTGCACGCGTAATCGCTTCCGATACCGTGAGCAAATTCTTCAAGTCGAGCGCGGTGTGCCAGCCGGGATTAAACTCGCGATGGCCGACGACGCCCGCGTGATCCGCGCGGTCTTTTAACTTCTGCAACTGCTCGAGCGCGTGTTGCATTTCGGATTCCGTCCGCACGATCCCGACATTATGCTGCATCAACTCCTGCAAATCTCCTTGGATCTCGTACGGGGTTTCGCCACCGCTGCGGTCAAATGGCGCCAATGCTTCGCGCGAAACGCTGTCGCTCTTATCGTTATTGATCTGGCCGAGTTTGTTGTCCCTCGCAAAACGAGCCGCGAACTCGCCGGCACGTTTTCCAAAAACCACGATGTCGGAAAGGGAATTTCCCATCGGCTGCTCGGTAATGTCGATGTCCGCCAGTTGTTTGAACTGGTGATACATGCTCGGCAGTTTGCGTTTAATGTAATCTGCCGCGTCGGGAAGTTTTTGCTTGATCCAGGCGATGTCGAGAAACACTCCGCCGTGCGGACTTCCCCTGCCCTCTTTGATCTCGCGCACGATGCAGCGTGCAATGTGATCGCGCGTTAAAAGCTCCGGCGGACGCCGCGCATTCTTGTCGCCTCGGCAATACCGCCAGCCTTCTTCTTCGTTGTCCGCCGTCTGGGCGCGGTAACTGTCGGGAATCTCATCGAACATGAATCGCCGTCCTTCTTTGTTGGTGAGAATGCCGCCCTCGCCACGCACACCTTCGGTCACCAAGATTCCCATCACGCTCGGGGGCCAGACCATTCCGGTCGGATGAAATTGGACAAACTCCATGTCGATCAATTCCGCGCCCGCTTCGTAGGCCAGGACCATGCCGTCCCCGGTGGATTCCCAACTGTTGCTGGTGATTTTGTAGGAGCGGCCGATACCGCCAGTCGCGAGCACGATTGCTTTCGCGCGAAAAATCTTGAACCGACCTCGCTCGCGTTCGTAACCGACCGCGCCGATCGCGCGATCCCCGTCTTTCAAGATCGACAGGATCGTGTGCTCCATATGGACGTCGATACCTTGATGAATCCCGTGATCTTGTAACGTGCGGATCATTTCCAAACCGGTGCGATCTCCGACGTGGGCGAGCCGCGGATACTTATGGCCGCCAAAATTCCGCTGCAGGATGCGACCATCCGCTGTTCGATCGAAAACGGCGCCCCATGCTTCCAGCTCGCGCACGCGATCCGGCGCTTCCTTGGCATGCAATTCAGCCATCCGCCATTGATTCACGTATTGGCCGCCGCGCATCGTGTCGGCGAAATGTACTTTCCAATTGTCGCGCTCATCCACATTTGCAAGCGCTGCGGCGATTCCGCCTTCGGCCATGACCGTGTGCGCTTTGCCAAGAAGCGATTTGCAAACAAGCCCGACGCGAACTCCGGCCGCCGACGCTTCAATCGCCGCGCGCAATCCGGCGCCGCCGGCGCCGATCACGAGCACATCGTGTTCATGCGTCTCGTAGTCAGCCATTCGCTAAATGATCCGGAAGTCGTGCCAAATTCCCATCGAACAAAGACGCACGTATAGATCGGTGAAACCGACCCAAAACAAACTCAGCCAGGCCCAAAGCATGTGGCGCTGATTTAAGCACGTGATGCAGCGATATGTTTGAAATGACGATGCTGAGCTCGCCAGTTGATCGCGAAAACCGCCGATTAAATGGCGCAGCGAGTGACAACCAAACGTGTAACCGCTAAGCAGGACAACGTTAACTGCGAGCACGATCGTCCCGACGCCAATTCCAAATCGGTTGTCGAACCAGAGAGCTTTCCAGACGTCGTAACTCAGGATCAAAATGAAAATGAGCGCGAGATACAAAAAATAGCGGTGCACGTTCTGCATGATCAGCGGGAACGAACGCTCGCCAAGATAAGTTTTGCGCGGTTCGCCGACCGTGCATGCGGGCGGATCCGCCCAGAACGCTTTGTAATAGGCGCCGCGATAATAATAACAGGTCAGCCGAAACCCGCCCGGCGCCCATAGAATCAAAAGCGCCGGCGAAAAAATTAGCCAACCAGGCCACCAATTTGGTTTTGGTCCAAACCAACTATGCGGTGAAGAACCGAAAATTTCAGGCGAGTAAAAGGGCGAGATGTAATTGCCAAAAAAATAATGAGTTCCCTGAAACGCAGCCCACGTTGAGTAAACTATGAAAGTCGACAATCCGAGAAAGACGAGCAGCGGTTGCAGCCACCAAATGTCAGCGCGCATCGTTTCGCCAAAAGATCGGCGTGGAATCGTTGCCGTTGTCGATCCATTCATTCGCCGTCGGCTTCCTCAATCGGAAGCTTCGCTTTCTTCCACGCTTCCCAGCTGCCGGGAACATTCCAAAGATCGTTGAATCCGGCCGGTTTCAGAATACTCGCCGCGATGCTGGAGCGATAACCGCTTCCGCAATAGACAACGGTGGGCTTGCTGCGATCGAGTTCGCCCATTCGTTTGCGCAACTCCGGAACGAAAATGTGACGCGCGCCGGGCACGTGTCCTTTTTTCCATTCACCCGGCCCGCGAACATCGACAATCTGGAGCGACGATTTTCGTTCATTCAATTCGTGCACGCTCATCTGGCCGATTCGTTCGATCGGAAATCCGGCGGCGTCCCACGACTTCATCCCGTCGATCAAGTAGCCAGCAAACTTTGTGTAGCCGGTTCGCACGAACAAACGCACAATCTTTTCCAGATCGTTGTCATTCTCGAGAATGAGAAGGATTGGTTTCTCCGGATCAAGCATCCAACCCGCCCAAATCGAAAGGATCGGCGAGCCGCCGATGTTGAGCGCGCCGGCGATGTGTCCGCCGCCGAACGCGAGCATCGTTCGAACATCGACGAGTTGGCCGGTTTTCTTTTCCACGGCCGCTTTGAATGCTTTCGGCGGCACTCCCGGCACACGTGGCAAACTGCCAAGCACGTCCGGTCCCTGCGCATTCACTTTTTTCATGCGCGGATAGTACGTCGGCACGGGCGGCGCCGTCGCCAGCGCGTAGTCGGTGAATTTTTTTACGTCATCGAACTGGAGAAATTTATTGTGCCTGCGCTCATAACCGATCGTGCTGGTCAAACGCGCACCGATGTCCGCGCCACAGGGCGAGCCGGCGCCGTGATTCGGATAAATCATGATGTGATCCGGCATCTTGAGATAAAAATCTCGTAGCGTGTGAAATTGTTGCCCGGCCAGCTGCTTGGTGTGTTTCTCGCCCAGCAAATCTGGTCGTCCGGCCGATGACACGAAAAGTGAGTCCCCAGTCAAAATTCCCCACGGCTCATCCGGAACTTCCGTTTCAGCCAACAGATAAG
>WNGD01017351.1_pt1 | contig 12056 bp, 18 predicted proteins | sample 5400671 | NCBI WGS metagenome assembly WNGD01 (sample SAMN13153369, study PRJNA577476) | soil metagenome | isolation source: 40 cm soil or saprolite under grassland replicate 2 | place: USA:California | collected 2016-06-15
CCATGGGGCGCGATTTGCACATCCTGTGGGAAATCTTGATCGACAATCAGTTCGGCGGTCAATTCAGACATCGTTTTCTCCTTCATCGCGTTAGGTTTTCTACCATGTAGTGTGATATTTCAGACGTCTCCTTGGCAACTATTCGCACGCGTTTCGCTTATTCGCGGTCAGGTACAATCAGATAACGAGTGAAGGGGCAGAATACTGACGAGAACTGATGGCGTGGTACAATGTGGTTCCTGGCAGTCTCAGGCGGTAACCATGAGAAATTGGAGAGTTTTTGCTATGTCGTCATCCTCGTCAGATCACAAAGAAGTTATTCGACAAGAGTTTACGCACCAGGCACAGGCGTATGCGGCGAATCCCTTGATCGCGGACCGGTCCCAACTCATGCGCCTCGTCCAGGTTGTGCGTCCCCAGCCACAGGATCGTGTCCTGGATGTCGCTACAGGGCCAGGCTTTGTCGCGATAGCTTTTGCGGAAGCCGGGTGCGAGGTAGTAGGTATCGATCTTACTGAAGCACCGCTTGCGATTGCGGAGCGGACGCGCCAGTCACGAGGACTCACCAACCTGCGCTTTCAACTGGGGGATGCTGAGCATCTTTCCTTTGGAGAGGAAACATTTGATATAGTCGTCTCTCGTTTTGCCCTTCATCACTGCGAAGATCCGCAACGCGTAATTGCTGAGATGGGGCGAGTATGCCACTCGCAGGGCCTGGTAGCGATTGAAGACCTGGTGGTGAGCGAATATCTAGAGCGGGCTGCCTATCAAAACCGCTTTGAGCAGCTTCGTGACCCCTCGCATACATGCGCGCTCTCCATCAGCGCGTTCCTGGCGCTGTTCACCAACTGTGGACTGGAAGTAGAACAGGTCTCTACCGATCACCTCGACCAGACGGTTGAACAATGGCTCGCGAATGCTCATACTCCGGACGATCTAGCTCAGCAAACTCGAAAAATGATTGAGCAAGATCACCTTCACGATCTCAGTGGAACCCATCCGTTCGTTCAACAGGGGGCAATGCATTTTCGTCAACGAACGGCTCTATTCGTGGGCCGTAAACTCGCTGTTCCCTCGCATGATTCTCCTCAAGGTGAGCCCTGAGTGTGAGGCAGATCTTTGTATAAGCATAAACGGCCAATGATGACCCTGGCAATAATTCAGAAGCCCTGACAAGCTGGATGATGAGTTATTCCAGACCGGATCAGTAGCGTGTCTATGCCCGGGTGGTTTGCAATTTTAGGTTTCTTAGACTCACTATCTTTGAAAACTATTTCTCAGTAATTGTGATCACAGTCTCAGTAACTATGAGATCCTACACATATGGTGATTGTCACAGATATTTGGCAGAAGCCCAGCAGTATTGAGCGTGGGGTAACGCTTATCGTCACACATTTCTGGCAGCTTTTTTCACAAATATTTGGCCAAACCTTGCTTATCGTCAGAAATATTTGGCCAAACCGTACTTCCTTGCATGAATGTGTGAGCCCATGTTCAGGGTTTCACGGTAAAAGAAAAAACAATGCATCTGACCTACGACGTGTTTCCTTTATCGGACACCAACGACCGGCTTGTTGCATTGTTCATCTGCCCTGTGAGAGAATGCTACAACACCCTGTTTCACCCATGACAGAGCACGAGTTGAGGATGTAGAATGTCTCCCCATTTGAGGGGAGACACTTCCTCGGGCTTAGAGCGATCGAACAGGGGAGGAAGGCAGAAGACCGATGTGGAAGAACAATAAACAAGAGAGGAGCACCCTCTCTCAATGTTCCTTCTGTGGTAAAAGCCAAGACCAGGTCAACCGACTCACAGCAGGACCAGGCGATGTATATATCTGTAATGAATGTGTCGATCTCTACCGCAAGCGCATCGAAGAGGCGGCTGGAGAACCCATTGCCATAGGGAAACTCGTACGCGTCTGTAGTTCCTGCGGAACCAGTTGCCCTGCAAGCTACCGTTACTGTTTCAATTGTGGTTCTCAACTCACAAAGGAAACGTGAGATGCTCATGGGTGTTGCATTGACTTCAGCATGATACTCCTCTTACCGCGAAATCTTGTTGAACGTCTTTGTCACTCTTCATTCTCGTCTGAGCTGCTTCGTGAAGTTTGTCTGCATTGGTAGCAGTCAGCGCGGAGACATGTCCCTTCTGAGCAGTGAACAGGGAGTTATAGTATCTTTTACAGGACGTATGAACCATGCGACAATGCCGCTGACGGATCTACTTACGGCCGCTTGAGTCCAGCCTCCGCGAGCGCCCGCTCCAGGAGGTCACGCACTCCGAGGGCTGCTGTCCAGCGGTCAAGATACGCCCAATCGAGTGCATTCCCCTGAGTTCTCAGAATACCGAGGATATCGTTCCATTGCCTGGTAGAGACGCCCCCGCCCATCTGGTACCACTCCAGTTTGTTGACGACCGTATTTTCGGGCGAGGCCATTGGAAAGGCGCGCCCTCCTCGCTGCAAGGGTTGTTGCATCACATGATGCAAAGCATCCTGGTCGAACGCGCGCGGCTTGAGAACGAAGACGTCCACTTTCATGAACGTTTCGTTCGAAATGAGATTAAACGAGGAGCGACGGCGAATGGCGTCGCGTATCGAAGCCTCCACGACATAATAGTCGTTCTCGAGCAGCTTAACGAAAGGGCGCACCTGAGAGGGGTTGCAGGTAGGACCCCACTAAACGGTGGTCGAGCATAAAACCCCCTTTCGTAGGCGAACGAGAGGACGCTTGCAAGCAGTCTTGATCGGTTTAACCGGTTGCTTTGGTCGTCCGCGTCTCTTTGGCTCAACCCAGGGCAAAGGGGCGACCCGATACCTCAAGAGTTCGCAGATGCTCCAGACATGATCAGTCAGCCCTGCAGCCATGGCAGGAGTGCAAGGAGCTCCGAAATGGTTGGTCTTGCTCAATTCATGATGCGGAAAACAGAAATTGTAGCTGCATCCGATCAAATACATGCCGGTTTCTAGGGCGAACATCCGACGAGCGGCATGACGGGATTTGCGCGTCAAGCTGGCCAGTCGTTCGCGGAACGTTCCATTCAAGCGCTCGATAAAAGCGGTGTTCAGAACGCTGCCACCATGGGAGAGCAGAAGCAGTTTCTCTGCTTGGGCCATCACCCCATGGGCCATCTGGCGCGTGATCTCGACCACCCGCTTTTTCTGGGTCCGCTTGATCACGGTGCCAATGTGCAACTGCGGCCAGATCTGCAAACACGCACGTCCGACTCCGCTATGCTGCTTGACCTTTTCGCGGAAGGCCCGACGAATACTGTTGGGATAGGCACTCCAACCGTCTGTCAAAACCAGCAGCGGGAGCATCGCTTGAGCCGATCGGCGAACCTGGAACATCAAGCGGTCGGCCAGACTGCGATCACGCGAGAGCTGGACCACTCCACCCAACCACAAGCGCGTCGAGACCATCATGGCCAATCCCATCCACGCCATCATTTTGCACCCTTTCACACGAATCTCATCGGCTTGAACATGCATCAGGTCCAGTTGCCCTTGCTCGACGATGGCTTGGTGCACGTTTTGGCAGTGCGCTCCCGCTCGATCTCGCCAATCAGCCACCGTACGCTCATCCAAACTGAAGGCATGGACAATCGCTTGAACAGGACACCCATAAGTCAAAAGCGTCACCACGATCACAATCAGATCCACTGGTTTGCGCAACCCCTCAAACATGGTTCCTCGACGGGCGCTGAACGTCCTTTTGCAGACTTTACAGCGATAGCGTTGTCGCTTGCTCTCATGGATGACAATGGTGCCCTGGTCTTGTTGGCCTCTTGCAGAACACGCCAGATTCGGGCAAAATGGTTTCGGCGCGTCCCTCGGCTCTATGTTTGTTTGCATAAACGACAGTATGCCAATGGACGCTTGTTTTTTCAAGCCCCCCTGCTCTTTCCACCGGTTAGTGGAGTCCTACCGGCCTGGTTAAAGGGCATACAAGACCAGTACAGCAAGTACCAGAAGAGGATCGGCAAGAAACACCATCCTCGGAGGACTATTCCTCTGCAGGTGCCCAGAAAAGGAGGACCAGGAGTTTTGTCTTAGCTGCCCTCTGCTTTCAGGCCAGCATCAACCAGGGCTCGTGCCAGGAGGAGTGGGACATCGAGCTGGGCAACCAGCCTTTCAAGGGCTGCCAGGTGAACAGTGGATCCCTGGACTTTGAGCAGGCCGAGTAGGCCATACCAGACATCGTCGGCCCGTTCACCGCTGCTCTTGAACTGCTCGAGGAGCAGCACGGCTACATCCTCTGGCGAGAGCACCCTGACGGGGTGGCTCCCCTCAGCCAGCACGAGCGGGTGTGCTCGGCCTAACATTTCCTGATCGAACGCTCGCGCGCCCGGCAGGGATACGACGACTTTGAGCAGGGACTCCAGGTGAATGAGGGTGAAAAACGTTCCCTGTTGGAGAGCCGCTTGCACTTCGTGCTGGCGGAAGAAGTACTTCGACACCAGCTGCTGGCGGAGAGGGATACTCTGGCGGGGTCCCAAAGCTGCAACGACGTCGAGTTGTAGCGTTGCGCGCTGCATACCGTAGAGTGAACTCGCCAGCGAACCACCGAGGGCGCAGGGAACACCCAGGCTATCCAGAGCCTCGAAGAGCGGGGCGAGCGTCGCCAGGAAGTCAGGAATACCGCTGGGATGCACATCACGCTCCTGCAACGCGGCGCGCAACTCGTCAATCAGGTTTTTACCGTAGTGCCTTTCAAAATAGAGCAGGAGGGCCTCTTGCTCGTCAGCTTGTGGGTAGAGCTGCTGTACATTGATTCTGCCGCCCTCGATCATCGCGTGGCTCCAAGATTGAACAAAGCTGAAACGCCTGGTAAAGGATGCCCTGCGTATCATGTCAATGAGCACGCGTTCGGCGTCGGGACTTGTGTCAATGGATTGTGTTTTCATCAGGTGATCCGCGTTTCTCCGATTGGTCCGCCCATTGAGAGTGTACCGAATACCGGGAGGTAAGTCAAGTGTAAGCAAATGCGAAGGAGTGGTCTGGAGCAAGCTATCTCCCCGCGCGTAAAGTGCAATGGTTGTCAACGCCACCAGCACGCCAGCGCTTACTTTTCCGTCTATTTCTGCTCGTGCCCATGACCTTTCCACCGCCTGGAATCGCCCTGCACGGTACCACAGGTCCTTGTACTGCGAGGAAAAAGCTCTACGAACCGTCTCTCTATCATATGGGCGGTATCTGTCTTACACTCCTGAGATTCTCGGACAAGCGAGGTTAAAGAATATGGATCTCCTTTTGAAAAGACGTCTGGTTGCCCTGCTTCTGCTCAGTAGCTGCCTTTTTGGTGGTTGCGGACCGGGGGCGCAGCCCGCAAACCGGATCGATGGACCTTCTCTGAATGTCGTACTTATGCTTACGATGCATGGGCTGATGGCCCTGAACCGTCAAGACGGCAAGCAGCGCTGGGCTTTTCGACCGCCGGGATGGCAGAGTCCACAGGAATCAGGTACCGGGCCGCTCCTTATCGTTGACGGGGTGGTGTACTGGAAAGCGGATCGCCTCTATGGCATCCGTGCAGAAGACGGAAAACAGCTCTGGAGCACTGCTCTTGATGCCATGGGGCCATCGATATTTATCAGCGCAGCGAGCGACCTGGTCTATACGACCATCTCCTCGACGGTTTACGCATTTGACGAGCAGAACGGCAGGCTGGTCTGATAGAAGGAGACAGGCATTGGCGAGTCGGCAGGTTTGGTGCAATTGCTCCTTGCGGTTAGTGGAACGAGACTATACGTCTGGGGGCCGCAGGCGCTTCTCGCGTTGGATGCCGGGACAGGGGCAACCCGGTGGGAATACAGGCAAAGCAACGCATGCGGCCAGATCACCATTGTGAGGCCTCACAATGGTGATCTGGTCCAGGTAGGAGGAGGAACGCAAGCAGCAAACAGCATCCTCGGATTGCAGGCCAGCGATGGGCAACAACGCTGGCAGATAGCAGTCCCCAATACAGCACTTCTTCGATTGGGGCAGGACCGTTTCTACACGATTGCGGCTGAAAACTCCACGGGAAAAACCTCCCCGGTACCTACCACCATCAGTGCCTATAGCTTCAACAACGGGCAGAGACAATGGACGATCCAGGATCGAGCCGCCTCTTCCGAGTTTGCGGATGAGATCTTCTACCAGGTGCGAGGAGCCACTTTGGGAGAGATTGTGGCCCGAAGCGGAACCGATGGGCATCTCCTCTGGAGCGCCCAGAGCGATCACTCCTACACGTCATTGACCATCGATAATGGAACGATGCGTTCAGGCGCATCTTCCCTACCTGCGGGGCTTCGTTGTTGGTCAGGGGAGAGCAGGCAAATTGGCCGGGACATTGATGGCGCTTGATCCAGATGGCAAGGGTCCCTTGTGGCAGGTACCTGTTGGAGACGAGGCATTCGGACCATTTGGCACCAGTAGCTTAGAGGCGGTCATTACAGTGTTTGAAACTGGCCCTTGTCCATAGAGAGAAACTCACCCAGTCTGCTGGTCTCAGGTTCTCCTGGTTGGGGTAGCAATGTGTATGACCGTAAAACCTTGACCTGTTCATCCATGTTGTATGATGCTCTAATCACGTCGACATCCGGCTAAACCTTGTGTCGAAGGATCGCTGTGTTTGCACACAACGATCCTTCGACACAAGGTCAAGGAAAATGTTTCCCTCTAAAAAACCGTCCAAGTGTTTTCTCCACCTGGACTCTAAAAAAGTTCGGTGAGTCACAGGTATCCTTTTCTACTAACTTTTCCCTATGTGTCAGTCGGCTGGTGCAGAAAACCACTGGCTCTACGAAGCTTTTCCCGGAGGCTCTTGCTTCTTATTCCGGGTAGTATTGATCATCGTACTTCCTTATAAAATCGTCTATGGCTGTGTCTACCTGCACACGGAATGTCAGGTACCTGCCCAGAGCGAGGATGACCCTACTTACGGCATCAGCATGAAGCATACAGCGTTCTTCGAACGGATCAGCCAGCAATTCTTCATCGTCGTCACTGCCACTTCCAACAACATACACCTGATCACCCCCGATATCGGCATCGGCTATACGTTCCTGGAAGCAGCAAAGCGTTACGAATGTTTCCAGTTCACCTGGTCGGAATTGTTCAGTCAATAAATTTCTAACAAACGTTTCAAACGGTCCAATACGCACATCTTCCCCGTCCTCACCAAGCTCATCAGTATATGTGGCCAAAGAGACAAGGAAATCTCCCATGTCTGCTATGCTAATATAGTCTCCGCCTGATAACGCATGTATATGGCCTTTGCGATCAAAGAAGACTCCGCCTGGAGGAACTTCAATCTTATGTTCGGCCGTCTCTTCCGCGAAGTTGTGAAAGAATTCTTCGTACTCCTCAGGGGATAACGCAAACAGCATTGCTTCAAGCTGTTCGTAGGAAGCGTTTGGTGTCTGCTCAACCATATCTCTCTCCTTGCATCATGGAACAGATGAACTATATCAACGTTTATCATTATACACACAAAGAAAACAAAGAGAAAGAATGCGCATTGTGCTCAACTGCTGTAGACCTAACAAAAGGTGTAGTTGAACAGAAACGTACGTTTCGGATTTTCAGCTCTTGAAAACGCCTCTAGACGAGCATGCAGAGAAGAAGTATACTCTCCACGGACAAGAGAAGCAGTAAAAGAGGAGGGCACGAGGGGTGGGAAGTTACCGCTCGCGGAGTATCTACCAGCTTCACATTCAACTTGAGGAGATCGAGCCAGCGATCTGGCGGCGCATTATCGTTCCTGGCAAGATCTCCCTGGCACGTCTCCATCGGCTTCTACAGCTAGCGATGGGGTGGGAGAACTACCATTTACACCTGTTTACGATTGGCGGGATGCAATATGGTGAGCCAGATCCTGAGTATGCCGACGAGGGCATCCAGATCAAGCATGATCGCTATGCGTCAGTGCGCGATGTGCTTCGTACCGAAGGAATGCGTTTTCGCTACGACTACGACTTTGGCGACAATTGGCGTCACGACGTGCTGGTAGAGCGCATACAACTCCTTGATGCGGAAGACTGGGTTGCACCACGGTGTCTCGACGGCAGGCGGGCTTGCCCTCCAGAAGACTGCGGCGGCGTCTCGGGGTATTACGAGTTGCTGGAGGCCCTGCGCGATCCTCACCACGACGATCATGAGCGCTTGCGTACCTGGGCAGGCGTTCACTTCGATCCCGAACTCTTCTCTGTGCAGCAGCTCAATTCGGCCTTTGCTGTGGAGTAAGTATGCGTTTCCGCTCTGTTGCACTCCACATGCCTACCACCGTCAGGATGTGCTACGCTTCCCCAAGCTTGCTCAGCGTGTGCGTCGGCGTTTCTCTTTTGACTTTTTCCTTCCTGGCTTCTCTAGGCGTGGAAATGCATCCCGTTGTATCTTTGGAGTGCCCAGCCCGAGCGGGCTCAGCAGGTCCAACAACACTTCCATGCGAGCGTCACTGAGCCCGCTGATTAACAGGGCGTCCTCTTGCAGTTCGAGGTCTCCGAAGCACACCGTTGCATAGGGAGGAGTATCAAACGCCGGGTCTCCCCAATAGGGCCAGAACGCCCGCTGCGGCGTATCCTGGACGCAATAGAGCCGCTCATCATCCTGCAAGAATGCGTACACCACATCGGCGGGATAGTCGTGAAGCGAGCTGATTGCGGATGTACCAGGCTGTAGCCCTGCATGCCTGGATTTGGGCAAACTGGTCGCCAATATGGCAGGAGTTGGCAACAGGTGCCAAAGGAGTTGCCACTGCCGCAGGGGCAGAGATCATCGGCATCGGTCGGCAGAGAGCTCAAGATGGAGAGCTTCTCTCCTGGCTGCTCTGGATTGGGATCTCCTGATCGTGGTCGCAATACGCCGTGACGACAATAACACCTCCACTCGGATCGAGGGAGTGCAGGTCAGAGCCCGCTAACGCATCGAACATGTCCATCAGTGCTTCTCCTCTAACGATTGGCAAACCACACAGCATATTCCTCCACCAGCTGCCGCGTCTCGGTATCCGCCTCCGTGGCCTTTAGATCGCACAAGGGGAGTTCATTGACTCCATGTGTATGCTTCACTGCCACGATGGTGCCATAGGTGTGCTGGCTACATCAGATATCCGTTCAAGAAAAAGGCCCACTGAGAACGATTATCCGAGCGTGCTTACAAGGAAGCATGAGCCTCTCTCGATGGCAGGAGCATCCCCTTATTCCAAATTCATCTGGCCATCTATTCCACAAATATTTGGGTTGACCGTACTTATTCCCATAAATATTCGGGTTAGCCATACAGTATTTCCGATACATTGGATTGGGCATTTGCTCCATTCGGCTTGTGTTATTATTACGTACCGAGCCGCAGGCCTATCAGGATAGGTTCAAATTGTCTATAGAACGAGAGTTAATACAGCCTCTTTTGAGAACAGATGTGCCAAGTAGCCAACACAATGACCGTTTTGTGGTTCATCCGTTGGAATGAGTAAGTGTAATGCAGCTAATAGACATTACTGGAAATAGAACCGGAGCGAAGATTTGACGAGAATCTGTCCTCGATGTGATGCTGAATTTCCCTTACGTGGCAACGGGCGCGGACAATCGTACTGCCCAGACTGTCACAATGCCTATCGCAGGGAGCGGTATGCGTTGTTCTACAAGCTCTCTCCTGAAGAGAAGCGGAGCCGCAACTAATTGAGAGACGAGCCGCAACGCATTGAAGCCTTGCTGGCGTATAGGCTCCGTTGGAAGTAAGCACGATTAGTCGCAATAGAAAATGGACGGAACAAAGGCCCATGGAACGACGGCAAAAGGACATCGTGATGCTGAACGACATCCTTGACTACCTCAACAATTACGAAGCCCGATCGCGATCTCATCATCCGCTTTCGCGGACGCTCGCAGGAGCAGCTGCTGGACCTGGATAGCTCGCCGGTCGCTGTGGCTGCCGTTGCGCGAGAGTGGCTGAAGGGCAATGAGCCGATAGAGCCGAGTGTCCTACCTCCGAAGACGAGCCAGGTCCTCTATGCCTATCTCAGCGATGAGCGGGTGTATGGCAATCGCCTTTTGACCATGCCGAGCGATTCGCCGATCTGGTTGTCATTCAGCAACCGCAATTTCAGCCAGGCCATCGGGCCGCGCACGATCGGCAACATGTGTGAGCGCTACCTGGGAACGGGCAAGGTGCATACGACGCGCCATACGGCTGCTGTCAATCTGTCGCACCAAAAAAGGGTGAAAGGACTACGAATACATGGCAGAAGCTCCTGAAACCATCGACATTTTCTCAGCCAGGCCGGGGGATATCGTTATCTATGGCGGGTACAGCAGTTCAGAAGCCCTACGTGATGCATGCTTTGTGGGGATATACCAGGGCTTCGAATATTGGACACCGGATGAGCGACCACGAGAAAGGGCGAACGAACATGGACAAACACCAATTGGCCCAGGAACTCCGCACGGCAATATGCCCGCGGCCTGGTCGAAAAGAAGGACATCGATGCGCTCTCTGACAATGACATCATCGAGAGCTACATCACCTGTTCGGGGTGTGGCGCGAAGTTCGTCCCGCTCGACGATCTTGATCTGATGATCAAACGGGCCAGGTCAGCCGAGCAGTTCATCGCGGCTATCGCCCCACACACGCATTGAAGAGTGGGCTGAGACGGCCATCCCAGCCCACAGAAAGAAAGGACGCACCCAGCGTATGGCACATACCCCACACGATCCTGAGAGGGTCATCGAAAAGGCCTTTCTTGTGCGGTTTTTCGCCGATGGTGGATTCCGCGTCGAGGGCCCGTTTCCGCCTCTGCAAGTGCAGCGCCTTATCGATACCAACGAATGCCAGGCGTGGTTACGGGACCCTGCACTCGTTGCCATCTGGGGGAGCGAGCCCGTCGCCAATGTTGGCGAGCTGTTCACGCTCGCGCCAGAGATCAACGAGATCGCGTCTCGCCTCGCACACAGGCGTTATCAGCCGCTGAAAGCGAACCACTATCGTGCGCAACATGCCCGCCACTGGCAGGACGAGAAAGGACAAACCCCATGAAAGGACATCGTATGCATAAGAAACGACTCACTGCCCCAGAGCGTCACGCCATTGAAGCAGCGATGAAAGGCGAGCCGTTCCCTGGCCTGGTGTACCGGCGTGGTGAGTTCTCTATCGCAGGGAACATGCTGGTTCTGCCAGACTTTGGGCGCATCCCTATGCCTGGCGATATCCCGCCGAAAGGCAAGATCGTGTCGGTCACGCTCCAGGAAGACGGAGATGGTTGGACAGCCACGGTCGAGGTCGAGGAAGATGGCGAATGAGGGTTCTGTTGCAAAAATCACGATGGAACCGCAACGAGCGTGAGGGAATACTTGTTGTTCAGTTTAGGCGGCCACGCTAAACACACTGGCGGTGAACGTGATTTGCCCCTGGATAGTGTCCCTTGCGAATCATGTGCATGGCTTCATAGCCTTAGAGCGTTCGCCACGCGGTTTCCAACGCAAAGAAGCCTGGCCCTGGTTTAACCAGCCGCTTGATGAAGCAATGATCCTGTTCCTCAATGGTGTTGAGATATTTCACTTGACGCAGTTCACAGGCTTCTGGAATGGTCCTTCTGCCTTCAGTTCCTTGAGTGCTTTAGGATAGGCCGCGTTTTTGTCGACCGTGACCACCCGAGGCACAACGGTGTGAGAGGCTTGAAGGGTTTGTGAGAAAAAGCGCCTGGCCGCTTGGGCATCGCGGCTGGCACTCAGGAAGAACTCGAGCGTGTTGCCTGCTGAATCCACCGCACGATAGAGATACGTCCACTCGCCTTTGACCTTGACATACGTCTCGTCGACCCGCCAGGAGTCCGTGGTGGCTTTCAGATGGGATCTGCACAGTCACCCGGCCGCGATCACCCGGAGAGCGCTTGAAGGGCTGCGGCATCTCGTCCCCCCACCCATCCTCGGCCAACCGTATGAGGACTCCGTTAGCCCGTCGATGCACAAGACACTCCATTACTGAGAAGGATCTACCTGGGCGGGCGCTTGTACGCATCTCACACGAGGGGAGCGCGCAGCGCCAGCGATAGCTGAGGGCGTTTGCTGAATGTTCG
>WNGD01005687.1_pt1 | contig 12054 bp, 5 predicted proteins | sample 5400671 | NCBI WGS metagenome assembly WNGD01 (sample SAMN13153369, study PRJNA577476) | soil metagenome | isolation source: 40 cm soil or saprolite under grassland replicate 2 | place: USA:California | collected 2016-06-15
TTACTGGACCTTCGATCCCGCCGAGTTCACGAATCATGATGGTCAGAAGTACTTCTACTACGGCAGTTATTTTGGCGGCACCCTGGGTCAGAAAATGGCCAACGATGGCCTGCATGTCGTTGGTAGTGCCATCCAGGTCGGCCACTGGGACCGCTATGAAGGCACATACATCGTCCGTCATGACGTCAATGGTCATCCCTATTATTACAATTTCTCCTCGACCGCAAACTGCTGCGCCGGCCCGAATACTGCCTATAGCGTAGTCGTCAACCGCTCGACCTCCCCTCTGGGCCCATTTGTCGATCAAAATGGCTTCCCTATGGAGCGGCCTCTAGCACAGCCAGTACCCACCCAGCGTCCATCCCACGACCCTGCTGGCGACAATGTCGGTGCTCAAGGCGGCGGCTATCCTACCCTCAAGCAGAACGGCAATAAGTGGCATGGTGTCGGGCACAATGCCATCATCACCGACCTCTCCGGCCAGGAATGGATCGTCTACCACGGCGTCGAAGCCAACAATGGCTGGGTCAATGCCTCCGATCCCAATGCTCGCATTACCTACCGGCAGCTGTTGATGGATCGCCTTGACTGGACAGCAGATGGCTGGCCCGTCGTCAACAATGGAGCCGGGCCCTCAGTCGTCAACCATGCGCCGACCACCACGCCCCTTTTCGGAGATCACTTTAATGTACCAAACTCGTGCCCCCCATCGGGCCAAAGCAGCAAGCTCAATGCTAACTGGAGCGTTCTCAGCGGCACCTGGGATATCAACGCTGGCACCTGTACCATCGGTGGCTTTGCCGAGCAAACCGCAACAACCGGACAAGGCCTGATTGTCAGCCGTGCCACCACACCACCAGGCTACCGCGCCGAGTGTGACCTCCGGCTAGAAAAAGCCACAGCCAATGGACACTACGGCTGCCTGTCCTCCTATCGCCACAATGGTACAACTCATGGTAGCGACACCTACGTCGCCGCCTTCATTGACCCGGCACACAAGACCCTGGTCACCGCTCCCTACCAGAACGGGCACCTCCTCGGTGGCGAACAAGCCACACCCTTGCCCACGAACTTCGATCCCTCCGACTGGCATCACCTCAGCATGGACGAAGATGTCAGCCAACCGGGCAAACCTCGCTTCCGCTTTACGCTCTCCGACCTCAACCGGGACCCCTTAGTGGTACAGCAACGCTCACTTCCTGCCGTTTTTCGTCAGTACAGTGGCAGCGTCGGTCTGCTCACCATCAATGCCCATGCTGACTTCGACAACGTCACTACCGCTTTGCTGGACACAACTATCGCCCCTTCGCAGCAGACGCCCCCACTGGGCACGATACTAAACGCTTTCTCTGATGAGTTCAACAACTCACTGAAACCCCAATGGTCATGGATACGTGAAGACCCAACCAAACACGCCTTTGTCAATGGCCAACTCTCGATTATAGTCAACGGTGACCTCTACCGCCAGGCTAACAATGCCACAAATCTCCTGCTAGAGAATCAGCCCTCCACGAACTACGTGATCGAGACCAAAATCACCTTCGATCCGAACGCCAACTACCAGCAGACAGGCCTCCTCGTCTACAGCGACGACGATCACTACATCAAGGTAGGCCCCTTCCACGGCGACTCGCTGAACAAAATGCTTTCAGGGCATGAGAGCCTGGAACCTCTACCATCTACTGTCACGGCATGTGACGTGCAGCCCTCACCCACCAGCAACATTGCCCTGAAGACCTACACCCGTGACCAATGCCCCAACGAAGGCGAAAGTTGGGACTACTTCACAAACCCCAATCCTACCGTCAACGGCAGCACAGCCTCCAACCCCACCGTCACCAACTGGCTGCGCATCTATCGTAATGGAAATGTCTACACCCCCTACGTCAGTCTAGACAACAAGCACTGGGTCAAAGGAGCTGCCTGGAGCCTCACCGCCCCCAATCACTTCCCCATCAAAATCGACCTCTTCGCCTTCTCCGGCGGCCCCGCCAACACTATCCCCGCCTACTTCGACTACGTCCACGTCTACAGCCAACTTTAGCAGGGGGAAGCTGCCACTGTTGGCTGACGGGGAGGGAGCAGACGCACACGTCTACCCCCTCCCAGCCTGTAGGGACCGCACGCTATACCCAGACGAATCGTGAACAGATGAAGCACAAACTCAAAGGTATCGCTCTCAGTCTAACCTCATGCTTCTACGCTTCTGACATACCTCGCGAGTTTCGTCTCATCCAACTTTCCAAGAGTACGCATATTGGAAGGAACGAAACCCCATACGTGCAACTATTCTCCCCCCCCAACCGATGTGGGGAGCTCAGTCGCAATCTTCAAACCAAGACCCTCGGCCACCCGCGTTCCCAGATCGGGATCCACAGCGTACCAGTAGGTGTTGACTGTGCGCTCTTGAATAAAGCGCTCGACGCCCTGGCTCATGTGTCCGACGATATTGTTGACCAGGTGCTGCCGGTCCGTCTCGGACATCACGTGGCGGTAGAGATTGCCCGGCTGCACGAAGTCGTTGTCCTCCGCGTGTGGGGTATAGGCGCCGCGCATGATCTCCCCACTCGCGAACCAGTTTGGTTCAGGATAGCGCTGCGGGTCAGCCTGCGGGCCGCCATAGCTGTTGGGGGCGTAGACGGGCTGGGTGCCGTTGTGGCGGTAGCGCATTGCGCCATCCTTATTGTAGCTATGCACCTCGACCTGGGGCGCGTTGACCGGCAACTGCTTGTAGTTGGTACCAATGCGATAGCGGTGCGTGTCGGCATAGCTGAACAGACGGCCCAGCAGCATCTTATCAGGACTGGGACCGATGCCGGACACCATATTCGAGGGCTCAAAGGCGGCTTGCTCGATCTCTGCGAAGAAGTTCTCCGGGTTGCGGTCAAGCACCATGCGCCCGATCGTCATGGGCGGGTAGTCCTTGTGCGGCCACACCTTGGTCAGGTCGAACGGATTGAAGCGATAACTCGCCGCATCCTCGAAGGGCATGATTTGCATTTCCAGCCGCCAGACTGGGTACTCCTTCCTCTGGATGGCCTCGCGCAGGTCGCGCCGATGGTAGTCGGGATCTTCGGCCGTCATCGCCTTGGCCTCGGCATCAGTGAAATTCTGGATCCCCTGCTCCGTCTTGAAGTGGTATTTGACCCAAACTCGTTCCCCCTTGGCGTTGATCCACATATAGGTGTGGCTGCTATAGCCGTTCATATTCCTCCAGGTGCGCGGCGTGCCCCGGTCGGACATCAAGAACGTTACCTGGTGTGCCGACTCCGGAGACAGGGACCAGAAGTCCCACTGCGCGTTATTGCTGCGCAGATCCGTGTCGGGCATGCGCTTTTGCGAGTGGATGAAGTCCTGGAACTTGATGGCATCGCGCACGAAGAAGATCGGCGTGTTGTTGCCGACCATATCGTAGTTGCCCTCTTCGGTGTAGAACTTGATAGCGAACCCGCGTGGGTCGCGTACCGTGTCGGCTGAGCCTAGTTCACCGGCCACCGTCGAGAAGCGGATGACCAGCGGCGTGCGCTTGCCAACTTTGTTGAGGAAGGCGGCCCGGGTCCACGGGGTCACATCCTCCGTCACCTCGAAATAGCCGTACGCGCCGCTGCCCTTGGCGTGGACCACGCGTTCAGGGACACGTTCGCGATTGAACTGCGCCATCTTCTCGATGAGATAACTATCTTGCAGCAGCGTGGGTCCATCGGGACCTACGGTGACCGAGTATTCATCGCTTGAGACGGGAATGCCTGCATCGGTCGTCGTGAGAGGCCTTTGTTGTTCGTGTTGGTCGCTCATATGTTTCTCCAATCTTGAATGAATGGTTACTCACTTTCGCTGTCTTGCCGAACTCTCTGCTAATTCATACGCATACGGTTGCAACATAGGCCAAATAGATGAAAGGAGAGGAACTCCATCATACCTCTTCCTCATTATAGCAGAATTGTTGGATCAACAAGAAAGTAAATGGGGTCAAAGCATTGTGACATTGTTCTGTTTTTCGGCGTAATATAGTAAAATATAGAGCAGGTAATAATCGCTATAACATTGAAGTTGCATGCTATTTATTTATTCCGTATCGGTGAATATGTCACACTGAAACATAGGTAGCCTCGTATTGCCTGCCTGGAAGGAGTCGTTCCGTGCTCCGCAAAGATCGGATACTTGAAGCATTACGATCGATGTGTGCACAGCGACCAGCACGGAGTGGTGCGTTGCGTCGTTATGCTGGCTTCAGCGCTGAAGATGTAGCAGATTTCGCTGGCGTCGATCGAACCAACGCGAGCCGCGACCTTAACCTGCTTGCACAGGAAGGGAAAATTGAGCGTATCCCTGGACGCCCTGTGTTGTTCGCAGTCAAAATACCTTCTACAGAACCCGTGCTCGTACCTGGCAGCAACGGCAACAGGCAGAGCATTCACAACGGGCATCCGTCCGGGAAGGTAGATTACCATCATGGGGTGGAATACCTTCAAGAAGCTCCCCTACAGGTGACGCATGAGCCTGGTAAAGCGCCGGCTGTCGTCGCCTCAGTTCACGTTGGAGCAGTTGTAACCAACTTCGAGACGCTAATCGGTGGAGGCGAAGGGCTGAAAGTCGCTATTCAACAGGCCAAAGCAGCCATCCTCTATCCACCACGTGGGCTGCATACCCTGCTTCATGGGCCAAGTGGCGTCGGTAAAACGACCTTTGCTCGTTTAATGCATGGATTTGCGCTGGAACACCACGCGCTACCAGCAGATGCGCCCTTTATCAGTTTCAACTGCGCCGATTACGCGGGCAATCCTCAGTTGTTGATGGCGCATCTCTTTGGCGTTGTGCGCGGCGCCTACACAGGTGCAGACCGCGACCGTGAAGGCCTGGTGGAACAGGCCCACCAGGGTATTCTTTTCCTTGATGAAGTACATCGCCTGCCGCCCGAGGGCCAGGAGATGTTATTCTACTTGATGGATCGTGAGCGTTTTCGCCGCATGGGTGACGTTCGAGAACGGCAATCTTCGCTTCTCCTGCTTGCTGCAACAACAGAAGATCCCAACACTGCTCTACTGCCGACCTTTCGTCGGCGCATTCCCATGTCAATTAACCTCCCCGGCCTCCATGAGAGAACTATCATGGAGCGCTACGAACTGCTGCGGGCCTTCTTTACCACCGAGTGTAGCAGTATAGGGGCACATATCCACGTTTCGCCACAGGCGCTGCGCGCCCTTTTACTGTACGAGTGCCCTGGCAACATCGGCCAACTGCGCACGGATGTACAACTCGCCTGTGCCTGGGCCTACCTCGAGTATCGCACCGGCAATCATACTGAATTGAATATACACATGGGAGAATTACCAGATCATGTGCGGCGGGGCCTGTTACACACCGTTGAGCTGAATCGCGCTTTGGAACCAGTTCTGCACCTGTCGGAGGCCACACACATCTTTACTCCTACTGGCCTGAGCCTGGACGGTTTGCCAGAGTCTGCCCAGGACCTCTACGATACCATCAGCAGGCACCTGGGTATGCTCCAGCGTAGCGGGCTGGAAGAGCATGAAATGAACAGGCTGCTCCATCTTGATATACAATACTATTTCCAGCGCTTCGCGGACGAGGTTTCCGCGGGGAAACAGGGATCAGCCTCTAACCTCGTTGATGAACGCATTGGCGTATTGAGCCGCCGCATTGTGCAATATGCCGAAGAGCGACTGGCGCGTACCTTTCCCGAAAAGCTGGCGTTGGTGCTTGCCATGCACTTGACCAGTACGCTTGAGCGTATCTCACAGGGTCGTTCGATAGCTGAGCCTGCCATCCAGTCAGTCCGTTTCACCTATCCAATTGAATACGAAGTAGCGCGCATGGCATTACTACAATTCCGTTCCGCGCTGGGTGTCTCACTACCTGAGAGCGAAACGGACGTCCTGGCGGTCCTGTTAGCCAATGCCGATGCTCTCCTGAGCAGCGAGCAATCAACGGTTGGTATTGTGGTAGCGGCACATGGACATGGTATTGCTTCAGGACTGGCTGAGCTAGCGAATACGCTGGTCGGAGTGAATTCCGTACGTTGGGTGGAACTCTCACTGGAACAATCTCCAGAAGAATTGCTCGGTCAAGTGGCGCACTGGGTACGCACGGCGGATCAAGGTGGTGGAGTATTGCTGCTCGTCGACTTCGCTTCGCTCCTCCCTTTGGGTGAATTGGTGATGCGACAGGCAGGTGTGCAGGTACGTACCGTATCCGGTGTCTGTGCGCCGTTAGTGGTTGAGGCAGTACGTAGGGCGCAGCGCTCAAAAATGGTGACCTTGGATCAATTGGCTGCCAGCCTCACCCTCTTCCACCCTGAGGATGAAACAGGTAAGGCAAACGCTCATTCATTAACGCAGAGAAACATATTATCTGATGGATACCAGGAGAAGGATGCGCAATTCCCTGCCGTTGCACGTTCTCAGGTGATTCTCTCTGTTTGTTTGACAGGGTTTGGCAGCGCAGCAAAGATTGCCGAGTTGATCGAAGAGCATCTACCAGGCTTGCGTGAGCAAGAGGTGGAGATTATCTGTATGGACATTAATCTATCTGGGAAGACAGAGGAAGATGTTCAGCGCTTGGTGGGCAATCGACATGTCGTGGCAATTGTTGGAACGATCAATCCGCACCTCGAGAGTTACCCCTTCATAGCGCTCACTGATTTTCTCTTTGGCGATGGTATTGCGCGTCTGCGAACTCTTTTGGGCGGAACCCTCATAGATCCGGCATTGCTGCACCCTTCCTCTGCGGTTGGACAGCGCGACGTTCCTTCATCCAGTGATACCGATCCCCCTCTGCTCACAGCTGGTGCTACCCCCCAGTTGACACAACGCAGCGAACTGGTGCGCGAGATTACCCATACGCTCAGTCAGAGTCTTTTATTTCTCAACCCTGCGCGAGCGATGCCTTTGATTGATCATATGATCGAGTTGATAGAGGTTGAGGTAGGAGAAACATTTGATATTGATGTGCTGGCAGGTTTAATGCTCCATCTTGCCTGTATACTGGAACGTGGCATTCAGCATAAAGGAGTGCTTGTCAGTGAGACGGTGCGTACCCAGGTAGGGCAACAATTTCCTCGTGAGCTGAGTATCTGCCGCCGTGCGCTACAGGTCCTGAGCGCACAGATCGCCCGTCCACTTCCCGATGAAGAAGCATACAATATAGTTGGCATTCTCCGGCAGGTCGATATTTTCATCTCAAATAGCCTGTAGACTCATCTCAGGGTGGCCTGGGAGAGTGAGTCTTACACAGGCAGGTTTTTTGGGGCTGATCGTCCCATTCGTAGGGGCGGGGGTGGAGCGGATGTGGAGTGGGGACGCTTGCGTCGCCCTGGCAGGTGGGGAAAGGCGTACTCTCGGCTTATTTAGTGTGTTATCTGTGTAGCACACATTTTGGCATGGTTGTTGCTGTATAGAAGAGTGTACCCGTGAGTGAGAAATTGACGCCGTAGTGTGTAGCAATTCATTACACGGAACTACAAGCGTGAAGCTCAAAACTCGTAGGGGGAGTTGTCATGATACGGGTATTGATAGTGTGTAGCTGGGGCATGTCAACCAGTTTACTGGTCGATAGCATGCTCGAAGCTGCCAAAGAACGTAAATATGAATTGATCGTCGAGGCTTTGAGCGCCGGTGAGTATGCAGAGAAGGTCGATGCATGTGATGTCGTCCTTATCGCACCTCAGATTCGTCATCTACGCAAGAGTATTGAGAAACTGGCAGCTTCCGTGGGGAAACCCGTTGCAATGATTGAGCCATTTCACTACGCGACAATGAATGGACAGGCAGTGTTGGAGCAGGTACTTCGCCTGTTACCACAAAATACTCAGGAAGGGAAGACAGCAACGTGAGCAGTGTTATCGAGCGCAGCAGCGATTGGTTTGAACGCTACCTTGTTCCACCACTCGGCACACTTGCGAGTAATATCTATCTGCAAGCTGTGCGCGACGCCTTTATTATTTTTACGCTGCCACTCATCATTGCTGGGAGCCTGTTTCTGATCATAGCGAATCCGCCTTTCCCCTTCCTTGATAACCTGGTGAGCAACTATAAAAATGCTATTCTGGTCCCTTTTCAACTTTCGTTCGGCTTGATGGCTCTCTTTCTTGCCTTTGGAGTTGCATATAGTTTGGCGCAGTATCGCCGTACAGAACCAGTCCAGCCAGGTATACTGGCAATGGTATTGTTCCTGGTAGCAACTGTCCCGGTAACTGATCTGACAACTTTGAAATTAGGTGATATTCTGCCATATTTAGGCGGCCAGGGGCTGCTGGTTGCGATTTTGATTGGCATTATGACGACGGAGGTAATGCGATGGTTTCGCGGATCGCGTTTCACCATCCGGCTGCCAAAGAGTGTGCCAAAGAATGTGACGCGCGCTTTTGAGGCTCTCGTGCCGACATTCTTGTTGCTGACCCTTGTGTGGGGGCTTGAATGGTTTGTCAGCTCGCATACCGTCAGTATAGATGGTAAAAACGCTCAATTGACGCTGCCTATTTTGTTGATGCAGGTGTTCAAACCTCTAGTCGCTGTACAGGATAGCTATCCAGCGGCGTTAGCTGAAATTGTATTGATGATGTTGCTGTGGTCGGTCGGTATTCACGGAATGAACATTGTCACGGCAATTGCTGCCCCTTTCTGGTTTACAACGCTGGCCAGTAACGCGACTGGTGGTCACGGTATCGTCACAGAACCGTTCTTCCATATTTTTGCACATCTTGGAGGTTCAGGTGCGACATGGCCTCTGGTGGTCTACATGCTTTTGTCGCGGTCAGCCCAGTTACGTACCGTCGGGAAGATAGCATTAGGTCCCGCGATCTTTAACATCAATGAACCCGTAACTTTCGGTGTGCCAATGGCACTGAATCCTCTCATGATGATACCTTTCGTGCTTGTGCCAGTGATTATCGTAACCATTAACTACCTCGTTTTCTCTCTTGGACTGGTACACGTACCTGTAGTCATACAACCCTTTACAGTTCCTCTTGGCATTAGTGGCTTTGTAGCAACGGGTGGTGACATCAGGGGAAGCATCTTGCAGTTCTTTGATCTCGCCGTCTCTGCTCTTATCTACTTTCCGTTTTTTAGGGCCTGGGAGCGCATTCTCGTTGCCAGGGAAGAGGACGCCAGTCAGCACAGTCAGCAGGCTGTTGAAGGACCAACACCCGTTAAGGTGGGCTAACAAGTAGGCCATTCCTTTCAAATGATGGCCATGAGCGCTAGGAAGGAGGAGCAAATACATCTTTTTAGCGAAAGTACATTTTTCGTATGAGAATGTATTGTAGCTCAGTTCTCATGAAGCGTATGCTTCTGAGTCGTAAGTTCCGTGCTTGACTAAGCACAGAGTGGAAGGATAAGTTCATAATGAAACTATTTGATCGAAAACACAGGTCATTTAGCGCAGTCTTTGGCGTTGGCTTGTTGATGCTTTTGCTGGTCGCATGTGGTAACAGCGGCACGACTACGACGACATCGGCTCCAACAAATGGCAAAGGTTGTACCAAAGTAGGCATTCTCCTCCCGGAGACCGCTTCCTCAGCCCGTTGGGACAGTAAAGACAAGCCCCTGCTGACGCAGAAAATTAAAGCGGTTTTGCCCTCTGGCGCCACCGTAGACTACAATAATGCTGGTGGTGATTCTAACGTACAGCAGTCGCAAGCTCAGGCCGATCTGACCAAGGGCGACTGTATCCTGGTAATAGCCCCGCACGACGGCGCGGCGGCCGCTACAATTGTAGCATCAGCGAATGCGAAGAGTGTGCCGGTTATCGCTTATGACCGCCTGATCCAGTCGAAAGACCTTGCCTATTATGTGTCTTTTGACAACGTAAAAGTTGGTCAACTGCAAGGTCAGTACATTGTCGATCACTACAAAAATTTCGTGTCTCCCGGCAAAAACCACCTCGTCATGATCGATGGTGCACAGACCGACAACAACGCGTTACTCTTCAGCCAGGGCGCTCATTCAGCCCTTGATCCGCTGATCTCAAGCGGTGCGCTCAAAAAGGTCTATGAGCAGTTCACTCCTGACTGGAATAATGACACCGCTCGCACCGAGATGGATGGCGCGTTGACCGCGAACCAGAACAATGTCCAGATCGCCTATGTTGCTAACGATGGTATGGCAAATTCTGTGATTGCCTCCCTCAAGGCAAAGAAGCTCAATGGGAAAGTGCTGGTGACAGGGCAGGATGCAACTGTTGCCGGTATCCAGAACATTCTCACTGGCGACCAGGCGATGACCGTCTATAAAGCTATCGATAAAGAGACTCAAGCTACCGCTGACCTGGTGAAGGCGATCTATAATGGCTCTGGTGCCTCTTCGCTGACCAACGGTACCGTCAAAACGGCGGATGGTACGAGCATTAAGTCGGTCCTCGAGACGCCTGTAGCGGTCGACAAGACAAATATTCAATCCACAGTGATCGCTGATGGTTTCGTGACAAAGGCTGATATCTGTCAGGGTCTCCCCGCGGGCACTGGCGGAATCTGTTAAGTAGCTTTCGAGAGTATATTGGCAGCTTGTCGCCATCAAAGCGATAATCTGCCTATAGCATGGGGATAGGAATGGTTATGTTATACTTTCTGTAACATTCCTGTCCCCAGCTCTCAAGATAAGAGCTACCAGCTTACAACTACTTTGGAGGGCCATATGGCTGATAGTACTACTCCTTTCGTTGGTGGTGAGTCAACACCCGAGCCAGGGCAACCGCCACAGGGTGAGCCTCGTCTTCGTTTGCGTGGCATCAACAAAAGTTTTGGCGCTGTGCGGGCGCTCACGGACGTCGATTTTGAGGTCTACGCTGGTGAAGTCGTCGGCCTCGTTGGTGACAACGGTGCCGGTAAGTCGACGCTCATTAAAGCTATCTCAGGTGTTGGACCTGCTGATAGCGGCGAGACCTTCGTGGAGGGTCAACAGATTAATATTAGCAGCCCGCAGGTCGCTACCCGCCTGGGCATCGAGACCGTCTACCAGGACCTTGCACTCTGTGATAACCTTGACGTCGTCTCCAATCTTTTTCTAGGGCATGAGTTGGTCAATGTCGTTCCCCTGGCTGAGGTAGAGATGGAGAAGCGCGGGCTAGGAGTACTTCAGACGCTTGATGTAAAACTTCCCTCTATACGTTCGAAGGTCGCCCAACTCTCTGGTGGACAACGCCAATCCATTGCCGTAGCAAAGACCATACTGCGTCATGCGAAGATCGTCTTGCTGGATGAACCAACAGCCGCTCTGGGCGTCGCGCAGACTCGACAGGTGCTCCAATTGATTCGACGCCTGCGCGACCAGGGATTGGCCGTGGTCGTAATTTCACATAACCTGGCTGACGTCTTCGAGGTTGTAGATCGCGTGGTGGTGCTGCGGCTTGGCAGGAGGGTTGGCACATTCGATATCAAAACAACTACCCCTGAGCGCATCGTGGCAGCAATCACAGGTGCCGAGTTCGGCGAATTATTGAAGACTACACCAACCAATGGTAATGGTGCGTCGGGAGGAGACGATCAATGAGCATTGAGCAAGATACAACCTCATCTAAAAACCAGCCCGCTTCAGCAGCTTCCGTAGAGGTACCATCGAATATTCAAAGGCAATCGCTGGGCCAGTTACTGCGTGGTGATCTCGGATTTATTCCTGTTTTAGCGACCTTCGTAGCCATAGTTATCTATTTCCAAATAACTACGAACGGTTTATTCCTTCTGCCGGTTAACATTTCCAATCTCTTACAGCAGATTGCCACGACCGGTATAGATGCACTTGGTGTTACTCTCGTTCTCCTGCTAGGTGAGATCGATCTCTCCGTAGCCTCGGTTGGTACATTTGGCGCCGTCGTGATGGGCGTGCTCATCAACTATCATGGTTTCTCTGCCTGGGAAGCTATTCTTTGCGGTATTCTTGCAGGTGCCATTGCCGGCACAATCAATGGCTTGTTTATCGCGTTGCTTCGTATTCCCTCTTTTATCGTGACCCTGGCCGCGTCCATTTTCTACTCGGGATTACTGATTAATTTGCTCAAAGGGCAGGCAACGCTGATCATTCATGACGATACAGTTCTTGC
>WNGD01016488.1_pt1 | contig 12051 bp, 8 predicted proteins | sample 5400671 | NCBI WGS metagenome assembly WNGD01 (sample SAMN13153369, study PRJNA577476) | soil metagenome | isolation source: 40 cm soil or saprolite under grassland replicate 2 | place: USA:California | collected 2016-06-15
CGCCGAACCCGTACTGGCGTTCGGTGATGATGAAGAAGCCGGCCAGGATGTCCTGGACGAGGCGCTGCGCACCGAAGCCGAGCGCGACCCCTACGATGGTCGCCGGCGCGACCAGGCTGGTCACCGGCACACCCAGGCGTTGGACGATGAGGACCGCGGTCACGCAGTAGATCAGCACCAGCGTCGCCCAGGTCACCACCTGGGCCAGCGCGTGGCGGTGCTTGGCCGCCTCCGAGCGGACCAATGCGTCGGTCTCCTGCGCGTTCGCGTCGATCCGCGCGATGATCCGGCCACCCAGCCACGTCGCGAACCGGGTCAGCAGGATGGCCCCGGTGACGAGCAGCACGATCTCCAGTCCGCTGCTGCGCGCCCAGCGGTCGACATCCGTCAACGGCGCCGCGGCCATGAACATCGCCCCATGATTCCTCACGCCAGGGCGCGTGAGGAGAGGTCCGTCGCGGTCCGACGTACCGCCGCGTCCGCACGCTGAGCCAGCAACGCGGTCGACTCGAAGGCGCCTGCACGGCGACCGGGCGGGGACGCCCTGACGAGCCTCGCGGCTCTGCCCTGTCATGGCAGCTGCGGTCACGTCTCTGGATCGCCGGCGACCACGGCTGCAACAGGGGCGCCATCACCGACCAGACGTCGCGGCGCGGAAGCAGCGGGTGCTCTTGGCCGGCTACCCCGGTGAGGACGTTCACCGACAACGGCGCACCCGTCGCCGCCGTATCCCGGTCGCCGGCGTGTCGGCTCACCCGGCACTTCCTCAGCCGCGCGGCGCCGTCCGGCTCCGCCGCCGGCCGGCTGTCCAGCCCGCCCGGCACGCCGGCACCCGACCCGGCCGCGTCGGATGAGCTGGCGGGTGCCGGGCGGGTTCCCACGGCCCGGCCGGGTCCGGCGCGCTCGGAGGCGCCGGCGGCGGTCACGACCAGGACCAGCCAGCCGAGGCCGAGCGCCGAGCCGCACCCCGGACACCCTGCGAAACTCCTGGCCACCGGCACCTGACCGGCGGCAGCCCCTCGCTGGGCCGCCCGCTCATCGCCACCGGTCCGAATTGAGCGTGCTCTGCCAAGATCATAGCGTCCGAGGCGGTATGTTCAGTCCATGTATTCGACGCAGGTCTCTCAGCACGTGAGGGCTCCGCGGCCAGCTGTCTATCGGGCGCTGCTGGATGCGGACGCAATCGCGAAATGGCGGGTGCCGGCCGGCATGAGCAGCCACGTGCATGAATTCGACGCCCGCGAAGGTGGCTCGTTCCGCGTCTCGCTCACCTATGCCGCGCCTGACCGTACCGGCAAGTCGGCGGCACATACCGACATCTATCACGGCCACTTCCTGAAGCTCGTGCCGAACGAGCAGGTGGTCGAGGTGTCCGAGTTTGAGACCGCAGACCCCGCGCTTCGCGGCGCGATGACGATGACGACCACGCTCACCGATGCACCTGGCGGCACTGATGTCCTGATCGTGCAGGAAGGGATACCCGACGGTGTGCCCGCCGCCGACAACGAGACGGGTACGCGCATGGCACTGGCAAACCTCGCCCAGCTCGTCGAGGCCGCTTCGTAGTCACCTGGGTCAACCATCCGCATATCAGCGGGATGGCTCATTCCTGTCCGCGAACCACCGGGGCGACCACTGCTTGCCGCTTGCCGCGCTGCCGGTCTGGCTCTCGTGCTCGGCGCGGTGGCTTCCGGCGACCCGCCGACAGTCCGCCGGCGGCGCCTACCCCGAGCACGACGGGTGCCCGGGCCGTCTACGTCAGCCTCGACCCGGTTGGTGGCGCTACCGCGCTGGTGGGCGGCTCGGTTCGTGTCACGCCGGGCCGGCGCGCTCGTCGGGCGTCGCGCGACGGACGACCAGCCGGGTCCAGGCGCCGAGGTAGATCCGGTCGTCGTCGGCGAGCTCGACCCGCTGCAGTCGACCTGCGGGCGGATGCTGCGGCTGACGGAACGCCGGCCGACCAGCAGGCTCGTGCCGGTGAGCGGCACCACGACCGGCATCCCGGCCGATGGGCACGGGTCCTCGGTTTCCTGCGCGGCGTACCAGTCCGGGTCGACCCAGACCTCGGCGACCCATTCCACCGGCGGCGAGGCGGCGGGCGCCGGGGGTGTCGGCGGCGAGGCCGCCGGTCCCGCCGCCCCGGCCACGCCGGCAGCCGGGGACGGAGTCTCGCGCGGCAGCTGCCCGGTGGTGAAGTCGTACCCGCAGTCCTCGCAGAACAACGCGTCGGGAGCGTTCGCGCCACCGCAGTGCGGGCAGGACCGCTCCGGCACCGCCGCGGGCGCGGCGGCGTCGAGGTCCAGCACCGAGGCCGCGGTGGCCGTCGCCGGCCGCCCGGGCGGTGCGGCGACCGGGGACGGCGCGGCGGCGGACGGCGGTGACGTGGCGGCTGCCGATGCCGGCAGCGCTGTGATCGGCGTTCCGCAGACGTCGCAGTAGTCGCCCGACTCGGAGCGGTGGCCATCGGGGCAGGTGTAGCTCACCGCTTCACCCTGGTGGTCTTCGTAGAGGCCGTGTCGAGCGCCATCTCGTCGAGTTTGTCGACGTCACGGCGCAGCCGCACCCTGCCGGTGGCGGCGTCTTCGACGTCGACGACCTTGCGTAGCCGCGAGGTGGCCTCGTCGTCGCCGGTTTGCGCGGCGAGCTGGATGGCACGGCCGAGCCGGACCCTGGCGGTCGCCTCATCACCCGCGGCCTTGGCGGCCAGCCCCTCCTGGATCGCCTCGGCGAGCTCGGCCTGGCCGGTGTAGTGGGCGACCGCCGGGTTGATCCGCGTGGTGAGCGTCGCGTCGTCCGACCACAGCGCCTTGACCAGGCCGGACGCGACAACCTGGTCGCCGACGGCGAGCTGGACCCGGGCGGCCAGCTGCTCGGGCCACGCCGCGGCCCATGGCCTGCCTCATCAGGGTCGCGAACGACTCGGCCATCGCCTCCGGTTTGGGTATGAGGTCCACGGTTCCGAGCAACGCGGTGGCCACCCCGCGCAACTCGGCGACGTCCCAGTCGGCGCCGACGCCGCGGCAGTCGCACTGGAACACCTCCTGCGCCTCGCGCACGGCGGCGCCCAGCGCCGCGACCGACTCGCTCTGGTTCTTCCCGTCGGTGAGCAGGATCGCGTGCCGCTGCACCAGCGACGGCACCGCACCTAGCAGCTGTGTCGCCAGCCGCAGCCACGAGCCGATGGCAGTGCCGCCGCCCGCCCGGAGACCGCTCACGGCCTGCTGCGCCGCGGCGCGCGCACCGGGTTCCATCCGGACCATGGGCGAGACTGCGTTCGGGTAGGGGAAAACCTTGTCCGCCCGCTCGGTGCCCGCGATGACGGCGAACCAGGTCCCGTCGAGGACCTGCTCGATCGCCGCGGCGGCCGCCTGCCGGGCGGCGCGGATCTTCTCCCCGTCCATCGAGCCGGACGTGTCGATGATCACGATCTCCGCGGCGTCCCCGCCCACACCCTGACCGGCCGTGCCAGCCCCGGCGCAGGTGATGGAGACGATCGCATGGACATCGGTGCCACCGTCCGGCAAGAACTCGTTCTGATAGACCTGGGCGGAGAACTCGGCCATCGCCATCCCTTCTGTCGGCCCGCCGGCTGCCAGCCGGGCCCGCTGTTACGCGATCCGCGCCAAGGCGACCGTGACATTGTCGCGCCCACCCTGACGGTTGGCCCAGGTCACCAGTTCCCCGGCGGCTGCGGCCGGGTCGGTGCCTGCGGCTGCGACCACCTCCCTGACCAGGTCCCGCAGGCCGGCAGGGCGGTCCGGGGCACGGCGTCGGGACTGTCGAGACCGAGCCAGCGGGTGATCTCGTGCGCCTGCGGCGCCTGCTCGGCCTCCTCGCGCGGCACCCCGAGGGCGACCTGCTCGGTGGCCCAGGAGTCGTCCACCGAGAGCTGGACGGCGGGGCCGTCGTCGGCCAGCCAGTACACCCGGCTGTCCCCGACCCAGCCGGCCAGCAGCAGCCCGTCCTCCACGACCGCGGCGGCGAACGTGCACGCCGGCGGGTTCGGCGACGGCGGGCTCCCGGCGCTGGCCCGGACCTGCGCGTCCGCGGCCTCCGCTGCCCGCCGTATTCGCCTGGCGAGCACCTGCACCCGATCGGTGCCGGCCCGCGTTCGGTCCCGCGTGTCGGCGTTCGGGGCCGCCGGATCCTGCGTGGCCGGCTCGCCGTCCTCAGGCTGCCCGGCGGCCGGCTCGGCACCGGCGAGGACGTCGCGGGCGGCCTGGGCGGCGGCCAGGCTCGCGATGTCCGAGTCGGCGGACGACGAGACGCCGTCGCACACGACCAACACGGCGAAGCGGCCGCTTCGCGCGGTCCGGCCGGAGGCCCCGCCCGGGCCCTCGCCAGCGGTTCCGGCGAGCGCGACCGCGTCCTCGTTGCGGTAGTGCCGGACTCCGCGGTCGCAGACCGCCGCCACCCAGCTCACCGGCTGCTCGACCCAGTGGTCGCGGGGCCGGACCGCCGGCGCGCCACACAGCTCGCAGTACCCGTCATCGGCGACCCTGCCCGAGCAGGCCGGGCAGGTGCCCGGCGCGGCATCGAGATTCGGGGCGGCCGTGACGACGGCGGCGGGAATGGGTGCGCCGCCGGCGGGCCCGTCCCCGGCTGGGGCCGGCGGCTGCCCGCCTGCCGCCTCGGCGGACGGCAGCTCCGCGCCGCAGCTCTCGCAGTAGCGCTCGCCCGGGGACACCGGCGAGCCGCAGGCGCGGCACGTCGTGCCGTCGGCGAGCGCAGCGTCCATGCTCACCGTCACCGGAGGCTCCAGTTGCGGACGGTGTTCGCGGCATCCACCAGCCGCACCCGTTCCTGCCGGGCTTCGGTGAGCGCGGCGAGATGCCGGTAGGTTTTCTCGAGCCCGCCGCGCAGTGCCCGTTCCTCGGCCGGCAGGCCGGCGATCCGGACCGTAGGGCTCGGTCCGTGCTCGACCACCGCGCGAAGCGCCGCGTCGAGCACGTTCGCGGTCAGCTGGGCCCGGTCGAGCGGGTCGATGGTGACCGACTCGATGCTGTGCATCGCCTGCGCCAGGCTGTCCAGCCCCCGGCCGGACGCCGCGAGCAACGCCGCGCGCTGCCGGCGCGCCTCGACGAACGCGCGGCTGGTCGCCGGCACGAGGTTCAGCGCGGCGAGCGCGCCGTCGAGGTCGTCCCGCGCGGTCCGGATCCGGGTCAACCCGAACGCCGCGGGCGCGGTGTAGTTGGCGTCGGTGCGCGAGCACACCAGGTACATCGCCTCCGCCACGTCGAACTCCCCGCTGGCCTCGCAGGCGTACGCCAGCGCGAGCTTCGGCGCGAGCTCGCCGGGCACCTGGCCGTACACGGCGTTGAACGCGCCGCGTGCCGACGTGGGGTCGTTCCTCGCGAGCGCCGCGAGGCCGTTGAGCCAGATCGCCCGCCACTCCCACGGGTCGTCGGAGAGCACCTGGCCGGTCGCCGCCTCGACGATGTCGAACCGGGATGCGCTCAGCGCCGCCCGGGCCAGCGCCAGCCGCACCTCAACGGTGGGCTGCGGGGCCTGCGAGAGGGCCTCGATCCGGGCGGTCGGCTCGCTAACCGACAGCGCCGCGAGCCAGGCGGCCTGCGGGTCCGAGCTGTCGACCTTCAATTCCGGCAGGTGCTCCCAGTCCAGGGTGTCGGCCTCGACGACCGGCGGGTCGAAGAGCACCGACGGCGCGGAGTGCAGCGCCACGCCGGACTCGGGCCGGTCCGCGGCGACGATCAGCTCGTCGGCGGATTGGAACCGGTCTGCCGGGTCGACTGCGCAGGCCTTGGCGAGCAACCGGTAGAGCGAGTCGTACCGCTGGAACAGCGGCGCATCGGCCACCGGCGGGAACGTCGTCACGTACGTCGACTGGTAGCCGCGGAACTCCATCGCGAGCACCGCGAGGGTGCGCCCGATCGTGAAGATGTCCGCCGGCACCGACGGCCCGACGGCGGGCACCTCGGGGGCCTGGTAGCCGACGGTCCCGTAGATGGCCGAGACGAGGTCGTCGGCCCGGCGCACCCCGCCGAGGTCGATGAGCTTCACCGCGTCCCCGGACTGGATGATGTTGTCCGGCTTGAAGTCGCAGTACAGCAGGCCGAGGTCGTGCAGGTACTGGAACGCCGGGAGGATCTCGATGACGTACGCGATCGCCTGGTCGACCGGTATTGGGTCGTAGCGGCCCTTGTTGGCCGCCATCCGATCCTTCAGCACCGACTTCAGCGAGGTGCCGCCGACGTACTCCATGACGGTGTACCCGGCGCCCTCGTGCAGCACGAAGTTGTAGATCTCGACAATGGTCGGGTGCTCGACCTGGGCGAGGAACTGCCGTTCCGCGACCGCGGCGGCATAGGCGTCCGGGTCACCGGAGTTGAGCAGACCCTTGAGCACGACCCAGCGATCGGAGACGTTCTTGTCCCGGGCGAGATAGATCCAGCCGAGGCCGCCGTGCGCCAGGCATCCGGCCACCTCGTACTGGCCGCCCACCAGGTCTCCGGGCTTCAGCTTCGGGGTGAACGAGAACGGTGCGCGGCACCGCGGGCAGAATCCCTCGGTGCGCCCGGGCCGGCCGTCCCTGGAGCGGCCGACGGGCGAGCCGCAGGCCGGGCAGTTTCGCTGGCTCTCGGGCACCTCGGGATTGGCGAGGATCGCCTGCTGCGGGTCCACCACTGGCAGGGACGGCACTGTGGTCAGGCCCGCACCGAGCCGGGACCCCCGCATCCGGCTGGACGCGGTCCCCAACCGGCGGGTCACCCGGGTGCCGGGGACGGCCCGAGCCGAGCCGACCGGGACGCTGGCGAGGCGGTTGGACGCCGCCGTGACCCGCGACCGGGTCGAGACGACGTCGCCGGCCGCGGCCCCGTCGCCAGTGGCGGCGGGTGCTGCCGTGGGTGCCCCGCCCGGCGCAGTCGGCCCGCCCGCGGCGCCGACCGTGGCCGGCGTCGGGGTGCCCGCCGTGGCTGCACCGGCCGGGAGCGGGGACCCGCACACGTCGCAGTAGCCGTCCACGATCGTTCCAGTGCAGCCGGGCTGGGCGCAGGGCTGGGTGCCCGTGATGCTGGTCATGGCGTCGCTCCTGCGGCGGGAGGGGTGGCCCGGACGAGTTGGGTGTAGCGGGTGACGAGGCGCCGCGCCGCCTCCAGGTCGCACGGCACGGCCCGCAGGCAGGCGCGGGCCGACTGCGCGGCCGCCCGCACCTCGGGCTCGGCGTCGCGGGCGGTGCGGGCGGCCATCACGCGGTAGCCGTCGAGGCGGCCGGTGAGCTCGTCCCGCTCGGCCAGCGGTGCTCCGTAGGCATGCTCGACGAGGCCCATCGCCCGCGCCACGTCGGCCAGCCGGCGCAGGAACCCATCCAGTCCGGCCCGGTCGGCGGGGACGGGGCCGAGCGCGGCGACGTTCGGAACGGCCAGCCGAGGGGCCGCGGCGATCTCCTGCGCGCACCGCTCGGCCAGCGCGCGCAGCGCCGGCGCGCGGTGCTCCAGCGCGGCAACCTCGTTCATCGCTCGCACCCGGTCCCGCACCAGGTCCACGGCCGCCCGGTCCCGGTCCCGTTCCGCCTCCCGGCGGGTCGCCGTAGTGACGATGAGGTCCCGCTCCGCACGGGCGGCGTCGGCCTCCAGCACCGCCAGCGGCCCGGTGACCTCGCCGCCGCGAGCCGCGGCGCCGGCGAGGTCCTCGACCCGGGCGACCAGGCGCTGCACCTTGCCCACCGCCGCCTGCTCGTGCTTGGCGAGCTCCCGCAGCCGCTCCATCGCCCCCCGCAGTGCCGCGACCCGGACGGCGGCGTCCGCGGCGCTGGGGTCGAACGACAGCCGCGCGCGCAACTGGGCGGCGAGCGCGTCGGAGAGGCGGCAGGCGTCGACCAACGAGACCGACAGACCCGCGGCCAACGCCCCAACGCCGGCCGGGGCGTCCAGCCGTCCCCAGATCAGCTGCGACATCCGCTCGCGTGCCAGCTGGTCGGCGCGGCCGGCGTCCCACGCCTGCACCAACTGGTCGTACCGGTCGCTGACCGCCTGCCAGAGCGCCATCGAGAGGGTCACGTCGCCGGTGTAGGGGGCCGGGTCGGTGGCGCGCAGCGCGGCCTCGTCGAGCCGGTCGAGCTCGGCCCGCCGGCGCGCCCGCCACTCGTCGAGCGCGCCGAGGTAGCCGCGAAGCGCGTCCAGCGGCGCGGCCTCGCCCAGCCGGCCGGGTGCCGCCGGGGCGACGGCCACGCCGTCACCGGTCCCCGGCGCCGCCGGCGCAGTCGCCGCGCTTTCCACTCCCTGCGCCGTCACGGTATCGCCCGACCGTAGTTGGGCGCGGGCGGCGAGGCGTCCACCTGGAGGCCCGGCTTGAGCCACCGGTCGTACGACGCCTCCCACTGCCCGCTGCGGCGAACCTGATCGAGCACCGCGTTGACGAACCGCACGAAGGCGATCTGGCCCTTGGCGATCGCCAGGCCGTACGGCTCGGGCTCCAACGGCGAACCGACGACCACGGCGTACGGATCCTGGACCTTGAACCCGGCCAGGATCGCGTCGTCTCCGGTGATCGCGTCGACCTGACCCTGCTGGAACAGGGCCAGGCAGTCGGTGTGGACGGCCACGCCGACCGGCACGACCCCGGGGTAGTCCTTCAGCTTCGCCAGGCTTGTGGACCCGTTCGGGGCACACACCTTCGCCTTCGCCCGGGCCAGCTTCTCGATCCCACGGATCCCGTGTTCGGCCGCGTCGCGGCGGACCAGCACTCGCTGCTGCGCCCGGAAGTACACCGACGAGAACGCCACCTGGTTCCACCGGTCGCAGGTCACGGTCATCGCCCGGGCCACCAGGTCCACCCCGCCGCGCTCGACGCCCGCGTTGACCAGGGGGACGCGCTGTGCCGCGTTGATGACCTTGAACTCGATCTTGTTCGGATCGCCGAAGATTGCCGTGGCCACCGCCCTGGCCATGTCGATGTCGAAGCCCTCGACCGCCCCGGTGAACGGGTTGCGGGCGCCGAGCAGGCGGGTGTCCGCCGACACTCCCACGACCAGCCGCCCACGGGCCCGGATCGCCTGCTCCAGCGAGCCCGCGGGCAGCGCGTTCGGCGCCGGCAGGGACGACAGCGGCGGGTAGGACGGCTCCGGGTTCCCGCAGGTCGCCGGCGCCGAAGCGGACGGGGTGGGGCTTGCCGAAGGCTGCGCGACCTCGCCCGGCGCGGCGCCGGTCGAGGACGGGCCGGTGCATCCGGTGATCACGAACGCAGCGGCGAGCAGCAGTACCGCGGTGTGACCCGGGCTCGGTCTCATCGGTACTCCTCCAACCGCAGGGACACGCCCCACCAGGCCGCGGCCGCGGCGAGCACGCCCAGCAGCAGCGTGAGCCAGCCGGTAATCAGCAGCACTGCCCGCGAGGAGGCCAGCCGGTCGGACACGGCCGCGGCCTGATCGTCGAGCGCCTGCCGGGTGGTCGCCGCGAAGTCGGCGAACTTCGCGTTCGCCGAGTTCGGGTCCGAGCCGATGGCCAGCCTTACCGCCTGGTCCCACCTGCCCTGCGCGTCGTCGAGCGTGCGGATGCGCTGGTGCACCGTGTCCCAGTCGGCCAGCTCGGTCCTGGCGTTCCCGGCGACCCCGACATCGGCCGCGGTCCCCAGTTGCTGCTGTATCTGTGCCAGCCGGGTCCGGTAGGCGGCCTCGTACACCTGGCCGGTGCCCCGGGCGATGAGGGTGAGGCTCTCGTTGGACTTCGCGTCGTATGCCGCGATCCTGGCCTGGGCCAGCGCCAGCGTCGCGGCGTACGAGGTGCGCTGGACCTTCGCGGCTCTCGACTGGGTGGCCACCATCACGATGCCGCCCGCGACCAGCGCGACGGCCACCGCCGCGGTCGCGGCGGCGAGCGGCAGGTTGACCAGCCGGCGGCTCCGCCTGGCCAGCCAGACCTGCGCCGCCAGCAGCACCACCAGGATGCCCACCCCCGCAGCCACGAGCCGGGTGGTGGCCGACCTGGCCGCCGAGAACTCGGCCTCGGCGCGTGCGTCGTTCGCGTCGACGATGCCGGACAGCGTGGGCAGCATCCGGCTGCGCAGCAGGACCGACGCCTGCCGCACGTACGCCGTGCCCACCTGGAATCCCTGCCGGTTATTGTCCCGGGCCGACGCGATCCGCGCGGTGTACTGGGTCAGCGCGTCGTTCACGCTGCCCAGCCCGGTCGCGTCGGCCGGGTTGCCCCGAGCGGCGTCGGCGAGTAGCTGGGAGGCCGTCGTCACCGTGGCGTCGTACTGGGCGACCTGGGCGGTCGGCTCCAGGCCGAAGTTCAGGAAGCCGTTCGTGGCCAGGGCGTCCGCCTGCACCAGGTCGGTGCTGATGCTCTGCACCCGCACGACCTGGGCCGCGGCGTTCCGCGCCGCGGACAGCGCGTTGCTGCGGGCCTGGAAGGCGGACGCGCCGAGCAGGGCGAACGCGATGCAGGCGAGCACGCACACGGCCGCGACGACGCGGAGCCGGCCGGGCGTCCCGGCCAGGCCGGCGCGCAGCGCGTCGAGAGCCCCCCGCGTCCTGCGGGCGGCGACGGCCGACGCGGACGCGGTGTCCGGGGACGCGGTGTCCGGGGACGCGGTGTCCGGGGACGCCGTGCTGGCGGGCGGTGTGGTCACCGCCGTCGGCGCCGCCGTCATGGTCGGGACGCGGCCGGGATCATCGCGGACCTCCTTCGTGGGCGTGCCCCGCTGTCGCGATGCCTGCCGTGACCTCCGCCGGGGCGTCCGCGGGAGCGCTCGCCGCGGCGTCTGCGGGGTCGTCCGTCAGGTCCTGCGCGAGCAACTCGCGCAGCTGCTCCACCGTGGGCGCCGCGACGTCCCGCAGCCGCCAGGCGTGCCGGCCGATCGCACCCTCTAGGACGTTGCGTGCGAACCGTCCGTTCCCGAAGCCCTCCCCGCGCGGAGTGGCCGCGAGGATCTCCCGGAACCGGTCGAGGCAGGCGGGTGCCGTCGAGTAGTCGGCGTCGGCGGCCATCCGCCGGAGGATCTCGACAAGCTCGTCATCGGTGTAGTCGTCGAAGCTGATCACGGTCCGGAACCGGCTCGCCAGGCCCGGGTTGGCGTCGAGGAACCCCTGCATCGGGCCGGGGTAGCCGGCGACGATCACGACCAGGTCGTCCCGGTGATCCTCCATCTCCTTGACGAGAGTGTCGATCGCCTCGTCCCCGTACTGGTCGCCGGCCAGCGAGTAGGCCTCGTCGACGAACAGCACTCCGCCGATCGCCTTGGCCACGACGTCGGCCGTCTTGACCGCGGTCTGGCCCAGGTAGCCGGCGACCAGCTCGGAGCGGTCGACCTCGACAAGCTGGCCCTTCGACAGCAGCCGCAGGGACCGGTAGATGCCGGCCACCAGGCGCGCGACCGTCGTCTTTCCGGTGCCCGGGTTGCCGAGGAACACCAGATGCCGGGTGATCGTGGCGTTGCGAAGCCCCGCTGCCACCCGCAGCTGCTCCACCCGCAGCACCTGGGCCTGCCGGTGCACCTCGGCCTTGACCCTGGCCAGCCCGGTGAGCCCGTCGAGCTCGGCCAGCAGCTCCTCCAGCGTCCTCGCCGGCGCCTCGGCGGTGGCGGTCGCGGGGGCGGCCGCCGCCATCACCGCGGTGGCGGTGTCGTTCGGCCGCGCAGTCGAGGCGGGCGCGGCGCCTCGGCCTGCGCCCTGGCCGGCGGCCGCCACCGGTTCACCGACGGGGCCGGGCAGCCCGACCGCGGCCAGCTGCGCCCGGGCTGCGACCGACGCATTCGCGATGACCCGCACCGTCGGCTCACCGAGCCCGCACGCCGCCGCGGCCACCTCGACGAGTGCCCGCGCGTAGTCGCCGGCCTGCGCCGAGCCGGACGCCGCAAGCTGGGCAAGGGTCGCGGTGGGCGCCTGCCGCCAGCGGCGGGCCGAGCTCGCGGCGTCGAAGAACGACGCGACCGAGGAATCCAGCTCGCCGGCCCACGCCTGGGCGGCGCCGGGCGCCGACTCGGCCAGCGCCGCCGCGAGCGCCGCGCCCTCCCGGCGGGCCGCCTCGGCGCCCACCCCGGCCGCGTCGCCGACCGAGGCGAGCTCGACCAGCGCCGCCGACAGGGTGGGGG
>WNGD01013069.1_pt1 | contig 12050 bp, 16 predicted proteins | sample 5400671 | NCBI WGS metagenome assembly WNGD01 (sample SAMN13153369, study PRJNA577476) | soil metagenome | isolation source: 40 cm soil or saprolite under grassland replicate 2 | place: USA:California | collected 2016-06-15
GGCTACCCGTACTCGGAGGTCGCGATGAAGCACGACGCGAGCGCCGAGGAGGAGACGAACGAGCCGAGGGTCGCCTACGGGCGGTTCCCTCCCAGGCAAGAGGGCGAGTTCCGGGAGGACTGGCTGCCCTAGCGGCTGGTGGCGAGCTGTGCGTGGAGCGGCTGCGGCCAGAGGCCGGCGCCCTCCTCGGCCGGGAGCGCCTCGAGCTCGAGCCCGAAAACGTCCTCGAGTGCCGCGATCGCCTGCGGCCGCACCTCCTCGACGGTCACCGGCCGCCCGAGCTCGCGCGCGATCGTCGTGAACATCGCGTCCTCGAGCCCGCAGGCGGTGATCCAGTCAGTGAACGGCGCCGGGTCGAGATCGACGTTGAGCGCGTAGCCGTGCGTCGTCACCCAGCGCGAGACGTGCACGCCGATCGAGGCGATCTTGCGCGGCGGCCGCTCGAGCCAGACGCCGGTCAGTCCCTCGAGCCGCGTCGGTACTGCTTCACGTCGCGGCCGTGCCGCTTCAGGTCGAGGATCGGGTAGCAGACGAGCTGGCCCGGGCCGTGGAAGGTCGACTTGCCGCCGCGGTCGGTCTCGACCACCTCGACCTCGGCGCCTTCCGGGACGTGCAGCTCCGCGGTCTCGTCGGTGCGCCGGCCGAGCGTCACCACGGGCGGGTGCTCGAGCAGGACGATCGTGTCGGGGATCGCACCCTGCGAGACGGCGCCGGCGAGGGAGCGCTGCAGCTCCCACGCCTCGAGATACGGCACCTCGCCGAGTTGAAGGAGATAGCCGCCGGTCGCCACGGGGTCAGGCTAGCTTCCAGGCGTGGCAGTCATCCTCGTCGAGGGCATCACCGACCGCATCGCGGTCGAGGCAGTCGCGGCGAAGCTCGGCCGTGATCTCGCCGCCGAGGGCGTCGAGGTCGTGCCGATCGGCGGCGCGCAGGCGATCCGCCGCGCTGCAGCGGAGTATGGGGACGAGCACGTCGTCGGCCTGTGCGACGCCGGCGAGGAACGCTGGTTCCGGCGCGTGCTCGGCGCTGCGACCTTCGTCTGTGTAGCGGACCTCGAGGACGAGCTGATCGGCGCGCTCGGCGCCGCCCGGGTCGAAGAAGTCGTGGCCGGCGAGGGTGATCTGGAGACCTTTCGCAACTTCCAGAACCAGCTCGCCTGGCGCGGGCGTCCGATCGACGCGCAGCTCCGCCGCTGGCTCCAGGCCTCGGACCGGCGGAACAAGCGCTATCCACCGTTGCTGGTCGAGGCACTCGAGCCGGAGCGCGTCCCGCGTCCGCTGGCCGGTGTGATCGCCGCTGCAGCGGTGTAGGGGAATCTGCTACTCGAACCCGCGAAAGACGCCGTCTGGGCCAGCCGAGTCGGCGAATTCCGAGAAGTCCATGTTCGCGATCGACAGGTTGTTTTCGATCGACTGAATCTCTCTGGGCAGTGCGCGAAACGATCTCCCGCGCGCGTGCAGGAGATCCAGGACGAGGAACGGGTGCTCGGCCTCCGTCATCGTTACGCGATCACCCACGACGAGATAGCCCCAGCGATAGTCGTGGCCGACTGCGGCGAGGACCTCATCCGTACCGAGTCCGTCGAAGGCGGGATCCTCGATGACGTCGACGTAGGCCCTGAAGCCGTCGACCGTCTCGGCCAGCACCTCGGCGCGGACCGAGCGCCAGCAAGCCTCGTCCGAGAAGTCGGTGCGCAGCACGACTGCCTGCTCGGTGTCGCCGATGCGAGGCACGCCGGGAGCCGACTACTCGCCGTCGCCCTCCCAGCCCTCGAGCCGCTCGCGCAGGTCGTGCAGGAAGCGGCCGGCGAGTGCGCCGTCGACGAGGCGGTGGTCGTACGTGAGCGTGATGTTCATCAGCGGCCGAATCGCGATCACGTCCTGGCCGAGCTCGTCCTCGACGACCCACGGCCGCTTGACGAGCGCGTAGGTGCCGAGGATCGCGGATTGTGGCTGGCTGATCACCGGCGTGCCGTGGAAGGTGCCGTAGCCGCCGGGGTTCGTGATCGTGAACGTGCCGCCCTGGACGTCGTCCGGCACGAGCTGCTTGTTCCGCGCCTTCGCCGCGATCTCGGCGATGCCTCGCGCCAGTCCCAGGAGGTTCAGGCCCTCCGCGTTGCGGAGGACGGGGACGATCAGCCCCTTGCCCTCGGCGAGCTCGACGGCGATGCCGAGGTTGACGAAGCTGCGCGTGACGATCGAGTCGCCGCGCATCTCGGCGTTGACGTAGGGATAGTCGCGCAGCGTCTCGACCGATGCCTTGGCGACGAACGCGAGGTAGGTCGGGTTGACGCCGTAGGCGGCCTGGTACTCCTGCTTGAGCTTGTCGCGTACGGCGACGATGCGCGAGAAGTCGACCTCGATCGCGCTCGTGACGTGCGCGGAGGTGTCGAGCGAGCGCCGCATGTGCTCGGCGATGCCGCGCCGCATCGCGGTGATCGGCTCGACGGTCTCGCCGGGCAGCGTCTCGCCCGCGGCGACCGGTGCCGGAGCGGGAGGCTTCGGCGGCGGAGCCGGCTCCTTGGTGGGCGCGAGTGCGGCGGGAGCTTCGGCCTGTGCCCGCTCAGGCGCCGCGGCCGGCTGCTCGTGGGGTTGCTGCTGTTGAGCACCGCCGGACTCGACGAAGGCCAGGATGTCCTTCTTCGTCACGCGTCCGCCGCTGCCGGTCCCCGGAACCTGCGACGGATCGACGCCGTGCTCGGAAGCGATGCGCGCGACGACGGGGGACACGAAGGCCTTGCCGTTGCCGGACGGCGCCGGCTGTGCCGGTTGCTCGGCGGCGGGAGGAGTGCCGGCCGACTCGGGCGCGGGTGGCTCAGGCTTCGCTGCCTCCTCGGCCGCGGGCGTCGGCGGCTCGGGCTCCGCCGCTTCGGCGGGAGCCTCGGCGGCAGCTCCACCGATCTGGCCGAGCTTCGTCCCGACGTCGACGGTCTCGCCCTCCTGGACGAGGATCTGCGTCAGCGTTCCGGAGGCCGGACTCGGCACCTCGGTGTCGACCTTGTCGGTGGAGATCTCGAGCAGCGGCTCGTCGGCCTCGATCTGCTCTCCCTCCTGCTTCAGCCAGCGCGTGATCGTCCCCTCCGAGACGGACACGCCCATCTGCGGCATTACGACGTCGACTGCGGTCTCCGTGGCCATGCGGCTCCTTCCTAATACTCCGCGAGCTCGCGCAGGCCGGCAACGACGTCGTCGACCTGCGGGATGTACGCCTTCTCGAGCGGCGGCGAGAACGGGACGGGCGTGTCGGGGGCGGCGAGCCGCTTCACCGGGCCGTCCAGATCCTCGAACGCCTCCTCGGCGATCGTCGCGGCGATCTCGCCGCCGAAGCCGCCGGTGCGGGTGTCCTCGTGGAGGACGAGTACCTTCGAGGTCTTGCGCACCGACTCGAGCACCGCGGCCTTGTCCCACGGCATCACGGTGCGCAGGTCGACGATCTCGACCGAGACGCCGTCCGACTCGAGTTGCTGCGCCGCTTCGGCGGCGGTGTAGACCATTGCGCCCCACGTGATCACCGAGACGTCGTCGCCGGCGCGGTGGATGCGGGCCTTGCCGAGCGGCGTCGTGTAGCGCTCCTCCGGCACCTCGCCCTTGATGCGCCGGTAGAGGTGCTTGTGCTCGAAGTAGAGGACGGGGCTCGGATCCTCGATCGAGCTGATCAAGAGGCCCTTGGCGTCCTCCGGCGTCGCGGGGCAGACGCACTTCAGGCCGGGGATGTGCGCGAACGACGACTCCGGGTTCTGGGAGTGGAACGGCCCGCCCGAGAAGCCGCCGCCCGACGGCAGCCGCACGACCATCGGCACCGGTGTGCCCGCGCGCCAGCGCTGCTTCGCGGCGACGGTGACGAGCTGGTCCCACGCGCACGAGATGAAGTCCGCGAACTGCATCTCGGCGACGGGGCGCAGGCCCATGATCGCGGCGCCGGTGCAGCCGCCGACGATGGCGGCCTCGGCGAGCGGCGCGTCGATGACGCGCCAGGGGCCGAACTCCTCCTGGAAGCCGAGCGAGACCTTGAAGGCGCCGCCGTAGACGCCGACGTCTTCGCCGATCAGGAAGACGCGCTTGTCGCGCCGCATCTCGGTGCGCAGCCCGTCGGAAATTGCCTGCAAATAGGTAAGTTCGGCCATTACTTGTGGTGCGGCGTGTCAAGGTCCTCGGGCGAGGCGAACACGCCGTCGGTGAGGGTCGACGGGTCCGGCTGCGGCGACTCCTCGGCACGCTGCAGCGAGTCGTTGAGGAGCTTCTTGACGCCGGCCGCGATCTCGTCCTCCTCCTCGTCGGTCAGCTCGGCGTTGTCGCGCAACCAGGTGCGGAAGCGCTCGATCGGGTCTGACGCTGCCCACTGCTCGAAGAGCGGCTTCGGGACGTAGAACGCGTCGTCGTGGACGGCGTGTCCCTCCATCCGGAGCGTCAGGCACTCGAGCAGCGTCGGGCCGCCGCCGGCGCGCGCCTTGTCGATCGCGCGCTTCGCCTCGCGGTAGACGGCGAGGACGTCGGTGCCGTCGACCACCACTCCCTCGAACCCGTACGCCTCGGCGCGATCGGCGACGTGCTCGGTCGCGTACTCGAGATGGGTCGGTGTCGAGTAGGCCCACTGGTTGTTGTCGCAGACGAAGACGACCGGAAGCTTGCGTGTGCCCGCGAAGGTCATCGACTCGTGCGTGTCGCCGCGTGCCGAGGCTCCCTCGCCGAACCAGCCGACGGCGACGCGCGACTCGTCGCGGATCCGGAAGGCGAGCGCACAGCCGGTGGCGACCGGGAGCATCGCCGGCAGGTGGCTGACCATCGCGATCATCCCGAGCTGCGAATCGGCCATGTGGACGTTCCATGTACTGCGCGAAGATCCGCCACGGCTCGACGCCGCGCACGATGTGGACTCCCATGTCGCGATGGAGCGGCGTCCCCACGTCCTCCGGCCGCATCGCTGTCGCGACGCCGACGGCGGCGGCTTCGTTGCCGCGCCCGGTGTAGAAGGAGCCGGGAATCTTGCCCTGGCGGTAGAGGATGTGGCCCCGCTCCTCGATGCCGCGCGTGACGAGCATGTTGCGGTAGGCGCCGAGCAGGTCCTCGCGGTCGAGGCCCGCCTCGCGCACCTCGTGGAGAGACCCGACCGGGCCCGCCTCTCTTGCGATCGCCATCGGCGGAACCCTAGCGACCGCCCCAGTCGTGGGAGTCGCGGATCCGTCGCAGCCGTTGTCTCGTCTCCTCGTCGCAGAGCGCCCCCGCGAGCCCGGCGTCGTAGGCGGCGCGCGACGATACGCCGAGCGAGGCGGCAGCTTCGTAGTCGCGCGTCAGGTCGGTGTCGAACATCGCGGGGTCGTCGGTCGAGATCGAGCAGCGGACACCGGCGGCGACGAGCTGCGGCAACGGGTGCTCCTCGAGCGACGGGACGGCCCCGGTGCGGAGGTTCGAGAGCGGGCAGACGTCGAGGACGATGCCGCGATCTGCGAGCTCGGCGACGAGGCCGGAGTCCTCGACGGCCCGGATCCCGTGCCTGAGCCGGTCTGCGCCCAGAGCCTCGAGCGCGCCGCGCACAGAGGCCGGACCGGCCACCTCTCCGGCATGGGGCACCGACGCCAGGCCGAGCGACTCCGCGAGCGCGAACGCGGGCTCGTACGGCTCCGGCGGGAACTCCGCCTCCAGACCACCGAGCCCCACGGCGACGATTCCCCGCTCGCGGTACTTCGCGGAGTAGCGCACCACCTGCTCGGCCTGCTCCGCGTTCGCTCCGCGGTAGATGTCGGGCGTGAGCCGCACCTCGACGTCGTGCAGCTCGCGCGCCTGCTCGGCCCCGTCGCAGTAGCCGCTGAAGATCTCGTCCCAGTCCGCTCCGCGCGCGACGCGTTCGGCCGGGCTGAAGATCGCCTCGAGGTAGACGGCTCCGTGCGCCGCGGCTTCGCCGGCGTAGTCGGTCACGACCTGGCGGAAGTCGTCGGCCGTGCGGAGCGCGTTCGTCGTGAGGATCCAGACCTCGATGAAGTGCGCGAAGTCGCGGAAGCGATAGAGCGACTCGAGGTCGTCGGGCAGCGCGTAGTCGTTGCGCTTCGCTATCGCGCGCAGCGTGTCCGGCTGCACCGTCCCCTCGAGGTGGACGTGCAGCTCGATCTTCGGCTCAGGCGCAGTGCCGGGCATAGAACGCAAGGTACTGCCGCAGGTGCGAGTGCCAGTAGCCGCGTGGTACTGCGGCGGATGGGGTCGCGCACGACGACATAGGCAGCGATCGCCAGGACGGCGACCAACGCTAAGGTCAGGACATGGCGAAAGCGGCGGACTGGCTGCGGGAGGAGCGTCGGAAGGTCCTCGGGGACTGGGTCGCATTCTGTCTCGGTTGCGGCGCTGCGCGCCGGTGGTTCGAGGACTTCGAGTCGGAGCTGCCCGACACCTGCCCGCAGTGCGGCGGCGAACTCCTGCGCCGTTGCCCCTCGTGCGGCGCGGCGTTCTCGTCGCTGGCGGTCGTCGACTGCGAGGAGTGCGGTGAGCCCGTCCGGCCGAACGAGCTCTTCGGCTCGAGGATCCGCCGTGGCTGACTGGTTCGTGCAGAACGTCGCCGACGCCGAGTGGTGGGTGAACGAGAAGTTCGGCGCCCGCACGATGCTCGTTCCGCACGGCTCCCAGGTCGGCGCCCGCGTCCACGTGCTCGAGCCCGGCAAGCCGATGACGCTCTACCACCGCGAGTCCGAGCAGGAGGGCTTCCTCGTGATCGAGGGCGAGTGCCTCCTCATCGTCGAAGGCGAAGAGCGGCGGCTCGGGCCCTGGGACTACTTCCATTGCGCGCCCGGTACCACGCACTCCTTCGTCGGCGCGGGCGACGGGCCGTGCGTGATGGTGACCGTGGGGCGTCGCGGCGAGGGCGAAACGATCTTCTACGCGCGCGACGACACCGCGCTGAGCCACGGTGCCGTCGCGGAGCAGGAGACGGACACGCCGAGCGAGGCGTATGCGCCGTTCCCGAAATGGGAGTCGGGCCGTCCCGGCGGCTGGGACTCGCTGCCGTGGAACCGCCTCTGAGCTAGAAGATCTCGCCCTCGCGGAACCCGGGCACGACGGGCCCGATCATGATCTGAGAGAAGCGGATCACGGTGACGAGAGCGTCGGGCTCGACCTCGCGGTTGTAGAGCTGGCCGAGGAAGCTCGCCATCTCGTCGGTGCGGCGGATCTCGGGATTGTCGTGCTCGATCTCCCGCGGCGACAGCTCGCCGAGCGTCTTCACCTCGACCTTGTCGATCACCGCGTCGAAGACGTGCTCGCGCGGGCTGAAGCGGACGCCGCAGAGGACGCGCACCACCATGCCCTTCTTGTACTTGCCGGACTTGTCGCCGAGCCGGATCGTGGCCGACTTCCGGCCCGACCGAAGCTGGTCGGCGACGAGCGGCGAGTAGAAGTTGAGGGCGTACACCGTGGCGGGGAGTCTGCCAGCTACACGGCGGCTCGTTGGACATGCGCGCGGGTGAGCTCTCCCGGCGAGGTGCAGCCGAGCAGGCACAGCGCCAGCGTCAGCTCGTCCCGCAGGAGCTCGAGGACGTGGCGCACGCCGTCCTCTCCTGCGACCGCGAGGCCGTAGACGGGCGCGCGACCGGCGAGCACCGCGCGTGCGCCGAGGGCGAGCGCCTTGGCGACGTCGGTCCCGCGCCGGATCCCGCCGTCGAGGTACACCTCGACGCGGCCGCCGATCGCGTCGGCCACCTCCGGCAGCGCGTCGAGCGTGGCGGGAGCGCCGTCGAGCTGGCGCCCGCCGTGATTCGAGACGACGACCGCGGCCGCGCCGTGCTCTACGGCCGTCTCGGCGTCCTCGGCGGTGACGACTCCCTTGAGGACGACGGGCACCCGGGCCTCGCTCGCGATCCACTCGAGATCCCGCCACGAGACCGAGTCGTCGAGCAGCGCGAACTGGTCGGCGGGGTTCTGCGGCGCATCGCCGATCGTGGCGCGGGCATACGGGAGTGGCAAGTCCGAGGGGATCTCGAAGCCGACTCGCAGGTCGCGCTCGCGCTGCGCGAGCCGCGGCGTGTCGACGGTGAGCAGGACGGCGCTGCAGCCGGCGGCCACCGCCTCCGCGAGGTGCTCGCGCGTGACGCCTCGGTCCCGGAAGACGTACAGCTGGCACCACTGCAGGATCCCTGGCGCGGCGGCCGCGATCTCCTCGTGCGAGCGGGTGCAGAACGTCGAGACGGCCATGCCGGTGCCCGCAGCCGCCGCTCCCCGCGCCGTCGCGCACTCGCCGTCGGGGTGGTAGAGCTGCTGGTACGCGACGGGAGCGACCACAACGGGCAGCGCGATCGGCGCTCCGAGCACGGTCGTCGCTGTCGAGATCTCGGACACGTCGCAGAGGACGCGCGGCCGGAACGTCCAGCGCGCGAATGCCGCGCGGTTCTCGCGCAGCGTCCACTCGTCGCCCGCGCCGCCGGCGAGGTAGGCCCACGGCCCGGGCTCGAGCCGCTCCTCGGCGACTCGCTCGTAGTCCGCGATGGAGAGGAACGGCACCACGACTATGACTCCTCGGCGGTGCGGCGGAAGACCTCGGCCGCGGCCTCGTGGAACCCGGCGGGGAGATCCTGGGCCGCCATGCTGTGGGCAATCTCCTCCATCTCGCCGATCCAGCGCCAGCCCTTGCGGCGCGCCGAGCGCCCGGCACCGGCGAGCCGCTCCTCGAGCTCGGGGATCGAGAGCCGCCACTCCTCGAGCAGCGCGTTCTCGACTCCCTCGGCGCGCGCGAGCTCCCGCACCGTGAGCAGCAGGGCCGCGCTGCCCTTCGTCCACCCGGCGTAGGCCGCCTTCAGCGCCGAGGCGGCGCCGACCTGCTCGGAGATCACTCGTGCTTCGACGTTCGTCCCGGAGAAGAGTGCGACTACCTCCGCTGCCTCTCCGCCGGAGAGGTAGAGACGGGTCGTGCCCTGCCCGGTCGGCGGCGGCCCGACGATGCCGCCGTCGACGAGCCGCGGCTGGAGCTCCGCGACTGCCCGAGCGGTGTCCGGCGCGATCGCGTTCGCGTCGACGTAGATCCCCGTGAAGCCGCTCGCCGCCCGCGCGACCTCGAGCGCGGCATGCGGCGGGCAGATCGAGAGCAGGATCTCGCAGCGGCGGCGGACCTCTTCGACGTGACCGGCGTCCTCGAGCCCGGCCGCCTCTGCGCGCCCGGCCGTCGCCGCGCTCCGTCCGGCCGAGGCCCAGAGCACCGTCTCGCCACGCGCGCTCAACGCGCCGGCGACCGCGGCTCCCATCTCGCCGGGATGGAGGACGCCGACGACCGTCACGTCGGTCCCAGCCTCTCCAGCGCCTTGGCGGCCATCTTGCGCTCGCCGTCGTAGGAGAGGAGGTGCGGCGCCTCGGCGAGCGGCAGCCAGCGTGCCTCCGCGACCTCGATCCGCATCGTCTCGTCGATCTCGCCGATGCGCCCGCGGCCGGCGCGGAGGAGGAAGAAGCTCACGACCTTGAAGATCCGCTCGCCCTTCCGCTCTTCCCAGTTGGCCGTGTAGACGTAGCGGATGTCGCCGAGCTTCTCGACCAGTCGTCCCTCGACGCCGGTCTCCTCGCGCACCTCCCGCATTGCCGTCTCGGCCGCCGACTCGCCCGCGTCGATATGGCCCTTCGGCAGCGCCCAGACGCGCTCCTTGCCGCGGGGGCGGATCGCCGCGAGCATCGTTCGGCCGCGGATCGTCCGCACGAGCACGCCTCCGGCCGAGAACTCCCGCTCCACGCGTCCGGTTCTACCAAGCGGCCGACGGTTGGCACTTGCGCGGCCCAAGTGCCGACCGTACAATGGCCCCGGCACTCTCGAGGGGAGAGTGCCAGGAAACAGTCGCTAAAGCAGTCAGGAGGCTATGCATGAACCTGAAGCCGCTTGGTGACCGCCTCATCGTCGAGGTCCTCGAAGAAGAGGAGACGACGACGAGCGGCATCGTGCTTCCGGACACCGCGAAGGAGAAGCCGCAGCGCGGCCGCGTCCTCGCCGTCGGCCCGGGCTCCCGGGACGACAACGGAGAGTTCGTCCCGATGGATCTGGCGGAGGGCGACGAGATCGTCTTCTCCAAGTACGGCGGGACCGAGATCAGGGTCGGCACCGACGACTACCTGATCCTGCGTGAGTCGGACGTGCTCGCAAAGGTCACGGGCGATCGCGAGCCCGCCGGCACCACCGCCTAGAGACAAACGGAGGTCAGAACAAGACATGGCTCACAAGGAGCTGAAGTTCAACGAGGATGCGCGGCGCTCGCTGGAGCGCGGCGTGAACATCCTCTGTGACGCGGTCAAGGTCACGCTTGGCCCGAAGGGGCGCTACGTCGTGCTCGACAAGAAGTTCGGCGCTCCCACCATCACGAACGACGGCGTCACGATCGCGCGCGAGATCGAGGTCGAGGACGTCTTCGAGAACCAGGGCGCACAGCTCGTGCGCGAGGTCGCCACGGCGACGAACGACGTTGCGGGCGACGGCACGACGACGGCCACCGTCCTGGCGCAGGCAATCGTCCGCGAGGGGCTGAAGAACGTCGCCGCAGGCGCGAACCCGATGGGGCTGAAGCGTGGGGTCGAGATGGCCGTCGACGCGGTGGTCGAGAACCTCAAGTCGCAGTCGAAGGACGTCTCGGGCCGCGAGGACATCGCGCGCATCGCGACCGTCTCCTCCCGCGAGCGGGAGATCGGCGATGTCATCGCCGACGCGATCGAGAAGGTCGGCAAGGACGGCGTCGTCAACGTCGAGGAGGGCCAGACCCTCGGGCTCGAGCTCGAGTTCACCGAGGGAATGCAGTTCGACAAGGGCTACCTCTCGCCGTACATGATCACCGACCCCGAGCGGATGGAGGCGGTGCTCGAGGACCCGTACATCCTCATCGCCAACCAGAAGATCGGCGCGGTCAAGGATCTCCTGCCGGTGCTCGAGCAGGTCATCCAGTCAGGCAAGCCGCTGCTGATCGTCGCCGAGGACGTCGAGGGCGAGTCGCTGGCCACGATCGTGGTCAACAAGCTCCGCGGCACCTTCCAGGCCGTCGCCGTCAAGGCGCCCGGCTTCGGCGACCGCCGCAAGCGGATGCTCGAGGACATCGCGATCCTCGCCGGCGGCGAGGTGATCACCGAGGAGATGGGCCTCAAGCTCGAGAACACGAAGCTCACGCAACTCGGCCACGCCCGCCGCGTCGTCATCGACAAGGACACGACGACGATCATCGACGGGGCCGGCGACACCGACGCCATCAAGGGCCGGATCAAGCAGCTCAAGTCCGAGATCGAGAACACCGACTCCGACTTCGACCGCGAGAAGCTCCAGGAGCGGCTCGCGAAGCTGTCCGGCGGCGTCGCGGTGGTCAAGGTCGGCGCATCGACCGAGACCGAGATGAAGGAGAAGAAGCACCGCGTCGAGGACGCGCTGCAGGCAGCCCGTGCGGCTCTCGAGGAGGGCCAGGTTCCGGGCGGCGGCGTCGCGCTCATCAACGCGTCGGACGCAATCCGCGACGACGTCCTCGACAAGCTCGAGGGCGACGAGCGGACGGGCGCGCAGATCATTATCCGCGCGCTCGAGGAGCCGCTTCGCCAGCTCGCGTACAACGCGGGCCTCGAGGGCTCGGTCGTCGTCCAGCAGGTGCGGGGCGCCGAGAAGGGCTTCGGCCTCAACGTCGAGACCGGCGAGGTCGAGGACCTGCTCAAGAGCGGGATCGGCGACCCGACCATGGTCACCCGCTCGGCGCTGCAGAACGCCGCGTCGATCGCGAAGAACATCCTCACCACCGAGGCGGTCGTCGCCGAGGCCCCGGAGAAGAATCCCGTGGGCGCCGGCGCCGGCATGCCTGACATGGGCGGGATGATGTAACGAGCCTTCGGGCTTCGCTCTGAACGAGAAACGGCGCCCTTGTGGGGCGCCGTTTCTCGTAGGGGGAGGGTGGTTCGCTTGTCCGTATCGGCAACGAGTCACCCAGGCTTTACCCCGTTCGAGGGGATGGCGCATACCCGAGATGGATTGCGCCGTTCTCGTATCCCTCGCAAGCCGTGAGCGAAAGGTCGAGCGGTTCCGCGTCCTCGGGGAACAGCCGCGCCCCGGTGCCGCGCGTGAGCGGGAAGACGAAC
>WNGD01009885.1_pt1 | contig 12045 bp, 10 predicted proteins | sample 5400671 | NCBI WGS metagenome assembly WNGD01 (sample SAMN13153369, study PRJNA577476) | soil metagenome | isolation source: 40 cm soil or saprolite under grassland replicate 2 | place: USA:California | collected 2016-06-15
CCCGCTCCGCGGCGGCGCGAAAGAGTTCGTTCACCTCTTCCTCGGTCGTCTCCCGTGAGACCAGAACAACGAGGTCGACGACGGAGCCGTCGGGAACCGGAGCCCGCATCGACATTCCGTCGACCTTGCCCTTGAGCTCGGGCATCACCACGCCGATCGCGCGCGCAGCGCCCGTCGAGGTCGGGATCAGGTTCAGCGCGGCCGCACGGGCGCGACGGAGATCCGAATGCGGCAGGTCCTGCAGGCGTTGGTCCGCCGTGTAGGCGTGGATGGTGGTCATGAATCCTTGCTCGATCGTCAGCGCGTCGTGGAGCACCTTGGCCATCGGCGCCACGCAGTTGGTCGTGCAGGAGGCGTTGGAGATGACCCGGTGCGTCTCGGGGTCGTAGTCGGCGTCGTTGACGCCGAGCACAACTGTCACGTCGGGGTCGGTCGCAGGCGCGGAGATGACCACCTTCGCCGCGCCGGCATCGAGGTGCCCGGAGGCGCCCTCGCGGTCGGTGAAGAGCCCCGTCGACTCGAGAACGATGTCGACGTTCAGGTCCCGCCAGGGAAGATCCTTGGGGTCGCGCTCGGAAAGAAGCAGAAGATCGTTGCCTCCTACGGTGATCTTGCCCTCGCCGACATCGACGTCCTCGTCGAGCCGCCCTAGCACGGAGTCGTGCTTCAGCAGATGGGCCATCGTCTTCGAGTCCCCGAGATCGTTTGCCGCGACGACCTCGAAGTCCCCACCCCGCTGCAAGTGAGCCCGAAAGAAGTTGCGCCCAATCCGCCCAAACCCGTTGATCCCAACCTTCGCCTTCGCCATTTCACTCCTCCTCGATATCTCCAAGGAATCTAACGAAGACGCTCAAGCCGGGACCTCTGTACAAGAATGGGCGGGCCGCTAAGGCGCCGCTCGCGGCGCCGACCATAAGAGGCCCGGCGGCTCTGCCGGCGGGCCGCGTTTGCGCCCTCCGGCCCGTCCGCGAAAGCGGGCGGGCCGGAGGGGAAGCTCCGAGGACGACCTCCCCCTCCGCAATTGTCGCGCTCCGGACCTTGGCGACGGACGGGGTCTGAATCCATCACCGGACGAGCGCGAACCCGCCTCTGCGAAGTATTAACGAATCATCGGGGGTCGTTTCAACTGTGCGGAAAGCCATACGAGGACATGTTCCGGCCTAGGTTTCGGCCATCCGGATCAGCTTTTGCAGCCGCCGGTGAACAGCCGCCTTGGTTGCGGCAGGCCGGCACTTGAGCGCGAGCTCGCGCAATGGAAGCGAGGGGTGACGAAGCCGAAGCTCGGCAGCCTCCCGTAAGCGCGGCGGAAGCTCGTCCAGGCTTCGATCTCGCTCGAGCCGACGAAGCGCCTCCAGTTGCGTGTGAGCTGCCCGGCTCGTCCGGACGAGATTTGCGTGATCGGCATTCGCGAGGCGGTTCGCGCGAGCCTTCGTTTCGCCCACCACCGCGCCCTCGTCGAGTGCGAGCGCGGCGTCGCTTGCACCGGCGAGAGCGAGGGCCTCGGCGATCCGGTCCAGGCCCTTCGCGTAGGCGACCGCGTGATCCCGACGCTCGAGCACGCTCAAGGCGACGTCTTCCTGAGCGACGGCTTCCGAGAGAAACTGCGCTCCCTCCCTGGTCTCGGTCCTGACCTCGAGGTGAGGCGACGGGGGCGCCGAGACCGAGCCGGCCGCCAGCAGCGACCCGCGCAGGTAGGCGGCGCGGCAGCAGCCGCGACCGACGATCCGTTTCGGGGGCCGAGCGAGCGGCTGTAGTCGAGTGCCCAGAACGCCGCACTCCTTGAGAACGCCAAGCGCGCGCGGCGTTCCCTCCACGTGCAACTGGTACCGCGTCGCACGGTCGAAGGAGCTGCGCCGGTAGGTCCGGATCTCCGAGTCGACGCCGAACGAGCGAAGCAGGCTGAACGCGCGACGCGCGACCGCCGAGCTCGACAGGTCGAGGTGAACCGACACCTCGCCGCCACGCATGTGCCAGCGGCCCGCGGAGTGGAAGAGTGCCGAGAGCTCGGCCTCGCGATCACATTCGCGCGCAGGCGCGATCGCCGCGAGCTCGTTGCGGACGTCGTCAGAGAGTGACACCTTCGAGCTCCAGCAGCCGGCGCTTGTACCCGACACCGCTGGCGCCGTAGCGACCGATCCCGTTCGCGGCGACCACGCGGTGGCACGGGACGACGAGGGGAAACCGGTTGTGCGCGCAAACCGAGCCGGCGGCGCGCTGCGCGTTCGGGTAGCCGGCGAGCGCCGCCAACTCGCCGTAGGTGACAACCTCGCCCCACGGGACACTCCTAAGCGTCTCGACGACTGCTCGCTGGAACTCGGTCAGCCCGTCGAGCTCGAGCGCGACATCCGCGAACGAGTCGCGCGAGCCTGCGAAGCGCTCGCGCATTCGGTCGGCGAGGAAGTGATGTAGGTGTACACCTACATCTACATCACCCCGCGGCCGGGGCAGCTCGTGCCAAAGCAATGTCTCGCCTTCGAGCCAGAGCTCGCCGACGCCCCAGCCCACGACCTGGTAGCGAACGTTCGCCGCCATGCCCCTAACGTACCCCTAGACTTCCCGAGATGAGCGGTCCCGCAATCGCGCTGCCACCGGAGCCGCGCAACGAGCCGGTGAAGGACTACGCGCCGGGCTCGCCGGAGCGTGCCGTGCTGCAGGCGCGGCTGCGCGAGCTCGAGCGAGACCGGATCGAGATCCCGCTCGTGATCGGCGGCAAGGACGTCAAGACGGCCAAAACGTTCGAGGCCATCATGCCCCACCGCAAGAGCCACGTGCTCGCCGACGTGAACTCGGGCGGACCGGCCGAAGTCGACCAGGCGATCGCCGCCGCCGGGGAGGCGCGCCACGACTGGGCCCGCATGCCCTGGGAGGACCGCGCCGCGATCTTCCTCCGCGCCGCCGAGCTGCTTGCCGGCCCCTGGCGGGCGACGCTCAATGCCGCGACGATGCTCGGCCAGTCGAAGACGGCTCACCAGGCCGAGATCGACGCCGCCTGCGAGCTGACCGATTTCTTCCGCTTCAACGTCGAGTTCATGACGCGCATCTACAAGGAGCAACCGAACTCGGCGCCGGGCACCTGGAACCGCTTGGAATACCGGCCGCTCGAGGGTTTCGTCTTTGCGGTGACGCCGTTCAACTTCACCGCAATCTCGGGCAACCTGCCGAGTGCGCCGGCGCTGATGGGCAACACGGTCGTCTGGAAGCCCGCGTCGACCGCAGCATTCTCCGCCTACTTCGTGATGCGCCTGCTCCAGGAGGCCGGCCTCCCTGACGGAGTGATCAACCTGGTCTACGGCCCCGGGGCGACGATCGGCGACGCCGCGCTGACGAGCCCCGAGCTCGCCGGAATCCACTTCACGGGCTCGACCGGCGTCTTCAACTCGATGTGGAAGACGGTCGGCTCGAACGTCGGCGAGTACCGCAGCTACCCCCGAATAGTCGGCGAGACCGGCGGCAAGGACTTCATCGTCGCGCACCCCTCCGCTGACGTCGACGCGGTTGCGACCGCGATCGTCCGCGGCTCATTCGAATACCAGGGGCAGAAGTGCTCGGCCGCCTCGCGCGTCTACGCACCCTCGAACCTCTGGCCGGAGCTGCGCGAGCGGCTCGCCGACCAGGTCAAGGAGCTGAAGATGGGCGACGTCAGCGACTTCTCGAATTTCATGGGCGCCGTCATCGATGCGAGTGCGCTGAAGACCCAGCGCCAAGCGATCGAGGAGGCAAAGGCGGCGGCCAAGGCGAACGTGGTCGTCGGCGGCGGCATCGAGGACGAGGAAGGTTTCTTTGTCGAGCCGACGGTGATCGAGACGGAGGACCCGGAGTTCCGCACGATGCGGGAGGAGCTCTTCGGCCCTGTCGTAACCGCCTATGTCTATCCGGAGAAACAGTGGGACGACACGCTCGAGCTCGTCGACCGCACGGCGCCATACGGGCTGACAGGCGCCGTCTTCGCACGCGACCGTTCCGCGATCGAGGACGCGAACGAGAAGCTCGAGTACGCCGCCGGCAACTTCTACGTCAACGACAAGCCCACGGGAGCGGTCGTCGGCCAGCAGCCGTTTGGAGGCGCGCGGGCCTCGGGCACCAACGACAAAGCCGGCTCTATGTGGAACCTGATCCGTTGGGTCTCGCCTCGGACGATCAAGGAGACCTTCGTGCCGCCGAAGGACTACCGCTACCCGTACATGGCGGAGGACGGCGCGAGCACCGACGGCTCCGGGCCGCCCGACCGGCCCTAACGGCCTGAGCCCAGTCTGTGGGCGCGGTTCTTCACGACATCCGCGTCTTCTTCGATCACCTGGCCGACGTCGGCTGGACCGCGCTCGGGGTCGCGCTCGTCTGCCAGTTCGTCAAGGTCGGCTGTGTCAGCCGCGCCTGGAGGAACATCATCGCCGCCTCCTACCCGGGCTCGGTCGTGCGCTGGCGCTCGATCTGGGGCGCGATGCTCGCCCGCGTGGGCGTCAACGCGGTCGTTCCCGCACGTGGGGGCGACGCGGTCGGGCTCTTCATCGTCAAGCGACGAGTCGAAGGCTCGACCTACCCCACCCTCGGCGCAACGCTGATCGCCCTGACGCTGTTCGACTCGGTCGTCGCGCTGTGCTTCATCGTCTACGCCCTCTCGAGCGGCGAGCTCCCCGGCAGCTCCGTGCTCGCCCACCTGAAAGCGTTCGACTACCACTGGTTCTTCGCGCACATCCGGGTGACCCTGATCGCGCTCGGCGCGATCCTGCTTGCCTCGTTGCTGCTGCTCCTGTGGTTCGCGGAGCAGCTCGTCGGCTTCTGGCATCGAGTCGGGCTCGGCTTCAGGGTCTTCTCCGACAAGGCGAGCTACCTTCGGCACGTCGCGGTCTGGCAGGCGGCCGACTGGTGCCTGCGGCTGACAGCGATCTACTTCTTCCTGCGCGCCTTCCATGTGCCCGCGACGCTGCATAACGCGATCCTCGTCCAGGCGACGCAGAGCCTGGCTGTGCTCTTCCCGATCAGCCCGTCGGGAATCGGCACCGAGCAGGCGCTCCTGCTCTACACGTTCGCTGGCAAGGCTGCCAGAACGACGCTCCTCAGCTTCAGCGTCGGCATGCGCGTCACGCTGATCGCCTTCAACGCCCTGCTCGGCTTCGGTGCGATCTTGGTGATGCTGCGAACGCTGCACTGGCGGCAGCAGGTGGCGTCGGACCGCGACGCCGTCGCAGAGCAATAGCGGCCGCCCCGGCCAGCGCAACAAGCAAGACCCACGCCGGCCGAAGCGACTCGAGACCCTAAGCGGTGACCTGAAGAGGCGTGCTGTGCTTGATCACCTCGTAGCCCTTGGCGTTCGGAGCGGGCATCCCAGCGTCCTGGATCGCTTGGCGGATCTCCGGATCCTCGGCCATCTGATGGCGGCCTTCCTTGCTGTCCCAGAAATTGATGATCATCACGCCGTCATCGGTCTTGACGATCGTCGAGGAGATGCCGCCGTACTCGGCCGCCTTGCGGCCTGCGACCTCCTCGACGCCTGACATCTTCTGCCCGATCTCCTCCGGACTGCCGGAGAACTCCATGATCGATACGACCACGGGCTCAGCCATTTCGCCCTCCCTCGTAGCGGTTGCGCGAAACCTACCCGCCCTACGCCGCGAAGGGAGAGAGCCGCGACGAGTCGCCCGAGTCGCTTAAGCGCGACCCGCCTTGTGCAGTTGGGCATAAATCGAGCGGGCCGTCTTCGCGGGCACCCCGGGAGCACCCTCCAGCTCCTCTTGCGACGCCGCCAGCACGCGCTCGGCCGACCCGAAATGACGCAGCAGCGCCCGGCGGCGCGCCGGGCCGACGCCCTCGAGCGTGTCGAAGATCGACTCGCGCGCCCGCGCGTCCCGGCGCTGACGGTGGAAGCCGATCGCGAAGCGGTGGGCTTCGTCGCGGATCCGCTGCAGGAGCTGGAGCCCGGGCGAGTGCGGATCGAGCCTGACGGGATCGGGCCGCCCAGGCAGGAAGATCTCCTCGACCCGCTTCGCCAGCGAGATCACTGCCACTCGGGGCAGGTCGAAGCGCTGCATCGCGGCCAGCGCGGCCGAGAGCTGACCCTTCCCGCCGTCGATCACGACCAGGTTCGGCACTGCCGCGAAGCCCTCGTCGTATTCCTCGTCGTCGGGGGCGCTCATCCGCGCAAAACGGCGTTCGATCACCTGCGCCATCGCCGCAAAGTCGTCCTGGCCGTCGAGACCGCGCACAGCGAACTTGCGGTAGTGCGCCTTCTTCGCCGTCGCATCCTGAAAGACGACCATCGAGCCGACCGGCTCGGAGGCCTGGATGTTCGAAATGTCGAAGCACTCGATCCGCAACGGCAGGCTTTCGAGATTCAGCGCCTCGCGCAGCTCCTCGAGCGCCTCGACCCGCCGCAGCCGCTTCTGCTCGGTCTGGTAGCTCTCCGAGTCGAGGGCGAGCCGCGCGTTCTGCGTCGCCAACTCCTGCAGCCGCCGCTTCTCGCCGCGCTCGGCCGCCCGCACCTCGACCCGGGAGCCCCGGCGCTCGCTCAGGAACTCCTCGAGCGCGGAGATATCGCCCGCGTCCCGAGGCACCACGATCTGCGGCGGCACTGACGGCGCCGAACCGTAGTACTCGAGAGAAAAGGCCTCGAGCAGCGCCGAGGTGTCCTGGCCCTCGACGTTCTCGAGATGGAAGCCGTAACGGTCGATCATCTTGCCGCCGCGGAGCGGAAAGATCTGCACCGCGGCCTTGTCGCCGTCGACGGCGAGCCCGATCACGTCGACATCGCCGACGCTTCGCTTCTCGACCGCCTGCCGCTCGCTGAGCCGGCGGATCGCGAACAGCCGGTTGCGGTAGCGCGCCGCCTCTTCGAAACGCTCGCCCTCGGCTGCGTCCTGCATCTTCTGCTCGAGCTCGCGCTCGATCGTGCGCGTGTCGCCGGAGAGGAAGTTGATCACCCCGTCGATGATCTCGGCGTAGGCCTCCTTCGAGATGTAGTCGACGCAGGGTGCGTGGCAGCGCTCGATGTGGTAATCGAGGCAGGGGATTCCCGAGTGCCGCCCAGGCTTCGGGCCCTCGCAGGGCCGGTACTGGAAGACGCGATTGAGGACATCGAGCGTCTCGCGCACCTTCTTGGCGTTCGCGTACGGCCCGAAGTACGTCACGCCGCGGCGATGCCGCTCGCGCGTGAACATGACCCGCGGGAAGTCGTCCCCGACCGTGACGGCGATATACGGGAAAGACTTGTCGTCGCGAAGCCGGACGTTGAACGGCGGCCGGTGCCGCTTGACCAGGTTCTGCTCCAGATGCAGGGCCTCCACCTCGCTGCCGGTGACGATCACTTCGATGTCGGCGACACGCTCCGGCAGCTGCGCGATCGCGTGCCTGACGTCCGCCGATGCCTGGAAGTAGCTGCGCACTCGCGGGCGCAGCGACTTGGCTTTCCCCACGTAGAGAACCTGGTTGCGGCTATCACGAAAGATGTAGACACCGGGCTTCGCCGGCAGCCGTTTGAGCTGGTCTTCGAGCCGTTCGTCCACGGGTTGCAAGCGTAGATGCAGCTCGCGGCCCCGCCAGACCACTAAGGTGCCCGCCCGTGAGAAGGAAGGGCCCTGTCCTCGCAGCGCTCGGGGCGGCGGCCGCGGTGATTGTGATCTGGTTCTCGCTCTGGGGCGGCACGATCATCGGCACCACCGCGCCGCAGACGCGCTTGGGCCACCCGCTGCTGGTCGCGACCGTCGACGACGCTCTGAAGCAGGCCGACCCGGTCACCGCAGCCTCGCTGATCAAGGTCTCCCACGATGCGGGCTTCGACGCGGTCATGGTCTCGAGCACGTGGGAGCCGGGAGCGAAAGCGCCGTCGGCCGAGGAGCGCCATGTCCTCGACAACGTCGTCAAAGGCGCGGACGCGGCGGGAATGCGCGTGTTCGTCTTCGTCTGGCACGGCCTGAGCGGCAACACGCCCAGGACTACGGCGGCACGCCGGCAGTTTGCGGCCTACACCGCGGCACTGGCCAGGGCGTTTCCGCAGATCCGCGACATCGTCGTCGGAAACGAGCCGAACCTGAACACGTTCTGGCTGCCACAGTTCGGCCCCGGCGGCAGCGACGTCGCGGCCACGGCCTATCTCGACCTGCTCGCCAGGACATACGACGCTCTGAAGGCCGTCTCGCCCCAGATCCAGGTGATCGGCGGTGCGCTGGCCCCGCGCGGTTCGGACCGGCCTGGACTGAAACGAGCCACGCACTCACCCACTCAGTTCATCGAAGACCTCGGCGCCGCGTACAAAAAGAGCGGCCGCTCCAGGCCGATCATGGACGCTTTCTCGATGCACCCGTACATGCGGACCTCGGAGCTCTCGCCGACGGATACCCACACGGCGTCGACGACGATCACGATCGCCGACTACCCCAAACTGGCAGCGTTGTTGACCGACGCCTTCGCAGGCACGAGACAGCGTGGCCGCGGCCTCCCGATTTACTACACCGAGTTCGGTGTCCAGACGCGCATCCCGGCGGAACACCGGCACGCCTATACCGACCTGAATTCGCCGGCCGCCGCCGATGCGGTGGCCGCACAGACGCAGGCGCTCTACTATCGCGAGGCGCTCGAGCTGGCGGCGTGCCAGCCGACGGTGAAAGGCCTCTTCGTCTTCCACACCTTCGACGAGGCCGACCTCGCCGGCTGGCAGTCTGGTCTCTATTACGCCGACCAGAAGCCGAAGGCGAGCCTGCCCGATTTTCGGCTCGCCGCGGCGTCGGCGCGGGCCGCGCGCCTGACGCGCTGCCTGACGCGCTGCGCCGGCAGCAAGGTCTTCGTCCAAAAGGACTAGCCCTTCGGGTGTCGAGAAGCAGAGGGGGGCGGCCGATGCCTCTCGCTGATGGCGCCCATCCGCAGAACCGCCGCCTTAGGCGTCGCGCTCGCCGCGCTCGCCATAGTCGCCCCCTCTCAGGCGTCCACGCGAACGCTCGCCGTCGGCGCTTCCGAATCCGCGAGCCTCGTCCCGGACCCCGTCCTCGCCAAGTCGCGTATGGATCTGGCCCTCCTCGCCGGCTTCAACGAGATCGAGGTGCGGGCGGACTGGACGCGAGGCCAGACCGCGCCGACTCCCGAGGAGCTCGCGCCCTTCCAGGCCAGCGCCCTCGCGGCCCAGCTCGACGCCGTCCGCCTCGTGATCGCCGTCAACACCGCCGGCGGCCGCGAGACGCCTCTCAGCCCCCTCGACCGGATGCAGTTCGCGCAGTACACGGCCTCGCTGGCGCAGTCGCTGCCCTACGTGCGTGACTTCATCGTCGGCAACGAGCCGAACCTGAACCGTTTCTGGTGGCCCCAGTTCGACAGGCGTGGACGCGATCTCGCAGCGCCGTCCTATGAGGCACTGCTCGCCCAAACCTACGACGCCCTGAAGGCCGTCTCGCCGGAGATCAACGTGATCGGAGGCGCTGTTTCTCCGCGCGGCGCCGACCGCGCCAACTCGAGCCGCCAGACGCATTCACCCACCACGTTCCTCCGCGACCTCGGCTCCGCCTACCGCAAGAGCCACCGCGGCACGCCGATCATGGACATGCTCGTGATCCACCCCTACGGCGAGACTTCGAGGACGCCACCGACGGCGCTCCATCCGAAGTCGACCAGCATCTCGATCGCCGACTATCCGAAGCTCGTCAAGCTGCTGCGAGACGCTTTCCATGGGACAGCGCAGCGCGGAGCCTCGTTACCAATCCTCTACGGCGAGTACGGCGTCCAGACCCAGATCCCGATCGACAAGCTCGGCTCCTACTCGAACCTGGGCGTCCCAACCGCCTGGGACGCCGTCCCGGAGACGCTCCAGGGCGCGTACTACACGCGTGCGATCCGGCTCGCCTACTGCCAGCCCACGGTCAAGGGGCTGCTCTTCTTCCACGTCAGCGACGAGCCCGACCTCGACCGCTGGCAGTCCGGCCTCTTCTACGCCGATGACACGCCGAAGTCGGACCTCGACCTGGTGAAGACCGCCGCCCAGGCCGCCCAGGCCGGGGCACTGACCTGCCCGAAGCCGAAACCGAAACCGAAGCCCAAGCCCAGGCGCAGGTAGAAGCCCAAGCCCAAACTCCGGAGGCGTCGCTTGGGACGCCGGAGCTAAGAGGCCGCGCCGACATGGCGGCGCGGCCGCTAAACCAGCTTCCGCGAGTAGGCACCATGACGAAGCCCCAGCATTGCCGGAGAAAACAACGCCGCTAGCATTTGCCGCGTGAGCGGCCAGTACGATCCCGCCTGGCGGCGCCTGCCGATCGACGAGCGGGCAGCCGGGAAAGACGCGTTCGCCGAGGTCCTCGAGGACTGGGCGGGCCGGATGGACGCGCTTCGCGCTTACTCCGTCGCCGGCGTTCGCCCCGACTGCGACTTCTTCCTCTGGAAGATCACCGAGCGTTACGAGGACCTGGGCGAGCTCGGCACAGCACTGAATGGCACCCCCCTTGCAGCCTGGCTGGAGACGCCGTATTCCTATCTCGCGACCACGAAGGCGTCCGAGTACACCTCAGCACGGAAAGCGCGCCGGATCGTCCCCAAGGACTCCCCCTACCTCGTCGTCTACCCGTTCGTGAAGGTACGACCCTGGTACGCGCTCTCGGTCGAGGACCGGCGGCGCGCGATGGATGAGCACATGCGCATCGGCCGCGAGGAGTTTCCGACCATTCACAACCACACGACGTACTCGTTCGGGATCGACGACCAGGAGTTCATGACCGCGTTCGAATGCGACGAGCCCGCGGACTTCATGCATCTCATGTTGCGGCTCCGCGACAGCGAGGCCTCTCGCTACACAGAGCGAGACACCCCGATTTTCGTCGGGAAATACGTCCCGATCCGGGCGGCCCTCGACGCGCTGGACGGCGCGGAGGCTAGGGCGCGGGGTCTGGCGGAGGCTTAGTCTCGTCGAGGTCCGCCGCGGCCACGTCGGCCGCGTCCCCCATCGCCAAGCCGCCGCCAATTCCGGAGCCGGCGCCGTAGCCGGTCTCGGCTAGGTACCTCTCCTCGGCCTCGCCCGGGTCTTCGCCCCCGACCTCCTCACGCAGGTCCTCTTCCTCGTCCGGATTCCCGCCTTTGCCGCGAAGCCAGCTCCAGAGTCCACCCATCGGCGGGGAGTCTAGTGGTCTGGCCGGTGACGTTGCCCGCTTCCTGGGTCGCGAGCACCAAGCCAGAGAACCCGATCGCCCGCAGGCAAGGCTGGCAGCCTTGACAAGGGCGAGCGTGGACTCTGGCGCAGCGTGATCGCGGGCCAGGGAGCCGGCGAACGTTGCCGGTCAGGCCACTAGACGCTATGGCGGCTGAGTTGCCGCGAGCAAGTCAAGGCCGGACCCTCTGCTTGTAGATCGGGGGTTTGTCTGGCCGGAGACTGGCTCCGGCTGACCCCATACAAGGAAGGAGGGTCCGGCCGTGACCACAACGATGACATGCGTGGGGCTCGACGTCCACGCCCGCTCCACCCATGCCGCCGCCGTCGAGCTGGTGAGCGGCGAGCTGCGGCGCGCCCGCTTCGGCGCCGACAGCGAGGAGCTGATCGCCTGGTTGGCGGCGCTGCCGCAGCCGCTGCGGGCCTGTTACGAGGCTGGCCCGACCGGGTTTGCGCTCTACCGCGCGGCCCGGGCGGCCGGGATCGATGTCTGCGTTGTCGCGCCCAGCAAGACGCCGCGCGCGTCCGGCGACCGGATCAAGAGCGATCGCAAGGACGCCGAGCTCTTGGCCCGTCTGCTGCTCGCCGGCCAATTGAAGGCGATCGCCGTCCCGAGCACGGCGCTTGAGGCAGCCCGTCAGCTCTGCCGCGCACGCGAACAGGTGCGCGGCGACCTGATGCGCTGCCGCCACCGTGTCTCCAAGCTGCTGCTTCTACACGGGCGTGTCTACCCGGAGCCGAGCACCTGGACGCAGCGCCACCGCCGCTGGCTCGCCGGCCAACGCTTCGAGGAGACGGCGACGGAGCTCGCCTATCTGGACACGCTCGCCGCGGTCGACGGGCTGGTGGCGCGCAAGGCCGCGCTCGACGAGCGCCTCTCCCGGCTCGCGCTCGAGGGCGAGTGGGCCGAGACCGTCGCCCGGCTACGCTGCTTC
>WNGD01005705.1_pt1 | contig 12037 bp, 9 predicted proteins | sample 5400671 | NCBI WGS metagenome assembly WNGD01 (sample SAMN13153369, study PRJNA577476) | soil metagenome | isolation source: 40 cm soil or saprolite under grassland replicate 2 | place: USA:California | collected 2016-06-15
TTGCGGTGTCGCGTTCGGCAGATAGGGAGCGACGATGTCGGCCCACCATGAATTTGGAGAAGCGATGATGAATGGCAGGTTCGGTAGGAAGAACGCTGATAGCATCAAGCTCATGCTGGCAGCTAGACTGCGTAGTCTTGACCCTGGTCTCTCGTACCAGAGACGAACCATGAGGAATGGAGCTATTACAACGGCAATTTGTTTCACTGCAATGGCGAGGCCTAGCGACACCCAGCTCGCCTTGGGATTACGATACCACAGAACGGATGTCAGAACTAGGAAGAAGGCCCAGACACTATCAGTCCAGCTCCCTGCAATTACGATTGAAAATAGGCTGAACGGAGCCAGACTGATACTCTTTAGCCTCGCAGGAGCCAGACCGAATATCAAGAGAATCGACATGATGTGGAAGATGAATACAGGGTCACGGAGATCGTGTAGACCGACTATGTAGAATGGAAGAACGGAAAGGAAGCTGAGGGAAGGATAGGCCAAATGAAAGTCGAAGGAGCCGTCAACACCTGGAGTATAGAACGAGGAAGAGAAGCCAAACTGGTCCAATAGTGGTTTGATTGAGAAGCCGTAAGGACTCTGAAATTGAAGAACCCTCAAGACCCCCATGTAAGTCCCCACCATTGTGTCAGTAGTATAGCTCACAACGAGAAATCTCGACACGACCACGTAGAAAGTAAGAATGGCGACGAAGTGGCCTAACAGAGAAAGTTGGTTGGCGCGAGAGAGATGCAGTCCTTTTCTCAGTGCTGAAATCATGTTGAAGAGGCCGAATCCGATAAGCCCAGCAGCAAGGACCATTCCAGCTAGAACGTCAGGTTCAACCACAAGAAGCCACAAGCTAGCCAGAATTAGTAGTGCGCCGGACAGCCCGAGCCCGGTACGCGAGACCTTCGTAGCCTCGGACAGAACGTCGCTCAGACCGAGGTAGTCTTTGACCTTGGTCTTCGACCAGTTAAAACCTTCGAGGAATTTGGAAAAGATCAAACGGCGGACCACGACAACAGTATTTCAGGTTACCAGACGACGACTTGTCTAGGAATTTTCCCCTTTAAGGGTTGTGCGGGAATTGAAGCTATGGACTATCATCGCAAGCAAGTCGCTCCCTAAGAATAGGCAGCCAAGTTGCCTCATGATGCAGCGGACTCTATGCTCCTAGGTTGCCGCGACGAGAGGTAACACTGTTTTTCGATCTCGTCGGAATGTCCGGGTCCATTTTTCGGCTTTTTTCTCGACAAGCGCCTCATCAATCAATTCGCAGACGACGTGCCCAATCATGATATGACACTCCTGTATCCTTTGGGTGTCACTCGAAGGAACAATCACCTTGTGCTCGCAAAGAGGAGCGAGCGGTCCCCCATCTCCCCCAGTGAGAGCTATAGTTCTCGCACCAATCCTTGCAGCCGCATGAACACCGAGGATGACGTTCTTAGAGCGTCCACTCGTGCTTATGCCCACAGCGACATCGCCCCTCTCCATGGTCGCGTGGACTTGCCGGGAAAAGATTTCATCGAAGCTGAAGTCGTTCCCGATCGCCGTAAGAATCGATGTGTTGGTTGTTAGCGCGAGAGCCCTCAGAGGGGGTCGAGCTCTCTTGAATTTACCAACTAGCTCTGCTGAAATGTGTTGAGCATCAGCCGCACTCCCCCCATTTCCGAAGAAAATGACTCTTTTTCCTTTGTGAAGAGCTGTTGCGATTATGTGGGCCATCTCTATGATGTCGCTCAAACACTCCTTGGACAGTCGTTCTTTCGCCTCGATACTTCTTTGTATAGACGCAAGTGCTAGCGAAATTTCTTTATCCCGCTGAGTGGACCGCCCTCTTTCCATGGGCGAACTTCCCAACGTTTGCGGGGTTGTTACTTTGGGCTTCGCCAAGTCTGCAACCCATCCTCGTCGAATCTGACAGGGAAGGCTTTAGCCCCTAGGCTCTCGACTGCTTTTTCCACCTGAACCTGTTTCCCCGAGTCGCAGTATAGAAAGAGGAAGCCTCCACCACCCGCTCCAAGAAGCTTGCCGCCGATGGCACCATTCAGTCTTGCGACATGAAGGAGCGTCTCAACATCCTCGGTAGAGATAGCCCGGTCAAGCTTCTTCTTAATCTCCCACTCTGCGTTCAACATCTCGGCGAAATCTCTGAGGTTGCCCGTAAGCAGGGAGTCTTTCATCTGCAAGGTCAGCTCTTTCATACGCTCCAGCGCTTTCATAATCGCGGGGCTTCTGTGTTCATAAGATTCTATCTGTCTCTGGAGAATCCCACCAGATCGTCTTGTCGTTCCCGTGAAACAGAGGAGGCTGTTGTACTCAAGCTCGTTCAAGGTCTCCCGCTTAATTCGGAGAGCGTTTACAATGGTGGCTTCCTTTTTGAACTCGATCAGGTTGAAGCCCCCGAAAGTTGAAGCGTATTGATCTTGCATTCCACCAGGAACACCAACGTCTTTCCTCTCAACATCGTAAGCTAGATTTGCGATATCGTAATCAGTCATTGAGTTCCCCTTCCACTCTCTAAACGCGCCTATGAGAGAAACGCAAAGAGCAGAAGACGACCCCAGTCCGGTTCCTGGTAAAGCGTCATAACGAAGACTCGCATCAAATCCTTGATCTGTACCAAACCGCTTGGCAACTGCTCGAACAAACTCGACTTCCCCACCACCCTTTAGATCCTGAAGAGTTTCTGGACCATAACTGACATCTTGATCCTCTCGGGAGACGGTGATCTTACCATCACTCCTAGGCGCAACAGAACAGTAGGCATAATTCTTGATGGTTGATGAGAGCACCACGCCCCCCATTAATACAGGGTATGGAGGAACGTCCGTTCCACCGCCAGCGTAACTAACCCGGAGAGGAGCTCGAGCTCGGATCTTCGTCAAGAGGATCCAGCCGCCTTGGACCCATCTTCTGCGAGTGAAATACTGTGAACCGCTTCCTTGAGACCATTACCATTCGTCGGGACTCTGATACCACGACATCCCGCCCGCCTCGCCGCCTCGAGATCGATCTCTTTATCTCCAATCATCCAAGATCTTGCCGTATCGATTCCGAGCTCCCTCGATGCTTCCAAGATCAGTCCGGGCTCAGGCTTCCGACAATCACAACCCTCGTCAGGCCGATGAGGGCAGTAGTAGACACCGTCAACCGTGCAACCGAATCGGGCGAGCTCCCGAAGAAGCTTCTGGTGTATCTTCAACATTTCATGATGAGTAGTAAGTCCTCGCCCAACCACAGACTGATTCGTTACAATGACTATTCGGAATCCTAGCTTCTGAATCTCATGGAGCGGGTCCTCAATTCCCGGAAGAATTTCGAGCTCTTCAGGAGATTTGACAAAGTCTGGCCGTTCTCGGTTTAGAACACCGTCCCGGTCGAGGAAGACTGCCCTATGCAGGGGCAATGTGTATCGTTACTTGGGACTTGACAACCATTTGAATTAATACTTGTCTCCATTCCCGAGCAGAAAATGGAAACAGGCAGCACCAGGCTCAACAAGATAATTGGCTCATCTCGATGTGCAACGAACTAGTAGCTGCCCGGAACAAGGTCCATCTATCTCCGTGGCCGCCTCTTCGATCTTTGACTCGCCAATAGAGATTATCCATCCTCCAGAAACAGCCAACGCATCCGCGAAACGGCTTTGGGCTTTGGGTCGAATAAGGTTCGAATTGTTTTGAGGATAGTTGTATAGCGTTAGGATTCCGAACTTAGAATCCTCAGTAGGTTGGCAGCCGATAGGTCCAGTTTTGACATATCAAACACATATCCTACGACGCCTTCGTCATACAACGGTTGTAACTCCAGGCCATATCGTTGACAAACTCAAGCTTTTTCTGCCTTAGGAAATCTTCGCCCGCTTTGGATGGCACGATGGCGGTGGCTACGTCTATCTCTGGGGTTTGGAAACGTGAGAATGGACACCCTAGCCATCTTGTCTATGTCGTCACGCCGGACCTTGAGAACATCGTAGATGGTCGCGACCTCGAGATTGAAGGAGATGACATTCAGATAGTTATGCAGGTAATGTCTCTGGTCGACGTTTCTGGTCGAGCTTTCAAAATCTCACGGAGCCAAGTCAGCGTAAAAAGTAACTCTGAGGATGCTTGACGGTTGCAAGTAACTGCCTCCGAGATGGAAAAGCCAGTCGATGTGCCGTTTTCTGCACAATTATCATGGCCGCAAGTTGAACTTAGGTCGCGGCCCTTCGTAGCGATAGTAATCCCCGCTTTACAGGAGGGACACACAATAACAAGAGTAATTTCCAAGTTGTCGGCCATGGTCCCTGAGGCGGCGATTGTTGTGGTCGATGGAGGGTCCTCTGACGGTACCGCCGAAAAGGCACGGAGGGCCAAGGTGAACGTAGTTCACGAGTCTAAGAGGGGATACGGGAGAGCAATCAAAAGTGGTATTGAATCGGTTAGAGCGAATCTCTATGCTATCGTAGACGCAGACGATACTTACGATCTATCACGACTGCCGAAAATGCTCGACCTCGCGAGTCAGGGCAAACTGGTAATTGGGCGAAGAGAAAGCGCACCGGACGGTGGAATGTCAATGTCTCACCGAATCGGCAACCAAGTTCTCTCTCTATTTTACAGGCTACTTTTCGGACAGAAAGTTGCCGACACTCAATCAGGTTTCAAGGTTTTCCCAGGCAGGATTGCAAGCGCCTTGCGGCAAGAAGGAATGTCGCTCAGTTCAGAGATTCTAGTAGTCGGGCGTCTATTAGGATACAACGTTACAGAGGTACCTGTTCGCTATCAGATGCGCCATAACTACTCAAAGTCGAAATTCGACTTTTGGAGAGACGGCATTCCTGTGTTGCTCTTCCTGCTGTCTTCGCGCTTGAAGAAGTTACCAAAAAATGGCCTCGAATCGCAAGCATGATGCTTTTATGGATGGATTCGGATCGATGAATTATTCTCATCCGGGCGTCCGTAGATGCCAGGCAACAGGATTCTGATTACTGGCGCCCTGAATGTTGGTTGGCCCACTCGCTGAAAAACTACTGGGGATGGAGGTAACCGTCATCGACATCCCGCCGGGCGAGAGGTGGGAAAGCTTGCACACTCAAAAAAGCAACTCTAGATTCCAATCCAAGAAGAGCGGTCTTGGCTGACAAAACGGGAGCTAAGAGCACCGACCGCCGATTTCGACCAGGACAAAGAGAGTAGATGAGCGGGTTTCGCGCCCTTTTAGGTCGCTTCTCAACAGTTTCCGATAGAATAACAAGCCTAATCAAGACTGTCCGGTCGAGGGTCACAAAGTACACCATCACTTTAATTGCACTTTTCGTGGCCGTATTTCTTGTCAGGTTTCTCACGATCAATGCTCAAGTCGGTCCGCCTAGTGAGGATTTGGGGGGCGATCTAGTAGTTCTTCATACGTATACCCAGGCAGATCCTGTATTTCCAAATTTCAGGCTCGAGGCACCGCCACTTTACTACCTTCTCGTTATTCTGCCCATGAACACACTCTTCCCGGCACTTCTTGCTCAGAAGATCGTCGATGCCTTCGTGCCTAGCATTGTAATTTTCCCGTTTTACTTTCTTTGCAAGCTCCTCATCCAAAAAAGACTCGCTTCATCAGTTGCGGCCCTCATGTTCTCCTTTAGCGAAGCATTCAACCAAATTATGGGATGGGGAGGGACACTGAACATGTTCGCTTTCGTATTCGCAATACCGTCACTGTACTATTTGACGAGGATAATTCGAGGATCTACATCGAAGGATATTTTGCTCGCTGCGTTATTCTTGTCGTTGACCATCGGCTCCCATCAGTTGACTGCTCTTTACGCAATAATCGTCTTCGTAGTCGTGGGTGCCTTAACGTTCATTCCTCGTCTTGGATTCAAGCCTCCTGTTCGAGCGTATGCTTCGACGGCTGGGCTAGCGGTAATCTTTAGCGCGCCGTATATTCCGACCTACGTCTTTCTCGTGACTAACAGCGTGAACCTGTTTTCCAGTGCGCCTTTGTCGCTAGAATCGGTCATTGCTCAGTTGATCTACATCAATGCAAGGCTAAGCATCTCTGCGTATCTCTTGATTGCGGCCTCGGTCTTCGGTTTCGTAATGATCGTTCAAGCTAGAGACAAGACCGGGATTAGCATGATTGCCGCGTCGAGCGTTGCGGCGATAATTCTGGTCAGTCTGCTAAACTCCACAATTTTCGAAAGGGCCGCCTACTTCCTCCCGATCCCATTTTTCCTGCTCATAGCCGAATCTTACAGGTATTTGCTTAGTCTTATGGATCGGCATATGTCGTGGGTCAAACTTGGGGCTGGGCTGCTAATTTGCTTGATTCTAGCGGGTTTCATGATAGGCGACTTCGAGACGCTTCAGGTTGCAACCGCGACCAATCAGATTCTAGACCCTCAGATAGTTCAGGGTCTGGATTGGATTTCTCTCCATACGGCCAGAAATGATGCGATCTATTCGGACTATCCTGCACTAGGCGCCTGGATTGCAGGATACAGCGAAAGAACGGAGCTGACACCTAAACCGGTCAACTACGTAATAACTTCTCCCGATCTAGCCCTAATTCGAGTGGCAAACATCATAAGTGCTGGTAACTACGTTCTCGACAGCCGATCTGTAACTATCGGAGACTTTTTTCCATCCACGATCTATACTCCTGCGGTCTTCTTGAACAAGGCATCAGGGCCTCAGGGGCTTCTGTTCTTCGACGATGACTATCAAGTTGTCACGTTCAATGACACAGCGGGAACACACGTTCAGAGCCTTGTCTCTGCCCCGCTCAAAACTGTCCTAAACGGATCGTCTTCAAGCAACTTAACCTCTTTTTCGTTCAGCTACTCTTGGGCCTTCGGCCAAATAAACCGGACTATCTCAGCAAATCCACCCAACGTTATTCATCTTGGCTACTCAGTTTTGATGAACAATTCGACCGGTACAAGCTTCATGTGCAGAATGCTAGCTTTCGCTGGCGAAAGGTTCGACTATTCTCGGATCTCTCAGAACACGACGTTAATGCAAATATCACTGCCAGACGGGCAAACGTTTCCCATCTCCATCACCTATCGCCAAGGACCAGGACAAGGTGCCAATTCGTTCCTCAACGCGAGTGATAACACAACCAAACTTCCAACCCTCGGAATCCTAGCAACATCTAGCTCTTCAATCGTCTCCCTGAATCTCTGGATTACTCTGCTCAATCTAGCTTTCAACGGACCCGTCTCTTCTTACTCGGCCTTCAGCCTTATGCAGGCATACTCGGTCAGCTACATTTTTCTGGACCTGCGAGGATACGCCCAAACCGTCAGGTTCACGAAGATGGGAGACGGACTCATTTGCGTATTCAGGAATTCAGAAGTCGCAATACTCAGGATTGAAGGTGACCTCCGGTTTGGACCTTTCTATCATGCTGGTTAGTACTGGCATAATTCCTGCTCCTCCTGCATTCGGCGGAGCCATAGAGAGCCACGCATTCGTCCTGTCAAACGCGCTTGCTCGGAAGGGCGCTAGGGTCCACTTCGTGAGCGATGTCGTTCCAGGGGCTAAATTTCATCCAAACGTCAGAGTCCATCCTGTGCATTCACCCATCAAGATTTTCCCCGCTCCATTCCCGACATGGATATTGACCCATTCAGTAGGTGGAGCACTCTCCGCGATGACCGGCTATTCCGTCACCCTATCCCATAGACCGGACGTTGCTCATTTCCATGAAGAGACTTCCGCCGCAATGTATCTAAGTCTCAAACCTCGCGTCCCCACTGCATTCACCCTTCACAATCCTCCCCCTTGGATCGGGCAGATTCCGTCCAGTGCCGAAGCATATGTCAGGCGGACGTTGTCTCTGCTCACGGCCCAACGGGTGATTAAGAGAGTGAACAAGTTCATTGCTCTTTCATCGATCGTCGCTCGAGAGTTCGGTGCCTGGCTCGGAATCGAACAAAAGACCAACGTTGTCCCTCACCCCATCGATACGGACTTCTTTCTACCCGACATGGTCGGGGCACGAAGAGCGAGGGAGACTTACAACCTCGGAGAGGGACCATATGCTGTTTTCGTCGGGAGGCTTGATCCACGCAAAGGAGTCTCAATTCTACTTCGCGCTATTGAAAGACTTCATCCGAATTTTACAACAATTATCGCAGGAAGCGGAATCGAGAGGAGCTCATTAATGATACTCTCTCGAGAACTGGGTATCGATTCGATGGTCAGGTTCGTTGGATCTGTACCGCGAGATCTCTTACCCGGACTCTATTCGGGTGCAGAGTTTGCCGTGGTGCCGTCTCTCTCGGAAATGTCTCCCATGGTAGTCATGGAGGCACTCTCATGTGGCACCCCGGTAGTGGCGACGGATCTGCCTGTCTTGAAGGAGTTGGTAACAAACGGGCAGAATGGGTTCCTCGTCCCTCCGGATCCGGCCAAGTTATCAGAAGCAATGAGGTTCCTCGATTCAGATCAGGACCTGAAACGGAGGATGAAGCGTAATGCGAGGAGCAGAGTCTTAGGCGAGAACTCGCCGGATGTGATCGCCGACAAACTCCTCCGCATCTACCAGGAAATGGCAACTGCTTGAAGCGCTTTCTCGTGGTTGGTCCGAACGGTGGAGCTAGCTTCGGAGGAGGCGGAGGGTCATTTGTTGCGATTAAAATTGCCGAGACGCTATCAAGGCTCCCGAATTCGCAAGTCGGCCTTGTTTCGCTCTGGGGAGCAAGACCAGAGGTTTTCGAGAAAATATTCGGAGTATCCTTATCAACATCTAGGGTCAAGCATTTTTCGCTTCTGACCAGTAGCACCGGCTACGAACTGCCGATCGGCGCAATGACCACGCCCTACGTAGCAGCGGTTCTGATGGGCATGACTCGTTTCTTAGAGAGAACAATGGAACGGTTCAAACCTGATCTCGTCGTATTCAACGATGATTCCCCAGCCCTTTCTTCAATCTTTGAGACTCGAAACGTAAGGAGCCTGCTGTATAGCCATTTTCCTTACGCGTGCCGTGTCAAATATAGAAACAAAATGCTGGAAACTTCTTCTGTGTTGAGACGTATGTCAGAAATGCTCGTCATGCCTTTCATGGCGAGGCTCTTCGAGATGGACAGGCTCTGGGTTGATTGGCCGGTCGCAAACTCTAGCGTGACAAAGAAATACATGAGGAGGACCTTCAATGATAGAGAAATAACAACAATCTTCCCGCCAGTTGATGCTTTCCCATACAAGGTTCCTCAAAAGTCGAACATCATCATTTCAGTCGGGGGGATACAACCCAACAAAAAGTTCGAGGAAGTCATCCAAGCGATGAGCCTAGTGAAAACAGACTGCAAATGTTTCATAATAGGCAACCTCCGCGACGTCACATACTTCAGAAGCCTCGTTCGCCAAGTGAGAAATCTAGGTCTTGAACGACGGGTTCACATTCTTCCGGAAGCACCCAGGCAAACTCTGCTAGGCCTATTGGGAAGAAGCAAATTGATCATTCATGCTTCTCGATTCGAACCGTTTGGTATATCCGTCGCCGAAGGAATGAACGCAGGTGCGGTACCGATCGTATGTGCGAGCGAGAATGGCGGTCCTTGGGTAGACATCGTTTCCAAAGGTCGATACGGGCTAGGATACGACGGATATGAATCGCTCGCAGACCGGATCGACAGTTTGATGGATGACGAGGCTGGATGGCAGGAGCACTCTGCCATTGCCCGAGCGCGAGGCGCATTCTTTTCAGCCCGTGCATTCTCTAACAGCATTCTCAAGCAGATTGGTGTCGACGAACTGCCAAATGGCGGGGATCCCCTTCTCACTGAATGAGCAGCGACCTCGCTTGGGAATATGCCTAGGTTTCGGTCCTCGAATTTATGGGAATAACGGAAGATTGCTAGAGGATAAAGTGCATGTTGCATCTTCTCTTGCCTGTCGTTTTAAGCACCACTTTCTTCGAACAATTACTCCGCCAGCGCCCATTGGAAAAAGAGTGAGGGGACAGTTCTCACCCACTGTTACTAGGTGAGGCCTATGAGGCTCAGAAAAAATCAGACGATTCAACCAATAATGCTCAGGGCCAGTAATCTGAAGATTTGCTTGCCCCCAGATCTCGTTGCGGCTTATTACAGCACCTACTTTGCCGAGGCGTATCCCTTTTCATTGATCAACAAGAGCGATGTGGTATTGGACTTGGGGGCTGGTTTCGGTGATTTCACTCTAATGGCATCAGAAAAGGTGGGGCCCCAAGGGAAGGTGGTGGCTGTCGAGCCGAATCCCACGGCGTTCTCATTCTTGAAGCGCAACGTCCAACTGAACCACGCGGAGAATGTGTCTCTTATTCGCGGAGCCGTCACCGGCTCGTCAATCAGTCCGACCTTTCTGAAATCGAACGGACACGCCTCGGCACTCTCTGCTGACGGAGACATTCAGGTTAAGGTCCTACTTTTTGAAAATGTGGTGCCAACAGGAGTGGACGTAATCAAAATGGACATTGAAGGAGCGGAGCGGAGCATATTCGACTCTAGTATGAAGATCATCCAAGAGTGTCGTTGTCTTTTCGTTGAAACTCACACGGAGAAAATTCGCCAAGGAATTCTGCGTCAGCTCCAACGCGTGGGCTTCCAAGTCGACGAGTGGAACACAAGGAAACTGGTTACGAGATCGTTGAGAAACGTGATACACCATTTTGGCGAGTTTGCCGAAGCAGAAATAAAGAGTCGCGGTTACGGTCTAAGGGCGGTCTCCTCGATGTTTCACGGCACGAACTCATGCAACCCTCGCTCAGGCTTGCGCCTACTCATAGCGACACAATAGTCCACGCCCACCCTACGTGGTTTCGGAATATGAGAATAGGAAAGGTTCTATCCCGATCTATGGTGAATGACTCCTGTTCATTCGGTCAAGAATCATGGTACTTCTTATACCGAGGTTATTCCGGTTGTGTGGAATCCATAAGATTGCAGAACGTGATCCGGATGAAGGCAAGGGATCTGGTACCAACTGAAATCGGTGAACTAGAAACGCGTTGCGATAAGGCGTCTTCGCTGCTTTGAAGGCCTTTATCACTGGGGGGTAGAGGATTCATTGATTCTAGTTTTCTCGGAGAGACTCGCGGAAGATGGATGGGAGGTCATGGCGCGAAAACGATGGGTTTGACCAACTTTCAGTTCAAGTTCAACGGTGGTCTTGGCGACGGCAGGGGATGGGTTGGAGATGTTAGATCAATGCTTCTCGAAGTGACGAAGCTAAAATCACTAGGATGGACCCCGGGGCTCAACGGTCGGAATGCTGTCGAGGAAACTGTCAAGTGCAAAACTTCATCGTCTCGGAAACGGAGCTCTCGACAGTGTCAAGGAACCCAGAAATCAAACCAAGGACAGTGATTCCTCAGAAGGTTGAGGTCGAGAAAGCAATCCACATCTGACACTAGTGTGGTCAGGAGAAGAACAGAATGGTGAAGATCAGCACGGTCATAATGCTATACAACGAAGAAGAAGTAATTGATGAATTCTCAGCTCGTCTAATCAAATCTCTCGAAGCACTAAACAGGGATTATGAAGTCATATTCGTAGTAGAAGGAACAGACTCCACCCTGCAAAAAGTTAGCGAGCTCGCGAAATGGAACCCTCGAGTCAGAGTCGAGTATCGCGAAAAGAGACTCGGACTAGGAAAAGCGACAAAGAAGGGCTTGAGCCTGGTGGATCCGAAATCCGACTATGTGCTGACAATGGATTCCGACTTGAACCATGATCCTCAAGAGATCGAACGGCTTCTTGACGCGACGAAACAGGCCGATGTGGTCGTGGGTTGTCGATCAAAGACTCGAGGGCTCGTCCAAGAGCTGCCCTGGTTCAAGAGAATGGTGAGTGCCTCTACCAACTGGGTATTGAGGAACACCTTCAGGATGCAATCGAGCGATGTCACATCAGGGTTTAGGATCTACTCAACAAAGGCGATTGAGAGCGTGAGAGATGAACTCGTAGCGAAGAACTTCGAGGTTACGGCAGAGCTTCTCATCAGAGCGAAGAAGAAGGGATTCTCCATTACGGAAGTCCCCATTACCTTCACTCGCCGTCCAAGGGGAA
>WNGD01006019.1_pt1 | contig 12035 bp, 14 predicted proteins | sample 5400671 | NCBI WGS metagenome assembly WNGD01 (sample SAMN13153369, study PRJNA577476) | soil metagenome | isolation source: 40 cm soil or saprolite under grassland replicate 2 | place: USA:California | collected 2016-06-15
GCTGTTCGGACGCATCGCACAAATTTACATCGACAAATATGGCGCGAAGGAATCCGACCTGGCAGCGGTCGCGTGGAAAAACTACGCGCACGCGAAACTGAATCCACTCGCGCAGATGCGCGATGCCGACCTTACGCTCGATTGCGCGTCGCAGGTTTCGGACAAAAATCCAAGCGTCGCGCCGCCACTGAAAGTTTCCGATTGTTCGCAGATCACCGACGGCGCGGCTTCGGTCGTGCTCGTTTCCGGGAAATATTTGGAGAAGATGGGCCGCGACAAAAAGAAAACGCCGCGATTATTGGGCTTCGGTCACACGACCGATTACTTGCCGCTCGACAAAAAAGACGCTCCGACATTTTCAATCGCGCGCAAAGCGGCCGAGAAAGCATTTGGCATGGCGAATTTGAAGCCGCGCGATCTGCAGGGCGCGGATGTGCACGATTGTTTCTCGATTACCGAGATCGTCGTTTACGAAATTCTGGGACTGGCCGAGCCCGGGAAGGGCGCGGAGTTAGCGAAAAGCCCCAAGTGCGCAACGAAAAGATGCGCGGCCCGTTTCCGTTCGAACTGCCGGTCAATGCCGGCGGCGGATTAATTGGCGATGGTCACCCGGTGGGGGCGACGGGCGCGCGACAAGTGTTCGAAGCGTATCAGCATCTGACCGAGCAAGCCGGCCCGCGCCAGATTCCAAACGCCAAGCGTTATCTGACGTTCAACATGGGCGGCAGTCTGACGACATCCGTCGCCATGTTGTGGGGCCGCGATTAAGATCGATCCGCCACCGGACGGATTCGCCGTGGCGAACAATCGCGCCGCGCCGTAACCGCCGATATTAGACTAGAGCTTGGCGGAGCTGCGCGATTCGGTTTCGCACGGCTTCGCAGCGTTTGCGTTCTCGAACGGCATCCGTTTCGGGCAAAAACTGAGCCTCATAGGGCGACCGCGCCGGTTGGAGGCAGCCCTGCACAAAATCATTCGCCAATCCTGTGCTCGCGAGTTTTGACGCCGTCCGAACTTCTTCCGCTTCGGCGAGCAGTTGGTCGCGAATTGCGATGTAGGCGTTGATCTCGGCGACAGTATAAGCCGATCCGAATGTGGGACTGAGTGTTGTTGCAGAGCGATGCGATTCCGGCTTCGCTGCCGGTATGGTGGAGCTGATGGCAAGAGGCATGCATGGTCAAAGAGCATTTCCCGTGCTGACCTCTCAGGCGCGATTTCGCCTGGGCTAGAGGATTGCGTAGATCAAAACCACGCCAAGAACGAAGGACGCTGCTCCGCAAATTATTTGGATCTTTCGATCTCGGGCAAGCCACCAATTAATCATTCGTTGATGTCGATCTAAACCGAGTAGTGGCATCGCGATCGCGACAATCAAAATGAGTCCGCCCAAGATCCGCAGGAGCACGGGAGCTTTTGAATCGCCCGCAGCGGCCAACAAACCCAAACCTAAGACTGCTCGGATTGCAGTGGCGACCCACAGCCCGGTCTTATCGGCGAACAAGCGCGTCAGGTCATCTGCTCGAGCGGGTGCAAAGATCACAACTAAGCCCATGACGGCGATGGCAGCGCACAAGATTAGTACCAACGCAGTCATGTCTGCTTTTACCGCTTTAATTTCGCCATTCCCAACCTTTATTTTGGATTATGAAAGTACCATTTAAGCTGGGCGTGGTCGGGCATTTCGGTCTGGCCGTGGGCGATCCAAAGAAAAGTGCCCGCTGGTTTCAACGTGTCCTCGGATTGCGCAAAGAGTTCGAATTTGAAAACGGAGTCGCGGTCGGCAACGACAACGTCACCATCGCGTTATTTAAAGGGAACCCCTCGCCGAAGACTTTCGACCATATGTCGTTTCACCTGCCGACGATGTCGATCTTGCGAAAGGCTCTGGCGCATTTGAAAAAGCACAAGGTCGAACTCGAAGATCCGGGCGATGAGATTGGGCCGGAAGCGCCGGGTTCTCCTCACATTGGTCTCTGGTTTCATGATCCGGATGGTTATCGTTGGGAACTCAGCGTGCAGGGCGGCCGCCGAGTAGACGCTCAAGTTCGCGATGGGTAGCGAGCGAGTGGGCGGGAGCCCACGAATCAACTATCGGTCCAAGGTGGCAAATAGATCGGTTGGCGCGGCCCGAAAATTGCGCTTTGTTTTCCCGGAGTTAAATTGTGACTGGAATGCTTGGACTCATCGTGGGTTGTCTAAAATGGGCTGCGGTCGGTTTCATTGTGGCCTTTGTCCTGATGAAACTCTACGAGGGCAGTCACATTCATGACGACGTCCCGCGACCGGAGTTCAAGATTCGGCAATCCCGACGCGCGGCTCTCGTGCTCGCGACATTTGCCGGGATGCTTTCGGGTCTGGTCTGGTTGTTAGTGCAAAAGTGGGACTGACGGAAGAAACGCAGAAGGCGGATGGAAGAATTAAGAAATCGCTTTCGATCGTTTTAGGATTGTGACGAAAATTGCGATGAGTTCGTCGCATTCCTGACGAAGAGCTGAAAGCTTGATTGGTTCGACAATTTTGCCATCAACGAGGAGCTCAAGCCAATAACCGGTTTCTTCCAACTCACGAAGTGAATCGCCACACTTGGAAATAAATTCGGCTTTACTTCGGCCGCGATACGCTTCGCGATAATTGGCTCCAGCGGCAGTGCCAGATCGCAGCGCCTGCTTGCCAAGCGTTTGTGCTTCAGTTGTCTTGGGCAACGAGGAAAACATTCGCATGATCCGCAGCGCAAAGTCTTTTGTGCGCTCTCTCAAATCGTTCTCTTCCTTCGGCATTTTTCCTTCTGCCTTTATTACCTCAGCCCATGTAAAATCCGCCGTTTACATTGAGCACGTGTCCGGTGATGTAACTCGCCATCGGCGAAGCAAGAAATAGCGCGGCATCCACGATCTCACGCACATCCCCGAGCCGTCCGAGTGGGATCTGTTTCTTGAAATTCTCAGTGACTTCGTCGGGCATGGCCTTGCTCATGCCGACATCGATGAATCCGGGCGCAATCGCATTGACGGTAATATTCTGACGAGCGAGCTCGCGCGCTGAAACTTTGGTCAGCCCGATGATCGCAGCTTTGCTGGAGGAATAATTCGCCTGGCCGAAAAGGCCCACTTGTCCGCTGACTGACGACAGATTCACAATCCGCCCGCCGTTTCGCAAAATCGGCATCGCCTTTTGGGTGACGTTGAACGTCCCGGTGAGATTGACCCGGACGATGCTTTCGAATTCCTCCAGCGACATCTTTTTGATGGTCCGGTCGCGGATGATTCCGGAGTTGTTCACGAGAATATCGAGACCACCGCGTCGATCCTGGATTTGTTTCATCATCGCCTCGACTTGCGCCGGCTGCGTTACGTCGCAATCAATCACCAACGGATCTTTCAATTCTTTGGCGACGTTCGCTGCGTCGGCTTTGTTCTGACCCTGCGGGTCCGTAAAATAATTGACCACGCAGGTCGCGCCGCGTTTGCCGAACGCTTTGATCATCTCCGCGCCAATCCCGCGGGAACTGCCAGTCACCAGCACAACTTTGCCGGTGAAATCGAGAGGGTCGGTCATGGTGAACTAAGCGCGGGACGAGCAGACTGCCGCACGATGAGCGAGATCGGCAGTCCGATCAAAAGCATATGAATGATGACGGCGGTAACATCCCTCGAGACGGAATGGCGGGCGTTAACGAAGGCGAGCGGCACAACTATCCAATACATAAAAACGTAAACGGCGATTCCGTAAGGCAATCCTGATGTCACCGCGTGCTGCGTCAGGAAAGTCAATTTGTGGCTAGCCGCGTAAAAGACCGATGCGGCTGTAAACGCGATTAAGAAATGAATGACCAAACCCAACCCTGCCGTCGCCACCCCTCCTTCGAATGATCGGGGACCAAGCAAACCGCTGGCGATTCTCTGCAACATTCGAATCGATCCCGTCCCATTGAGCTCCGCGATCACAAACGCGGACGTGATATCCAGGATTCCAGCGATCAAACCAGCCGATACGATTGTAGGAAGAGCCCGCGACCTTTTCATTCGGTCTCGCTACTAGGCTAGAATGCCATTGCCCGTCAAACGATTACCGTTAGGCTTTTCGTCCGATGGCCTCACCGATTCGTATCTTAACCGCTGTACCGATCTGCGACGGACACGACAGCGCCATCAACACGATCAATCTCGAGTTTATCCGCCATGGAATCGAAGTTGTTTATCTCGGCTATCATCGGTCCGTCGGCGACATCGTGCGCGCGGCGATTCAGGAAGACGTTCGCGCGATTGGCATTTCGAGTTACAACGGCGGGCATATCGAGTTTTTCGCGGAGGTTGTCGATCTTTTGCGCAAGAAAGGCGCGACCGACATCAAAGTGTTCGGCGGCGGCGGCGGAACGATCACGCACGAGGATGCCGCAGCCATGCGTGGCAAAGGCGTAGACGAAATCTTTTTCGCCGGCACGTCGCTCGGCGAAATGGTGAAGTTCGTTCAGCAACGGTATGGAAAACCGCGCGCGAAACGAGCGCGTGCAAAAACGTCAGACATCGAGCTCGCTCACAAGCTGACCGAAATCGAAGAAAGTAGAAAACAGAAGAAAAGCGAAAAGCGAAAATCAAAAATCAAAAATGCGAAGGTGATCGGTTTCACCGGTCCGGGCGGAGCGGGAAAGACAACGCTGATCGATGAACTGGTGCTGCGATTCCTCAAGAAGAATCGTCAATCACGCGTCGCGATTTTGTCGCATGATCCGAGCGTGATCGGCAAAGGTGCGCTGCTGGGCGATCGCGCGACGATGATCAATTCCCAAAACGATCGCGTCTTTATGCGGAGCATGGCCACGCGCGGACAGGCCGGCGGACTTTCACCGGCCACGCACGATTGTCTCGCGCTGCTCGCGTCGTCCGGATTCGATTACGTGATCATTGAAACGGTCGGCACCGGCCAGGAAGCGATGCCGTTTCAGAAAAATGGAATCGTCGATCAAACGGTCCTGGTAATGAATCCGGACTACGGCAGCCGGCTCCAGTTGCAGAAAATCGTAATGCTCGATCTGGCCGATGTCGTGGTCGTGAACAAAAGTGATTTGCAGCACGCTCGTACTGCGCACACGGAAATCGAGCAGCGTCTCGAACAAAATCGGGGTGCCCAGCGCCTCCTCGATACCGTCGCAAAACGGCACCGCGACTCTGGCGTGGACAAACTGTTCGGGTTAATTTCAGCGAGCGACAAATCTAAACGTGGAAAGGAGCGGAAAAAGTCATGAGCAAGCTCGGACAGGTCGTTGAGTCGGTTGAGAAATATAATCAGTTCGTTCTCGACCAGGTGAAGCGCGCGCGCACCGATCAAAAATTCGGGCGCGATCTGCTCGGCCGTTGGAACGACATCAAAGCAAAAATTCCGACGACGCGTGCGCCAACAGGATTGCCGCTGCCCCGACTCGCTTTGCCGGAAATCGATGAGCCTGGTGAAATCGCGCGCTTTTTGTTTGGCGAAGGACTGCCGGGCGAGTTCCCATTTTTGAACGGCGCCTATCGCGAGATGTATCTCGAGCCGGTTCGCGAGGTCGAAAGTTTTGAGAAAAACTGTGAAAGTAAAAACAAAAAGGCCGAGAAGAAGATTCCGCAGGCGGAAGAACCGACCCGTTTGTTCTCGGGATTGATGCTGGCCGAGGACACGAACGAGCGTTTTCATTATCTGACGCGGCATCAACGCACTCATCGGCTGAGCACCGCATTCGATGGACCGACGCTTTACGGAATCGACAGCGACGCGGACGGCGTTTTCGGCAAAATTGGCGAAGGCGGCGTGGCCATCGACACCGTCGAAGACATGGTCCGGCTCTATGATGGATTCGATCTCGGTTCGGCAAATTTCTCCGCGTCGATGACGATCAGCGGTCCGGCGCCAATTATCATGGCAATGTACATCGCGGCGGCGAAACGTCGCTTCGGTGCGAGCGTCGTTCCGAAATTGCGCGGCACAATTCAGGCCGACATTTTTAAGGAAGTCCAGGCCCAGAACGAAACGATTTTCCCAATCGAACCGTCGCTTCGATTTCTCACCGACATGGTGGAGTTCACCACCCGCGAAATGCCGCGCTGGTATCCAATCTCGATCAGCGGTTATCACATCGGCGAGGCTGGATCGACGCCGGTGCAACAGGCCGCCTACACGCTCTCGAACGGTTTCGCTTACGCGGAAATGTTCGCCGCGCGCGGAATTCCAGTCGATCAATTCGGGCCACGGCTTTCGTTCTTTCTCGATTGCGGACTCGACGTCGAATACATTGCACTCGCACGAGTCTCGCGGCGCATCTGGGCGATCGGAATGCGCGAGGTATTTGCTGCTGGACCGAGAGCGCAGCTTTACAAGTTACATACCCAAACGAGCGGACGATCGCTGATCGCCGCGGAGTTTAAAAATAATCTCACCCGCACGGCGGCGGAATTGATGCTCGCTTACATGAACGCCACCAATTCGTGTCACTCAAACAGCGCCGATGAGCCGTTCACCACCCCGAGCGAAGAATGGATCCGGCTTGCTGCGCACGGTCAGGCGATCCTGCTCGAGGAGTCCGGCATTTTTAAACACACCATGAACATATTGAGCGGCTCACCGGGCATGAAAGCAGTCGAGCGCGCGGTCGAGGCTGCGATCCTCGATGAATTTCGAGAAATCGAGCGACTTGGTGGCGTGCTCGCGGCGGTAGAAGATCGTTATCAGCGCAGCCAGATTCAAAACGCATCGCACCGTTATGAGCAGCAAATTAATGAAGGCGTTCGACCGATTATCGGGCTCAATCGTTACCGCGACGGCAGCGACGACATCCCGGAGGTGAAACTCGCGCGCACGCCACGGAAGAAGCAGCAACTGCAAGTCGACCGGCTCGCGAAATTCAAAAAGAAAAACGCCGAGAAATCGAAACGCGCGCTCGATAAACTCGCGGCGGTGGTTGAGAGCGGGAAGAATTGTTTTCCGGAGTTGCTCGATGCTGTCGAGGTCTGCTCGTTAGGCCAGGTCACCGGCCGATTGCAGGAAGTCGTTGGTCGATTCAGGCCGATGGTGTAATCAGGTGCGTTCTACCCGGCAAGAGTAACAGCCGGCGCCGGCATTGTGGAGGTGCAGATAGCTAATCTTCGCGTCGTCGAAAAACTTTTCGATCTGTGACTTCAATTCTTTACCCGGGGTGACGGCGGCGTTCACCATCATTCCTTTGTCATTGTAGGCGCGGACGGACATAACTCGCCCGGCCACTACATCCGGAATTTCGCCTGGCTTGAGGTTGACTTCTTTCGCGGTCTCGCGGACAAAAATCGGCCCGAACGCGCGATAAGGCGATTCAACGTCGTGATGCACGAACGGCACCAGAATCACGCGCTCGCCGATCTCCGCGTCTTGCAAACTGACCCGGCACGGGAACCCCGGTTTTGCGTCGACAATCAAACGTCGCGCGCCTTTTCGCGACAGTTCCCTGTCATTTAGCGAAAACAGCGGCTCGAATTGCGCCCCCGATAGACCAACGATTCGAAAATTTGCTTTCATGGCGACACGCTCATCGATCGCATCGCAGACGAACACCCGATTCTTGCGCCTATTTTTTCCCGACTTTCTTCAGACGCATGTTCTGCCGGTAAAGCTCGAGGCAGCGGGAATCGGCTACGCGCGTCGTCTTGAGCGATACGATGATGTCTTCGCCGGCGCGTGTGATTGTGCCGGTGCCAGCGTTCCTGGCGCTATCTGTAAAAGTGAACTCGACGGTGCCTTTGGAAATGATTTTGCCGTTGCCGTCGGCTATCGGCTGTAAGCCGTGACCATCGTTGTAACCGGCGCTGAACCAAACCGTCACCGCGCTTCCGCTTTGCTCTAGGCTCATTTGAAATGTGGCCTGACCATTTAGAAAACTCCTGTCCGAATATTCGCCCGTGAAATTGATTGGCTGCGTGGCGATCGCAGATGCGATCACTAGAAGGACGCAGGACAGGGGAATAATCAGGCGTTTCATAAGGAGTAGGGTATCAAGCGTGGGAGATTGCGGTCAATCGGCCTACCTAACTGGCGGCGGCGACACGTTTAATTTCCTCTAGCGATCCAGGATTTTCGAGCGCGGAGGTGTCGCCGAGTTTTTCGCCGATGTAAGCGGCGCGAACAACGCGACGCATAACTTTGGCATTACGCGTCTTGGGAATGTCGCCGACAAAAATAATTTCTTTCGGAGCAAGCGCTTTGCCGAGCTCCGTCGCGATTTTCTTTTTCAACTCGGTTGTAAGAGCCTCCTTCGCTGAGGCTCCGGCGGCCGAGTCGAGATCGCCGTTCGCACCTTTCTTTAGAACACAGAAACAAACGAGCGCTTCGCCTTTAATTGAATCCGGCACCCCGACGGCTGCGGCTTCGCTTACTTGCGGATGCGCGACCAGAATGGATTCGACTTCAGCAGGCCCGAGCCGTTTGCCGGCGATTTTAATCGTGTCGTCACTGCGGCCGAGGATGTACCAGAGTCCGTCATCGTCGATCGCGGCCCAATCGCCGTGGACCCAAACGTCGGGAAAACGCGACCAATAACTGTCGAGATAACGTTGTCGATCTTTCCAAAACCCGCGCGTCATTCCGATCCAGGGCTCGCGAATCACCAGCTCGCCGACTTGGCCGCGCACTGATTTTCCATTTTCATCGACAACGTCCGCCGCCATTCCGGGGAGCGGACCGGAGAACGCGCACGGTTTCATTGGCGTAAGCACATTTCCCATCACAATTCCGCCGGAAATTTCGGTGCCGCCGGAGTAATTGATGATCGGTAATTTTCCGCGGCCGACGTTTTGGAACAACCACATCCACGGATCGGGATTCCATGGCTCGCCGGTCGAAGCGAATTTCCGTAGGGACGAAAGATCATGTCGATGCACAATTTCGTCGCTCCCGCGGCCGCGGGATCGGAGCGCGCGAATGAGCGTCGGCGAAACGCCGAGCGCCGTGACTTTGTGTCGATCTACTAATTGCCAGGTGCGATCCGGCCCGGGAAAATCGGGCGCGCCGTCGAACAGCATCATGGTCGCGCCGAGAATGAGTGTCCCAAAAACTTCCCACGGGCCCATCATCCAGCCCATGTCTGTCATCCAAAAAAGTGTTTCATCCTGATGCAGATCGAGACCCATCCACATATCCTGCGCCGATTTGATCGGGAAACCGCACTGCGTATGCACGGCGCCTTTCGGTTTGCCGGTGGTGCCCGAGGTGTAAATGATCATCATCGGATCTTCGGCACTTGTGCGCTCGGTAGCGCTGTCGCCGGCGTTCCTAAGATCGACATTCCACTGTCCGTTCTGTTGAAGGACGATTGTGTGCTTCAACGTCGGAATTTGCGCGACTGCTTCGTCGGCGATCGGTTTCATCGCGCAAAATTTCCCGCGTCGATAAGTTCCTTCGGCGGTCAAAAGCGCTTTCGCGTCGGCATCTTTCAGGCGTGAAACGATTGCGGCCGCGCCGAAGCCGGAAAATAGCGGCAGAAAAATTCCGCCGATTTTAATGATCGCCAACATCGCGACCACGATTTCGGGGACCATCGGCATGAATACCCCGATAGCGTCGTCCTTGCCGAGGCCCAGCGAGCGCAGGGCCGCGGCCATCTTGTTCACTTCCTGGCGCAACTCTTTGTAAGTGAGCAATCGGATCGTGCCGTCTTCGATTTCGGATTTAATCGCGAGCCGATTGTCAATCTCGCTACCGGCATATTTATCGAGCATGTTGTGGACGATGTTCATCTCGCCGCCGCCACACCATTTCGGCCAGGGTTTCCCTTCGCTCAGATCGACAATCTGCGAATAGGGTTTCGAAAACTGGATATCGAGATCGCGCAGAACAGTGTCCCAAAACCAGGCGATGTCGGTTATCGATTTTCGCATCAGCCCGTCGAATGAGCCGAGCTGGTGCTTCTTGATGAAGCGTTGGAGATTCGACTGAGCGATCAGGTCGGGCGGCGGATGCCAGACAAATTCGCCGCCAAATTGAAATTCGCTCACGCGTTCAGTTTGCGATGTTTTGAATTGTAGGGCAACCGCATCGGTTGCCGAAAGTTGGCAGGCGGAGCGCCCGCCCTGCAGACATCGTCGGTTGCTGATCAGGAAATCGTCGGCAGATTGGAACTCAATTTTAATGGCTACAAAAACGCTTGCGCATCAACTCGCCAAATACGCCTGCGAGTTAAAATTCGAAGATCTTTCGAAGGAAGTCGTTCACGAAGTAAAACGGCGGGTGATCGATTCGTTGGGTTGCGCGCTTGGGGCCTGGAATGAAGAGCCGTGCTCGATTGCGCGCAAAGTGGCGTCCGAATTTTCGGCCAAGCGAGGTTCGACAATCATCGGAACAGCGCACCAAGCCCCGCCGGATTGGGCCGCGTTCGCGAATGGCTGTTGCATTCGCTATTTCGATTACAACGACACTTACTTGTCCAAAGAACCGGCTCATCCGAGCGATAATATTTCAGCGGCGCTGGCGGTTGCCGAAAGCTTTGGCGGGGCTGGCAAGGAATTCATCACCGCGACTGCGCTCGCCTACGAAGTGCAGTGTCGATTTTGCGACGCGGCCAGCATCCGCGCGCGCGGCTGGGACCACGTGACCTACGGCGCGTTCTCGACGGCACTCGCTTCCGCGAAGTTAATGAAGCTTGATCCGGAAAAAACGCGGCACGCCGTCAACATCACGGGTGTGTGTTGCGCCGCGATGCGACAGGCGCGGGTCGGGGAACTTTCTCATTGGAAAGGTGTCGCCTTTGCCGATGCTGCGCGACGCGGCGTTTATTCCGCATTACTTGCGCGCGCGGGCATGACCGGTCCGGCGCCGATTTTTGAAGGACAAATGGGTTTCGAAAAAGAACTTGGCGTTTCGTTAGGCGACGTCGGCGAAAAATTTGTGAAGCGGCCGGACGTGAAGACCGCCAATGAGGGCACGGCGGCGATGATCCTGAATACCAGCATTAAGTTTTGGCCGGCCGAATATCACAGCCAGAGTGCGATTGAGGCAGCCCTTTTCCTGCGAAAACAAATTGGCGCGGGCGTCGACGTAAAATCGATGACGATCGAGAGCCATGACGCCTCGGTCGACATCATTGGCAGCGAACCAGAGAAATGGAGACCGGAGACGCGCGAGACCGCGGATCACAGTTTGCCTTACATGACCGCGATAGCACTGATCGATGGCGAGGTAACGGAAAAGCAATTTCAACCGGATCGTTTCATGGATCCGAAGATCTGGAGATTTTTGGAGAACGTGAAAGTGGAACGGAATTCCGAACTCAGCTCCATGTATCCCGGCGCGGTCACGAATATCGTCCATGTCGATCTTGTTGACGGAAAACGGTTGACGAAGCGCGTAGATTATCCACTGGGCCACGCGAAGAACCCGCTGAAGGACTCTGAGGTCGAAGGAAAGTTCAGGGCCCTGGTCGAACCAAAACTCGGCAGCGACCGCACACAGAAGATTGTCGATCTTGTCTGGAAGTTGGATGAGGCAAAAAATGTAGACGGGTTGATGTTGGCTCTGGTGATGAAATGAAAAATAAGACTGCTCGTCTCCGAGAATTGATTTCCAAAGGAACGGTGATGATGCCGGGGGTGCCAAACGCGGCGTTGGCGCGACAGGTCGAGCAGATCGGTTTCGACGCGGTTTACATCAGCGGCGCGGGAATGGCTAACGCTACCGCGGGCGTTCCGGACATTGGCTTGCTGACGCTCACTGAAGTCGTGCAACTGGCAGTTTACATAGCGAACGCGGTGAAGATTCCCGCGATTGTCGATGCGGACACAGGTTTTGGTGGCGCGGAAAATGTCGCCCGAACAATTCAGGAATTAGAGAAGGGCGGTCTAGCTGGTTGTCACATCGAAGATCAGGAATTTCCCAAGCGTTGCGGACACCTCGCCGGAAAATCGATTGTCGATGTTGAGGAAATGGTCGGAAAAATCAAAGCGGCAGTGGGGTCGCGGCGCGATCCTGATTTCATGATCATCGCGCGGACGGACGCGCGGGCAGTGGAGGATTTTGATCGCACGATCGAACGGGCCGGCGAA
>WNGD01005708.1_pt1 | contig 12034 bp, 12 predicted proteins | sample 5400671 | NCBI WGS metagenome assembly WNGD01 (sample SAMN13153369, study PRJNA577476) | soil metagenome | isolation source: 40 cm soil or saprolite under grassland replicate 2 | place: USA:California | collected 2016-06-15
AAGATGGAGAAGGGCCCGCTCGACAGCCAGCTGACGGGGCTCAAGGAGAAGTACGACGAGGAGGCGAAGAAGCGGCCTCCCGCGGCGGCCGTGATGTTCGGCGACGGCGGCCGCCACCACATGGAGCTGTACGGCACCAGCAAAGAGCAGTTCGCCAAGGTGAGCGTCAAGAACCACCGCCACTCCGTGAACAACCCGCGCTCCCAGTACCGCGACGCCTGCACGCTGGAGGAGGTCCTCGCCTCCCGCATGATCTACGACCCGCTCACGCTCCTCCAGTGCTGCCCCACCTCCGACGGCGCAGGCGCGGCGATCCTCTGCTCGGAGGAGTTCGCGAAGAAGCACGGGCAGAGCCGGCCCGTGAAGATCATCGGCCAGGCGATGGCGACCGACCTGCTCGAGGACTTCGCCCAGGGCGCCATGGGGCTCATCGGCGTCGGTATGTCGCGACGTGCCGCCAAGGCGGTCTACGAGCAGACCGGCCTCGGCCCCGAGGACGTGCGGGTGATCGAGCTGCACGACTGCTTCAGCACGAACGAGCTCATCACCTACGAGTCGCTCGGCCTGTGCGAGCCGGGCGAGGGCGGCCGGCTCATCGACGAGGACCAGGTCACCTACGGCGGCAAGTGGGTGGTGAATCCCTCGGGCGGGCTCCTCTCCAAGGGCCACCCGCTGGGCGCGACGGGGCTCGCGCAGTGCGCAGAGCTGGTCTGGCAGTTGAACGGGATGGCGGAGAAGCGCCAGGTCGAGGGCGCGCGCGTGGGTCTCCAGCACAACGTGGGTCTCGGCGGCGCGTGCGTCGTCACCATGTACAGGAAGGACTGACGTGCGGGCGTACGACCCCTTCGCGCGCGGGCCGTTCCCGGTCGGCGTGCGCACGCTCGAGCTCTCCCGCGGCGGCCGCCTGCTGCCCGTCGAGCTCTGGTACCCGGCGACCGACGAGTACGCGGGCCGGGACGTCGCGGAGGCGACCCGCGACCGCTACGAGCTGATCCCCGGCTTCCCCTTCGTGTGGCAGGAGGCGGTGCGCGACGCGACGCCGCGCCGCGGACGACATGCGCTGGTCGCCTTCTCGCACGGCTACGGCGGCCATCGGCGGCAGTCGACCTTCCTCTGCACGCACCTCGCGAGCCACGGCTACGTGGTGGCCGGCGTCGATCACACGGGCAACACCGTCCTCGACGTCGCGCAGGCGGTGATGATCCTCGCCTCGGGTGGAACGCTCCCGCATCCCGACACGGTGCTGCGCGAGTTCGTGGAACTCCGCCCGGCGGACGTGAGCTTCACGATCGACCACGTCGTCGGCATGGACGGCCTCGTGGATGCCGACCGCATCGGCATGGCGGGGCACAGCTTCGGCGGCTGGACGGCGCTCACCACGACGGCGCGCGATCGGCGCATCCGTGCGGCGCTGCCGCTCGCGCCCGCGGGCGGAGCGAGCCCGCTCCCGGTCCACCTGCTGCGCGAGTCGGTCGACTTCCGCTGGGGGCGCGAGGTGCCGACGCTCTACGTGGTCGCCGACCGCGACTCGCTCCTGCCCCTCGCCGGCATGCACGAGCTCTTCGCGCGCACGCCGCCCGGCAAGCGGATGGTCGTCCTCGAGGGCGCCGACCATCTGCATTTCTGCGACCGCGTCGAGGAGACGCACGAGCTCTTCCGCATGATGCCGCAGGATCCGCTCTTCGAGCACATCCAGAAGGCGATTCCCCCGATCACGGAGCTCGTGCCGGGCGAGCGCGCGCACCTCGCGATCCGCGGCCTCGCGGTCGCGCACCTGGACGCGCATCTGCGCGGTGACGAGGCGGCGGCGCGCCTGCTCGCCGGTGACGTGCGTGCGGCGCTGGCCGCGCGTGGCGTGGCGGTGAGCGTCGTCTGAGGCGGTCTTCGCGCCCCTTCAGCGCGCGTAGAGCCGCGCGAAGTACTCGCGCACCATCCGCTCCGCCGAGAACCGCTCCTCCACCGTCGCGATGCTCGCCTCCATCATGGCGAGCCAGCGCGCGCGGTCGGCCCAGGCGGGCAGGACCTCGCGCTCGAGCGTGCCGTAGAGGGCGTCCAGCTCGCGGCCCTGGTCGGTGTCGGTGCCGTCGCCGATCGCCCAGCCGTTCTCGCCGTGGCGGCAGGCCTCGGGCCACCAGCCGTCGGGCACGGAGAAGTTGAGGACGCCGTTCAGGGCGGCCTTCATGCCCGAGGTCCCGCAGGCCTCGAGCGGGCGGCGCGGGTTGTTGAGCCAGACGTCCACGCCGCGCGTCAGGCGCCGCCCGAGGGCCATGTCGTAGTCGGGGACGAAGGCGACGGCGCCGGGGTAGCGGCGCGCCATCGCGACCAGGGTGGCGACCAGCCGCTTGCCCTCCCCGTCGTCCGGATGCGCCTTGCCCGCGAACACGAGCTGGAGGCGGCCCGCGAGCAGCGGCTCGATGCGCGCCGGGTCGGAGAAGATCAGGTCGGCGCGCTTGTAGCCGGCGGCGCGGCGCGCGCAGCCGAGCGTCAGCACGTCGGGGTCGAGGTGCACGCCGGTGCGCTCGGCGACCACGGCGAGCAGCTCGCGCTTGAGCGCCTGGTGCGCCGCCCACAGGCCGTCGGCCGCGCCGCGCGCCGCGCGGATGCGCGGGTCCTGCCAGGTCGGCACGTGCACGCCGTTGGTGACGGCGAGGATCTCGCTGGCGCCTTCGACGTCGCGCCACATGGCGCGCGAGACCTCGCCGTGGAGCTCCGAGACCGCGTTGGCGCGGCGGGAGAGGCGGAGCCCGGCGACCGTCATGTTGAAAGGATCGCCGCCGAGGGCGCGCATCTCGGCCTCGCCCAGGCCGCAGCACGCGCCCAGCCGGCCGAGCTCGCCGAGCGGGTGGACCTCGTTGCCGGCGGGAATGGGCGTGTGGGTGGTGAACACGATGCGCGCGCGCACGGCGTCCCACGCTGCGCGGAACCCGGCGCCCGCCCCCATGCGCTCGGCGATCATTGCGAGGCCGGCGAAGACGGCATGGCCCTCGTTGAAGTGGTAGGCGTCGACCTCCAGCCCGAGCGCGGCGAGCGCGCGCACGCCGCCCACGCCGAGCAGGATCTCCTGCGCGACGCGCCGGTCGAGGCTGGGCTCGTAGAGGCGGTGCGTGATCCACGTGTCCTCCTCCGCCACTGGCTCGAGCAGCAAGAGCGGCGCGTTCCCCCAGCGCTCGGTGCGCCAGACGCGCGCCTCGACCTCGCGTTCCGCCACCCGCACGCGCACGCGCGCGCCGGTGTCCGCGAGGAAGTCGGCGGAGTACGCGGGGAACTCGTCGACCGGCGCGCCGTCGTCGCCGATCCGCTGGCGCGAGTAGCCGCGCGCCCAGCGGAGCCCGACGCCCACCACGGGCAGGCCCAGGTCGCGCGCGGACTTGAGGAAGTCGCCCGCCAGGATGCCGAGGCCGCCGGCGTAGATCGGGAACTCCTCGTGGAGCCCGAACTCCATGCAGAAATAGGCGACGGTGCCCACGCGGAAGGGGCCGCTCAGCGCCTCGCTGGGTAGACGCCCGGGCGCTTCTCGAGGAAGGAGAGCATCGCCTCGCGCCCGTCGGGTGTCATGGCGCTCGTCGCCATGGCCTCCATGGCGCGCGCGTAGGCGGCCTCGAGGTCCAGGTCGATCGTGTCGTAGAAGGTGCGCTTGCCGAGCGCCTTGGAGGCGACGCTGCCGCGGCTCGCGGCGCGCGCGAGCGCCTCGGTCTCCTCCTCGAGCCGCGCGCGCGGGACGACGCGGTTGACGAGCCCCCAGGCGAGCGCGGTGCGGGCGTCGATGGGATCGCCCGTGAGCGCCAGCTCGAGCGCGCGCTTGCCCCCGACCGCGCGCGCCACCGCGACCATCGGCGTGTGGCAGAACCAGCCGCCCTTACCGCCCGGGGTGGCGAAGCTCGCCTCGTCGGCCGCGACCGCGAGGTCGCAGGAGGCGACGAGCTGGCAGCCGGCGGCGGTGGCGAGGCCGTGCACGCGCGCTACGACCGGCTGCGGCAGGCGCTGGAGCGTCAGCATGAGCTCGGTGCAGGTGGCGAGCAGACGGCGCATGCCGTCGAGGTCGCGCTCCACCATGTCGGCGAAGTCGTGGCCCGCGGAGAAGACGGGGCCGTTCGCCGCCAGCACGATCGCGCGGGTGTCGGGCTCCGCGCTGGCGGCGCCGAGCGCGGCGACCAGCTCCCGCATGTGCGCCTCGGAGAGGGCGTTCCGCCGCTCGGGGCGGTTCATGGTGATGGTCGCGAGCCCCGCGGCCGCCGAGACCAGGATGTGCTCGTAGCGCATGGCGTCCCCCTCGTCGTGTATACCACCGCCGCGCTTCTGCTACACTCGCCCGCCGATGATTCTCACCCGTGACGTGATCCTGGCCGAGATCGCCAAGGGGCGCCTGGCGATCGAGCCGCTCGCCCCCGAGCAGGTCGGGCCGGCCTCGATCGACCTCCATCTGGGCGACGAGATCCGGGTCTTCGACGACGGGACCGATGCGATCGAGGTGACCGAGGACGCCGACTACCGGGCCGTGACGCGCGTGCGCCGGCTCGACGACGTCTACGTCTTGAAGCCCGGTGAGACGATCCACGCCATCACGCGCGAGCGGCTCCATCTGCCGCCCGACATCGGCGGCTGGCTCGAGGGGCGGAGCCGCTTCGCGCGCCTGGGGCTCATGATTCACGTCACCTCGGGCTTCGTGGCGCCCGGCGTCAACAGCCGCCAGGTGCTCGAGATGTCGAACGTCGCCGGCCGCCCGCTCGCCATCCATGCCGGCGTACCGGTGTGCCAGATCGTGCTCCAGCGCTGCGAAGGGAGCGCGGTCTACGCGGGCCGCTTCAAGGTGCAGGAATCGCTGTGAGCGCGGTGCCCGGCTTCATGGGGCTGCTCGGCCTTACCATCGAGCGCGCCGACGCCGAGGAGGCGCTCGTCCGCATGGACGTGCCCGACGCGCTCATGAGCCCCTTCGGCGCGGTGCACGGCGGCTTCATCGCCGCCCTCCTCGACACCAGCCTCGGGATCGCCATTCACCGCCGCCTGAACCCCGCCGACCGGATCGCCACGCACAGCCTCAACGTGACCTACGTCGCCTTCTCGCACGAGCAACTCCTCTTCTGCCGCGCCCGCGTGCTGAGCCTCCGCCAGGCCATCGCCATCGTCGAGGGCGAGGTCGCGACGAGCGGCGGCACCCTGGTGGCGAAGGCGCTGGCGACGTTCGGGGTGCGGCGAGGGTAGGCGGCCCGACTCAGAACCCCTTCACCGTCCCCGCCTTGTTGTAGATCAGGTACACCGCCGCCCACCCGAGCGGGATGGCCAGGATCAAGTACACGGGGTTCCCCGAGAAGGCGGTGGTGTGGAAGTTGATCATCGTCCAGATGAGCGGCACCGAGAGGTACGTGTTGTGCCGCGAGCGCGCGCCGGAAAGAGCGACGAGCGCCGGATCGGGCGCCTGCCCTTGCTTGGTGGCGGTGATGATCTGGCGCTGCGCGGGCCAGATCCGCATCCACACGTTGAACGCCATGATCGTGCCGAACATCGCGCCGCTGTGGATGACGTAGGCGCGGTAGCCGAAGTCCGCGCCCAGGTAGCCCAGGATGGCCAGCACCGCGAGCGCCCAGCCCACGCCGCCGACGAGCCGGATGTCCTTGCTCCAGCCGCTCTTGGCAAGCACGTCGTAGAGCGCCGCGGCGAGGAAAGTGACCAGGACCATGAGCACGGCGAACGTCGTCGACCCGCCCCCAGGGCCGAACATGATCCCCCCGTGCCAGAAGACGAGCAGGAGCAGCAGCACGCCGGTCACCCAGGTCCACGCCGCGCCCCACCGAAACCAGTAGAGCGCGCGCGGCATCAGCTCGGGCACCACCTTCTGTTTGGTGGGGCCGTCCATGGTGGCCGCGAACGCGGCGTTCACGAAGTTGAAGAAGTAGAGGAGCCCGATCCAGATGATGCCGGCGACGATGTGAATCCAACGCAAGAGCGCCTGGAGCGCGTCGGTCGCTTCCATGAGTTCTCCTCCTCGGAAGGTTGGGGAGCCAGCTATCAAGTGAGGCGGCGGTTCGTCAATTCCCGGCCCCGGGGTAGGCGAAGGCCACGTCCTTCGTGTCCCCGGCGCCCAGGGTGACGCGCGCCTCGCGAGTGCCGAAGCGCTCGTGCCAGCTTGCGAGCACGTACTCCCCCGCCGGCACCCCCGGGAGCGTGAAGCGCCCATCGGCGCCCGTCACCGCGAAGTAGGGGTGCGGGAGGACGCCCACGTAGGCGCGCATCCAGGGGTGCACGTCGCAGGTGATCGGGATCATCGCCTCGGGGTTCTCGACGCGGATGCGCCGCTTGCTCCCCTGGAGCGCCATGCCGAAGTTCCAGGGCGCGGAGCGGCCGGGCGTGCCGTGCACGTTGTGCAACGTCGGGTCGCCGTTCACGAACTCGATCGGCTGGCAGGCCTGGGCGCCGGCCACGTGCGGCTTGTAGAGGCAGCCCACCTGGTCGATGGTGACCGGCGTCTCGGGGAGCGCGAAGGTGCGCGCGCCGAGACCGTCCTTCACGTAGACGAAGGCATTCTCCACCTTCCCGTCATGCACCAGGGCGTCGCCCGCGAGCACCGGCCCCTGGTGCTGGATGGCGCACTGGGGGTCCCCGCCGAGCGCCACCGGCTTCATGGCCGGCGGCGGACCCGCGAACGTGACCGTGCCGGTGATCGTGCCGGTGGTGGAGGGATCGAGCGGCGTCACGGTGCGCGGCGCGGTGCACGCGCTCTCGTCCCGGCCGCAGGCGGCGAGGAGGCAGAGCGCGAGGGCCAGGCGCGCCCGCGGCATGGGCGCGACCATAGGGAGGGCCCCGTATCCAGTCAAATCCGGCGGGGACGCGGCGAAGCCTTGCCCCCGGGTTGTGCGCCCGCTATAGGGGGGGCCGCGCACCCGCGCAGCAAGCATGCCAGCATTGAACATCGGCAGCGCCGAGCACAAGGCGCTCTTCTGCCGGGAGTTCGTCGACACCTTCCAGGCCTACGAGGTGCGCGAGCTGCGCTGGCCCGAGCTGAGCGACGGCGACCTCCAGCGCCTGCGCGCGCTGCCCTTCTGGGCCGAGGCGGTGTCGAGCGAGCGCACGGCCGGCGCGCGCGTGCACGCCATGGCCGAGGTCGAGCGCGATCCCTTGCTGCGCGAGGCGATCGCCATGCAGGCCCACGAGGAGAGCCGCCACGCGGCGCTCCTGGAGAGCATGCTCGCGCACTACGGCATACCCATCCCCGGGGGCGAGGGCCTGCGCCCGCGCGACGCGGAGTGGGGCTTCCTGCGCATGGGGTACGGAGAGTGCTTCGACTCCTTCTTCGCCTTCGGGCTCTTCCGCCTGGCGGCGGACTCGGGCATCTTCCCCGGCCCGCTGGTCGAGCGCTTCGACGGCGTCATGCAGGAGGAGGCGCGCCACATCCTCTTCTTCACCAACTGGGTGGCGTACCGCCGACTCCATCTGCCGTTCCACAAGAAGGCCCGCTTCCTGGTGCGCCGTGGCCTCGGCATCTCGCTCCAGGCGCTCGGGCGTGTGAGGACGGCGCTCCAGCTGCGCGACGCGGAGGAGGGCGACGACTTCACCATGCAGGTCCCCGACTCGATCGGCGAGGTGACGCTCAGGACGCTCGCCGAGACCTGCCTCCGCGAGAACGAGCGCCGGCTCGCGGGCTACGATCCGCGCCTGCTGCGGCCCCGCCTCGTGCCGCGGCTCGTACGCCAGGCGCTGCGCATGGCCCCGCGCGGCAAGAACGGCGCGCCGGCGGCCTGACGCCGGCCGATGGCCGGGCTCACCGACTACCAGGGAAGCGCGGGCATCGTGACCGGCGCCTCGAGCGGCATCGGGGCGCAGCTCGCGCGCGACCTCGCCGCCCGCGGCATGCGCGTGGCGCTCCTCGCGCGGCGGGCGGACCGCCTCGCGGCGCTGGCCGACGAGATCCGGCGCGGAGGCGGAGAGGCGGTAGCCGTCCCGTGCGACGTCGCCGAGCGGGCGAGCATCGAGGGGGCGGTGGCGAGCGTCCTCGAGCGCTTCGGCAGCGTCGATCTCCTCGTCAACGACGCGGGCTACGGGCGCCACGTGCTCTTCAAGGACCACGACGCGGCCGACATCGAGCGCATGATGCGCACCAACTACCTGGGCGTGGTGTGGGCGACCAAGGCCGTGCTGCCCGCGATGCGCGCCCGGCGCCGCGGCTGGATCGTCAACATCTCCTCGGTGGCGGGCAAGCTCGGCCAGCCGGACGAGGCCGCGTACTCGGCGAGCAAGTTCGCCGTCACCGGCCTCTCCGAGGGGCTCTCCTACGAGCTCGCGCCGCTCGGCATCCACGTGATGACGGTCCATCCGGCGCTGGTGCGGACGGAGATGTTCACGCCCGAGGTGATGGCCCGCATGCCGCGCGGCGCGGAGCGGACGTTCCTGGAGCCGCCTGAGTTCTCCCGCCGGGTGCTGCGTGCGCTCGAGCGCGGGCGGTACGAGGTGACGGTGCCGGGGTACATCGGGATCGCGTACCTGGTGCGGGCGCTGCTGCCAGCGCTCTTTCGCCGCATGACGGCGCGCACGCGGCTGCCCGTGCTGCCGGACCTCGAGAGCTGAAGTAGGAGGACGACATGCGACCCGAGGACATCAACCTCCTCGACCGGGACGTCTTCGCCAAAGGCGTGCCGCACGAGTGGTTCACCTACCTGCGTGAGCACCATCCGGTCTTCCGCCATCCCGAACCCCACGGACCCGGCTTCTGGGTCGTGTCGAAGTACGCCGACATGCAAGCGGTTTCACGGGATCTCATCAAGCACCTCCCGGTCGACTTGAGGGCGACCCCGGTGCGTTCGCGCTGACCCGTAGAGAGGACGCATGCAACTACACCAGCGTACTGCCGGCGCCTCGGCGCAGACCGACAGGGGCGGGAGTTTGCGGGGACGCTTCCAAGACGGGCCGATCGGCCGGGGTGGAGTGACGGATCTGCCGTCACCACTGCGTCGCTACCACCGCACCCGCAGCGCCTGCGGCGAGCGGAACGCGAGCCCCGTGATGCGCGGCGGCTCCGCGTCCGGGTCGAGCCGCAGCCCCGGCAATCGATCCAGCGCTGCACCAAGCGCCGTCCGCGCCTCCATCTTCGCCAGGTGGTACCCGAGGCAGAAGTGCCGCCCGAAGCCGAACGAGAGGTGATCGTCGGCGCGGCGGTCCAGGTCGAAGCGGTCCGGGTCCGGGTAGTGCGTCTCGTCGCGGTTGCCCGAAGCGATCACGGCGGAGACCACCTTCCCCTCCGGGATGGGGACGCCGGCGATCTCGGTAGGGCGCGTCCCCTGGCGCGCGACGAAGAGGACGGGTGTCTCCCAGCGGAGCGTCTCCTCGACGGCCCACGGCGCGAGTGCGCGGTCGGCGCGCACGCGCTCGAGGCGCTCCTCCCGGTCGGCGAGCAGCGCGAAGAACATGCTGCCCATGAGCCGCGACGTGGTCTCGGCGCCCGCGGGAAGGAGGAGGCGGAGGAAGCTGATCACCTCGTCGTCGGTGAGCCCGACGCCGTCCACCGTTCCCGTGACGAGCTTCGTGATCACGTCGTCGCGCGGCTCGGCACGCCGGCTCCGGACGAGCGGCAGGAGGTAGTCGTGCAGGTGGTCCGACGCCGCGCGCCCCTTCGCCGGGTCCTTGCTGAAGGCGATCAGGTCGAGCGACCAGCGCATGAAGCGCGCGTAGTCGCCCGCTGGCACGCCGACGATGTGGGCGATCACCTGCACGGGGAAGATGGTGGTCAGCTCCGCCACCAGGTCGGCGCGGCCCGCGCCGGCGAAGGTATCGATCCGCTCGTGCACCAGCCGGGTGATGACCGGCTGCAGCGCCTCGATCGCGCGCGCGCTGAACACGGCAGAGACGAGCGCGCGCGTGCGCGTGTGCTCCTTCCCGTCCATCTCGATGATGGTGCGGCCGAAGAACTTCCCCACCTCGAAGTTGGCGCGCGAGGAGTAGGTGTCGCCGTCGCGCAGCACGGCCCACACGTCGTCGTAGCGCGTGACGACGTAGTTCTCGCGCCCGAGCATCGTGAAGTGAGCGACCGGCTGCGCGCGGCGCATCTCCGCGAACATCGGATACGGATCCGGGAAGTCGAACATGAGCTGCGGGTCGAAGGCGGCGGCGACGTCGTCCATGGGGCGGGAGGGCGGCTACGGAGCGGGATACCGCGGGATGCGGGTCCTGCTGGACGGCGACTTTAGCGCCGCCCGCGCGCGCGAGGCAACCACGGCTCCGGTTGACGCCGGTCGCAGCCGCCTGTTACGTCGGGTGACGCGTGACCGAGGCTGCTCCCGACCCCGACGTCATTCCCGTCCGTCCCGGCGAGGAGATCGACGCGGCCGCCGTCGGCGCCTACCTCGCCGGACGCCTCCCGGATGCGAGCGGTGCGCCGGACGTCTGGCAGTTCCCCGGCGGGCACGCGAACCTCACCTACCTGCTCCACTACCCGGGCGGCACGAACTACGTGCTCCGCCGGCCGCCGCCCGGCGACCTCCCCGCCAGCGCGCACGACATGGGACGGGAGTTCCGGGTGCTCTCCGTCCTCTACAAGGTGTTCCCGCCCGCGCCGCGCGCCTTCCTCTACTGCGAGGACACGAGCGTGATCGGCAGGCCGTTCTTCGTGATGGAGCGCCGGCGCGGCACCGTGGTACGCCGCGAAGTCCCGCCCGAGTTCGGTGGCGGCAAGGACCCGGTCGCGAACCGCAAGCTCTCGCAGGTGATGATCGACACGCTCGCCGACTTCCACGCCGTCGACCCCAGGGCCGCCGGCCTCGAGACGCTCGGCAAGCCGGAGGGGTATCTCGCACGGCAGGTGAAGGGCTGGACGGACCGCTGGGAGCGCGCCCGGACGAAGGACGTGGCCGCCGCACCCGAGGTGATCGGCTGGCTCAACGACCGCATGCCGCCGTCGCCGCCGCCGACCCTCGTGCACAACGACTGGCGGCTCGACAACATGGCGGTCGCGGCAGACGATCCCGGGCGCTGCGTCGCCGTCTACGACTGGGACATGTGCACCGTGGGCGACCCGTTCACCGACCTCGGCACGCTCCTCTCGTCGTGGTTCGAGCTGGGGGAGGAGTACGCGTTCCTCGCCTCCATGCCCTCGCGCACGCCGGGCTTCATGACGCGCGCCGAGGCGATCCAGCGCTACGCGGAGCGGAGCGGCCGCGACGTGCGCCGCATGCCCTACTACTACGTCTTCGGCCTCTTCAAGATGGCGGGGGTCGTGCAGCAGCTCTTCTACCGCTGGCACAAGGGGCAGACGAAGGACGACCGGATGGCGGGCGGCGAGGCGGTGGCCGAGGGGCTGATCGGCCGCGCCCGCGCCCACATCGAGAGCCACGGCTGAGGAGCGACAGATGGCCATCGACTTCACGCTGCCCCCCGATGTGCTCGCGGTGCGCGAGCGCGTGCGCGCCTTCATGGAGAAGGAGGTGGCGGCCGCCGAGGCGCGCATGCGGCAGGAGGGGGGCTGGCGCAAGGGCTACGCCGCGCTGCGCGAGAAGGCGCGCGCGGCGGGGTTGTGGGCGCCGCACATGCCGCCCGAGTGGGGCGGCATGGGGCTCGGGCCGCTCGCCATGGCCTTCGTGTCGGCGGAGTGCGGGCGCACCATGATGGGCGCCTACGTGCTGAACTGCCACGCGCCCGACGAAGGCAACATGCACACGCTCCTCCATCACGCGAACGCCGAGCAGAAGGAGCGCTACCTCCGCCCGCTGGTCGACGGCAAGGTCCGCTCCTGCTTCGCGATGACCGAGCCGGAGGTCGCGGGCTCGGACCCGACCGGCATCCGCACGACGGCCGTGCGCGACGGCGACCACTGGGTCCTGAACGGCCACAAATGGTTCATCTCCGGCGCGCGCGGCGCGGCCTTCGCCATCGTGATCGCGAAGACGGATCCCGACGCCCAGCCGCCCCAGGCGCGCAACACCGCCTTCCTCGTCGACACGGACGCGCCGGGCTGGACGATCGTGCGCGACGTGGAGACCATGGCCGGGCACGGCAACCACTGCGAGATCCGCCTCGAGGACGTGCGCGTGTCGGACGCCGCCATCCTGGGCGG
>WNGD01011599.1_pt1 | contig 12034 bp, 11 predicted proteins | sample 5400671 | NCBI WGS metagenome assembly WNGD01 (sample SAMN13153369, study PRJNA577476) | soil metagenome | isolation source: 40 cm soil or saprolite under grassland replicate 2 | place: USA:California | collected 2016-06-15
ACCGTCAACGACCTGACCGGAACCGACGTCAGCCTCGTCAACGTCGACCTCGCCAGCACCCTCGGCGGCACCACCGGCGACGGCCAGACAGACCGGATCGTCGTCAACGCCACCAACGGCGACGACGCGATCGACATCAACGGAGACACCTCCGGTGTCGCCGCCTCTGGCCTCTCGGCGCTGGTTACGATTCAGCACCAGGAGCCGACCGACCAGCTCGTCGTCAACGGTCTCGGCGGAAACGATCGCATCTCAGCACCCGGCCTCGCGGCACAGGCGGTCGCCTTGACGATCGACGGCGGAACTGGAAACGACACGCTCGCCGGCGCCAAGGGCAGCGAGACGCTGCTCGGCGGCGACGGCAACGACATACTCGACGGCAACGGCGGCAACGACCGGGCATTCTTGGGCGCAGGCGACGACACCTTCGTCTGGGATCCAGGCGACGGCAGCGACACCGTCGAAGGCCAGGACGGCACCGACACGATGCGCTTCAACGGCGCCAACGTCGCCGAGCACGTCGACCTGTCGGCGAACGGAAACCGCCTTCGGTTCTTCCGTGACGTCGCCAACATCACCATGGACACCGCCGGCGTCGAACGCGTCGACTTCAACGCCCTCGGCGGCGCCGACAGCGTCACCGTCAACGACCTGACCGGAACCGACGTCAGCCTCGTCAACGTCGACCTCGCCAGCACCCTCGGCGGCACCACCGGCGACGGCCAGACAGACCGGATCGTCGTCAACGCCACCAACGGCGACGACGCGATCGACATCAAGGTAGGCGGGCTTGCCCCGACAATCAAGATCCTCCACCCGGAACCCGCGAACGACCGGCTCGAGCTCAACACCCTCGCGGGCACCGACAGCCTCAACACGATCGGCCTGGCAACCGGTGCAATCCAACTCTTCCTGGACAGCATCCTCGTCCCCTAGAACCTCACCTGCGAACGAGCAGGGCGCGCGGGGCCCCCATCCCAAGGGGCCCCGCCGAAGCAGGAGCCGACGGACTCGCTTCACCGCCCTCAAGACAAGCTTTCAATCGCCAATGACTCACCAACTCTGACCGAAAGGGGACTCCCATGAAGCGCAAGATCACAAACGACGACGGTTCCTGGCCGGCAATCGGCGAATGCGTGAGCACGCCGATTCGAGAACTGGCCCAACGGCTAAGCGGGACGGTCGAAGTGCTCCTCCTTTGGCACCGCGAGATCGACCGGGTGGACCTTTCCGTCCGCGACTTGTCGACCGGCGCGGGTTTTCAGTTTGAAGTCGCGCCAGCCAATGCGATCGACGCCTTCCACCACCCCTACGCCTACGCGGCCAGGCACGGGAACTCTTACCGCGTGGACCGATACGAGACGACGATCGTCGATGGCTAGCGTCGAGTCTCTATCCGAAGCGGTCCGCATCCTCGTCGCAGAGCGGCAGGGGTTGCGAGAGCACGACGCCGGCCGCGACGAACTGGAGTCAAACCGCCTCGCGCTCGTGGGCCGGCAACAACAGCTCGCCCATGCGCTGATCGACCGTTACCTTTGCCGCGCCAATAGGTGAGAGATTCGACACTTCTAGAGCTGCGTATCAATCTGATCGCTCGAGGATGCTCTAGCGACGGCGCCCATCGCATGCCAGCGACGGGACCCCGTCCAGCAGCGACCAGCGGGTCAGCTCATAGCAGCGTTCTCGTGCGCTCGTTGCGCCGCGCTGCCTAGTGTGAAATCTTGACGAGCGCCTCGACCTGCTGGGGCTGAAGGTCGAGGTCCGGATGGGCTTCCTTCGCGTGCAGCTCAACGTGCTTGATGAGCTCTTCCTTACCGGGACGAGCGAGCGTCAACCGACCACCCTCTGCGCGTCGGCACCGTCCGCGCACCGCCGGTCTCCGAAGAAGCGCCGCGTTCGAAGCCCGCGTTTGGCAAGCTCGGGTCGCCGGCCGTGCTGTAACCGCAGAGCGGGTCCTTTGGGAGCGGGCAGAGCAGATTCGGTGCCGAGATCATGAACCGCCAAGAAAATCTCGCACACGCAGCAGGCGCGGGAGAGCTCGGCCCGAGGTGCACCGTATCCCGGCGGCGCTACCCTCCTGGCGAACCCCCGCAGCTCAGTGGATAGAGCAGCGGTTATGAAGCCGCGTCGTCGACCATCCTCAAGGAGCCCGGCGGTGACCAACCGTTCGCCTCCCCGGACGCTGCGCTGTTGATCGAAGGCGGCCGCGGTGGTCTCCCTCCACCATGGCCGCCTCGATCGTTCTCCGTCTACGACTCGGCGACGCGCACGATCGGCAACTCACGAGCCGCAGCCAGCAGCGCTGACGGCTCGAGCCGCCAGCGGCAGTCGCCATGCACGTAGGCGAAGCGCACCGGTCCCTCGCTATCGATGATGAACGTCGCCGGCGCAGGGAGCCGCCAGCTCTCGTCGCCGTTCAGCTGCGGCAGATCTACGCCTCCGGCCTGATGAAGTTCACGGTAGGCGCCTTCGAGCGCGAAGACGATGCCGTAGCGCTCGGCGACTGCGGCGCCGAGGTCGCTGAGCACTGAGAATCGCAGGTTTCAGCGCAGCGGGTCGGTCGGGCGCGTTGCTAGTAGGCAGCTACGAGGAGCCTGTTCAACTCGGCGGTTATCGCTTTACGAAGCTCGCCGTGAGTCTGATCGTTGTAGGCCACCGCTGGGTCATTCCGTTCCTCTTTCGGGTACCGACCAACAGGCCCGCCAATACGCTCCTTCGGCTCCCACTCGTACCGGGCGTGCACATGACCGTGGAGAACGTTCTGAGAGTTGCCGAGCACCTCGTAGTTGATCCGTCGCAGACCATTGTCGCGACAGGCTGCCTGCATCGCCTCGCCAATCAGCGAGAGGTCAAAGAGGAAGACCTTCCGCCGCTCCCAATCGAGGTCGGTCAAATGGTTCACGGACAGGTCGTCGCAAAGCAACAGCGAGTAACCCGGAAGGTGCTGACTATCACCGATCACCGCGAAGCCGCTCGGCATTCGCGCCATGACCATCGGATTCTCGCCCCGGAGGGCAGCGGCGACGGCTGGATCGCCTCCGTCCACCCTCCCGAAACTACCTCACAGCGATACCGGCGTACGATCGCGGATGAAGAAGCGCGACGGAGCAACGCTTTACACCACGCTATAGCCGTGTGCTCTTTGCATGGGCCGCGGCTACGTCGTTCCTGCTCGGAACGATCGTCTACGCGGCCGAGGCACCCGTGGACGGAGGCACAACCCTCCCCGGTCTCTGGCAGCCGCCGAGCGGGCATCCGCCGGATGGAATCCCGTACACAATCCCCACCGGGCGTGGAGGCATCGGCCTCGCCCCCACTGCCGGACTCGACACCAGCCCGAGACGGGGCTAGTGATCGCGAGGAGCCAACCGAGGCGCAGGCGAGCGACTAACGAGGAGTCCACTTTGGCTTCCGCGGATGTACTTACCGTCCGGGCTGACGCCGAGGCGGTCTTCACCAGTTACGTCGAACGAGCAAATGTGATAGATCGCGCGCGCGCCTACAGCTGAGCGTCCCCCCGTGCAGCTGTTACACCTGTGGTGTCACGAAGCGGCGCTGCGGACGCTTCGCGTCATGTCCGCGCGCGACTAATAGTTGCGGGGCGCCGGCATTTTCGCCGCGACGCGGCAGGCGAGCGCGAGATTCGGCGAGGGAAGCGCGCGGAGCCGCAGATTGCGAACGAACGCCTCCTCGGGGCGCTGCGTCCATTGCCGCAAGAGCTTCAGGTTGTCCTGGGTCATGACTTAAGAACGGAAAGAAGGCGTTAGGGGATGCGCGGGCGCGATCCGTGCGTGATGTATAGGCAACGGTGCAAGCGTGTAAACGGCTTGTGCAGGCGCTTCTTCGGCATTTTCGCCGCGACCGTTTAGCCCCTCGGCGCGGTCTCCGTCGCGTCTTATCGTGCCGGTGTTTCGCCGGCTCGGTCGAGCGAAGCGGCGGGAGCCGAAGATTGGCCGCCGGTTTCGAGAACGCTCGTTCCCTAGACCGAGCGATTTCGAGATCTCTGGTTCTCTACACCAAGCGATTTCATAAACCGCTGCTCTATCCACTGAGCTACGGGGGCCTGGAACCGGCAGCGTAGCGCCGCGGTCGCACGGCTTAGAAGCTGCCGTGACCTTGAAGCCGTACGCTGCGACACGTACAAGCGGACTCGGAAGGGGAGGGGCGACAGTGGGGTTAGAGCTTGCAGGCCTGTGGATTCTCCCCACCGGCACTGGCACACTCGTCGCGTGGCCGGGGAACTGCCGAGCGGGACCGTCACCTTTCTCTTCACGGATGTCGAGGGATCGACGGCGCTCCTCACGCGGATCGGCAAGGACGCCTATGGGGGTTCCCGAGCGCCACCGGCGCCGTGTCCGCCGCGACGCGGCTCCAGCGCGAGCTGGCCGCGGCCGGGCTGTCCGTGCGGATCGGCCTCCACACCGGCCAACCAAACGTTGCACCGACCGGATACGTCGGGCTCGATGTCCCGCGCGCCGCCCGGATCTGCGCGGCCGCGCACGGCGGCCAGACGCTGCTCTCGCAGGCGACGCGCGAGCTGGTCGAGGACGAGCTTCCCGACGGCGTCGCGCTCCGCGACCTCGGCGAGCACCGGCTCAAGGACTTGACGAGCCCGCAGCGACTCTCCCAGCTCGTGATCGCCGGGCTGCCGGGCGAGTTCCCGTCGCTGCGGACGCTCGAGAACCGGCCGACGAACCTGCCCGTTCAACCGACGCCGCTGATCGGTCGCCAGCGCGAGCTGGCAGCGGTAGCCGACCTGCTGTCGCGAGCGGACGTCCGCCTCTTAACGCTCACCGGCCCCGGTGGCTCCGGCAAGACCCGCCTCGGCCTGCAGGCGGCGGCCGAACTCGTCGAGGACTTCCCGCAGGGCGTCTTTCTCGTTGCGCTGGAGCCGATCGCCGACTCGGCGCTCGTGCTACCGACGATCGCGCAAACGGTGGGGCTCAAGGAGACCGCTACGGCGCCGATCGCAGACAGCCTGAAAGAGTTCCTCGCCCACAGGCAGTTGCTGCTCGTCCTCGACAACGTCGAGCAGCTGGTCGATGCGGCGCCAGAGCTCGCCGAGCTGCTCGCCGCCGCGCCGCAGCTGAAGCTGCTCGTCACGAGCCGGACGCCGCTTCACGTCTCGGGCGAGCACGAGTTCCCGGTGCCGTCCTTGTCCTTGCCCGATCCTGCGCACCTGCCGGAGATCGCGTCGCTGTCGCAGTACGAGTCGGTCGCGCTCTTCATCGACCGTGCGCGGGCGGTGAAGGCGGACTTCGCGGTCACCGATGCGAATGCGCCGGCGATCGCGGAGATCTGCGTGAAGCTCGACGGCCTACCCCTTGCGATCGAGCTGGCGGCCGCACGCGCGAAGCTGCTTTCGCCGCAGGCGCTGCTCGCGCGGCTCGAGCAGCGCTTCGAGCTGCTCGTCGGCGGCCCACGAGACATGCCCGCGCGCCAGCAGACCCTCCGCGCGACCATCGACTGGAGCTACGGCCTGCTCGGCCCGGACGCGCAGGCGCTTTTCGCGCGGCTCGCAGTGTTCGCAGCCGGGTGCACGCTCGAAGCAGCCGAAGCGGTCTGCGGCGGCGCCGGTCTCCTGACCGGACTCTCGGCGCTGATCGACAACAGTCTCCTCCGCCAGGAGGAGCAGCCCGACGGCGAGCCGCGCTTCACGATGCTCGAGACGATCCGCGCGTACGCGCTCGAGCGGCTCGACGAGCTCGGTGAAGGCGAGGAGGTTGCTCGCCGCCACGCCGAGTATTTCCTGACGCTCGCCGAACGGGTCGCGGAGGAGAGGTGGGTGTTGCCGACGGTCGACTGGCCCGCCTACGAACGAGAGCTCGGCAACTTCCGGAGCGCGCTCGGGTGGCTGGACGCACACGACGACGTCGAACGAACGGTACGCCTCGCTGTGAGTATCCCCTTTACGCGATTCGGGTATCTCGCGGAAGGGTGGGAGTGGTGCGAACGGGTTCTTCCGCGCTTGTCCGACGTCTCGAAGCCTGTCAAGGCGAGAGCCCTCCGGGCCGCGTCGCTCCTCGGTGCGTGGGACGGGGAGCTCACGTCGGCCCGCGCGTGGGCGGAAGAGGCTATCGCGCTCTACCGAGAGCTCGGCGACCGGCTCGACGAGGGCAAGTGTCTGCACAGCCGCTCGGTGATCGCCGGCCTCGAGGGTGATGACGCGGCCTTCCAGGCCTTCGCCTCCTCGGCGGCCGCGATCTTCCGTGACCTCGGAGCGCACAAGCCCTTGCTGGGGGTCCTGCACGACGAGGGACTGTGGGCGATGGAGACCGGCGACTCCGTCCGCGCACGCGCTTGTCTCGAGGAGTCGCTGGCAGGCGTGAGAGAGCTCGGCGCCAGAGACGACATCTGCAACTGCCTCCTCGACCTCGGCGTGGTGGCGCTGTACGAGCGGCAGCTGGAGGAAGCCGTGCACCTCTTTGCGGAAAGCCTGGAGCTCGCACGGCAGACCGGCTGGCACATGAACATCGCCTGGAACCTGGGAGGCCTCGGCTGTGCGCTCGCCACGCTCGGAGAGCTCGGCGTGTCGGCCCGGCTGCTCGGCGCAGCAGAGGCCCTCCACGAGCGTCTCGGCCGGCCGCTCGAGCCGTGGGCTGCTCGCGTCTACACCGACTGCAGCGCTCCGGTTCGCGAGCGGCTCGGCGAAGCCGAGCTCGCTGCCGCGTGGGTCGCCGGACGAGCGCTGAGCGAGGCGGACGCAGCAGCCTACGCGCTGACGACGGTCGCAGACTGACGCCTGTCTGGTGCTAAGTAAGAGTTAGGCCGAGCAGGTTCGTCCGGTACTGGACCCCGCGCCTGAGCTCGAGGTAAAGCCTGCGTCCGGTTGTCGCCCGCTCGACAAGGACGATATGCCTCGGCTCTCCCAGCCAGATGCCGAGTTTGCCAATCGGTGGCGATGCTCCGGGCCTACGTAGCGACACGACGTGACTTCCTAGCCGACGCGCAACTTCATCGCTGCTGAGCGGTCGCCGCGCATAGCGAATGTCGTGGAACACGCGGGCTCGGGCAAGCCAGGCGATGTCGCGCGCGGTGGCCCGGTCCGCGAGATAGGCGCGGCCGCGTGGTGTAAGCGCGACCTCGACTGCATCGTGCGTTCCATGGCCGTCGTTCCACGAATGGCCGTAGGTGGCGCTCACGGTGCAACCGTCAAAGGGCGCGTACTCCGTCGCTGGATGCGCATACGGGTTCCACGGATTGACTCGCACTACGGACGCGAACGGCTTCGTGAAATACGTTCCCTGGACATTCGCCTGACCGCCCACCTTGACCAGCTTGAAGCAGCCGAGAACGACCCGGCCATCTTGATAGACGACGAGGCGGCGCTGTGCCGGAGTGAGGCCTGTGAAGTTCGCCTCGATCCGCGAGCCGCGGATCACGAACCTGACTCCGTCGGCGGTTCCGCTCTGCACGACCACCGGGACGGACGGCGTAGTCGGCCTTCGCGCGGGCTTGGGCGGAGTGACCTTCGGCGGGGGCGAGTTCTTGAACCGGCCGCAGCCGCCGCTCGGAAACTGCGGCGCCGGGCTGCGACCGATCGCGGTGCACTGCACCCAGAGCGCCTTCCCCTTGTCATCAAGGGCGACGATTCCCCGCGCGCCCATGAATCCCCGCTTGCCCGCGCTGTAGACGTTTCCCTCGACCGGCAGCGTGAAGATGATCTCGTTGTCGCGGCCGATTACGCCGATACGGGCAACGGCGTTGGCGGCGAAGCCCCGTACTCCGACCATCCGCGCCTCGCGATCGCCAGGCCTGTACGTGAAGTACGAGTGGTTCAGCACAGGTAGCGCGCGTGACGGGAAGCCGAGCGGGCAGTCGGTTTCTCCGAACCGGAAACGACCCTCGCGTTGCGCAGGCGTGAGGTGGGTTCGTACGTCGCCGATTGAATAGCAAAGGCGCCCGTCCTTTCGGCGAACAACGTAGAACGCCAGCCCCTTCCGCCGCGCGATCAGCTCGACCTTGCCGTTCATGTCGAACTCGGACATGAGGAAGCGCTCGCGGGGCGTGAGATCGTTCACGGGCGTGCCGTGGAAGAGATTTCCGAGGCGACCGCTGAGCGCGAGCGCAGACCCAACCGCGAGCACCGCGAAGAGGACCACCGCGACCAGCAGAGTGAGGCGACGCAAGGACGGAGATGGACGCTTCGCTCGGCGTAGAACGTCGCCCCAGTCCGAATCTGACTCGGGCGGGAATATCTCGAACAGCAGATCGCGCACTTGAATCTCGTTCATTTGTCGACCTCACTCAGTGCTTGGCGGAGAGTGTTGTGGGCGGCGTGCAAACTCGCGGACACGGTGCCTGTCCGCACCCCGAGGATCTGGGCGATCCGCCGGTAATCGAGATCGGCGTAGTAGCGAAGGAAGAGCACGAGCCTCTGACGCTCCGGGAGGACAGCCACGAGAGATGCAAGCTCCACACCTTGCTCTCGATGAGGTAACGACCCATTCATTGCTACCGCCGTCTCATGCGCCTGTGCCTCACGGGCGTAGTTCCGCCTCTTCTTGCGCGCCGCATTGATGACCGCGCGCCAGACCCACGCTTCGAGCGGCGCCTCACGGCGAAAATCGTGGTGGCTTCGCACCACCGACGCAAAAGCATCCTGCACGACCTCGCGCGCGCTCTCTCGCTCACCCACAACCGACGCCGCAACGGCGACGAAGTCGGGGAACCGCTCACGGTAAAGCGACTCAATCTCGGCCATCAGGTTTGCCTCGGAGTGCGGCACCTTGTAGAGAGTACGATCCCGCTCGCCGCCATTTTGTTGAGCCGGACCACTCCCCCCGCCCGCCGCTCCGCGGCGCGCGAAGCCGCTCCACGACGGGATGCATGGTCGGCTAACCGGCCAAGGCCACGAAATCTTGTGCGGACTCCCACGGGAGGCTCACCCATCTTCGATCGCGTAGGGACACGCACGTTGTGAATGGAAGGGCTCGGCCATCCCGGCCTACCGCCCGCCGGCCCACACCCCCTCGTGTCCGGGTTGCCGCAAAAAATCAGCCCACTATCTGCTCTCCCGCTCCGGCGCTACCCTCCGCCCGAGCCCCCGTGGCTCAGTGGATAGAGCAGCGGTTCATGAGATAGCTCGGTTTAGAGAGCTACCGATCTCGAAACCCGTACCCGGCAGGACCGCTTCGACGGTGTAGATCGAGGTCTCGCTCGCGCCAACGGTGCACAGCACAAGTTGGCTGCTGATACCCGTCGTTGGATTCTTGTCGATGAGTTCACCGAGGACGACACTCATCGGCCCAGCCGGCCCAGCGGGGAATGGCTGAAGGCCGAACTCGGAAAGCTGACCGTGGTCTTCTGCAAACGACTCGATCATTTCCGTGTACTTCTTGACATCAGCTCCAGTTCCGATGGAACTGGGGTGGCCGCGTGGAAAGCGCTCCATTTCGAAGTCTGGAGCTCGAAAGCGGAAAGCATCGCTGTGCGCGAACGGTGGGCGCTTTCCAGGGTTCCGATTCCGACCACGAGCGGGCAGTACTACATCAGCGGCGGACTGAGAGCGGAGTAGCCGCCAGCAGCGCAAGATAGGGCGGGCGGGAGAGCCCGAGGAGAGGACCCTCCCCTTTGGTCCTTGGCTGTCACGCACAGACGGCGGGGAGCGCCATCTATGTTGAAAAGGGCCGCAGACCCGCCCCTTCCGAACTCTCTGCTTCCCGCTCAACGAATGCAACCGAGCCGTGTGCTACAGCCTTGTAGTTTCGCGTGACTCGGAGTAAGAGACGTGCATGTCGGCCGACACGGCGATTCACCTTCCCGCGAGCGTCATCCTGCTTCTCGTTGGGGTGGCGGTTCTGGGTGCGACCGCACGGGCCGTCGAGCGACGTGCGCGCCAACGCCGAATCGAGGCCCGCAGAGAGAGACAGCGCGAATACCGCCGCTACCTCAAGACGGAGGGATGGAAACAGCGCCGTCAGGTTGCGCTCGATCGAGCCGGCGGCTTCTGTGAAGACTGCGGCGTTCGCTCGAACCTAGAAGTGCACCACAGGACGTACAAGCGCAAAGGAGCCGAACGGCCGGAGGACCTTGTCGCCGTGTGCGCTGCTTGTCACGACGAGCGGCATCGCGGCAAGCGCACCGTCATCGACTGGATCGCATTAGCTCTACTTCGACGCTGGCGTATCTGGCGATATCGAGACGCAGAGGCTTGAGCGCGAGACAAGGCTGTCTCCGTCGAGGCGGGGGCGACCATGCCCTTGTCGAAGTGAAACGCGCGTGCGACGCTGTCCCGGAGGGAAATGCGGGTCAAGTTAGGTCTGATAGGTGCGGGAGTGGCACTTTCCCAGAGGCGGGCAGAGAGGGACCTTCTCGCGGGCTACCCGAACGGGTGCTCTTACTCGTCGCGGAGGCGGTTCGCTGCGACGGCACTCGCGTACACCATTCCGGCCACAACGATTGCAGCCACTGCCCTCCTGCGACATCGGCTCACACAACGAGTGTGCGCCCCTATTCATCTGAGCGTCAAGCAGTTCCTGGCCCGCGGTCATCGTTGAGGATCGATTTGCGCCACATTCCCCATCACCGGATCGTGCGCGACCAGCTGCGGACTCTTCCTTTCTTACGAGTGGCGCTTGCGGAAGGTGGCAATGATTTTCTTGACGGTTGCTATGGGGTGAATAGTGCAGGTGTCAAGACCAGTGCACCCTCCGCTCCAGCCGGCGAAGCGGTAGCCGCGCGCGGCGCTCGCGCGCAGAGTCAACGTCGGTCCTGATGCGATCCTCGTCCAGCATCTCGCCGGGCAACGGATGCCGCCGCCGGTGATGCGGCCCTTGCCCCTGACTGCCACGGCTAGGATCGCGCCGAGGCTGTACGCGGTTACCACACCTGCCGGCGTGATCTTCTCGATTGTGTCCAGGCTCTCCTCGGTGAACCAGAGGTTGCCGTCCGGGCCGGCAGCGATCCCCCCGCGAGCGCTGTAGGCAGTGAGGCCGGCGCGGTACTCGGTGACAACACCGGCGGGTGTCACCTTCCCGATCCCGTCGAGCTCCGTAAACCAGAGGTTGCCATCGGGACCCGCAGTAATCGCGGAGGCGCCGCTGTCGGTCCCCACTCGGTAGTCGGTGGCGACACCGGTAGGCGTGATCTTCCCGACCTTGTCGCCGGCGGTGAACCAGAGGTTGCCGTCCGGGCCTGCCGTAATCGAGGAGCCGCTCCGGATGCTGAACTCGGTGACAACGCCGGCCGGAGTGATCTTCGCGACCCCCCCTGACTCGGTGAACCAGATGTTGCCGTCCGGGCCGGCAGCGATCCCGAAAGGAGCACTGTCGGGATTGATGCCGGTCCTGTATTCGGTGACAACGCCAGCCGGCGTGATCTTGCCGACCTGGTCTCGGTCGAGCTCGGTGAACCAGAGGTTGCCGTCCGGCCCGGCAGCAATTTGGGCGGGGCCGCTGCTGAAGCCGGCGCGGTATTCCTTAACGACACCGGCCGGTGTAATCCTCCCGACCCCCCAGCTCTCGGTGAACCAGAGATTGCCGTCGGGGCCGGCAGCGATCCCGCGCGGGTAGCTACCGGGGCTAATGCCCCTGCTGTATTCGGTGACAACACCGGCCGGCGTGATCTTCCCGATCCTGTTGCCGAGGAGCTCGGTGAACCAGAGGTTGCCGTCCGGGCCGGCAACGATGCGGGCGAGCCAGCTGTCGGCGCTGATGCCACCGCTGTACTCGCTGATCGTCGAGGATCCCGCACCCGAAGTCGCTGCCAGCAGCAACACTCCCAGCGAAGCCGCCACCAACCAGCGAACACCCGAACTCACTAGTCTCCCTCACTCCTACAGAACCAAAACAGTCGCGACGAGAGTGTCAGCGGACGGCGTGTGAGGATCTCAGCCCTGGGCCGGCAGGCTCGAAGAGGCCGCCACCATTCTGGACCCGCAGGCAAACCGTGTCCAGCTGCAGCTAAGTCCGTTGCGCTGAACGCCACCGACCTCCTGGGTGCGATAACGATCGAACGAGGTCACGTCGGCCGCCCCGCCGGGTGCCCGTTACGTCTGGTCCTTCCACGCGCGCGCCTCACGAGACACCAAAAA
>WNGD01005711.1_pt1 | contig 12032 bp, 9 predicted proteins | sample 5400671 | NCBI WGS metagenome assembly WNGD01 (sample SAMN13153369, study PRJNA577476) | soil metagenome | isolation source: 40 cm soil or saprolite under grassland replicate 2 | place: USA:California | collected 2016-06-15
GTCGACCCCGAAACCGCCACACTTTACGTCAATGCCAGCGACGTGCCGTGGATTGCGGCCATGCGTGAGTCCGCAGTCTCATCGCCGAACAGCGGCGCTCCACGGGACGGAGCGGCCGTCTACGCCACGGTCTGCGCCGCCTGTCACGGCCCCGATCGACGTGGCAAGGGTCGCGCGCCATCACTCGTTGCTCTCAGCACCCGTCTCTCGCTTCGCGACGTTCGCCAGATTCTCGAGCATGGCCGCGGGTTCATGCCTTCACTTGCCGCGCTTTCGGTTGTCCAGAAAGCCGCGGTGATCGCGTACCTCGGCTACGCGATTGCGCCAGCAGACACTGCGGGATGGACATCGCAACCCGCGACGACTGCTCCCTATGAATTCGCCGGGTATGAGCGCTGGCGAGACACGAGCGGCTACCCCGCCATCAAGCCACCGTGGGGTACGCTGAGCGCGATCGATCTCAATTCCGGCGAATACCGCTGGCGGATTCCACTCGGTGAGTTTGCCGCGCTCACCGCGCGCGGCGTTCCCGTTACCGGCACCGAACAGTACGGCGGACCGATCGTCACGGGCGGCGGGCTGGTCTTCATCGCGGCGACCCAGGACGCGAAGTTCCGCGCTTTCGACAAACGCACCGGCCGGCAGCTCTGGGAAGCCCCGCTGCCTGCGCCCGGCTATGCGACGCCTAGCACATTCGCCGTGGGGGGGAAGCAGTTTATCGTGATTGCAGCCGGCGGAGGTAAATTGGGTTCCAAGTCGAGCGACACGTACGTCGCCTATGCACTGCCATAAGAGTCATGTTCATTCAGATCAAGAAGGGCCGCGACGGTCCCGCGACACTCGCATGCCTTCGGTCGGACGGCACGCGCACCTGGGGAAAAGAGCATCCCTTCTTCCCCGTGCACGACATCACCCACTGCGCGGTTGAAAGTGTGCTCGCCTTCGATCAGGCGTTCTTTGGTCTGATTGCGACCGGGTGGAGCATCGACGACTTCGAGAAACCTGGGGCAAGTCGGAGGATGCCGCTTCAGGCGATTGTCGCCGAGCACGTCGTGGGCGTATTCGACCGTGAGCGCGCGCTCCCAGAGCCGCTGACGGCGCCAGAGTTCAACGAAGCCGTTGTGGCGAGCCTGCCCCCCGCCGAGCGACCGGCGTTTCAGCGCCTCACCGAGGCGCAGCTATCCCGGGTGCGCGAGCTGCGCGGGGCGCTCGAGGCACGCTGGTACGCGTTGTCTCCGGGGGACACACTCGAGATTCCTTTTCCCGTGCGAGGGGGGACGCTGTGATGCCCAAAGGAACCGCCAAGTCCCAGATCCGGGCCTACTTCGCCGCAACGCCGCCCAAGGCGCGCGCCGCCCTGAAGAAGATCCGCACCGCCATTCTGTCGGTGGCGCCGCGCGCCGAGGAAGCGTTCAGCTATCGGATTCCCGCGTTCCGGCTCGACGGGCAGCCGCTCGTCTGGTACGCCGCCTTCAAGAATCACTGCAGCCTGTTTCCCATGACCGCTGCCATCCGGCGGCGTTTGGCGGCTGACCTCGATGGCTACGAAATGTCGAAAGGCACGGTCCGGCTGCCGCTCGCGCGCTCCATGCCGGCTGCGCTCATCAAGAAACTCGTCAAAGCGCGAATCGCCGAGCTGCGTCCGACGTGATGTACGAAAATCGCCACACCAGGCCGTTACCCGCGAGAATGTTCGCGGTGCGTATGGCCAGTCATGTTGGCGTTGCCGCCGTACTCGTGCTGGTGTCACTCGTCGCCGGCATGGCTGGGTACGAGCACTACGAACGCCTCCCCTGGCGCGATGCTTTCCTGAATACAGCAATGCTGCTTGGCGGCATGGGGCCGGTCGACGCTCCCCACACCAACGGCGGCAAACTGTTCGCCGGTGTTTTTGCCCTCTACTCGGGCGTCGTATTCCTGGTGGTCGCGGGACTGTTCCTCGCACCGGTAGTTCACCGCATCATGCACCGGTTCCATTGGGAACCGCCGAAATCGTGATGTGCCTCGACTGACCGCGGTTTTGGCCGCCGTCCTGGCGGCAGCAGCGGTCCCCGCGGCGGTAGCGGCCCAGGCGCGCGGCGGAGTCGAAGGCCGAGTCGTCGACCCCGCGGGTCGCCCGTTGTCGGCTGCGGAAGTGAGCGTGGGTCGTTGGCGAGCAATCACTGACGCCGATGGCGCGTGGCGGATCACGCACCTCGAATCCGGGGTGTACCAAATCGCCGTACGCCGGCTCGGCTACCGTTCGTCACGACAAGACGTTGAGGTCGAGCCCGGCCGCACGATACGGGTCACTTTCACGCTCGAGCCCGTCCCCTTCACGCTCGACTCCCTGGTCGTCAGCGCCCCGCCCTCCAGTATCTCCACGACTGACGCCGAGCTCGGCACGAAGCTCACGGTGGGCGAGATTTCGTTGCTCCCGTCCACGTTTGACCCCCGTCAACTGATCGCGCTCACGCCCGGAGCGCGGCCTGATCAGATCTGGGGCGGCGCGTCCGACCAAGCTAACTCCTACTCGCTCGACGGCACCGCGGTCAACCACCCCGGACTCGGCGGAGCCCTGTTACTGCCGAGCCCGAGCTGGATCGAGACCCTCGAGGTCCGCGGCCTCGGCGCCGGGGCCGACGTCGGGGACGCACAGGGCGGCCTCGTCGAAGTGGTGACTCTGCGAGGCAGGAACGTGATTGAGGGGGCGCTCCGGACCTCGTTCGAGTCTGAGCGGCTCAATGGCACCAACCTGGTCCCCGGTGAGATCGGCAGCGAGCTGGCGAGTCGCCGGGATGTAGATGGTCAGGTCCGTGGTCCGCTGGTCCACGATCGCCTGCATTTCGCGTTGTTCGGCCACGTCATCCGGCAGGAGGAGCGGGTTTTGAACTACCTGCCGTCCACGGGTGGTGCCTTCGTCGCGCAGCCGCCGTCGTTCGCGGAGGAGCGCGGGCTGGCAAAGTTGAGCTGGAAGCCCGGCGACCGGGATCTGGTCGAGGGCAGTCTCATGGGGCGGCACCAGAACGGCGACCACGTCGATCAGACGGGGTACGAAGCCGCGGCCGCGACCGCGCGGCTCAGACAATGGAACCTGACCGGCAACCTCACGTGGCAGCGGAGCTGGTCACCCCGGAGTGCACTCACGGTGCGCCTGGGCGGGTTCGTCGCGCGCGAGTGGCACGATCCGTACAACGGTTCCGCAACGCCGGGCATCGAGCTGTGGACATCGGTGAACCCTCCCAGCTATCAGAACACGACTCTTCGCACGGCGGCCTACCCGTCGAGCGTCGGACTGACGGCCGCGTGGACGGGGCGAGGCCGGCTCGTGGGGCTAGACCACGAGGTGAAGCTTGGCGCCGAGTACACGGGAGGAGGCTGGTACTACGAGCGCCGACGCAACGCCGGGATGACGTGGCGGCCGCTGCGTGTCTCCGGATTCGATCCCGCGATCCCGGCGACTTGGGTCTATCTCAACGCGATCCCGACCGGGTGGGGTGGGGACGTAACGATCAACAGCAACGTCCGGAACGGCGCGCTATTCGTACAGGAGCAGATTGGGATCCTCCCGTGGCTCCGCTTCAATCCCGGGTTCCGGTACGGGTGGTGGACGGGGGACATCAGCCCCGCAAGCGGGGGCCCGCGATTTACCGCGGTGCGGGACGCGGCCCTCGAACCCCGCATCGGTGCCGTCGCCGAGCTGAACCTGGGCGGGGCAGGACTCGTCGCCAAAGCGCATTGGGGCCGGTATCACCAGCCGATGTTCGCCGCGTTGTTCGATCGAGTGGCCGGGGCCGGATCGTACAGCGATGAGGAGATTTGGTCCTACCTCGGGGCAGCGCCCGGTACCCCGTCGCAAACGTTCACGCGCGCCGAGCGCGATTCGCTCGCGGCCGCGGGCCTGTTCCGCTTCGAGGAAACCGTGCGGCTCGATCAAGCGGGTCGAGTGGAGCAGTATCACCAGCCGTCTATGGAGCAGACCGTGTTCTCGCTGGAACGCGCCCTCGGCAGCCGCTGGAAGGCCGGTGTCGCGTACATCCACCGCAGAAACCGCGATATGGTCGCGCTCGTGGACCGGAACATCGCGTCCAACTACACCGTGGTCCACAACGTCATGGTTCTCGATCGCTTCGGCAACCCGGTGGAGTTCGGGGGCCGGCCGCTCGTGTTGGAGACGCTGGCCATTTCCAACGAGGACATTCTCCAGGTCCAGGAGTTGTTGCGGCAGGGCCAACTGCTGGATCCCAACTTTCTCTATGCCCCGCCCGGCCTGACCCCTGCGGAACTGGCGGCGATCCGTTACGACCCCGACTTCGTGCTCACCACGGTGCCGGAGGCGACGCGCCGATTCGCGCAGCTGCAGTTCCGGCTGGACGGGCGCTACCGGACGTGGTTGGTCGGGGCGTCGGCGACTCTGTCGACGCTCAAAGGGAACTACAACGTGGTGACGGGACCGGACGACTACACGAACGGTGGGCCGGGTCCCTGGGTGCGCCTCAACGAGCAGTACAACTTCTACGGTGCCTTGAACAACCAGAGTCGTTTCGAGGGGAAGGTGTACGTCGGGGGACTCCTGCCGGCACGATTGCGGGCCGGCCTGTTTCTCTCGTACGCGACAGGCGATCGGGTGACGCCCACGATGCCGATCGACGGGTTGCTGACCGAATTTGCCGTTGCGGTACCCTCGATGTCGAATCCGGCGGTTCTGGACACGGTGCCCTTCCATCGCTTTCTGTTTCGGAGCGAGAGCGGTCACCGCATCTTCATCCAGCCCCGTGGGACCTACCGTTACGAAGGCCGCGCTTCTTTGGACCTGCACTTGGAGCGGAGCTTCCCGCGGGGGCGGTCAGAGGTCGTGCTGGTCGTGGATGGGTTCAACGTGTTGGGAGACCGCAGCGTGACGGGCATTCAAACTGAGGTAACTGCGGTAGCGGGCTTCGCCGGCAGTGACTACGGCCGAGTGCAGTCTCGCGTGACGCCCCGGACGCTGCGGCTGGGAGCGGGAGTGAGGTTCTAGCGATGGAGTTCAATCTCAGACAGTCGGTGGAGATCCTGACGCGCACGCCCGCCACGCTTCGTGCGCTGCTTCAGGACATCGACACCGAATGGGCCCGGGGCACGGAGGGTCCGGATACCTTCAGCCCCTTCGACAACATCGGCCATTTGATCGACGGCGAGGAGACCGATTGGATGCCGCGCGCGCGTATCATCCTGGCCCAGGGCGCGAACCGGCGATTCGAGCCCTACGACCGGTTTCGCCACCGCAAGCGAAACGCGACGCGCACCTTGGAATCTCTGCTCGAGGAATTCGCCGGCCTGCGTGCTGCCAACCTGCGCGTCGTGCAGTCCTGGAACCTCAGCGATGCGCAGCTCGACCTGACCGGCGAACATCCGCGCCTCGGTCCAGTGACGCTGCGGCAGTTGTTGGCGGCTTGGGTCGCGCATGACCTCGGCCATGTCGCACAAGTCGCCCGCGTGATGGCCAAGCAGTACCGCGAGGAAGTCGGTCCCTGGGTGCCCTTCTTGCCCGTTCTAACCGACCATGAAAGGCCGAGGTCTTGAGCCCAAACCCTAGGCCCAAGGCCCTAGGCCCTAGATTCTGAAGTGCCAATCGTTTATGTTGAGTGGTTCGTTCGCTGGCAGTGCCATCGGCGAGGAGTCGAACCATCAGGCGGCGCCTGCGGGCCTCGGCATTGGGTCGAGGTAGCGCGCACCGGCGCGCCGGGGGTGACTCGGCGATCCTCCCACGCATCAGCCAGCCCTTAATTACGGCGCAACCCGCCTTTACCAAGAGCCCGACGCAGCAGACACGCGTCGCACAGTTCCTCGCCATGAGGCACGTGCTACCCGCTTGTCCAGCCCCAGGGCAGGAACAGAGTCAGTTATGACACCGCAGTCCCAACAACAACACAGCCATTTGACACGCCCGATCCACAAAGAACCTCCGGCTCACGCGCCCAATGCGGCACTGATGATCGACTTCGACAACGTCACCATGGCGATTCGATCAGACCTCCAAACCGAATTGAAGCGCCTGCTGCAGTCGGAGATCATCCGCGGCAAGGTCGCCGTGCAGCGCGCCTACGCCGACTGGCGCCGCTATCCGCAGTACATCGTCCCACTCTCTGAGTCCTCGATCGATCTCATCTTTGCGCCGGCGCACGGTGCGAACAAGAAGAACGCCACCGACATCCGCCTGGCGATCGACGCGCTGGAGCTGGTCTTCACGCGACCGGAGATCGGGACATTCATTCTGCTCTCGGGCGATTCGGACTTTTCCTCGCTGGTGCTCAAGCTCAAGGAATACGGCAAGTACGTTATCGGCGTCGGCATTCGCGAGTCCTCGAGCGACCTCCTCATCCAGAATTGCGACGAGTACTACTCGTACAACGAGCTCGCCGGCTTCACCAAGGCGAGCGACGTCGAGTACGTCAAGCGAGATCCGTGGGAGCTGGTGGTCGAAGCGGTCAAGCAGATGACGGCGCACAACGACGTCATGCGCTCCGACCGCCTGAAGCAGGTGATGCAGGAGATCGATCCCAACTTCGACGAGAAGGACGCCGGCTTCTCGCGCTTCAGCAAGTTCGTGATCGAGGCCGCCCGGCGCGGATTGATTACACTGACCCGGCTCGACAATGGTCAGTATGAGATCGCGTTGGGGCCGCAGGTCGAGGGCGCGCCGGCGCAGCCGACGCTCGCCGCCATGAGCGAAGCGACACCGGCCCCCCCCTCCCCCTCCCCCTCGTCCGATCGTCCGCGGGCGCGTCGCGGTGGCCGGGGCAGGGGCCGCGGGCGCGAGGCGTCCGAATCTGGCGAGCCGGAACAGCCTGAAGCATCCCCGCCGGCCGCGCCGGCGGCGCCGGCAGCGAAGTCTGGCTTTTCGTTTGGTGATGCGTTCGGTCTCCTCAAGCAGGCCGTCGGCAAGATTGGCGCGGATGAAGAACCGGCCGAGGCCGAGGAGTCGCCGGCTCCGCCCGCTCCGCCCGCTCCAACACCGACACCGGATATGGAGGAAGAGGACGACATCCCGATGCCGGCGTCGTCGGCGCCGCCTCCGCCGTACAGCACGCCCTCCTCGCTCCCCGGCGGCATCCCGATGCGCAGCGCGCGGTTCCGCCGCGGTTCACGCGGCGGTGCTCGACGTCCCGGCGCCGGCGGTGGCCTCCCCGAAATCCCCAAGATCGGCGTGGTCGAGGTGGATCCCAATTTCCGTCCTCGCGCTGAGGTGTTGCCACCCAAGGCCCCGGCGGCGCCATCGAGTCCGACGGGGGTCTCGGGGGGGGGACCCGGGCAAGAGCGGAGTGAGCGTGGAGGTCGTGGAGGTGGTCGAGGTGGTCGAGGTGGTAGGGATCGCGGCCGCGGTGAGAACGGTGAGCGCGGTGAGCGCGGTGAGCGCGGCGGTCGAGGCCGTCGCGGTGGTCGCGGTGGACGGGGTCGCGGACCGCGCCGTCATGAGTCTGACTCGCCCGACATCACGAATCACAGCGCGCACCCGAGGCCTGAGCCGACCCGTTCAGAGCCTTCACCACCTCCACCACCTCCGCCCTCGCCGTCGCCGGGGGCCGAGAGTGAGCCACCGGAATCCTTTTGGTCCAAAGTGAAGCGAGGTCTCACAGGAGGCACATGACCGGCGCCGCCGTTGCGGCCCGATTCTACGCGCGACCTACGGAAGAGGTCGCGCGTGGACTATTGGGGCACATCCTGGTGAGCGACGTGGGGGGCCGGCGTCGGCAAACGGCCGGCCGCATTGTGGAGGTGGAAGCATATACCGGCCCGCATGATCCCGCGTGTCACGCGTACGGGCACCGGCGCACGGCCCGCACGGAGCCGCTCTACGGTCCGCCCGGGACGGCGTACGTGTATTTCACCTACGGCATGCACTGGTGTCTCAACGCCGTGACCGAACCCCGCGATTATCCGGCGGCCGTGTTGATTCGCGCGCTCGAGCCGATCGCCGGGTTCGCGACCATGCGCGCGCGGCGCCACAAGGAGCCGCTTTGTTCTGGTCCTGCCCGCTTGTGCGAAGCGCTGGGTGTCACCGGGGCCTTGAATGGGATGTCACTCCAGCGGGGCGTGCTCCGCATTGTCGAGGGATCGAAGCCGAAACGGGGTGAGATTCTGACAGGGCCACGCATCGGGATCAGGCAGGCCGCCGACTGGCCGCTCCGGTTTTATCTCAAGGATTCGCCCTGGGTTTCTCGCTAGTGCCGCTCGGTAATGCCTTCCTTCGACGTACCAAGACTCACACGCACGCCACCCTGCAGGGAGTGTGTGTTGCTCAGCAGCAGGAAGTTGCTGGCGCTCGAGGTCATCAGGTATTGCGCAAATACGTTCAACTTGCTCGAGTAGTTGATCTGCAGGCCGCCCGCGAGCCAGAAGAACGCTTTGCTCGAGGCCTCATTGGCGCGGTCGTCGGCTTGGGCAAACTGGCTCAAGTCGCAGCCCGGGCAGTCAACCACGGGATTTAAGATCTGCATGAGGGCGAACCCGCCGCCGCCGAACGGCTCGATCACCTTCTGCGTCGGATAGGCGAGTACGCCGAACATGAGACGGCGCACCCCGTTGAACGCGACGTCCCGGCACGGCGCGGCCCCGACCGAGCAGCCGGACGAATTGGGATCGAAGATCACCGCGTTCGCATCGGACAGGAAGAACGCTTGCTCGTACGCGACGTACAGCGCGGTCCGACGCGACGTGATGAGCCAGTGTCCGCCGGCGATGGGGTCGTAGACATAGGGCTGCGTGTTTGTCTTGGAAACGAAGAAGCCGCCCTGCGCGCCCCAATACCAATTGAAGTTCGTGTTGAAGCCGCGTCCCTGCTGTGGCGGAATGAAGAAATAGGAAGCGCCAATGGATGCCTGGGCTTGGATTGTAGTGGCGTTGGTGTAGTAGGGATTGTCCCAGCGGAATTGCGCGCGGGCGTCGCCGCGGAGCGCCAGGTGATGTGACACGAAGAGCCGGAAGCCCAGGCCGCCATAGAGCATGTGCTGCGTGAAATCGTAGGGGGCGGCCTTCCCAAAGATCATGCGCGAGTAGCCGCCCGAGGCTAGGATCGACGACTGGTCGCCCACCGGGAAGTTCAGAGCGAGGCCGGCACCGACGGTGGAGACGGTGATGTCCTGCGTCGCGGCCAGGTTCGTGGTCGGAACGTAGTCGCCCGTCACCTCGAGGCTGATGCGGTCGCTCAGGTTGTAGCCGATGCGCGCGCCACCACCAAAAGCATTCTTGATGAGGAACGAGTGGTCGAACCGCCACCACGACCCGAAGCCGCCGAACTCGATGTTCTGTGATCGTTGCGCCGCGGCGGAATTCGCGACCAAGGTTACGAATCCCACCAGGAGAACCAGCCGCTTCATCGGACTCCTCCCACGGCTCCGGCTAGGGGGCCGCCAACAAGACCGCGTTAAAGAGCAGCTTGAAGGTGCCGTGCGTCTGGCCTCGGAACTGCGGCCGAAAGCCAAACAGGATCACACGCCCCCCCCTGCTGCCTACCGGTGCCTCCACCAGCGCCGCTTTCCCAACGAGCCGCTCCTGGTACCGGGCATAGCCGGATCGCAGGGGCAACTCTGGATACGTCGCCAAGCCCAAAGCCGGGGCCGAAACGGTGAAGGCGGCGCTATTCTCGAAGTAGATCGGGAGGGAGTCGGGGACTCCGAGGGTAACCGGGCTACGAGACCCTTCCAACCCCCCCAAAACCGTACCGAAAATAGAGCCTGGGGCGTAAAATCGCAAAACTTGTGGACCAGATGCCTCACCAGCTAGAACGTTGACCACAGGGAGGTTAAGGGCTGAAATCGCGAAATTACTTGAACCGTCGAGGCAGACCAGCGTCCCTCCACCCCGAACAAACTCCGAAATTGCTGCCGCACCTGATTCGCCGAGACCACCAGCGTACTGCAATGGAATGCGAGTCGAATCGACGCCACGAAGAATCGACGACCCATCCGCATCGGGCAACACGATCACATCCAGCCGCTGTCTCAAGCCCCCTTTTCTGAAGTCGCCGTCGTGCAGTGTCGTATAGGTGATTCCATACTGCTCGAAGAGCCAGCGCGTCCAGCCTTCATCGATGTTGCCGGTCCACGGCTGATACAGCCCGATGCGCGGCAAGCGCGTGCGCGTGGGTCCCTGAGCGCTCCCGGGCGCCGTCCGCACCGCGGTCACCGTGAATCCGTGCCGTGCCGTCTGCTCACTGAGAATGGCGCGCGCGCGGGGCCCGCGCACGACGAGATCGTCTCCGCGAATCGACACGCTTTGCCCTGCGGCGAGGAGCTGAGCGATGGCGCGTGACTCCGCATTGGTCCGATTCTTCAAGACAAAGACTTCCCCGGTGCCTTCGATGCGCCCCGGCGTCGGCACTACACTGTCTACCCGCACCAGATTCGCCGTGAAGGGTCCATTCACGACGTCGGCCCGGACACCCATCGTCAATGGGATCGTCCACCCCGCGACATCGTATGGCGGGCGGTCGTTCACGGGCGTGTAGTGTTGCACTTCGAGCAGATCCTTGGCGTGCGCGCGGTATGGCTGCGCCATAGGGACCACGAGCGAGCCGGCCGCATACCGCCGGCCGTCCGCGGTGAACGCATCCGCGCTCCGGTACAGCTCGACTCCCCCCGCCGCGAGCACATTGGCGAGTGTCGCCCAAGCTTGGGGATCGCGCTGCTCGGAGGCGGGCGGTAGTACGTACGCAAAGGGATTCCCGGCGAGTCCCGCCTCGACCTGGCGCCGGCCAACCGCGACGAAGCGATCGATCACGGTGACGCGGTCTCGTGCGGCCAGGCGCACCAGGGCCTGCGATGTGATCAGCTCGTAGCGCACGATGTCACCCAGGTGCCAGGTGCCGCCAGGCCATGGCTCCGGGTAATTCACCCCACGAACCGGCTGTCGCACCGAATCGAGCGACAACGTGATCGGTGACCCGAGTCGCGTGCTGGCGGCCTCGGTGAGGATGCCGATCATGTTGTGCCGCGTGGGGGTCGAGCGAAAGCCGCCGTGCCACCACAGGTCGTAGGTCTGCTGGTGGGCGATCCCGGTCATCCCGGCATCGTAGAGCGCCGCCGCCATCTGCGCCCCGACGAGGTTGATTCCGGCGACGATCGCGGGATCGAGATTGGGATTGACCGGATCCTGGAACGGCGGGACAAAGAGGCGCACGCCGTTGGATCCCATCTGGTGCACGTCGTACACGATTTCCGGAAACCATTCCTTGTACAGCATCCGCGTGACGAGTCGCGTCTCGACCTGCGTCAGCATGAACCAGTCGCGGTTGTTGTCGTGCCCGATGTACTTGTGGTAGAGCCAGGGCAGGGGACCGCCTTCGTAACGCGTCCCCTTGTAGCGGCGATACCAGCTCACCACGGTGTCGAGGCCGTCCGGATTCATGGATGGGATCATCAAGACGACGACGGAGTCGAGCAGCGGGCGGAGCGCCGCATCGGTGGCCAACCGATAGGCGAGGAGCATCCCCATCTGGCTGGACGCGACTTCCGTGGAGTGGATGTTGTTGCTGATCAGAATGACGGCCGGCTGGGTATTGCGGATTTCCTGGAGCGCGGTGTCCGTAAGACGGCGCGGGTCCGCCAGGAGGCCCTGCGCGCGCTTGATGTCGGCCAGCCGGCCCTGATTCGCGGGTGACGTGATCGTCATCAGGAGAAACGGCCTGCCCTCGGTCGTACGGCCCAGCGTGTCGACGCGTACGTAGCGGCTCTGTTGGGCCAGGCTGTTCATGTAGCCGCTGACTTGCTTCCAATCGGCGAGGACGGAGTCTGCTCCGGGCTCGAACTTGAGGTAGTCGGACGGTCTGACGGTCGGACTGTCGGACTGTAAGACTGCGAGCAGCAGCAATGAGATCATTAGATCAGTCCTAGTTTTGTGCCCACCTTCTTGAAAGCGCGGAGCGCGAAATCGAGATCGTCCTTGGTATGCGCGGCGGAGAGCTGGCAGCGCACGCGTGCATGTCCCTGCGGCACAACAGGATAGCCGAAGCCGGTGACGAAGACGCCTTCAGCGAGCAGCAGCTCGCTCGTGTGGATCGCCTTTGCCGTCTCACC
>WNGD01012319.1_pt1 | contig 12032 bp, 10 predicted proteins | sample 5400671 | NCBI WGS metagenome assembly WNGD01 (sample SAMN13153369, study PRJNA577476) | soil metagenome | isolation source: 40 cm soil or saprolite under grassland replicate 2 | place: USA:California | collected 2016-06-15
TGGTGTTTTCTTGTCCAACTTGATTGGTTTTAACTGGGCTGGGGGAACGTTCACTGTGTATTGTCCGCGCTCCAACAGTTCGTATTTCGCGTCGACTTGTTCGAACTTGCCCTTTGTGCCCGGCCGTATAAAATTCTCGATCACGACAACATTGCTCGGCTGCGTGACCGCGAAGTAGGGCTCTGCAGTAACGATCAGGGCGAAGACCTGGAGGTCGGTGGTGACGTCCAACTTGCTGCTGTCGCCGTTGAGAATGACTTCGCCGAGATTTACCGGCCGCCCCTCCGGGGTAATCGCCCACAAGACGTAGGTCACATACTCGGGGCCGAATCGTGTAGCCGGCTGCAGCTCATCGAATTTCGCATCGATTTCGATGTACCCTTGTTTGCTTTCGACCTTCGCTTCGCCCTTGGCGTCAGGTAGCAAAGGCGTTCCACGAAACTCGATTGGCATGGAGCCCGCTCGATGGCGGTAATCGACTGCCGTTGTCGTTCGCTCGACGATGTTGATCGTAATCTTATAGATCGGGTTGTCCCCGCCTCGTTGAACTCGGATCTGGTCTTGCGCGCCGGCGCTCTGTCCGGATGCCAACCCAAATCCAAAGAGCAACGACATGATGGCCACAATTGTCCTAAAGATTCTCATCTTGCACCTCTCAAATGGATAAAGATTCAAGATGCACGGAGCGGACCATTTCCCATCCCCGGGCTAAGATCCTGTATTGACGCGGGTTTCGGTGCGAGATTGGCGTGACGGAATCGCAGAAGCGGGGAAGAAACGGGGGAATTTCGGGGGCAGACTCCAATTTCAGAGATCCTGATGCAACCCAAAAAATTGGAGCCTGTCCCCCGAAATTCCACTTCCCCATTTCCTCCCCCAAGCGTCAAATCTGTTATAAAGAGGCCTCATGAGTCGACTCGTGGAACTGGGACACAATATAGGAGAGGAATCTAATCAAGATCCGCTCTATTCAGTTCCCGGAATCGTTCTCGAGTCCGTCGGCCCAGTGCGCCACGAGGTAAAGGTGCCCTTTCACGATTCGCAGGTGAAAGGCCACGCTGTGCTGATTCAGACCGGATGGGATATCCGATTCGGCACCGAGGCATACTGGGAACCCGGACCGTTTCTGTCCGACGACGTGATCTTCCGATTGGTGCGCTCGGGCGCTCGCCTCGTGGGCGTTGATTTCTGGGTTATTCGGAATGCCGAGGACACCGGCCATGCCCAAACTCGACTGATCCTTGTCGCGAAAATCCCGGTTGTCGAAAACCTGTGCAACTTGTCGACGCTGCCGCGATGGAAGTTCCGCCTCTCCGTAGCTCCGCTTCAAGGGGCGGCCGGCTCGTTCTATGCGGTCCGCACTGTTGCGGAATTCACTTAGAATCCCGTCGTGATCCACGGATGGATGAGAATGCTCCTGGCGGTCTTGCTGGGCAATCTCATCTACTGGTCGGCCACGCCCTTTCTTCCGGATTTCCTCGTTCATGATCTTTATAAACTGGACGCCGGACTTCTGCTGGACTTCGGAATATGCACTACCGCCTACCTGTTTTTGAAAGGAGGCTGACGTGCTTCGGCACACGAGGGACGTGTCGGTCCGCGGCAGCCGGACCAGGCGCCGAGTTCGAATAGGAGAAGAAAACCCGAGCCGTGGTACAGTCTCTCTCGCGAAAGCCCATGAACATCATTCACGTTGAAAATTTGATCAAGAAATTCGGCACAATTACGGCGGTCGACAACATCCAGCTCAACGTTGAATCGGGACAAATGTTCGGTTTTCTTGGACCAAACGGAGCGGGAAAGTCGACGACGATCAAAATTCTTGCGACTCTCCTGCGGCCAACGGCAGGCAAAGCGGTCGTGGCGGGCTTTGACGTTCTCACAAATCCGAATGAAGTGAGACGGAGCATCGGTCTTGTGTTCCAGGATCAGTCCCTCGACGATCGCCTCACGGCGCAGGAAAACCTCTGGTTCCACGCTATGCTCTACGACCTTCCATCGAGTGTCTTCGTTGAGAGAGCCGACGATGTGCTTCGCCTCGTCGACCTGCTCGACCGGCGCCATTCCCTTGTCAGAACATTTTCGGGCGGAATGAAACGCCGGCTGGAAATCGCGCGCGGACTTCTGCATCATCCAAAGGTTCTTTTCCTGGATGAGCCGACACTCGGCCTGGACCCTCAAACGCGGAATGCGATCTGGAAACATGTCAAAGAGCTGCGGGAGGAAAAGGGCACCACCATATTCATGACGACGCATTACATGGAGGAGGCCGAACACTGCGACAGGATCGCGGTGATCGATCATGGAAAGATCCAGGCCGTCGATTCGCCGGCCATGCTCAAACGCATGATCGGCGGCGACAAGATTATCGTCAGCGGCGATGAAGCACTCGCCGCTGACATCAAGAAGGCCTATAACGTGGATGTCCAGAAAATCGGCAACGACGTTCACTTTCAAATGGCGGCCGGCGCCGAATTCGTACCCCGGCTCGTTTCTGACCTTGCCGGACGTATCAAATCGATACAAGTAAAGGAACCCAGCCTGGAGGATGTCTTTCTGAGGTTGACCGGGCATACCATCCGCGTGCAGGAAGGAAGCTCGCTCGACCAGCTCCGCCAGGCCGCGCAACTATGGAGGAGACGATGAGACTCGCCTTGAAGACGGTCTACACGATCTGGCTCCGTGAAGCCAAAACTTTCGTCAGAGAAAAATTTCGCGTCGTCGCCATGATCGCGCAGCCGCTCCTCTATTTGGCGGTGCTCGGCAACGGCATCAGCTCGGGCGTAACTCTGAATGCCAGCGGCGGCATCAACTACCTGACATTCATGTATCCCGGTGTGATCGGCATGAGCATTCTCTTCACGTCGATCTTCTCCGCGGTTTCAATCATCTGGGACCGTGAGTTTGGTTTTCTTAAGGAAGTTCTCGTTGCGCCCGTGCCTCGATGGGCAGTCGCACTGGGCAAAACGCTCGGCGGGGCGACGATTGCCATTGTTCAGGCAACGATTCTCATTCTGATTGCGCCGATCATTGGAATTCATCTTTCGCCCGGGATCATTGTTGAAATGTGGATCATGGCCTTCTTGATCGGCGTTGCGCTGACAAGTCTTGGGATTGCGATCGCCGCGCGTATGTCATCCATGCAGGGATTTCAAATGATCATGAACTTCCTGATCATGCCGCTCTATTTCTTGAGCGGCGCCATGTTCCCGCTGGCATCGGCGCCTACCTGGATCAAAGCCCTGATGACCGTAAATCCCGTTGCGGTCCTGCTTACCGCCGCGGGGGCTTACCGTTTCAGCAATCAGGCTGAATAGACGAACATAGAGAGGTGGAACTGACATGCGCGAATGAACGCGGGCTGAAGCCCGCGACTACAGGTTGTCCCAAACGTTGTCGCCTCCGTGTAGTCGCGGGCTTTAGCCGCGTCCTAATGCGTAAGCTCAATCCAGAACCTCTCATGAAGACAGGACGCCTCCAATTCATCGGCCTTGGTTTACTGACGGCCGCAGTGTACGTCGCCAGCGCAAAAATGGGATTGAGGCTGGCGTTTGTCGCCGAGCAGGTCACAGTCGTCTGGCCGCCCACCGGAATTGCATTAAGCGCGGTGCTTTTACTCGGATATCGCATTTGGCCCGCCATCACACTCGGAGCATTGATCGTAAATCTCACGACGAATACTCCGCCAGTCACATCCCTTGGCATCGCGACCGGTAACACGCTGGAAGCGCTTGTTGGCGCATATCTGCTCAATCGTGTGATCGGGTTTCGCCCCTCCCTGGAACGATTCCGGGATTTTTTCGGCCTGATCTTCTTCGGCGCTATGGTCAGCACAATGGTCAGCTCAACAATCGGAGTAACGAGCCTGTGCTTGACGGGAATGCAACCTTGGGAGCGATTCGGGTCCCTGTGGGGTGTGTGGTTTCTCGGCGACGGAATGGGTGACGTGATCGTCGCGCCGCTTGTGCTGACGCTGGTGGCAAACGAATCGCGCCGGCGCTTGCGTTCGCGCGATCTGCCCGAATTCATCGCGCTTCTTATTCTCCTGGCCGGCCTGCATGTGCTTGTTTTCGGCTGGCGTGGACCGACCGAGCTGAGATACTACCTGTACGCCATCTTTCCTCTTCTGATCTGGTCGGCTTTACGTTTCGGAACGTGTGGGACGGCCATAACGGTGTTCATCACATCAAGCATGGCTATTTTCAGCACGGTTGAAGGATTCGGTCCCTTTGCGATCGACACCATCAATGAAGGCCTCATATCACTACAGTTGTTTATGGTCGTTGCCGCGAGCACCGGCCTGATCATGGCAATTGCCGTAACCGGGCTGGACGAGGCCAGGGCTTCCTTGCGCCGGAGTGAACAACGATACAAGTCGCTTGTGCTGGCTTCTTCTCAAGTGGTGTGGTCCACCGACGCGCCCGGCGAAGTGGTCGAGGACCTGCCAACCTGGAGAGCTTTCACGGGCCAAACCAAAGAAGAGATGATGGGCCGCGGTTGGATGCGAAAGCTTCATCCCGATGACATCCAACGCGTCAGTGAGGTATGGGCGCCGATGGGACTTACCGTAACGTCTCGGCGCGGGCGGTTCCGGTTCTCGAAGCCAACGGCAATATCCGGGAATGGGTCGGAGCGCTCACAGATATCACGGAGAAGAAGAACTCCGAACAAGAGATGCGGGAAGCAAATCGGAGGAAAGATGAATTTCTTGCAATGCTCGCGCACGAATTGCGGAACCCGCTGGCGCCCATTCGCAATGCCGTGGAGATCATCCGCTCGAGCAAGACCGATACCGCCAGGATCGACTGGACCTGCGAGATCATCGAACGGCAGGTTCAACATATGAGCCGCTTGCTGGACGACCTGCTGGACGTCTCACGAATCACTCATGGACAGATTCGGCTCAACAAGGAATCCACAGACCTCACTACTCTTGTGCGCCGAAGCCTCGACGCGTCGCGCACCGTCCTGGAAAAGAAGAATCTCCGTCTCGTGACGGACTTTGTACCCGGCCCTGTACCGATTTCCGCCGACGTCACCCGCATCGAGCAGGTCATCACGAATCTATTGAACAATGCCGTGAAATTCACTCCGGCCGGCGGGCAAATTACGGTCAGCGTGCACCATGAGGGGGATTCCGCGATGTTGCGAGTAGTCGACAATGGCCGCGGCATCGCGCCGGACTTGCTCCCGCGCATCTTTCAGCTTTTTGAGCAAGGCGACCGGTCTCTGGCGAGGTCTGAAGGCGGATTGGGTATTGGACTCACACTCGTTCAGAATCTGGTGCGCATGCACTCCGGGACGGTTGAAGCAAAGAGTGAAGGCCCGGGCCGCGGCAGTGAGTTCATGGTGCGTCTGCCCATGATGCCTTCCTGAATCCGGTACAATGCTCGCCATGTCCAGAGACTCGTCAGAAGTTATCCGGTCCGGCCGTGCGCAGCTTCTGGACTCTTAAGGTAGACGTGATGATAGCCCCAAGAAGAGGAAATAGAGCGAGAGTCAGAAGCGCGACGGTAAAGTTCTCGGTTCTGCTCCGCACCAGCCCGACGAGGTAGGGACCGAGAAATCCTCCGAGGTTTCCCACCGAATTGATCAGTGCAATACCGGCCGCAGCGCCTGTTCCACTCAGGAACTGCGACGACATTGCCCAGAACGGACCGAGTGTTCCCCAGATTCCTACGGCTGCGAATGCAAGCGCCAGAAGTTCACCGGCGGGCGCCTTGATGAAGGCGGCAGCAATAAGCCCGACCGCTCCGGCGAGCGCTGAGCTGGCGACATGCCATCGGCGGTCGCCGGTGCGGTCGGAACTTCTTCCGATGACGACCATTCCAAAGGATGCGGCAAGATACGGAATGGCGCTGAGAAATCCGACCATCAAATTGCTCAATCCAGAGAAGGACTGAATGATCTGAGGCAGCCAGAAGCTCACACCGTAGAAGCTCATGATGATTGCAAAGTAAATCAGGCTGAAGTTCCACACTCGGCTGCTGCCTATGGCATCGCGCAGGGTGTGATGGCCATGCTCAAAAACGTGCTTACGTTCCTCTTCGAGCCGGGATGCGATCCAGGCCTTCTCGGCGGTGCTGAGCCAACTTGCGTTCCTTGGCCCATCCGGAAGGTACATCAATGTAACGAAACCGAGAATGACCGCCGGCAAACCTTCAATGAGAAACAACCACTGCCAGCCTGCGAGTCCTGCGGCACCACTCATTTCCAGCAGAGCACCAGAAGCCGGGCCGCCCACCACACCAGCGATCGCGGTCGCTGTCATAAAGCGCGCCACCGCTCGGCCGCGAGCCTCCGCGGGAAACCAGTAAGTAAGGTAGAGAATCATGCCTGGAAAAAATCCTGCTTCCGCAACACCAAGAAGGAATCGCAATGTGTAAAAGGTCCATGGGCCCCGGACAAACATCATGGCTGAAGAAATGACGCCCCACGTCGTCAGGATGCGTGCCATCCAGATGCGGGCGCCTACCCGTTCCATGATGAGATTGCTCGGAACCTCGAAAATGAAATACCCGACGAAAAAGATTCCCGCGCCCAATCCAAATACTGCCGGATCGAACTTCAATGCTTCGTTCAACTGTAGCGCTGCAAAACCTACGTTGATGCGGTCCAGGTAGGCCACGATATACAACAGAAACATGAACGGAATGAGGCGCCGTGTCAGTTTTGAAAGGAGGGCCTGCTCGCAAATCACACGAAGTTATACCATGCGCCGCCGGATTCCTTCCTGGAACAGGACCGAAGAAATTCAAAACTCCACCATATGTCTGGGGAGCTGGTCAGCTTGGTGAATACCTTCACTCGTGACCCGCATATAATGTTGCCTTCTTATGAAAACTTGGTGCCTTTTATGTCTTCCTTTGTGGCTCTTGTGGTTTGCTACCGGTTCTTTTGCAAAAGACATCAACTACGAAACTGCCCGTCTGGAGAAACGGCTTCGTGCTGTGAAAATCACGGACAAGATCACAATCGATGGACGGCTTGACGAACCCGTGTGGGCGGACGCCCCACAGGCAACCGAATTTATTCAGAAGGAGCCTGATGAAGGCGAGTCGACCTCAGAACGAACAGAAATTCGCGTCCTGTACGATAGCGACAGTATTTACTTTGGCATCGTCGCCAATGACTCCGAACCCGCCCGCGTGATCATTACTGAACTCAAGAAGGATTTTACGGTTGAAACGGGCGATTCGGTTCAGATCGTTCTCGATACGTTTCACGATGAACGCAATGCATATGAATTTATCGTCAATGCGGCGGGTGCGAAGTGGGACGCACAGATTGCGAATGAAGGACGTGACGTCAATCAGAGCTGGGATGGCGTCTGGTTCGTCAAGACCCGTATCGGAAATGATGGCTGGACCGCTGAGATTGCGATCCCGTTCCGCACGCTGAAGTTTCCCCGCACCCCTGTACAAACGTGGGGTATCAACTTCCAGCGAACAATTCGCAGGCGTAACGAAGAAAGTCTATGGGCCCCGGTTCCGCGAATTTATACCGTACAGCGAATATCGCTGGCCGGTACGCTCGAGGGACTGGAAGGAATCGAGCCGGGTTCGAATATCAAGATCAAGCCCTACATCGTTTCGAGCTTTGGCCAAAACGGCGTCACACGATCTCACAATTACAATACCGACGGGGGCGTCGACGTCAAGTACGGGATCACGCCGGGCCTTACATGGGACTTCACCTACAACACAGACTTCTCGCAGGTGGAAGCCGACGAGCAGCAGATCAACCTGAGCCGCTACAGCCTTCTCTTTCCCGAGAAGAGAGACTTCTTCCTCGAGAATTCAGGCATATTTCAGTTCGGTGTCCCCAATTCCACTCTCAACACAGGCACCACGGGCCAGAGCATCTTCACATTATTAAATCCACGGCCAAACGCCATTCGAAACGACCTGATGCAGTTTTTCAGCCGGACCATTGGCCTGTCTGATTCCGGTGATGCGATACCGATCCTGGGCGGTTCACGGCTTACCGGGAGCGTGGGGCGCTATCAGGTGGGATTTCTTGATATTCAGCAACGAGAATTAGGTTCCACACACGCGACGAACTATTTTGTTGGCCGTGTGCGCCGGAATGTTCTCGCGAACTCTGATATCGGAGTCATGGTGACGAATAAAGAAGTGAGCAATTCCTCACTGTACAATCGCACCGTCGGAACTGATGCGAATTTCAGATTTGGTCAATCGGTAACCCTAAACGGGTTTTTGGCGAAAGCATCCACGCCGGGGCTTTCAGGCAAAGATCTGGCGGCGCGGTTAGCGATGCAATACCAGGACAAGGTGTGGCAACTCAGCGGTACTTATACTGTCATCCAGAAGAACTATCACAATGAAATGGGCTTCATACCACGCGTGGGCATTCAACGTTTTGCGAGTATCGCGGCCTACACGTGGCGTCCCCGGCGATGGCGCAGTTTGATCCGCGACATGCGTCCTCATTGGCAAGTCGATTATGTTCTCGACGCAACCAGCCGCATACAGACCAAGTACAGCGACTTCCATCAACAGATTAATTTTCAAAATGGGGCGGAAATCGAAATGGGAAGAAACCCATCGTACGAATATCTTGCGCAACCATTCAAGATCTCGGGTATTGCAGTGACACCGCGGGATTACAAATTCAATGAGTATTTCATTTTGGGGAATACGGATTTGAGCCGGCGCCTTTCGGCAAATGGGCGATTTTCGACGGGCAGGTTTTACTCCGGCTACAAGCATTCTTATCTTGGGGGCGCGGCCTTCCGCTTCAATTACAAGCTCACGACATCCGTTCAGTACACGCGGAACAACATCAGGCTGGCCGAAGGACGTGTTATGCAGAATCTGCTTGCCGCCCGCGTGAACTATGGATTTACAACGACCATGTTTTTGAACGCTTTGATTCAGTACAACAGCGACACGAGGCAATGGAGTTCGAACGTTCGCTTTAACATCATCCACCGTCCCCTGAGCGATATCTTCGTTGTCTACAACGAGCGTCGCGATTCGATCACCGGCAGTCTCGTCGATCGTGCATTGATCGCGAAGATGACTTACATGATTTCACGGTAACCGAAGGCGCTTCATTAGCCGTCAGCGTTTGGGAACGTATATCCCGTCGCCTTCGGGCTGACTTAAAACCAAACGCGTCACGGCGCCGTTGGCGTCGAGGACGAACTCCGCGGCGGCGCCTGTCGAGTCAAACTTCGTCTCCGATCGCGGAATTAGAGGAATAGCGTTCATGTAGAGTTGGCCGCTCACGAGCGTGACATTTTGTGTCACACCCATGAAGGCTGGTACATTTCGCGACCCTTCACGAAACTCATACCTTCCGACGTACTTTGCGAGAACGGCCGGGCTGAGTTGCACATCTGCCTTTCCAGTTCCCACCATGTGAATCCTATCGATATTGCCTTCATTGCAGACATTCTCGAGCATGTCCGTATCCGCTGCGTAGTTCATCGCCAGCGACAGGCTTAAGGGTTTGGTCAATGTCTCTGGATCGTCGTAAGTGATCTGAAACTGCATGTGTCCGAAATCGACACGCCGGAATCTCTCGGTTACGCGCAGCTTTTCGGAATGAGGATGGCCTACCCTGTCGAGCCAAGTCCGGTCATTGAATCCCGCCGACTCGACGACCAGCGTGTCGCCCTCCCAGTGGCCGACCGAATATCCTAACCACGTCGGGTTCGGATCTTTCGGCAGCTTCCGTCCATCCATATAGATCTGCCGGTAGCGCCCGGTGCCGCTCTCATAAAGCAGCGCCACCATCGTGGGAGTCTGAATGATCCGGTACATCGCATTAAGGATTTCCGAAGGCCCGGTAGGCAGGCAGTTCGTAACGGGATCGTCCCGGTGGAAGTCCTTGATGCGCTCCATCAAGACGGCTTGCGCTGCGGGCCGGAAGATGGCTTCATCCTTCAGATCTTGTATGAGGTCAAAGCGGTAGGGGTTTATTTCGGGCTGCCAGATGCCGGACAAATCCGGCTTGCCCTCAGGCGTCCGCGGCTCGTGAGCCGTCAGGTTCGGTTTACCGTCGGCGGTCCGGGGAATCCCCGGCGTCGGAAAGTCGAGCCACTGAGCGTACAGCGAAACGGGGAGAAGCAATAACGCCGCGGTGATCGCGATTCTCTGCATGAGGACTCCCTCCCTCGGCCGAATGTGCTGACAGTCTGTGTATTATCGTACCGGCGCATATTATACAGCCGATCACATCGGGTCAGCCCCAGACGCCCTGGCGGCGGCTACTTCACGACAGTCGGGGAAACAGAACGTGCCGAGCCGATGGCTCACTTCGTCCCGCGCGCTTCAACCGGCCCGAAGTCGGGCGGCGGACGACGATGCCGCGTCGCCGCCTCATATGCCGACGCGATCCGGAAGAGGAGGGGCTCGCCGAACGGCCGTGCTATGAAATCGACACCCACCGGCAGACTCGCCGGCACCGGCCCGATCAGGCGCGTGCCGCCGCTGCCGTCGGCAACGCGGTCCCATACCGCCGTCGTCAAGCCGGCAGGGACCGTGATTGCCGTGAAGCCCTGTTGCCCGATGAGCGACCAGCCGATTGGCGTGCGGCCGTTGACTGTCGGTTCGCGCGGCGACGTGAGCTTGCGCGGCGGAACCGTCGACATCGGCGACATGAGCGCATCGAGCTTCTGATCCTGCATGCACTGCAGCAGCATCGTCTGCACGGCGAAGCGCCCCTGCAGCCGCACAGAACTATCGAGCACAGTGGCGTTCTCGTCGCGCTCCCGCGCCTGCTTGCGGTCGGGGAAGTTCGAATCCGTATAGAAGCGCGACTTCGCGATCAGATCGGCGTTGCTCTTGATGTTCGAGTCGCCGCGCTCCCTCAGGTAGCGGTTGATCTCGAACTTGCCCTCGCCCGACGGATTGAGGCCTCCCGCGTTGAGCGTGCGCAGCGACAGCACCTCGAACGCGCGCTTCGGGTCGGCATCGAGATCGACGAGCGTGGCGATCTGATTCTCACCGAAGAGCTGCGGATACTGCCGCGCGAACGCCGAGTTCATCAGCCGGGGCGCGTAGCGCGCGAGGCAGTCCTTGAACAGCTCCTTCTCGGGTCCCGGATCGACGATCGTGGCGCCCAGCTTTCGAAGGTCGTCGATCGCGCGCTCGATGATGCCGATACTTTCCTCGTCGGCCTTCGCGAAGAGCTTTTTGCTCATATATTCGCGCAGCACGCCGATGCGCACCCCCTCAAGCCGTTGCGCCGTCGCATAGCTGGCGTACGATTGCGCGGGCTTGCGCCCGATGCTGAAGACAGTCATCTCGTCCTTCGGGTCGTAGCCGGCAATCACATCGAGTATGCGCGCAACATCCTGCACCGTGCGGCACATCGGGCCGACGCGCATGTTGAGGCCCGCACCGATCATTCCGTCGGTGCTGACGAGCTCTTTCGTCGGCGCGAGCCCAACGAGGCTGTTCACCGCCGAGGGCCACCGCACCGAGACGACTGTTTCCTCACCGATCGCGCACGTCACAAGATTCGCGGCCACCGACGATCCCGATCCCGAGCTCGACATGCCCGGTTCGCGCTCGGTGTCGTACGGATTGCAGAACGTGCCACTGAATGAGCTGCGCGCGCCGTCGACGGCGTACTCCGCGAGGTTCGCCTTCGCCAGAATGATCGCTCCCGCCTGCCTCAACCGTTTCACGAATGTCGCATCGTCCGGCGGACGATCGTTCGCGTAGTCGGCGTCGCCGCCGGATGTGGTCCGCATGTCGAACGTGTCGTACTGGTCCTTGACCGCCATCACGACGCCATGCAGCGGGCCGACCAGGCGTCCGGTGCGCGCGAACGCGCGGTCCTGCGCTGTCGCCACCTCGAGCGCGTCGGGCATGTTCGACGAATCGTCTTTCGGATCCGTGAGGCTGCGCGCCTTGCGCGCGTCGAAGCCCCATTTCACCCTCTTGGCGGGCCGGAGATTGAGCGTCGACAGGGCGTTGACCTGCCGCGCGTGGGGGATCGTCGAGATCACGCCGAGAATTCCGTTCGGCTCGTTGACGCACGTGCCGTTGTACGCC
>WNGD01005712.1_pt1 | contig 12030 bp, 12 predicted proteins | sample 5400671 | NCBI WGS metagenome assembly WNGD01 (sample SAMN13153369, study PRJNA577476) | soil metagenome | isolation source: 40 cm soil or saprolite under grassland replicate 2 | place: USA:California | collected 2016-06-15
TTCTCGTCCCAGTCCGCAAGCGGATGCAGCTTCCAGACGCCGTAGCGCTCGGACCACTGCACCTTCGGCGTCATCGCGCGGCTCGGCGACTGGTCGCGGCGGATGCCCGAGATCCAGGCGTCGTAGGGCTCGAGCGCCTGCAACAGCGGCTCGACCTTGCGGATGTGGCAGCAGCGGTCGGGATCGGTCTCCCAGAGGTTGGGGCCCTCGCGGCGATGCTGCTCCGCGACGGTGATCACCTCGGGCGGCGGCAGCAGGCGCAGCCCGTAGCGCTCGACGAGCCGGTCACGCGTCTCGTAGCTCTCGCGGAAGAAGAGGTGCGTGTCGAGCTCGACGATCGGGATGTCGAGCCCGAGCTCCGCGACCATGTGCACGAGCACGGACGACTGCTTCTGCCACGAGCAGGTCAGGCAGAGCCGCTCGCGGTACTCGGCGTGCGCCCAGCGGAGGATGTCCTCCGCGCTCATCGCCTCGAAGTCGAGCTCAGGAAGCGGGGGCGCGCTCGCCAAGCAGCACCTCCTTCAGCGTGTCGCCCCTGAGCCCGAGACGGAGCGTCTCGAGTGGGATGACCTCCTCCGGCGGGATGTTCCCGAGGTTCACGCTCGGGCCGAACTGCTTGATGAACGCGGCCTGCGAGCTCTTCGTCGGCGCCTCGAAGAGGAGGTCCCCGGGCTCGACGTCGTGAACGATCTCGTCGATCAGGCCCGTCCGCATCTCGCCCGTCGGCCGGTAGATGCCCGCCGTGCCGCCCTCGCGCCCTTCGGTGATCACCTTCCAGGCGCCGGCCGCGAGCTCCTCCTTGATCCACTCGACCCACTGGTACGGGGCGTACACGACGTCGGCGTCCTTCGATCCGACCTCGGAGAGCACGGTGAAGTCGCGGGCGAAGTCAGCGATCAGCTCGAGCTTGCGCTCGCGCGGCAGGTCGATGACGCCGTCCGAGATCTCCACATGCGTCAGGCCGAGCTCCTGCAGCCAGCGTTTGTACTCGTCGACCTTTTCCTCGACGACCACGGCCTCGAAGAACGTGCCTCCGATCACCACCGGCTTCCCGCTGAGGACCTCGAGCTTTCGTCGGAGGTTCGGAGTGACGTACGCCGTCCCCCAGCCGAGCTTCACAATCGAGATGTAGTCGCCGCAGGTCTCGAGCACGTCCTCCCAGGCGCGCGGCCCGAGGCCCTTGTCGAGGACGTGGGTGAGGCCGTTGTGCGGCCTAGAGTCGAGCATAGAGCTCCTCCAGCTTCTTCTTGGCGGCTTCCTGAACGTCGTGGTAGAGCGAGTTGCCGTGGGCGTCGATGCCGACCGTGAGCGGGCCGAAGTCCTTGACCCGGAACTTCCAGAGGCACTCGGGCATGAGCTCCTCCCAGGCGACCTCCTCGATCTCCTCGATCTGCGTGGTCTCGAGCGCGGCCGCTCCGCCGACGATCGCGAAGTAGACCATCCCGTGCTGCCGCATCGGCTCGATCGCCTCGTCGGGGAAGCCGCCCTTGCCGCAGACGGCGCGCACGCCGTAGTCGCGGCCGAGCGGCTCGGTGAAGCGAACCATGCGGGCGCTCGTCGTCGTGCCGATGCAGACCGGGTCGTAGCCCCCGTCCTCGCGCTTCTTCACGCCCGGCGCCGTGTGCAGCAGGAACGCGCCTTTGAGGTCCATCGGCGGCTCGACGCCCTCGTCGAAGATCCGGATCTGCGTCCGGTCGCGGAGCCCGATGATGTGGCCCTGAACGACGACCTCGTCGCCGGCGCGGAGCCTGAGGATCTCCTGCTCGTCGGTGATCGGGAAGGTGACCTCGTGCTGTGTCATCAGGCCTCGCGGTCGTAGTCGATGGTGCCGTCGGCGGCGACGTGGGCGGTCGCGCGGCGGGCCGCCCAGCACTGGTAGTTGACCGCGACGGGGTTGAGCGTCATGTGCGTGTCCGCGTGCTCGACGTGGCACGCGAGCGCGGTGACGTCGCCGCCGAGCCCCATCGGCCCGATCCCGGTCTCGTTCAGCAGCTCGAAGAGCTCGGCCTCGAGCTTTGCGACTTCCGGGTCGGCGTTCGTCGTCCCGACCGGCCGCGCGATCGCCTCCTTGGCGAGGTACATCGCGTAGTCGGCCGAGCCGCCGATCCCCACGCCGACGATCCCCGGTGGGCACGGCTTGCCGCCGGCGCCGACGATCGACTCGAGGACGAACTGCTTGATCCCCTTCACGCCGTCGGCAGGGATGCACATCTTCAGGAAGCTCATGTTCTCGGAGCCGGAGCCCTTCGGGACGCACTTGACGTCGAGCCCGTCCCACTCCGGGATGAACTCCCAGTGCACGATCGGGAGCCGGTAGCCGGTGTTCGGGCCCGTGTTCTCGCGCGTGAGCGTGTGGACGGCGTTCGAGCGCAGGGGATGCTCGAGGGTCGCGCGCTCGGTGCCGGCCTTCAGCGCCTCGTAGATCTTGGCCGGGTGCAGCGGGAAGTGCTCGCCGACGCGGCACGTGTAGACGGCGATCCCCGTGTCCTGGCAGACGAGGTTCTGCCGGTCATCCGCGATGGCCACGTTCTTGACGATCGTCTCGAGCACGCGCTTGCCGGGCGTGGACGTCTCGCGGTCTTTCGCCTCGGCGAGCGCGTCGCGGAGGTCCTGCGGGATGTCTTTCAACGCCCAGACGTAGAGGTACGCCGCCGCGTCCTCGACGGCCTGCGCCAGATCGACGGCCACGGTGCTCATGAACGAACGACTCCCTCGATCTCCGCCCAGCGCGCGGCGATCGCTTCCGGCTCGACGGGCTCGCGCCCGAAGTCGACGTCGTCGCTCGACGTCCAGTGGGCCACGGAGAACTCCCCGCCCGCCGCCTCCAGCACTTTGCCCGCGAACGTGCACTCCTCCGAAGCGAGGAAGAGCACGCCGGGCACGACCTGTTCCGGCTCCAGCTCCCCCGGCTCGACTTGGCGCGTCAGGACGCGGGTCGCCGCCGCAGGTGCGATCGCGTTGGCCAGGATCCCGTGCCGCTGGCCCTCGGCGGCCGTCACGAACATCAGCCCGACCGCGGCCATCTTGGCGACGGCGTAGGCGGCAAGGCCCGGTCGCGTCCGCTCCATGCTCATCGCCCGGCCGGAGGTCGTGAAGACGAAGCGCCCGAAGCCGTGCTTCCTCATGGCCGGGAACGCGGCGCGGGTGATCTCGAAGGGCGCGTCGACGCTGACGCGGCGCATCCGGTCCCAACTTCGGCCGGCCTCTTCGAGCTCTTCCCAGATCACGAGCCCGGCGTTCTGGATGACGACGTCGAGCCGCCCGAAGCGCTCGAGCGCTTGGCCGACCACGCGCGTACCGGCGCCGGGATCCTCGAGGTTCTCGTAGCTCGCGATGCCGCCGATCTCGTCTGCGACGGCCTGAGCGACGGACGGATCGCCGCCGCTGCCGTCCGGTTCCACTCCGGCGTCATGGACGACGACCGAAGCGCCGCGATCCGCGAACGCCCGCGCGTATGCGGCCCCAAGGCCGCGCCCGGCGCCGGTGACCAGCACGACCCGGTCGTCGAAGCTGATCACGTGGCCCTCTCCGCGGCAGCGGCTCCGGCGCGCCGGCCGAAGACGGTGCACTCGAGGAGCGAGTTGCCCATCATCCGGTTTCGCCCGTGCGTGCCGCCGGCGATCTCGCCGCACGCGAACAGGCCGGGAAGCGTCGTCTCCGCATGCTCGTCGATGACGAGCCCGCCGTTCTGGTAGTGGAGCACTGGGAAGGTCAAGATCGGCTGTTGGAGGGGGTCGATCCCGGCGGAACGGTAGCGGCGCAGCATGTAGGGAAGCGAGATCTCCGCGTCGTGCTGGGCGATCCGGGTGGTGTCGAGCAGCACCGCGGGGTGCCCCTCCGGCGTCTCCACGCCGCGGCCGGATTCGACCTCGTCGAAGATCGCCTGCGAGACCGCGTCGCGGGGGCCGAGCGGATCGGTGAACTCGTTGCCGTCCGCGTTCAGCAGCGTCGCGCCGTATGAGCGCGTCGTCTCGGGAATCGAGTAGCCCTGCATCGTCGGCGGCCAGGCGCCGCCGTTCGGGTGGTACTGGAGCGCGTCGAGGTCGCGGCTCTCGGCGCCGAGGTCGAGCGCGATCTGCGTCACCTCGCCGGTCGCGCCCGGGTGGTTCGTCGAGAGCTCGCCGCGCTCCTCGGCCTCCCGGTAGCAGCGCCCGCCGGCCGCGAGCACGACGGCGCCCGCCTCGATCTCGAGCTCGCCGCCGCTCTTCGGGCGGCAGGTCGCGAGCCAGCCGTTCTCGGTCTGCTTGAGGGCGACGAGCGGGGAGTTCGGGATCGCCTCGCCGCTCGACGCGACGAAGGTGTCGCGGAGCGCGGTCGTGATCGCGTGTCCTGTGCGGTCGCCGACCTGCAGCAGGCGCTTGCGGGACGAGCCGCCGCAGCGGGCGAGCCGGTAGCCGCCGTTCTCCCGCGTGAACTCGACGCCTTGCTCTTCGAGCCAGTGGATCGCGCCCGGCGCCTCGCCGGTGAGCACGTCGACGAGGTGCCGGTTCGCGGTCTCGTGCGAACTCTGCCAGACGTCCTCGGCGTGTTGCTCGGGCGAGTCGTCGTCGCCGAACGCGGCCTGGATCCCGCCCTGCGCCTTCGCCGAGTTGCACGACTGGAGCGCGCCCTTCGTGATGAGCCCGACGCGGGCCCCCGCGCGCTCGGCGGAGACCGCCGCCGCGAGCCCCGAGGCGCCGCTCCCGACCACGAGCACGTCGAAGTGATGCCGCTCGGCCATCGGTTGCGAGTTTACCTAATCGAAGGAATTAGTTCCGCTTATCCACACGCCTCGTCTATGCTCGCCGACCGATGCGATGGGTAGCGAAGGCGGCGCTGCAGCGCGGGCTCGGCTTCCTCCCGCAGGGGGAGCGGCTCAACTACGTCTTCCAGCGCCACGTCGCCCACAGCCTGCCTGCGGACGAGTCGGTGTTCCGGCGCAAGTTCTCGCGCGCGCTGCAGCACCTCCGTGCGTACGAGGAGCACGGGCCGGACACGCCCGCGGCAGGTGCCGTCTTCTACGAGTTCGGCGCCGGCTGGGAGCTCGCGATCCCCCTCGCGTATGCGGCCCTCGGCGTCGGGCGGCAGGTCCTCGTCGACATCCGGCCGAGCGCGCGGGTCGAGCTCGTGAACGAGAACCTCGCGGCCTTCGAGCGCCTCCGTGGCGAGCTCGAGCAGGAGAACGGGCGGGAACTGCGGCGGCTCGGCGGGCCGGTGGGCTCGCTGGCCGAGCTCGACCAGCGGCTCGGGATCACCTACCTCGCGCCCTGCGACGCGCGGGACACCGGCTTGGCGTCGGAGTCGGTCGATTTCGTCTCGAGCACCGACACGTGCGAGCACATCCCCGGGAACGACCTCGCTCGGATCTTCCGCGAATGTCACCGGTTGCTGCGGCCGGGCGGCGCGTTCAGCTGCCGGATCGACCTGCAGGACCACTATGCGTACTTCGACCGGTCGCTCTCGAAGTACAACTTCCTCCGCTACTCCGACGGCGCCTGGCGGCTCGTCAACTCGCCGCTGCACTTCCAGAACCGCCTCCGGTCGCCGGACTACCTCCGGCTCGTGCGCGAGGCCGGCTTCGACGTCATCCTGGAGCGGCCTTCAGGGCCGAGCGAGGACGGGCTCGAGGAGCTACGGCAGCTGCCTTTGGCGCCGCGATTCCGCAACGGCTACACGCTCGAGGAACTGGGCGTGACCGTGCTCTCGTTCGTCGCGCGGGCTTGAGAGCTCGCGCCGCGATGCCGATGTTGCGGGCATGGGACGCGGGCTCTCCTTGCTGTTCCTGCTCGTGCCGCTCATGATCGGCGGCTACCTGTTGACCGCCCAGATGAACAGCCCTTCGGACGAGCAGCAGGCGATGCAGCAGATCGATGCCGCCCGGCAGGCCGCGCTCGACGCGCGCTTCCAGCAGGCGGCCGTGCAGCTCGAGCAGTTCCGCGCCTCGAACGGAACCTATGCGGGCGCGACAGCCGGCGGCTTCAGGGTCGCGCGCGCCGACGCGACCTCGTACTGCATCGAGACCACGACGCAGCACCTCTCGGGCCCAGGCGGCTCGCCTGGGTCTGGTCGCTGCTAGTAGATCGAGCGGAAGAGCTCGGCGATCTCGGCCGGGCTTGCCGGACGTGGGTTGGCAAGGGCGCCGGCTCTGACCGCGGTCGCCTCGGCGACCTCGTCGAGCTCGTCCTCCGGCACACCCAGGTCGCGTAGACGCTCGTAGCCCGCGAGCCGGGCGAGCTCCTCGGTGCGGGCGATCGGGTCGTCGGCGCCGAGCGCCTCACCGAAGCGTGCGATCTCCGCGCCTGCGACCGGCTCGTTGAAACGCAGCGCCGGCGGTAGGCAGAGAGCGTTCGCGGCGCCGTGCGGGAACCCATAGCGGCCGCCGACTGCCTGCGCCATCGCGTGCCCGAGGCCGAGGCCGGCGGCGCCGAGCGCCATCCCGGCGTGCATCGCGCCCTCGAGCAGCGTCGTGCGCGCCTCCAGGTCGTGGCCGTCGGCGAGCACGATTGGGAGCGTCTGGCCGATGAGGCGCGCGCCCTCGAGCGCATGCTCGTCCCCGGTCGGATTGCGGCCGGCGACGTAGAGCGCCTCCGCGGTATGCGCAAGGGCATTCATGGCGGTGCCGCCGCTCTCCGCCCGCGGGAGATCGAGCGTCAGCTGCGGGTCGTAGACGACCCCCGCGAGGTGGGCTCCGCCTCCGCCGCCGACCATGTGCTTCTGCGTGTCCCGCACGCCGTAGAACGGCGTCCACTCCGCGCCCGAGTAGGTCGTCGGAACGGAGACGAGCGGCAGCCCCGTCGCCGCTGAGACCGCCTTGGCCAGGTCGATCGCACTGCCGCCGCCGACGGCGAGGATTCCGTCCGCGCGCCGGGCTTGCGCGGCGATCTCGGGGATCCGGTGGCTCGGCACCTCGCTCCAGCGGCCGGCTTCGGGCAAGTCGAGGTGCGACCAGCGGTCGCTCGCGATCGCAAAGGGCCTGGTGCTGCCAACCTCGACGAGGACTGCGGGGAGCTCCTCGAGACCCCAGCGGACGATCACTTCAGCTGCTCTGTGGCGAAGGCGACGAACGCGTCGGCTGCCCGGGTCGGCGAGCGGCCTGCCGAGCGGACGAGCGAGATCTGCCGCGCGGGGTCGAGGCCTTTCACGCGCGCGACGGCCAGCGTTCCGGCCGCGAGGTCGGCCTCGATCGCGGCGCGGGAGATGAACGTGACCCCGTAGCCGGCCGTGACCGCCGCGCGGGCGGATTCCTGGAGCCCGAGCTCGAGCTTCGGCTCGAGGTCGCGCAGGCGCGTGCCCACGCGGCGGAGCTCGTCCTCGATCACCTGCCGGACGCCGGCGCCCTCCTGCATCACGATCAACGGCTCCTCGCGGAGGTCGTCGAGCGAGACCGTGCGGCCGGCGAAGCGATGGTCCGGCGGACAGGCGAGGACGACCTCGTCGCGGAAGAGCGGCTCGAAGACCACCCCACGGTGGCGGCGGGCGGCGCCGACGACGCCGAGCTCGAGCTCACGGTCGGCCACCCGATCGACGACGCTCTGCGTGTCGGAGATCGAGAGCGAGATCGCGACGGAAGGGTGCTGCCGCTGGAACTCCCCGAGCAGGACCGGGACGACGGTGCTTCCCGGGCCGGTGGAAGCGCCGACCTCGAGCGTGCCCCCGAGCTCACCGCCCTCGCCGGCCTCGAGCTCTTCGAGCAGCTGGTCCTCGAGCGCCAGCAGCCGCTGGGCCCCGCGGTAGAGCGCCAGCCCGGCCTCCGTCGGCTCGACACGCCGGCCCGAGCGGTCGAGCAACTGCCGTCCAAGCCGCTTCTCGAGCGACCGGACCTGGAGGCTGACCGCCGGCTGTGTGACCCCGAGCCGTTCCGCTGCCTGGGAGAAGCTCTTCCGCTCGACGACGGCGCAGAACGCAGCCAGCTGACGCGTGTCCATAAGCATTGATTATGCCTGGAGTCACACTTTCGTCACAGTCCCGTGACAGACACGTGTGCCTTTCCTCGTTACGATCGCCTCGGGGAGGAGGTCGGGCGAACCGAACTACAGGACCATGGGCCGAGATCGCGATGCCAGGCTTGCACGTCCGGGCCGAGGCTCTAGCATCTCCGCGTGGCCGCGTCCCAGCCGAGCCGGAGCACCTCTTCGCAGCCACGCCCCAGCGACTCGTTCATCGAGCGCTTCGCCGGCCTCGTCCGCGGCTCGCCTAAGCGCCGCGTCGACATCGAGCTGCGACTGCTCGACATCCTTCTCTCGAGCCTCTTCCTCCTGGTCGCCCTCCCGCTGCTGGTCCTGATCGGGATCGGCCTCCTGCTCACCACCGGCCTCCCGCTCTTCTACCGGGGCGAGCGCGTCGGCCGCGACGGCCGGATCTTCGAGATGCTCAAGTTCCGCACGCTCCGGCGCGGCGCCGAGGAACGGCTCGGCCCGTATCTCGGCCCTGAGCTCGTTGAGCGGACGCGCGCGGAGACCACGCGGCTCGGCCGCCGCCTCCGCGCGATGCAGCTCGACGAACTGCCGCAGCTCTGGAACGTTCTCTGCGGCGACATGAGCCTCGTCGGCCCGCGTCCGATCCGGCCCCGGTTCTTCGAACAGCTGGCGAGTGAGCTCCCCGCCTACTGGCAGCGGCTCGTCGTGCGCCCGGGCCTGACCGGCTTCGCCCAAGTGCGCCGCGGCTACGAGACCTCGATGGCCGAGAAGCTCGCCCATGACATGGAGTGGATCGCCGACCGCTCGGTGCCGCTGTACATCCGCACGCTGGTCTCGACTGCCTTCCGCATCCTCGCCCAGTCGGTGCGAGGGCTCTTGAGGCACCGGGACTAGTGCCCCTGCCACTGATGGTGCCCCAGGTTCTCGGTCGCTAGCACCAAGCCAGAGGTCGCTCAGGCTAGACAGCCTGAGTAAGGGCCAGGGCGGGCTCAGGCGCCGCGTGGTAGCGGGCGAGAGACAGGCTGCCATCGCTGGGATGGCCACTACACTCCGGCGCGTGTGCGGGATCTGCGGGATCGTCTGCGCAAACGGGCCCGCCGACCCCGAGCGGCTCGCCCGCATGAGTGCGACGCTCGTCCACCGCGGGCCCGACAGCGACGGTTTCTTCATCGACGGCCCCGCCGCCCTCGCCGCCCGCCGGCTGGCGATCATCGACCTCGAGACGGGCGACCAGCCGATCGCCAACGAGGACGGGACGATCCACGTCGTCCAGAACGGCGAGATCTACAACTACCGGGAGCTCCGCGCCGAGCTGGAGCGGCAGGGACATCGCTTCCGCACACACGGCGACACGGAAGTGCTCGTCCACCTCTACGAGCAGCACGGCCTCGACTTCGCACGCCGCCTGCGCGGGATGTTCGCCGTGGCCCTGTGGGACTCGAGGGCGAGCCGTCTCGTCCTCGCCCGTGACCGCTTCGGGATCAAGCCGCTCTACTACCGCGCGACCGCAGACGGGCTCGAGCTCGCATCCGAGCTCCGCGCGCTACCCCGCGGCGAGGTCGACCTCGACGCGCTGGAAGCGTTCCTCGCCTTCAACTCGATCCCGGCGCCGCTCTCGATCTTCCGCGACACACGCAAGCTGCCGCCCGGGCATCTCCTCTTCTGGGAGAACGGGGAGCACCGGCTCGAGCGCTTCGCCCGCCCGGCGCCGGCCCCGGCCGGCCAGCTACGCGACGACGACGAAGCCGAGCTCCTCGAAGAGCTACGAGCCCGCCTGCGCGACTCGGTGCGCGCGCACCTCGTCTCCGATGTCCCCGTCGGCGTCCTCCTCTCCGGCGGAATCGACTCCTCGGCCCTTGCCGCACTGGCAGCCGAGGAGACCCCGGACGCGCTGCGCACCTTCTCGATCGGGTTCGAGGAGCGCTCCTTCGACGAGCTGGGCGACGCACGCCTCGTCGCAGAGCGCTACTCCACGCAGCACCGGGAGCTCGTGCTCCGGCCTGATGCAGCGCTCCTGCTCCCCGCGCTCGCCGAGGCGTTCGACGAGCCGTTCGCCGACTCGTCCGCGCTGCCCACCTACCTCGTGTCGCAGCTCGCCGCGCAGGACGTCAAGGTCGCGCTCTCCGGCGAGGGCGGCGACGAGCTCTTCGGCGGCTATTACACGTACGTCGCCGACCTGCTCGCCGAGCGCACCGGCGGCGTCGCCCGCCTCGCACGCCCGCTCGCGGAACGGCTGCCCACCTCGACCGCTCGCGCAAGCTTCGACTACAAGGCGAAGCGCTTCGTTCGCGTCGCGCACCTCCCGCCGCTCGAGCGCCACCACGGCTGGAAGGAGATCTTCTCGCCGGACGCGCGCTCGGAGCTCACAGGCCGTCGCCACGAGTTCGACCCCGTCGACCTGTTCCGCGAGCGCTTCGCCGAGACCGAGGGCGCCGAGCTGCTCGCCCGCCTGCAGGACGTCGACCTCGGCACCTACCTCGTCGACGACCTCCTCGTGAAGACGGACCGGGCGTCGATGGCGCACTCGCTCGAGGCGCGCGTGCCGTTCCTCGACACCGTCGTGGCCAACCTGGCGCTGATGCTGCCCAGCCGGCACCGCGTCAGCGGGCTCCGCAAGAAGGTCCTGCTCCGCAAGGCCGTCTCGCCGCTGCTTCCCGAGCAAATCGCCAAGGGCAAGAAGCGAGGTTTCTCGATCCCTGCGGCTGCCTGGCTGCGCGGCGACCTCGAGCCGTTCGCCCGCGAGACGCTCTCGCCGGAGACCCTCCGCCGCCAGGGGTTCTTCCGGCCCGAGGCCGTGACCCGTCTGATCGACGCACACGTCGCCGGCAAGGAAGACCTCTCGCGCCAGCTCTGGGGCCTGCTCGCGTTCACGCTCTGGCACGAGCGCCACGTCGAGCGCGAGCCGGGGCCGCTGCGCGAGCCGCGCCTGGAGGCGCTCGTCCACTGACCGACCTGCCCGACTTCGGGCTCGGCTATCCCCGGACGGATCTGCGGCGCCGCCTGGTTGACGCAGTGCTCGCCGGTGACAAGACGGCGACGGCCGGGCTCCACGGCGACGAGCCGACGCCGTCGGTCGGCGACCGGTTCGCGCTCGTCGACCACGAAGACCGGACGCGAGCGATCGTCGAGGTGACAGAGATCCTGGTCGTCCCGGCAGGCGAGATCGACCTGCAGTTCGCGCAGGACGAAGGCGAGGGGTTCGAGTCGGTAGCCGACTGGCACGAGGCGCACGAGCGCTTCTTCGAGCGGACGATCGACGACGAGACGCTCATCGACGCGGTTCGCTTCCGCATCGCGGAGCGACTATGAGGATCTGGATCGACATCACGGCGCCGGCACACGTGCTGGTGTTCCGGCCGCTGATCGCGCTCTTGCGCGGCCGCGGCGACGAGGTCGAGATCACCTCGCGCGACTACGCGCAGACGATTCAGCTCCTCGAGCTCCACGGGATCGAGGCCGAGATTCTCGGCCGACACGGCGGCCGCTCCCGGCTCGGCAAGGCGCGCTCGCTCTTCTCGCGGCTGCACGCGCTGCGGTCTTGGGCCGGCAGCCGGGGCTTCGATGCTGCGCTCGCGCACGGCTCGCACGAGCTGACGATGACCGCCCGGCGGCTAGGTATCCCGAGCGCGACCACGTTCGACTACGAGTTCGCCTGGTTGCAGCACCAGCTCGGCTGCCGCGCCGCCACGCGCGTCGTCGTCCCCGAGGCGATCCCGCCGGAGCGGCTCGAGCGCTACGGCGTCCACGAGCCGAAGCTCCGCCGCTACCCCGGCCTGAAGGAGGAGTACTACCTCGCCGACTTCGAGCCGGACCCCGCCGCGCTCCGCCACTGGGAGATCGACCCCGCCCGCACGCTCGTCGTCGTCCGCACGCCGCCGGACGTGTCGCTCTACCACCGGCGCTCGAACCCCCTCTTCCCGCAGGTGCTCGACCATCTCGGGCGGAACGAGTCGGTCCATGCGATCGTCATCCCCCGGACGCCCGAGCAGCGCGACTACGTGCGCGGCCTCGGACTGCCTTCCGTGCTCGTCCCCGACCAGGCGGTCGACGGCCAGAGCCTGATCGCGCTCGCCGACCTCGTCGTCTCGGCCGGCGGGACGATGAACCGGGAGGCCGTCGCGCTCGGCGTGCAGGT
>WNGD01008357.1_pt1 | contig 12030 bp, 11 predicted proteins | sample 5400671 | NCBI WGS metagenome assembly WNGD01 (sample SAMN13153369, study PRJNA577476) | soil metagenome | isolation source: 40 cm soil or saprolite under grassland replicate 2 | place: USA:California | collected 2016-06-15
TTGCAGTCCAGGTCGAGCGCGGAGGTCGCGGGGTCGGTGCCGAAGCGGATCGTGCCGTTCTGATGTGCGACGCCGCCGATGCCGAGTCGCCCGCCCGCGTACGAGTGGTTCTCGTAGACATCGGGGCGGCAGTGCATCGCGTCGAGCAGGCTCATGAACCTCTCGCGCAACCGCTGGTGCGCTTCGAGGTTGGTCGGCGTGTAGCTGAGCTGGATGCCCCCGTCAGGGCCGAGCGTCACCCGGTTGCCCGGCAGCGGCAGGTCCTCCGTGGTCAGCCAGAAGTCGATCGAGTGGCGGGCCAGGTCGGCTGGATCCGCTGCGTCCGGTACGTCGAATCCGACCAGCACGGCGTCGCTCTTGCCGAGCATCTGCATCGCCCCGAGCGGGTAGGGCCATTCACCGTCGCCGAAGTAGAAGTCGTTGATGCCCAGCGTCTTCTGGAACTTCGTCGGGTTGGGCTTCTTGGAGAACGCGATGAGCGACGAGTTGTTGTGGAGCATCAGGTGCCGACCCACCACGCCCGACGAATTACCCAGGCCGTCTGGATGCTGGTCGTTCGCGGACGCCAGCAGCAACGCGGCGGAGTTGATCGCACCGCCGGCGACGACGACGACATCAGCTGAGTACGTCTCGACGGCACCGTCGCGCTCGACCACAACCCGGTTCACCGTGCGTCCGGACGGGTCCGTTTCCAGGCGCGTGACCAGCGCGCCGGTCCGCAGCGTGACGTTCGGGTAGCGCAGCGCGGGCTCGACGCAGATGACCTGCGAGTCGGCCTTTCCGTTGACCAGGCAGGGGAAACCATCGCACGTGGCACAGCGAACGCACGCGGAGAACTGCGGCGCGTCCTCGTCGATCAAGATGCCGTTGGGTAGCGGGAACGGGTGTAGCCCCGCGGCGGCCAGATCGTCGTTCAGTTGTGCGATCCGCGGCTCGTGGCTGATCGCCGGATAGGGATAGTCCTCGGTCGCGGGCGGCTCGTCCGGGTCGACGCCCCGCTGGCCGTGCACGCGGTAGAGCCGCTCGGCCTTGGTGTACCAGGGTTCCAGGTCGGCATAGGAGATCGGCCACGCAGGTGAGACCCCGTCGACATGCTGGATCGCCTCGAAGTCGCGCTCCCGGAACCGGAACAGGATCGCGCCGTAGAACTTGGTGTTTCCGCCGACGTAGTAGTTCTGCTTCGGCTCGAACTCGTTCGGGCTGTCGCTGTTGGTGCAGTCGGTCCAGCTGCCCGAGTTGTGGTAGCGCCCTTCCGCCCAGACCGCCGCGGGACTCCAGTTCTCCGCCTCGCGAGGCAGCCAGCCGCCGCGTTCGAGCAGCAAGATCTTGGCCCCCGTCGGTGCCAGCGCGTGAGTGAGCGTGCCGCCGCCCGCGCCGGATCCGATGACAATGACGTCGTAGTGATCACTCATGGCCGTCTCCTTCAGACGATTGCCAGCGGCGCGACCCACGCGCCGGTGGCGCCGCGCAGTTTGGCGTGGGAGATGACGAGCAGGAACTCCGTGAGGCCGGCAGCGGCGATCTCGGCGAGGCGAAGGTTCTCGACGACGACCACGCCGTGTCGCGTGTTGAGCGTCTGCGGAACGACGAAGGGCTCAGCCGGATCCTCGGCGGGCACCGGTCCGTAGCTCCACGTGTCGCAGCCGGTGAGCGCCACGCCGTGCTCGACCAGCCAACCGGCCACGGCCATGCCCGGCCCCGGCTCGCCCTCGCCGTAGCGGACGTTGTCCGAACCCCACAGCGCGCCCCATCCGGTGTGGAAGAACACGGCGTCGCCCGGCCGGACGTCGACCCCGGCGACGTCGGAGAGCCCGATCACGTCGCCCGGCTCCAGCCGCTCGACGCCTCGCCGTGCCGCCACGTCGATGAGCACACCGCGAGTGACGATCTGCGGCAGCGTGTCGACGCCGAGCTTGTTCGTGCCGTGGTCCTCGGCGATGTCGGCCAGCCGGTACCCGTTGTAGGTTCGGTCGCCGACCTGCAGATGGTTCAGGGCATCCATGTGCGTGCCCATCTGCTGCGTGGCCGTGACCTGTTCGACGATCCAGTTGACGTTGTTGCGACCCCATCCCGCCGGGCCGGCGTCGGGCCGGCGACGGTTGATGTGGTGGTAGTTGGTCGTCAGGTACTGGCGAAACGTGCGCCCGGGAAAGGCCGGGATGCCGGCGTGCAGCACGTGCGCGAGGTCGAACACGACACCGCGCCGCACGAGCCCGACGGCCGAGAGCACCTTGGCCGGTGTGATCTCGTTCAGCGCACCGGCTTCGTCGCCGGGGCCGTACTTGGACGGCCACCAGCGGGTGAGCACCTCACTCATTCCGAGGACCAGGTGGTCTCGAACGAGGGATAGAGGGTCAGCCCACCGTCGACGAAGATCGTCTGGCCGGTGATGTACGCCGCCTCGTCCGAGCAGAGGAAGGCTGTCACGGCGGCCATCTCCTCGGCGTCGCCCGCGCGGCGCATGGGGATGTGGCTCTCGACGGCCTTGCGCTTGACCGGGTCGTCGATCCACGAGCGGTTGATCGGGGTCACCGTCGCGCCAGGGCCGATGCCGTTGACGCGGATGCCGCGCGCGGCGTACTCGAGCGCCAGCGTGTGCGTCAGGTTCTGCATGCCGCCCTTGGACACCGAGTAGCCGACGAAGCGCGGCTTCGGGATGACCTGATGCACGCTCGACACGTTCACGATCGAGCCACCCCGGCCGGAGTCGAGGAAATGCCGAACCGCCTGCTGCGCGCACAGGAACGCTCCGCGCAGGTTGACCGCGAGGACGCGATCGAAGTCCTCGACGGCGAGCTTGTCGGTGTCCTCGGCGACCTGGATGCCGGCATTGTTGATCAGGTAGTCGATATGCCCGTACTCGGCCAGGACCTGCTCGAACATCGTGGCAACCTCGCCGGCGTTGGACACGTCCGCCGCCACCAGGATCGGTTTCGTACCGGCCTCGGCCATCTGCTTCATGCAGATGTCGACGCCATGCTCGATCGACTCCTTCGTCTCCTCGGCGCCCTCTGGCCGGCCGACGTAGTTGATGGCGACGTCGACGCCCTCCTGACCCAGCCGGATGGCGATCGCCTGGCCGATGCCGGAGCTGCCTCCGGTCACGATGCCGACCTTGCCCTGTAGTCCCTTCACGGCGTGCTCCTCACGGTGACTGTTTGAAGGTGCTGTCCTCCCGGTGGCAGAGACGTTTCATCGCGTGGCGCGGCCGTAACGCGGTGCGACCCGCGAGGACTGCCCAGACATGACGAGTAGCGCCGCTGGACTGGTCGCGGACCGCATACTGCATGTCGATATCGATCACGACGGGACGTAAGAACATGACATCTCTGCGATCCACCGAGCTCTTCGCGGCCACGCGTGACGGCTGGCATCGCCTGGCCGAGCACGTGCTGGCTGCCGCCGAATACGCCGAAACGGGCGAGATATCGCTTCGTCCCGTCGCCGGTGGATTCGAAACAACGCATCCGCTGCGCGGAAACGCGCGGCTCAGCGTCGTGAACGCCGACCTTGTCGTCGTCGACGACGCCGGCGTACGTACGGCGCCTCTGACCACTGTCGCGGAGGCGGCGCAATTCGTGGGTGTCCGAGCGGGCATGCCCCCGACGGTGTATCCGCCGGCGACGCCGTTGGAGCCTGATGCGGCGTTGCACGTCGACGCGCGTTGTGCGCAGGTGCTGGCCGACTGGTACGAACTCGCCGCCGCGGCGCTGGTACGGCTGACCGCCGAGCTCGGCGCGCCACCGCAGGAGCCGATCCTGTGGCCGGAGCATTTCGACGTCGGGATCACGATCGACGCGGTCAACTACGGCGCATCACCAGGCGACGATCACCACGCCCTGCCGTACCTGTACGTCGGCCCGCACGCCGGACCACCCGTTCGTGACGAGTACTGGAACATGTCGTTCGGCGCAGCACGAACAGTCGAGGAGATCGCATCGCTGGACGAGGCGGTCGCGTTCTTCCATGCCGGCCACCAGCGGCTGTCCGACGGGTCGACCTGAGAGGGGACGCTCGCCGGCGCCGAGGTTCTCGACCTGTCGGCTGATCGATCTCCCCGCTCAGATCCAGCGAACTTCGCGTCGTGGCCGATTGTGGTCATCACGGCCAAACGGGACGCCGACACGCTAGCGTCAGCTGACAGGGACACTGCTATCGCTCGGGAGAACAGATGAACCTACGCAGGCGGGCAACGGCCGCCGCCACCGGCGCGCTGATCACGATCGCGACTCTCACGGTGAGTGGCACGGCAACCGCCGCCACGGCATCGCCGACACCGGCCCAGCAGGGCATCACCCACGAGCAGAACCCCCGCGTCCCGGAGGGCGCGTTGTGGACCGAGGCCTACTTCCCGTCCGCCGACCACAGCAGCGTCGAGCTCCACGCCGACGTGCTCCGGCCGGCGAACCTGTCGCCCGACGCCAAGACGCCGGTGATCCTCGCCGTCGGGCCCTACTTCAGCCACGCCGGCCAGACGGGGCCGGAGGGGTGGACCCGGACCGGCCCGTCCAACCGCTTCGAGGACTTCACCAGCGGCACCGACCTCTTCGCCCGCGGCTACACCTATGTCATGGTCGACCTGCGCGGCTTTGGCGCGAGCACCGGCTGCCTCGACTGGGTGGGGCCCGGCGAGCAGGCCGACGTGGAGGCCGCGATCCAGTGGGCGGCGAGCCGGCCGTGGTCGACGGGCAAGGTGGGCATGTACGGCAAGTCGTACGACGCCGTGACCGGCCTCGTCGGCAACGACCTGCGCCTCGGGGCGCTGAAGGCCGTCGTCGCCCAGGAGCCGGTGTGGAGCATGTACAACTACCTCTTCAGCAACGGCGTCCCCCGGCCCAACGTGACCGGCACGCCGCGCGCCTACAACGGCATCGCCACGATGGCGCCCCTGCCCGACGATACTGACCACTACAAGGCCAATGCGACTTACGAGGAGAGCCACCCCGAGTGTCTCTCCGACAACCTCACGAACAACAACAACCCCGACCTCGACTCGCCCTACTGGAGCACCCGGAACCTCGCCGCGAAGGCAGCGGGCACGAGCACGCCGCTGTTCATCACGCAGGGCTTCATCGAAAACAACACCAAGCCCGAGGATGTCCAGGAGTACCTCGACAACCACCAGGGCGTGGAGCGGGGCTGGATGGGGCAGTGGGAGCACGTCCGCGGCAACGAGACGAACTCCCTGGGGCAGCTGCTACAGGGCCGCGCCGGCTTCTTCGACGAGGTCATGCGCTTCTACGACTACTACCTGAAGGGCATCAAGCCGCAGGTCCAGGACGCCGCCTACGACATCGAGGACAGCACCGGCGTGTGGCGCGCGCAGCCGACCTGGCCGACCCCGTCGTCGCACACCATGGCGGGTCTGCCGGACGGGCAGTACGTCGACGACGGCGTTGCCTCGACGCTGGCCGCACCGGCCGCGACCGCCGGCGAGAAGTGGGACATGGAGCACGCCACGGACGCCGACCCACGAGTCACGAGCAGCCTCGCCGCGGTACCGGCGGCCGGAGACGCGCACAGCTACTTCAGCTGGTCCACGCCGACCACGTCCCGGCTGCGGATCACCGCCACGCCCCGATTCACGATGGACGCCAGCGCGCCCGGCAACGTCATGGTGCGGCTGTGGGACGTCGATCCGGGCGGCACCGCGGTGATGTTCGACGAGAACGTCGCGCTGGTCGAGCACGCGGGCCAGGTCGCGTTCGACCTGAAGTCGACCGATTGGACCTTCGCGGAGGGCCACCAGCTCGGGGTCCAGCTGGGGACGATCGGCAGCGGCAGCTGGCGCGACACCCCGAGCGGCAACACGATCCGGGTCACCGGAGCGCGGCTGAGTCTGGCGCTGCAGGACCCGCGGTTCGACGTGCCGACCCAGGGTGACCGGTCGCCGTTCCTCGACACCTACCTGAGGCAGTTCACCAAGGCGCTCACCGGCGTCGGCGACGGCACCTTCCCGCTCCCGGTCGGCAGCCGGCGCTGAGCGACTGCACGCCGCAGTCGCCGAAGCCACGCGCCTGCTCGACCTGGGTGATCTGCGCGCGGATCGCGGTGTCATGGACATCCTCGGCCCCGACGGTGGCGTGATCGGTCAAGCTTCGGCACCCATCGCGGTGGTCACCGACAACGGCAGCGCATTCAAAGCCGCTACCTTCGCCCAAGCCTTCACCGGCGAGGACCCGCTGCTGCGCCACGTCCGAACGCGGGTGCGGTCACCGCAGACCAACGGCGTCATCGAGCGGTTCTTCGGCACCCTGAAATACGACCATCTCTACCGCGCCATCTCGCCGACGGCGACGCCCTAGCCGTCGAGATCAACCGCTACCGCCACATCTACAACACCATCCGACCCCACCAAACCATCGGCGACCACACACCACGACAGGCCTATCTGAGCGGTGGATGGCCTGCTCACACCGTGCCCGGCAACCGGGCGCGTGCCTGTGCGGGGGTCAGGCGAATCGTCTCGCACCCCAGATCGTCGAACTCGTAGAACGAGCCGCACCGCGGGCAGCGCAGCACGACCACGCCACCCGTGTCGTCGCACAGCTGCTGCGCTCGTGGCCCTGCAACGGCACGACCGCCCGGCAGTGGTTCTCCTCGGTGACGTGACCAGCGGCAAACGGCGAGCACCACAGTTCACGGCGGCCTGGGTCCCGGCCGCAACGGTCTGAGTCAGAACCGGTGCCGGGTATGGCTGAACGGGCGCTTGCCGAAGGCCAGGACCTTGTGCGGGGCCACCCGGAAGACCAGAGAGGCTCCCCCCTCGGGGAGGTGGAACACGCCGTCCTCAACGCGGAACTGCCAGGTGCCATCCCATTTCGTCGTCCACAGCTGCGCGAGCTGCCGCAGCAGGTCGTCGTCGGTGACCTGCTCGGCTCGGCCCTCGACGACGATGTCGAGCCCGTCGGTCCAGTCGTTGCGTCCGGTGGTGAGCGCGACGTGCGCGTTCGTCTGCAGGTTGATCCGCTTCTGCTCCTCGGCGCCGGTGGAGAAGTACAAGGAGCCGTCGAGGTAAACCGCCACCAGCGGCGTGACGTGCGGACGGCCGTCGGCCCGGACGGTGGTGATCCAGAACAGCTGCGCTGTCTCGAGTGCGCGCTGGGTCTCCGGCCACGGTGTCGCCGCAGCGCCGGGCTCGCTGAACCGTTCGTCAAGCTCAGTCACGGGCATGGTCATCACGTCACTCCTTCATCGGCGGCCGTGCCGGCTCGTGCTGCGGGTCGAGAATGTGTCGCACCAGTGCGGGCACGTCATCAGTAGCTACCGCCCTGATCGAAACCGTCACGGCCCTAGTGTCGCAACACACCCATGGGTGGCCTCGTCAAAGATCCTTGTCGAGCGGGCATCCGCACTGAACTCAAGATTAAGACCTGCAAGAACCTTGACTCAGAACAGACCGTCTCGCTTCCCCCGTACCGTCAGCATGCGTCGTTGCTGCAGCACGCGGCGGCTGACGGCGTCGACCAGGTCCGCGTGACCGACGAGGGCGTCGCGCTCGGCGTCGACGCCGACAGCGATCACGTTCGCGTGCCGTTCGCCTACAACCAGGACGCGATGCGGCTGCTCTTCGATGACCCTGCCGTGTCGTACGCCGTTAGCGCCTCGACAGCGCCCGCTGCCGAGTCTGGATCGAAGATCGCCCAGGATCGCGGGTCTTCGGTGACGCCGTCGAGCGAGATGAAGGCGGAATTGATGATCTTGCGCATGGTCTTCTCCTATCGCTGGCTTGTGTTCAGGTTTCAGGCTGGCGGCCCCGCGGCCGCAGGCTGGCAGCCGTGGTTGTCGGGGCCCTGCGTGGCAGCGGTCGCGATGGTTTCCGGTGCTGCGCGTCAGGTGGCAGGTGCGGGCTGTGGCACGCGGATGGCGGTGGCGGCGACTGCGGTTGCCATCTCGTCCTTGTGGACGAGAAGGAACGTCACGGGGATCGCCAGTATCGCGATTGCGCCGGACATCCAGAGGGCGGCGTGGAATCCGCCGGTGAGTGCCGCACTGACGGTGTCTCCGCCGCGCACGAGCGTCGCGTAGTGGCCTGCTGCGATGCTCGATGCGATCGCGATACCGACTGCGCCGCCGAGCTCCTGGGAGGTGTAGATCAGCCCGGATGCCAGCCCGGCTTCCCGTTCGGCGACGCCGGCGAGCGCGGCGATCGAGACTGGGATGAAGGTGAAGGCGCTTCCCATTCCGACCGCCACGAGAAATGGGCCGAACAGATTCGCCCAGAAATGGCCATGTACCGGCGCTTGCGTCGTCCAGAGGATCCCGGCGCCGAGCAGGGTCAAACCGAGCGCCATCACCAGCTTCGCGGAACCCTTCGTGACGAGCAGCTGCGAGACGCCGGCGAAGAGCATCGAGGTGACCCCCGCCGAGGCCCACGCGAAACCGCCCTGCACGGCTGAGAAGCCGAGCACGTCCTGCATGTACAGGGTGCCGATGAAGATGAACGAGTAGAAGCTCGCCCCGAGCAGGAAGCCGACGCTGTTCGCTCCGGCGAGCGTTCTCAGCCGGAAGATCCGCAGCGGCACGAGCGGTGCCTCGCTCCGGCTCTCGATCACCAGGAACGCCGCGAGCAGGGCGGCGGCGAACGCCAGCTCGACGATCGTCGTGGCCGCGCCCCAACCGACCCGCGGCGCTTCCGCGATCGCGTACGCGAGCAGCACGAGCGCGCCAGTCACCGTCACCGCACCGAGCGGGTCATAGCGTCGCCGCGCGATCTGGACGCGGGACTCTGGGACGACCCGCCGGATCAGTAGAAGCGCGACCACGCCCACCGGGACATTCATCAAGAAGATGTACTGCCATCCGGCGAATCGCGTCAGCAGGCCGCCGAAGACGACTCCGGCGGTGGCACCGAGGGCTGCGAGAGCTCCCCAGATGCCGAGCGCCTTGTTGCGCTCGGCGCCCTCGGCGAACATGTTTCGGACCGTCGACAGCGCGGCGGGGAGGAACCCCGCGGCGCCAAGGCCTTGGGCGGCGCGCATCGCGATCAGGACCGCCCCGCTGGCGGCGAGCGAGGCTCCCAGCGAAGCGGCCGTGAACGCGGCCAGTCCGGCGATGATCATGCGGCGGCGCCCGAGTAGATCGGCCGCCCGGCCACCGAGCAACAGAAAGCCGCCGTACGCCAACCCGTAGGCGGTAACGACCCACAGCAGGCTCGTTTGCGAGAAGTGGAGTTCTCGCCCGATCGTCGGCAGCGCGGTGTTGACGATCGTCAGGTCCATGACGGTCATGAACGCGGCAACGGCGAGCAGCGAGAATGCTCGCCAGCGATGGATGTTCGGGGTTTGGGACATGGTCGGACCTCCAGTGGTCTGCTGAGGAAGGAACGGGGTGGTCGCACATCAGGCCGCTACGCCCAGCGCGCGCCTTGGTCAAACCGGGCGACGGAACTTGGAGCCCATCACCGGGTCAGCCGGGTATGTAGGTGAGGACGACCGAGCCGTTGCGCAGCCTGCGGACGTCAGTGAGGTTCAGCCTTAGCGACGACGGCTCGACGGCCTCGAAGATGCGCTGGCCGCTGCCGACGACAACGGGCATGATCCAGACGCGAAGTTCGTCGACCAGGTCGGCCGCGAAGAGCGTGGCGTCGAGGCCGCTGGTGCCGTATTTGATGAGGTAGGTCCTTGCCCGGCTGGGCCTTGAGGTCCTGGATCGCCGTGACGATGTCGGGACCGAGAAGGGTGGCGTTCCACGTCACCTCGTCGAGGGATCGGGAGGCGACGTACTTCGGCATCGCGCCGATGCGGTCGATGTAGGGGTTGCCGCCGCCGCCCCAGCTGTCACGGAACCGTTCGTAGGTGACGCGGCCCATGACGAACGCGTCGTAGTTGTCCAGCTCCTGCATGGACAGCTCGCTGGCCTCGTCGTCGAAGCTCGCCCAGCGTTCTGGCGATTCGGTGACGCCGTCCAGGGAGACGAGTGTGGACTCGATGAGTTTGCGCATCGCGGTGCTCCTCCTGTGTTGTTTGTGAGCTACATCAGGAGGACGAACGGGCCCGGCCGAAACCGGACGCGCCGCTACGAAGTTTCGAGCAGGTCCACGCGCCGCCGATAGGAAGCCCGTTCGGCGGCGCTCCGGGACAGCTCCATCGCACGCTCGTAGCTCGACCGCGCCTCGTCGAGCTTGCCGGCCCGACGCTGCAGGTCGGCCAGGGCCGCCCAGTAGAAGGGGTAGCGCGCCAGCTTCTTCTCGTCCGCAACCGACACGAGCTGGCGTTGGCCCTCTTCGACACCGTCACGTTCGGCCACGGCGAGCGCCCGGTTGAGCGCCACGATCGGGCCGGGCGACTGCACCATGAGCAGGTCATAGAAGGAGACGATCCGGCCCCACGCCGTCTCGCGAACCGACGGCGCCACTGCGTGCTCGCACGCGATGCCGGCCTCGAGGTGCCACCGGGACATCCGATCGCCCGTGGCAGACGCGGCGAGATGGGCGAGCCCACGCTCGATCAGCGGGCGGTCCCATCGGGCCCGGTCCTGCTCCTCCAACGGAACGAACACGCCCTCCGCGTCCAGCCGGGTCGGGAGCCGGGCGATGTCGAAGCAGAACAGCGCGGCCAGGGCGGACACGTCCGGATGCGCCGCCGCGGGCGAGTCGCGCAGCAACTCCGTCAGGCGCAACGCGTCGGTGCACAGGAACGGACGGACGGGTTCGCGCGGGTTGCTGCCGTGGTAGCCCTCGTTGAACAGCAGGTAGAGGGCTTGCAGCACCGAACCCCGCCGCTCCGCGATGTCGGGCAGACGATCGACGTCGACGAGCTCTCCCAGCTCGCGCAGGCGGGCCTTGCCGCGGTGCAGCCGCCGGTCGATCGTCTGCGTGTCAGCCAGGAAGGCCTGTGCAATCTCCTTGGGCGAGAGGCCGCACAGCCAACGGAGAATCAGGGTGACATGCGTCTCGGGCGTCAGGGCCGGGTCGCAGACAGCGAACATCATTGCCAGCTGATTTCCCCGATCGGCTTCCGGAGCCAACGCGGCGTCGATGGTGTCGCTCACCGCGGCCATGTTCGCCACCTCTGGCAGCAGCGAAGCGCCTCGCCGTTCACGCCGGATGATGTCGATGGCCCGGTTGCGGGCCGCCCGGACGATCCACGCCGTCGGGTCACGGGGAGGTTCGAACCGCCACGCATGCATTGCGTTCACGAGGGCGTCTTGGACGACGTCCTCGGCCAGCGCAAGGTTCGAGGTGCCGAGCGTCCGCGTCAGCGCCGCGACCAGGTGGGCATGCTCGTTGCGGAACAGATCCTCAACGAGACCGAAGGCCGACGGTTCGACATCCCGGTCGTCGCCCACACCGCCTCAGCCGCCCTCGCCCTGCACGGGGCGCACCTCCACCGACCCGCCGAACTCGTAGGTCGGACACTGCCGCGCCACCTCGACGGCGTCCTCGAGCGACGCGGCTTCGATGATCATCGAACCGGTGATCAAGTCCTTCGACTCGGCGTAGGGACCGTCGGTGACGATCCGCTCGTGTCCGCCCACCGACTTGCCCGCGTTGTCGAGCGCCGTGCCCACGTTGCGACGGCCCTGCCGGGCGAGCTCCTCGGACCACGTGTACCACTTCTCTACGTGTGCCTGAAGCGCGGACGGCGAGACGTCATCCCGGGACACCGCACCACCGCGGAAGATCAGCATGTAGCGGCCCCTTGATTCCCCCGACCCCATCGTCTCGGTTGTCTCGGCCGTCACCGATGCGATGTTAGCCGGGTCAGAGCCGGCGCTGAATCGGCGCGACTCGATCTGCACCAGAATTGCCGCAGTGAGGTCACTTGGGCTGCGCCATGCGCGAGCCGCAGGTGCCTCACCTGTTATCGCGTCGTAGTGGGTGTTGCGCCGGGACTTCAACGAGAACGATGCGTACCGCGTCCGGATCAGCGATCCACATCTCCAGCAAGCCCCACGGTTCCCGCTGCGGCGCGCGCAGGATCTCAACACCGGCCGCCTGAAGGCGCTGGTACTCGGCGGCGAGGTCGCGGACCTGTAACCAGAGCGCGACGTTGCGGGCTTCTGTGCCATCCCCGATGCCGGAGATTT